>Ga0134126_10009745_pt1 | contig 12105 bp, 7 predicted proteins | sample KB31752_FD_96881 | JGI IMG/M metagenome (GOLD analysis project Ga0134126, IMG submission 96881) | Terrestrial soil microbial communities with excess Nitrogen fertilizer from Kellogg Biological Station, Michigan, USA - KB3-175-2 | ecosystem: Environmental > Terrestrial > Soil > Unclassified ...
AGCTGGCTACTACGCTCGTGGCCCGTGGTGCTCGTAGCTGGCTGCTACGCTCATGATGGAAGGATCAAGGCGGAAACTAAGGATACGAGCGGATAGAGCAAAAGAATTTGGGAACAAAAAAACCAAACAAAACACGTTGGAGTTTTTCGTTCAAACTTTTCTTGCTGTTTTATCCGCTCGTATCCTTTGTTTCCGCTTTGATCCTTCCATCATGAGCGTAGCAGCCAGCTACACGCAACGGGCAAGGAGCGCAGAGCTGAGTTAGGCAGCTACGACCGAACCGCCTCTTCATCCTCCGGAACCGAATCGCTCTCTGCCGGGAAGTACGCGTTGCGCACGTATTGCTGCACCATGCGCTGCGTATTGAAGAACGAGCCGTTGAGCGCGATCGCGTGGCGCATCACCTCGACGTACGCGAGCGGCAATCCGTAGAAGAGCGGCAGGATCACCTGCTCGAGCTTCACGTAGAGATCGTTCGATTCGCGCGTCTCGTCGGGCTCGGGCTCGGCGGAGCCGCCGATCGACCATCCGGTGACGCCCTCGATGTGTCCCTCGAACCACCAGCCATCGAGCACGCTCAATGACGGCACGCCGTTGAGCGCGGCTTTCATGCCGCTGGTGCCCGAGGCTTCGAGTGGTTTGCGCGGATTGTTGAGCCACAGATCGACGCCCGACGTGAGCTTGCACGCGAGATCGATGTCGTAGTTCTCGAGGTACACGACACGAATCGCGCCCTCGAGCTCGTGCGCGGCCTCGAAGATGTGGCGAATGAGCGCCTTGCCGCCTTCGTCGCGCGGGTGTGCCTTACCGCCGTACACGATCTGCAGCGGGCCGTTTGCGCTCACGATGGCGCGCAGGCGATCGAGATCGGAGAAGATCATGTCGGCGCGCTTGTACGGTGTCGCGCGGCGCGCGAAGCCGATCGTCATCGCCGACGCATCGAGCGTGACGCCCGTTCGGCGCTCGACCTCCTCGATCATCGATCGCTTGGCGGCCGCGTGCGCGTGGCGAATGTCCTCGAGCGGGATCGCGACGGCGTAACGGAGATACAGGTTGTCGCGGCGCCATTCGGGGATGCGCCGGTCGAAGAGCGCACGGAACGGCTCCGACGCCCACGTGACCGCGTGGACGCCGTTGGTGATCGAGTCGATCGGGTGCGCGGGGAACATCTCGCGGGACACTTCGGCGTGGCGCATGGCGACGCCGTTGATGTAGCGCGAGAGGCGCAGGGCGAGGTACGTCATGTTGAGGGAGCCATCGTCGTCGCAGCACTTGGTGGCGCTCAGGAGCGCCCAGAAGTGCCCGCCTAACAATTCGACGACTTGCGGTTCCGGGAACTTATCGTGGCCCGCCGGGACGGGCGTGTGCGTGGTGAAGATGCACTGCTGGCGCACGGCCTCGAGGTCGGCGTCGCCCGCCTCCCACGGCGCGCGCGAGCCGAGCTGCCGGTCGAGCAGCACCAGCGTGAGGAGCGCCGCGTGCCCTTCGTTGATGTGGTAGACGCCGTCCTCGTAGCCTAACGCACGCAGCATCGCCACGCCGCCCATGCCGAGGACCATCTCCTGCGCCAGGCGATAGCGTTGGTCGCCGCCGTACAGCACGTCGGTGAGCGTGCGGTCCCACGCATCGTTCTCGTCGAGGTTCGTGTCGAGGAGCAAGACCGGAATCGCGTGGCCGGTGATGCCCTGCACCACGTAGCGCCACGCGCGCACGTGCACGGTGCGGCTCTCGATTTCCACGGTGACGCGCGCCGGCGCAGCCTCGAGGACATCCTCAGGGTGCCATTCTTCCGGCGTCTCGGTTTGCTGGCCCTGGGCGTCCAACGATTGATGGAAGTAACCCTTGCGGTGGGCGAGCGACACGGCGACCAACGGGATCTCGAGATCCGCGGCCGACCGGAGCGTGTCACCCGCGAGGACGCCGAGTCCGCCACTGTAGGTGGGGATCCGCTGTTCGAGGCAGATCTCCATGGAGAAATATGCGACTGTTTTTCTATCGAGCTCGTGCATTCCGAATCCTGGATTCCGCTCGAGTCAAAGGGTTCGGCGCACGGCCGTGTCCGGCTCGCACGCGTCGGGTGTTGAAGGAATATCGCCGAGCACTATCTCGCGCCACGCTCGCATTGGAGCGATTCGCGGACCGTTGGAGTCGAATCGAGCGATTCGAGGGGCATCCGCATGCGGCGGGTCCAGCTCGGGTGCCGATCCTGGGCGAGTCCGGGAATGTTGACCGGGTCGGTCTCGCCGGTGATATCGTCGAGCGACAGCCCGACGAGCGCGGCCGGCGTGGAGCAGAGAAACCGGTGCACGGCGCCGACCAGCGCCGGGCCCGGCAGGTTGTCCGAGCCCGGCGGGACGATGCGGTCCGCCGTTAGGCGGTCGACGAGGTTGTGGCGGTCGCGGACGCGTGCGGCGCGGGCCGGCCCCAGGTCGGGGTCGGCGCGACGGGTGAGTCCGAGCTCGAGGTCGCGACCTTGCCAGTAGCCTTCGAGCGGCGGCATGTCGTGCGTGTCGGCGGTGGCGAGCGACTTGGGCTCGTACGACGCGGCGGGGCGGAACGCGCCGTCGGGTTCGCGCTCGAAGAGCATGACGCGGGAGCCGAGCACGCCCCACGACCGGAGGGTGGCCGGGACTTCCGGCGGGATGGTGCCCAGGTCTTCGCCGACGATAATGGCGCGGTGGCGCGCGCTCTCGAGCGCGAGGATGCCCAACAGATCGTTAGTCGGGAAGCGCACGTAGGCGCCCTCGCGGCCGGGGTGCCCGGCGGGAATCCAGAACTGGCGGAACATGCCTAACGCATGATCGATGCGCAGCGCGCCGGCGTGCCGCAGCGACGCGCGGAGGAGCGCGATCCAGTACGCGTACGCGCCGGCGTGCAGCGCGTGGGGCGAGATGGGTGGCAGGCCCCAGTTCTGTCCGTCGATGGCGTACGCATCGGGCGGCGCGCCGATGGAGGCGCCGGCGAGAAAGAGATGTTGGTGCGCCCACGCGTCGCTGCCATCGGCGGACGAGCCGACGGCGAGATCGTGATACAGGCCGATGGCGAGTCCGGCATCGCGTCCGCGTTGGGCGGCGCGCTCGAGCTGCCGGTCGATCTCGAACTGGAGCCAGCGGTGGAAGTCGACCTCTGTCCGGTGCGCGGCGCGGAAGTCGGCGACTTCGCTCGACGCGGGAACGCGAAACGCCCTGGGCCACGCATGCCACGAGCCCTCGGCGCCGTGGGCGGTGAAGTGCTCATCGAGCGCGCAGAACGTGGCGTGGGCGGTGAGCGTGTCGCCTTCGCGGGCCACGTACCGCTCGTACGCCGCGCGCCGCGGATCGTTAGGCGACTGGTGCCCGGCCACGAACGTGCGGTGGAGCGCCTCGAGGATCGGGCGCGCGAGCGTGGTGGCGCGCTCGTATTCCACGCGGTCGCCCGCGCGCAGCGCGGCGAGCTCGGCGCGCAGGGCGTCGCTGCCCAACAACGCGCGGGCGTCGTCGCTCTCGGCGACCTCGGGGACGTCTTCGATTTGCAGGTATGCGGCGCTGCGGTAGAGGCGGCTCACCGGGCTGTAGGGCGAGACGGCCGTGCCGCGATTGCGGATGGCGTGGAGCGGATTGAGGCCGACGAACGCGGCGCCGTGCGACGCGCTCCACTCGGCGAGCGTGGCCAGATCGCTCAGCGTGCCGACGCTCCAGTTCGAGTGGCTGCGAACGGAGTAGAGATTGGTTTCGATGCCGAACTGTCGCGTGGCGGGGGTGACGCACGCGGGCGGGGCGACGACCAGGGTTTGGCGGGCTTGGGCTTGCGCTCCGCGCCCCTTGAGCGCGAGGCGAAGCTGATAGTAGCCGGCGCCGACGAGGGGCGCGAGGCCGACGTCGACGACGTCGGCCGCGTGCCGCTCGACGGCGCCGGCGTAGGTGGTACACTCGCCACGCTCGTCCTCGAGGGTGCACGCGTATTCCACGCGCGACTCTCCGTTAGGCCGCGCGACATCGGCGGGAATGCGGAAGCGGAGGGTGCGGTCCCACGCTTCCGACTCGCGCACCACGCGGACCGGCGGCATGATCTCGCGCTGCTCGCGCTCGTCGAGCGCGAGCAGCGCGTGGCGGATGTGCGACGCGGCCGACGCGTCGACGCCCATCGCGGCCAGGAGCGCGATGCGCGTCGCATCCGATGTGAGCCGTGTCTCGCGGCCGGTCTGGTCGACGTACTGGTCCAGGATGCCGAGTCGCGACGCGAGGGCGTGGAGCGACGACACGATGATGCGGGTCAGGCGCGCGGCGCGGGCCGCAGCACCAGCGCGCCTAACGGTGGCAGCACGAGCGCCATGGACTGCTCGAAGCCGTGGAGCGGCAGCGGGTCGGTCTCGATGCGCGTGGGCGTGTGCACCGCGCTGCCGCCGTACGCCTCGTCGTCGGTCGAGAACGCCTGGACGTATGCGCCGGCCGCCGGCGCGCCAATGCGATATTGCTCGCGCGGAATGGGCGTCATGTTGAGCACCACCACCAGGTGCTCGTCGCCGTCGCGGCGCACGTACGACACCACCGAGTTCGCGGCGTCGGCGACGTCGATCCACTGGAACCCGCGCGGATCGTAATCGTCGCGCCACAGCGCGGCGTGCCCGCGGTACAGCCGGCCAAGATCCTGGACGAACGCGAGGAACGACGCGCGCGCCGGCTCCTGCGCGAGGTGCCACGGCAAGCTCACATCGTGATTCCATTCGTCGGGCGGGGCGAGCTCCGTGCCCATGAAGAGCAGTTTCTTGCCGGGACGCGTGTACAGATACGCGAGCAACAGCCGCAGATTCGCGAACTGCCGCCACGGATCGTCTGCGTTAGGCATTTTGCCGAACAGCGAGCGCTTGAGGTGAACCACCTCATCGTGCGAGATCGGCATGATGAAGCGTTCGCTGTATTCGTAGATCATCGCGAACGTGAGGTCGTTCTGGTGCCACGACCGGTACATGGGATCGCGCGCAAAGTAGTCGAGCGTGTCGTGCATCCATCCCATGTTCCACTTGAACGAGAAGCCGAGTCCGCCCTGCTCCACCGGCTTGGTGACGCCGGGCCACGCGGTGGATTCTTCGGCCACGGTGATACAGCCCGGGTGCCGCTCGTGCACGACGCGGTTCATGGTCTTGAGGAACTCGATGGCCTCGAGATTCTCGCGGCCGCCATACTTGTTGCGGAGCCATTCGCCGGGGCGGCGGCTGTAGTCGAGATAGAGCATCGAGGCGACGGCGTCGACGCGCAGGCCGTCGATGTGGAATTCGTCCAGCCAGTACAGCGCGTTGGCGACGAGGAAATTGCGCACCTCGTTGCGCGCATAATTGAAGATGAGCGTGCCCCAGTCGGGATGTTCGCCTAACCGGGGATCGTCGTGCTCGTAGAGCGCCGTCCCGTCGAAGCGGCGCAGCGCGAAATCGTCGCGCGGAAAATGCGCCGGCACCCAGTCGAGCAGCACGCCCAAGCCGGCCGCGTGCATCGTGTCGACGAACGCACGGAAATCGTCGGGCGATCCGTAGCGCGCGGTGGGCGCGAAGTAGCCGGTCACCTGGTAGCCCCAGCTGCCGGTGAACGGATGCTCGGCGATCGGCAGGAGCTCGATGTGCGTGAAGCCCAACGTGCGCACGTGGTCGGCGAGCGCGGGCGCGATCTCGCGGTACGTGAGCACGCGCTGCCCGTCATCGCCGCGCATCCACGATCCCAGGTGCACCTCGTAGATGGCCATCGGGCCGCGCGCCACATCTGCCGAGGCGCGCGCAGCGATCCACGCGTCGTCGGCCCAACGGTGCCGCGATGCGGCGACGCGCGACGCCGTACCGGGCGGCAGCTCCATCGCGAACGCGAGCGGATCGCTCTTCACGCGGAGCGCGCCCTCCGCGGTGAGGATCTCGAACTTGTAGAACGCGCCGGGCTCGACGCCGGGGACGAACAGCTCGAACACGCCGGACGCGCCCATCGATCGCATGGGGAGCAGGCGGCCGTCCCATCCATTGAAGTCTCCGACGACGCTGACGCGTCGCGCGGTGGGCGCCCACACGGCGAACGATGTGCCGTGCTCGCCGTCCATCTCGCGCACGTGGGCGCCGAGGACATCCCAGAGGCGGAGGTGCGTGCCTTCGTTGAACAGGTGGAGATCCATGTCGCCTAACGTCGGCAGGAACCGGTAGGGATCGCCGCGCTCCCAGGTCCCGCCGCCGGCGAAGCGGAATCGCAGGCGGTAGCGGAGCGGCAGCGGCGCGCCGGATATGAACGCCTCGAACAGGCCGCGTCCAACGGGATCGAGCGCCACGCTGCGCCCATCGCCCAACAGGGCATCGACCGCACTCGCATCGGGGTGGAACGCGCGAATCACCGCGCCGCGGTCGGCGCCGCGCGTCGCCGCGTGGGCGCCGAGGATGCGGTGCGGATCGGCGTGCTCGCCGGCGGCGAGGCGGGCGAGGTCGGCGCGCGACACCGGGGGCTCCGATTCCAGTCCGGGCGGACGGGCCGAGGCGGCTCCGTTAGGCCCGGTCGTGCGCCGAGGGTCGCGGCCCACTGCCTAACGCTCGCCCGGCGGCGCCGGCGCGTAGCGGAGCAGCACCAGCGAGAACGGCGCGACGGTCGTCTCGTGCTCGTCGGGCGAAATGCCCTGCCGCGCCGCCGTATGCGCCATTTCCTCCCACGCGCCGGCGACGGCAAGCACGGGCAGCGTGAACCGCCGCATCTCTTCCTGGTTGTTCACGATGAGGAGCAAGCTGTCGCCTTTGATCGGACGGCCGTGATCGTCGATGTCGTCGGACGCATCGCCATTGATGAGCATGCCGAGGATGTGCGAGTCGTTATCGTGCCAATCGGCATCGGTCATCTCGCGTCCGTCGGGGTGCAGCCACGACAGGTCTTTCGTGCCCGAACCATCGACCACTTGACCGCGCAGAAATCCGCGCCGGCGCAGCACCGGATTGGCGTGGCGGATGGCGAACACGCGGCGCGTGAAGTCGAGCATCGCGCGCTGGCGCGCCTCGAGCGACCAATCGACCCACGTCGTTTCGTTGTCCTGCGCGTACGCGTTGTTGTTGCCGAGCTGCGTGCGGCCCATCTCGTCGCCGTGGGAGAGCATGGGCACGCCCTCGGAGAAGGCGAGCGTCGCCATGAAGTTCCGCATGATGCGCTCGCGGCGCGCGAGAATCCGCGGGTCGAGCGTGGGTCCTTCGATGCTCCAGTTGCGGCTGTAGTTGGCGTCGGTGCCGTCGCGGTTGTCCTCTCCGTTAGGCAAATTGTGCTTGCGCTCGTACGTCGCGAGATCGCGCAGCGTGAACCCGTCGTGCGCCGTCACGAAATTGATGCTCGCGTACGTCGGACGGTTGCTCCACTGATAGATGTCGCTACTCCCCGACAGGCGCGACGCCAGGTCGTTCACCATCCCGGCGTCGCCGCGCCAGAAGCGGCGCACGTCGTCGCGATACTTTCCGTTCCATTCCGCCCACCCGATGGGGAAGTTGCCCACCTGGTAGCCGCCCGGCCCGATGTCCCACGGCTCGGCGATGAGCTTGACGCGCGACAGCACCGGGTCCTGGTGGATGATGTCGAAGAACGTGCCTAACCGATTGACCTCGAACAGCTCGCGGGCCAACACCGGCGCCAGGTCGAACCGGAAACCGTCGACGTGCATCTCGGTGACCCAATAGCGGAGCGAATCCATGATGAGCTGGATGGTCCGCGGATGCTGCATGTTGAGGGAATTGCCGGTGCCGGTGAAGTCGACGTAGTAGCGCGGATTCTTGGGATCGAGCCGGTAGTACGTGGCGTTGTCGATGCCGCGCAACGACAGCGTTGGGCCGAGATGGTTGCCCTCGGCCGTGTGGTTGTACACCACGTCGAGGATGACTTCGATGCCGGCCGAGTGCAGCGTCTTGACCATCGATTTGAACTCGGCTACCTGCTGTCCCATCGCGCCGCTGGCGTAGCGCACGTCCGGCGCGAAAAATCCGATCGAGTTGTAGCCCCAATAGTTCGTCAGCCCGCGCTCGGCCAAGCCGCGGTCGATGGCGAAGTGATGGACGGGCAGCAGCTCGACGGCGGTCACGCCTAACGAAATGAGGTGGTCGATGATCGCGTCGGAGGCGAGACCGAGGTACGTCCCGCGCACGTGCTCAGGGACGTGCGGATGCCGCTTGGTGAGGCCCTTCACGTGACACTCGTAAATCACCGTGCGGTGCCACGGGACGCGCGGCGGCCGGTCGCCGCTCCACGTGAACGCCGAATCGATCACCACGCACTTCGGCACGTGGCCGGCGCTGTTGGAGTGATTCATCGTGAGGTCCTGTTGATCGCCTCCAACCTGGTAGCCGAAGAGCGCATCGCTCCACGTGATGGTGCCGCCGATCGCTTTCGCGTACGGATCGATGAGCAGGCACGACGGATTGAAGCGATGTCCTTCGTCCGGGCGATACGGGCCGTGCACGCGATATCCGTAGAGTTGTCCCGGCCGGACATCGGGCAGATAGCAGTGCCAGATCTGGTCGTTTCGCTCGCGCAGCGCGATGCGCGAGCTCTCGACGGCGTCATCGGGTCCGCTGAACAGGCACAGCTCGACACCGGTCGCGTTCTCCGAAAAGATGGCGAAGTTGACGCCTTCGCCATCCCAGGTCGCGCCGAGTGGGTAAGGCTGGCCGGGCCAGAAGCGCACGTCAGAGTTCTCCAGGCAGAGGGTTTCGTGATTTCGTGTAGCCTGTGCGTTAGAAAGATGGCGCCCGTTGTAAAGCGGACCCACTCTCCAAAGTTCTGACGCTAGCAATCATCAGTGGCGTTGCGGGCGCGGTTCAAGTAGCGTGTGCGTTGTACGACGTTGCAGGGACAACGCTGCGTCCATTCTCCGCCGCGCAAAAAGGTGATCCCACGTCGGACGTCTTAAAAGGTCGCGGGTCTCATGCTGACCTCCCTATTCTCGATTTAGACCTCCACCTGCGGCGTCAATGATCAGAGCCAACGTTCAGACGAATCAACTCGATTACGTGGCGGCGTTCAGCCGTCCGGCTCTTGCACTGTGGGGCGACGGAGCAAGGATTCTGCAAGGACTGTACGACTCGTTCGAAGGACTTCACCAGGGGCTGAATGACATCAAGGTGGAGGGAGACGCGGCGTATCCTGCACAGCAAGCCGTAACGGTGGCGATTAGGCCGAATGCGTATTACCGCTTCAGATTCGAGCGAGTCGAAGTTCAGATGGTCAACTTTAGCCCCGCTCAGCTTGCGTCGCTGCCTGACATTCTTTCACGCGGAGATCGGTGGTTGCGATCGTCGGTCCAATACCTCGAGTTCCAGTCCCACGTAGTGAGCTATTCCAGTCACAGTAAATTGGAGGGCGCGACATCCAGCGACATTCTCGCAGGGCTGACTGGGCCGGCTTTCCCTATTCTGGGCGAGCGCACTGGTACTGGCATCATCTATCGCTCCAAGTTGCCGAGTCGCGGCTGGCGCACGCAACTCACGCTCGATCATTCGCTTGTCGTGCCCGACGGATTATTCGTGTACTTCGAGATCCTCATGAGCGCAGACCAAATCGAATACGGAGAGGCGCTGTCGTTCGCCCAACAGCTGCTTGACGGCGCCATCGCCAACGTGGGTGTGCAACTCGACGGCGACAAATAACCTATGGCCTCCTTGGGGAGAACGAACGGCATGTCCATGCTGGAACCGTGGGGTAACCGTCTCCCCCAGGCACGCCACCAGGTCAGTGAGCCGACGACGACGTATCGATCAGCACGCCCGCAAATCGAAAGTTTTCGGGATCGGGCGTCGACTTGGCCTCAGTTCCGCACTGTCAATCAGCGCGGATCGCAATTCGGCAACTCGCTGATTCGCCTTTTACCATACGGGACAAAGGACCACCAAGAAAGTTTCGAGATGCAGCGCATCCCATCCGGGAAGGCGCCGGTAGGCAACGTGCCGCGTAATGCGTTCGAATACATTCTGCTCGCCCACCTCCCGCTACGGCGAATAGTTCGGAATCGCGATGCCTGGTCTGCATTGCGCGAGATAATCGGCACTGTTCACGGACCCAAGAATTGGGCCGATCAGCACGACCATTACCTGTACGGCCACAAGACCGGTGAATCTTCGTCGTGACGTTGGGTGAACGACTCTTTCTCGACACGTGGTTCGTGATTGCGTTGCTCAATGCAGACGATGAGCACCACGTGGAGGCGGTGAAGCGCCTTGCCGACATCGAAACCGCCGCGGATGTCGTCGTCTCCGAGGCCGTGCTAACGGAGATTGCCAACTCGTTCGCCGCGCACGATAGGCGCGGCGCCGTTCGATTCATTCGGCATTGCTACGACACGGACAACATCTCTGTGGTGCCAGTCGACGGGGCCTTGTTTCAACGCGGAGTCGATCGCTATTCGGCGAGGCCGGACAAGGATTGGGGCCTAACAGATTGTATCTCGTTCGTGATCATGGAGGATCGCGGCGTAGTACAGGTTGCAACTCGAGACAAGCATTTCGAGCAAGCCGGGTTCACCCGCATGTTCTCGTGACGCCAGGCGTCAGCGATCCTCCAGGCGATACAGCACGGCGCTCTCGGGCAACGCGCGGACGCGGGAAACGCCGTCCTTCTGTCGGGTTAGGCGGGGCGTGTCGCTCGGACCGCCGTAGCGCGCGTTGCGGGTGGAGAACCGGAGGCGCCACAGACGGCCGTCCGGCGCCGCCGGAGCGGGCACGAGCTGCTCGACGTCCGAGAAATTGTACGCCGCGAGGAGCGTCGGCTCGTTAGGCGCACGCGGACCGAGCTCCACGGTGAGCCACGCGCCGCCGGGGTCGGCGACGGCCGTCAGCGCGGCGCGCCCGGGATGCAGCGCCGGTTCTTCGCGCCGCAACGCGAGGAGGTCGCGATAGAGCGCGACCACCGCGCGCGATGATGCACCGGCCGCGGCGCGATCCAGGCGCGACCGCTCGAACGTTTTCGGATCGGCGGGATCGGGCGGCGGCGGATCGACCGCGTGTCCGCGTCCACCGATCTCGCGCATGCGCCCTTCGCGCACCAGTGCGCAGAGCGTTTCGCTGTCGTGGCTCACGAAGTACAGGAACGGGCGCGTCTCGCCGTACTCCTCGCCCATGAAGATCAACGGAACGAACGGCGACAACAGCAGCAGCGCGGCCGCCACCGCACGCTTTCCGGGCGACACGAGCGCCGCGAGCCGCTCGCCTTCGCCGCGATTGCCTACCTGATCGTGATTCTGCACGTAGAACACGAAGTGGTCGGGCGACACGTCTGTCGCCGGCGCGCTTGCCACGCCGCGCGGCGAGCACTGTGTGGACGTGCGCGCGAGTGCCGCAGCGACGTCGGCCGCGCCGCGCACGCCCGCGTACCACGACACGCGCTCGCGCGTGAGCGCGACGTGTGCGCCTCGCTGGAAGTCATCGCTCCACTGCGCGTCGAGGCCGAATCCGCCCGACGCGGCCGGACGCACGAGCGCGGGATCCATCACATCGCATTCGGCGATCACCTGCACGCGGCGGCCGAGGACGGACGCCTGGGCGTGGACCGCATCCGCGATGTCGCGCACGATGTGCGGCGTGCTGTCGTCGCGGATGGCCGGCACCGCATCGAGCCGTAAGGCATCGACGTGGTATTCGACGATCCAATAGAGCGCGTTGTCGATCACGTAGCGCCGGACTTCGGCGTGCGACGGCGCGTGTCCATCGTAGTCGAACGACGCACCCCATGGGGATCGGTGCGTGGTCGAGAAGTACGGCGCGAACGCATCGAGGCAACACCCTTCGGGACCCACGTGGTTGTAGACGACATCGAGCACCACCGCGAGCCCAACGTAGTGCGCCGCATCGACCATCCGGCGCAGCGCGTCGGGACCGCCGTACGTGTTCTGCGGCGCGTAGAGGTGCACGCCATCGTAGCCCCAGCCGCGCGCGCCCGGGAACTGGGCCACCGGCATGAGCTCGATAGCGGTCACGCCTAACTCGGCGAGGGGTGCGAGGTGCTCGATGGCCGCGTCGAAGGTGCCCGCGTGCGTGAACGTCCCCACGTGCATCTCGTAGATCACGTAGTCGGCCATCTCGGTGCCGCGCCACGCGGCGTCGCGCCACGCGAAGTCGTGCGGATTCACGATGCGCGACATGCCGCC
>Ga0134126_10009746_pt1 | contig 12105 bp, 14 predicted proteins | sample KB31752_FD_96881 | JGI IMG/M metagenome (GOLD analysis project Ga0134126, IMG submission 96881) | Terrestrial soil microbial communities with excess Nitrogen fertilizer from Kellogg Biological Station, Michigan, USA - KB3-175-2 | ecosystem: Environmental > Terrestrial > Soil > Unclassified ...
AACTGCTGCGGCAAAACCTGGAGCTCTGTCATATCGGTGAGGAAATAGCCGTGGTGGGTCGGACTATCCAACAATTTCTGGACGATCCCGATCAGTGGAATGGTCCCTATGATATTGTCTTTGCCGACCCGCCTTACGCCGAGGCGTCGAAGCTTTCATCATTATTCGCTGAACCAAGGGCCGACGATTGGTTTGCCGTGGACTCGTGGCTGGTCATCGAACATGCGGCGAAGACCACCTTCCCCATGTCGTTGGGGTGCACTAAGTTTTTGCGCCGATATCGTTATGGTGATACGGTCTTATCCCTCTACTTCCGCCCCCCCGCTGTGCAGGCATGAAAATCGGTATCTACCCCGGAACCTTTGATCCCATTACGCACGGCCACACCGACATCATCACCCGCAGTCTCCGTGTGTTCGACAAAGTGGTGGTAGCCGTCGCTCCAAATCCATCCAAGCACCCACTCTTCAATTTGGCGGAACGCCTTGACATGGTCAAGCTGGTCATGAAGGATGTAGGACAAGTCGAGGTGACACCCTTCGACGGATTGCTCGTTGACTACGTCGAACGTTCAGGTGCCCATGCGATTATCCGTGGCTTGCGCGCCATTTCCGACTTTGAACATGAATTCCAGATGGCGCTCGTCAACCGAAAACTTGCGAAGATGGTGGAGACCGTGTTCTTGATGCCCAGTGAAGAGTACTCCTACTTATCCTCGACGATTATCAAAGACGTGGCACAACACGGTGGAAGTGTAACTGACTTTCTTCATCCGGAAGTAGCCCGACGTCTACAAGCTCGTATCCGGAGTCTCAAATCATGAAATTGGCGGCACGTGTCGGTCGTATTGCACCCTCTCCAACGCTGGCTATGGCTGCAACCGCCAAGGCCATGGCCGCGCAAGGATTGGACGTCATCGACTTTTCAGCCGGAGAACCGGATTTTGACACCCCGGATCCGGTGAAGGCCGCGGCAGAAGCAGCCATACGCGAGGGTTTTACCAAATACACGCCGTCGTCCGGGATCGATGAGTTGCGGAATGCAATCGCCGACAAGCTTCACGCTGAACTTGGGCTACGGTATGAGAAGTCTCAAATCCTCGTCTCCTGCGGGGCAAAACACTCGCTCTACAATTTGGCGGAAGCCTTACTCGAAGCGGGTGACGAGATTATCATACCGATCCCCTACTGGGTTTCCTATTCGGATCAGACGCTTCTCAACGATGCGACGCCGGTTCTGCTACCGACCAGCGAGGAAGACGGTTATGCAGTCCATGCGTCAGAGTTGGAACGCCTCATTACGCCGAGAACCAAAGCCATTATCGTGAACAGCCCGTGCAATCCTACCGGCACAACCTATGATCGGGCGACGCTGGAACAGATTGCTTCAGCGGCGGTTCGGCACGATCTCCTTGTCATTTCGGATGAGATTTATGAAAAGGTGCTCTACGACGGAGCCAGGCACATCAGCATCGCCTCGTTGGGACCTGAGATCGCTGCACGAACAGTCATTATCAACGGCGTATCAAAGTCGTATGCCATGACAGGATGGCGAATCGGATATGCGGCCGGTCCAAAAGATCTGGTGACGGCGATGGCCAATATCCAGAGTCAGAGCACCTCAAATCCCTGCTCGATCTCGCAGAAGGCCGCAGTCGCTGCGTTGCGCCTTGGAGAGCCCTTCACACGTAAAATGGTGGAAGAATTTTCCCGTCGCCGGATTGCCATTGTGGACGGATTGAACAAGATTCCGGGTGTGTCATGCCGAATGCCGACCGGCGCTTTCTATGCATTTCCGAATATCAAAGGCGTGTTGGGGAAACGTGGTCCCTCGGCTGTACTCAGGGCTCCGAATGACGTGGCGCATTATCTCTTGCATGATGCCCGAATCGCGGCCGTTCCCGGTGAACCCTTTGGAAGCCAGGAACATCTCCGGCTGTCCTATGCCACCAGTATGGCGAACATTACCCGAGGACTTGAGCGTCTGGAGCAAGCGTTCGCGAAGTTGCTGTAAGGAAGGATTGTCTCATCGAGCTCTATGCAAGGTAACGAGGGAGGAATGCGGTGCCGATTTACGAATATCAGTGCGACAGTTGCTCGTATCGTTTTGAAGTGAAGCAGAGCATCAAAGATGATCCGCTCTCGACGTGTGAACGGTGTGGGAGCGCGGTCAGACGGCTGATTTCATCGCCTGGGATCATGTTTAAGGGGAGTGGCTGGTACGTGACCGACTACTCGGATAAACTCAAACCGCCGTCGAGTGCGGGTGGTGAGGCCGGTGCCAAGACGGAAGAGAAGAAGGAGTCAGCCCCTTCAGCGCCGACACCTTCAACATCTTCGGCTCCCGCCGCGACGCCAGCGGCATCTGCAAGCTCGTCAACATCTTCATCGAATACGACGACGCCCTCCTCTTCATAGATTCCCGGGCCGATTATCGGACATCCACTGCCCTCGGAGTGTGGCTTTTGTTTGCCGGCGCTTTGGGGGTGCTTTTAGAGGCCGGCCTGGCCTTCGCCGCCGGTTTCACCGGTATTTTATGAAACGGTGTCTTCGGAGCCATCGCCTTCAACATTCTCGCGCGTGCCGTATCCAATTGATGTTGGAGGCCGGTAATCATTTCGGTTTTTCCCCGGTTGATGTAGCTCAGTTCATCGATCTGTCCCTGTAGCTCCTGTTTGGTCTTGGACAAGTCGGTGACCTGTGCCTGAAGCTGAGTCTTCTCCATGGTCAAGGTTTGGATCTCTGACCGCAATTGTTCGATCTCAGCTTGCAAGGCCGGCGGCCAATAATCACACCCCGCAAGGCCAAGTATGAGGCCCCAACCAACTACCGTACTGACTAACTGCGTCGGGTGGCGGTTCATGGCCCTTCCCCTTTCATCAGACATGATGGTTCCACACCAGTGTATGGGCTTCCTGTGTCTTTGCCATGTGGGTACACTGACCGTGATGGAAAAGTATTCTAACAGATCGCACGAATCGGCTAAAAAGAAGATCGGCCCCGGCTATTCGGACCTACGCCTGCTTCTGTAGGTAGATCTATCTCAGCAGCAGATGGGATATGATCGACATCGTTGTCGAATCGGTGGCTCGAGGATGGCTGACTATGTCTTCAGAGCCCGGTGCGCAATGTCCGTCCGGAAGTGGCAACCCTCAAAGGAGATCGTCTTCACGGCTCGATAGGCTTCGCGTTGTGCCTCGGATAACGTGCGTCCTCGACCGAGAACGCCGAGGACTCGACCGCCGGCTGTCACGATCTCATTGCCCTTCTGTGCAGTTCCCGCATGAAAGACCATCGAGGAGTCCGACGAAATGGTTGCTGGAGGGAGTCCAGAAAGCGGCATCCCCTGTCGATAGGAGCCGGGATAGCCCTCCGATGCCATCACCACGCAGACCGTCGCGTCCGGATGCCACTCAACGGGAAGTTGATCCAGTCGATGTTCGACCACCGATTCGATGACGTCGAGAAAATCGGTCTTGAGCAAGGGCAGCACCACTTGTGTTTCTGGATCTCCCATACGAGCGTTGAATTCGAGCACGTACGGCGTTCCATTCACCACCATCAGTCCTGCATATAGGACACCTTGGAATGGTGAACCGAGCCGTGTCATGGCATCTACCATCGGCTGCAAGACCTCATGTAAAACTTTATCTTGGAGCTCAGATGTCCCAAGGGGGGCTGGACTATAGGCTCCCATTCCACCGGTATTCAAGCCTGTGTCGCCATCACCGACCCGCTTATGATCCTGCGCCGGCGGCATCGGTACCACCGTCTTACCGTCGGTAAACGCCATAATCGTCAGTTCCTCGCCGTCGAGAAACTGCTCGACCAGCACCTGTTTACCGGCTTGACCAAACACGGCCTTTTCCATCGAATCCACGATCGCCTGCTGTGCTTGCTGACGAGCGGTGGCAATGATGACGCCTTTTCCCTGAGCCAGCCCGTCCGCTTTGATCACGATCGGCAACTCCTGCCGTTCGACATAGGCCAGGGCGGCAGCGATCTTTTCGAAACTCTCGGCGTGAGCGGTCCGGATCTTTGCTCGTGCCATGACTTCCTTCGAGAAGATCTTGCTGGCTTCCAAACGAGCAGCGCTTTTGGTCGGCCCAAACACTCTGAGCCGAGCTCTGCGGAATTCGTCAACGATGCCCAATGCGAGAGGCGCTTCAGGCCCGATCACCGTCACATCAACCTTTTCTCGAAGAGCGAAGTCTTTCAGACCGGCCACGTCGTCCGACTTAATTGGGATGCATTCCGCCAGTGACGCAATGCCTGCATTGCCGGGGGCACAATACAGTAGGGGCTTGCGTGGACTCTGCGCGAGCTTCCACACCATCGCATGCTCGCGTCCCCCGCTGCCGACGACAAGAATTTTCATAGATTTTCTTTAGGTAGGAAAGACAAAGAGGCTGCTCAAAATGGCCTGTCGCAAGGCCGCAGGAAGCTCGGACACCGAGGCGTACGTTTTCCGGTACGTTGAGGTAGACGGGCGACCGAGAACGCAGCGACAGGCCATTTTCAGCTGCCGATCAATGGCGGAAATGCCGCATGCCTGTGAGAATCATCGCCATCCCATGTTCATCCGCTGCTTTGACGACTTCTGCATCCCGGATTGATCCGCCGGGTTGAATGACGGTCGTAATACCGACTTCGGCTGCGGCATCGAGGCCATCGCGGAACGGAAAGAAGGCGTCCGAAGCCATGACACAACCTTTGACCGGCATTTGCGCTTTCATGGCCGCCAACTTCACGGAATCCACACGGCTCATCTGCCCTGCCCCGATGCCGACGGTCTGGCCGGGCTTGGCATAAATGATGGCGTTGGACTTAACGTGTTTGCAGACTTTCCACGCAAACGCACAAGCGGCGTATTCTTCATCAGTCGGCTTACGGATGGTCGGCACGGCAAGCGTCCGAAGATCCGATAAGACACCGAGATCGCGATCCTGTACGATGAGCCCGCCGACAAGTTTCTTCAGATCGAACCCTTCCTGCTTCACCTTCATCAAGGGGCCCACGTCCAATAAACGCAGATCCTTCTTCCGCTTCAGTTCGGCTAATGCATCTTCAGCAAACCCTGGAGCGATCACGACCTCAACAAACGTGGACGTGATTTCCTTGGCAGCCGTCATATCCACCGGCCGGTTGAAGGCAATCACCCCGCCGAAGGCGGACACGGGATCCGTCTCTCTCGCCTTGACGTACGCCTCCGTGGGCGTTTCACCGAGCGCCACACCACAGGGATTGTTGTGTTTGATGATCGCCACGGCCGTCTCTCCATATTCCTTTATCAGCTCGAGAGCGGAGTTCGCATCAAGGAAGTTATTGTAAGACATCGCTTTGCCGTGCAAGATCTTCCCACGAGAAACCGATGGCTCCTTGCTGTCCAATTCACGATAGAACGCGCCTTGCTGGTGAGGATTCTCTCCGTAGCGGAGGGATTCCGCCAACTCAAACTGAAGCGACAATACTTTCGGGAACTTGATCTCCCCGCCGTTCGCATGCTTCTCCAAATAGCCCGCGATCAATCCGTCATAACGCGACGTATGCTGAAAAACCTTCATCGCCAATTCACGGCGCAGCGCCGGTGTCACTGTATTGCCGGTCACGGCTTCCAGCACCCGCGAGTAATCGGCCGGATCGACCACGACCAACACATCGTCATGATTCTTGGCCGCCGACCGCAGCATGGACGGACCACCGATATCGATATGTTCAATGGCCTCATCGAAACGGCAGTCGGGTTTGGCGATTGTGGCTTCAAAGGGATAGAGGTTGACCACGACTACATCGATTGGACCGATCCCATGTTGATTCATCTGATCGACATGCGCCGGAAGCGACCGGCGCCCCAGCAAGCCGCCATGGATTTTGGGGTGCAACGTTTTCACTCGACCGTCGAGAATCTCCGGCGATCCCGTATAGGCGGCGACATCCGTGACTTTCACCCCCGCATCGCGCAACGTTTTGGCCGTTCCTCCCGTGGACAAAATTTCCGCGCCAAGCGCTTCAAGTGCCTTCGCCATCTCGATGACTCCGGTCTTATCCGAAACACTGATCAACGCCCGCTTAATGCCGGCCATGTGAGTACTCCTTAGGATTGTGTGCGATGTGGAAGAGATACGTCGACTACGAAAGGCATGCAAAGAATAGCAAATGGGTGAGGCAAGTTCAAGGCGACATGGGCCGACTGCCTCTATCTCAATAGACCTTTCTTTTGTCTGCGACGGGATCGGTGGAGACGGTTGAATCCGACGCTCTCATTACTGGACATGTTCTCGTACATCGATATGGGAATACGGCATTTACCAGGATGTGGAGTACAGCATTTACCAGCCTCAGCCCGACAAACGTGTCATTGACGTTGGTACTACCATTCAAGTAATGTCTCATCGGCAGTAAGGAGTCCCCATGCATTCCCCTACATAACTAACCACTCACTAGGGAGGTGCGCTATGCTGGCTGGCCGGTTGGTGAAACTGATCGAGAAAAACTCCGAACAGCTTGCCCATGATCTCAGCGAGAAAGTGTGGAACTCTCCACGCTGTAGCGATCTGCGCAAGGTCCCACCAAACGAACTCCAAGCCCGCACCCGTGAGATCTACCAGAACTTGAACAATTGGTTGATGGATATGACGGAGGCCGAAATCGAGCGCCGCTACACGGAACTGGGCGCACGCCGAGCCTCCCAAGGGGTCGCCTACAGCCATTTCCTCTGGGCGATCACCGCGACCAGAGACCATATGGTGGCCTTTGTCCAGCGAGAAGGGTTGTCCGATAGCGCCGTCGAGCTCCACGGTGAGTTGGAACTCATGCACGTCCTCGGTAAGTTTTTTGACCGCGCGTTATACTATACAGCCCTTGGGTATGAAGGCGAGCGGACTCGCATCGGAACGAACCTCCGCAGGCGAAGGGACGATCATCAGAAAGTGCACGCGTAGCATCTGCGCGAGCGAAATTTGTGTCATCCACCGCCCCTACGGGCTCACTGCATGAGTGAGCCCATACCTACCTACCTCAACCGAACCGTTCACACAGAAGTACCGACATCCTGGAGTCCGTCATTGTCATCGGTACAGAAGACCGGTTGTCAAGCCATGAGCTTCACCATTCAGCGCCTAACCGATCGATGGCGATGTGGTGCACGACGGCATACTTCCCAAGTGTCGAAAGATACAGAGCCGCTTCGGCCACATCGAACGGGTCAATTTTCTCACTGCGCTCGATCTCCGCTTCCGACGCATCCACCAACTCATCCGCCACAGCCGCCGGACAGATCGCACTGACTTTGATGTGATAAGGCCGGCCTTCATCAGCTAACGATTGAGTAAGCGCCATAATACCGTGTTTTGACGCGCTGTAGGTTCCAGTGCCTGCCCAGGCTTGCAGACCGGCGACGCTCGACATGTTGATAATCACTCCACCGCCCTGCTGCTTCATTTGTCGAAAGCCGGCTCGACAGCAGAAGAACGTGCCGCGCAGGTTCACGCTCATTACCTGATCGAATGTCTCGGTGCTCGTCTCAGCCAAGCGACGCCCGCCTCCGATACCGGCATTGTTGACGAGAATATCGATCCGGCCATAGCGGGTCATCGTGTCGGCTATCAATCGCTCGACCTGCTGCTCATCGGCTACATCAGTCTGGATGGGCCATGCCTCTCCACCCTGCATCTTGACTTGCGAAACGGTTTGTTCGCATAACTGCAACCGTCTCGCGGCGACAATCACTTTCGCCCCTTCTCGACCGAATCGAAGAGCAATGGCCTTTCCGATCCCGCTGTTGCTGCCCGTCACAATTGCAACTTTGTCCTTCAGTCGTGGTGTGCTCATCATGCCGTGATGATGTGGCGAACTATCAGCGCCACTTCCGGTCGAACCCTCGCTTTCTTCGACCCCAAGACGACTTCGGAGCATAATCGCCGCCGGATCTTGGTACACTCGGTAGGCGCGGCCCGCTCCAGTTCGTCTTGTCCATAGCCACCGGATAAGAGACCGACCGATAGAGCAGAGACACGTCGGGTTGCCAACAAATCCCAGACGCTGTCGCCCACGATGACACAACGACTCATCGGCATGTTCAACCGCTTCCCTGCCTCTAAAAAGAGGTCGGGATCGGGTTTGGCAAACCGAACATCATCCCGCGTAACGATAGGAACATCACATCGGAATTTGAACGAGCAGCCACAATGCTCAACGCTCCAACTTGGCATCCATCGTGATCGTTGTGTTCAAGAGCCGAGAAATGGGGCAGCCGGTTTTGGCCGCTTGCGTAGCCTTGTTCCAGGCTGTTTCATCGGCTTTGGGTACTTTACCTTTCACGTTCAGAGTGATGTTCGTCACCGTCCATCCAGCCTCCACCTTGTCGAAGGTGACCGTCGCCGTCGTTTCCAGTTTCTCCGGAGTCAGGCCGGCCTCACCCAACTGAGCCGAGAGCGCCATTGAAAAACAACCGGCATGGGCGGCAGCGACGAGTTCTTCGGGATTCGTCCCTTTGCCGTTCTCGAACCTGGTGGAAAACGAGTATTGGGTTTGTGACAAGACCCCGCTCTCCGTAGATACGGTGCCTTTGCCGGTTTTTAAATCGCCTTGCCATATCGCAGATCCTGTGCGTTTCATGATACCTCCAATAAAGACAGTGAATGATGACAATCAGTAGACATCTCGCCTACCGATCCCACGTAGATAGAAAATCGGCGATCGGCCATTATGGGTCGTAGATAAGATGATCTGAGCTAGGGCATACCCGAGTCCAAAACTCGCGGCCCCCGATTATTCTAGCCCAGCATGGAGATGTGCGATGACGTAGACCAAGGGACCCGCAGCGAGCAGCGGACCTCATTTCCAACGATCTCTTTTTCACTCAGTCGACTTGTTTTTGACCATCTGCTCCAGTTGAGCCAGAAACGGACGCTGACCCGCAAGGATTTTTCGATGCGCAGTGCAGAGATCAAACCATTCGGCGCGATCGACCTCTGGAAATTCTTGAAGCTTCCCCGACTTCGGCGGCCACTCCATCCGGAACTGGTGCTCCGAATCGACGGCGCGTCGATATCGCCATCCACTGCCCAGACGGAAATGACTTTCCCACTGGGTTGGCGCACAGGTATCAGAGGAAGAGTCTCGCCATGAACTTCAAAACCTGTTTCTTCGTGAAATTCCCGCTTGGCCGCCTCCAGCGCATCGGCACCTTCGTCATATTCGCCCTTCGGAATCGACCACGCTCCATCATCCTTCTTGGCCCAGAAAGGGCCGCCCGGATGAACCAGCAGTATTTGAATGGCGAGGCTTCGTATCCGATAGAGCAGGATCCCGGCGCTCAGCTTGATTCCCATGCTTAGGACCCTGTCCGACATTGACCTTTCTACTGCGACGAACGATGTGCGGCTATCTGCGTCGTTCTCGGCCAGAAAAAATCCTCAATGTATTCCAGCGAATACACTTCCGGTTTTTCCAGGCCTGCGGCCTCGCGTTTGACCGCACCTCCTTCGCCTCGTCACGAATGGCAATGTCGAACAGGCTCCTTGGCTTATGCCGAACGGGGCTAGAATTCCAGCAGGAAATTCGAAGCAAGACAGCGGATCTTATGCAGCCGCCGGGGCAGGCTGTGAATGACCTTGCGTCTGACGCGTTCGCAAACGCAAACTGAGGGCAATCAAGAGGATGCCGAAAGCAATGGCATAGGCGCCGAGATACCACACGAGCCCGATCGCGCCTGCTTCGGGAAAGAAAACAAGCAGGAAGCTGAGGCCTATCGAGAAGATTCCTGAAAGGGCCAACATCCATTCCCCCTCGATTTCTTTGCGCAGCTTCACCGCGGCGGCAATTTGCAGTCCTCCTGTAATCAGCGCCCAGGCTGAAACCACATAGACCAGCACCAGCGCCGTGATCCCCGGCCAGATAAAGCTGATGACAGCGGCTCCGATTCCAGCGATGCCCGACAGTAACAGACCCCACCAAGGTTTTGGTCGATCAGTTTGCCGCCATGCCGCCACGAGATTGAAGAGTCCGTCCAAGAAGGCATAAATCCCGAATAAATAGACGAGCGCGAGCAAGGTGGAGAGGGGCATGAAGAATGCGACGATGCCGACGAGAATACCGAGCAAGCCACGGAGCGCGATCGCCCACCAGCGCATAGGAAGCTGAACCGGCGTATTTTCCGGTAGAATGGAAGTGGACGAAACCATAAAAAGAAGCATACTGTTCTTACTTCTGTGATGAGACTGGTGAATGCCCCAGTTGTTCCGTTCTTCACATGACGGGAGGTGCGGCCCTCAAGTCGTCTGCCACATCGCCGCCGCACTATCTCAGCGACATTCACAAACATGCCGTGCCTTGTGTGTTACTTTCACTCGTAGTTCACCGAGGACAGTGATAGCCCGATGACGCACAGGTGTACAAGACCGGGATAAGCATGGCACATCCCTGTCCGTGCAGATCGAGAATCCGAACAGTCGCACGGGCCCCGGAGCCCGCATTGGTTGCAAGATCTAATCAGGAGGAGATGTCCATGCCTTTGTATATCGGTATTGATGTAGCCAAAGGCGTAGTTGGATGTTGCGTGCCGCCCACAAATGCTCAGTGGACCGTACCCCATACCACCGGCGGCTTGGAGCTGAATGTCGCGAGTGAGTTGGCAGCCGCAGGTCTGCCGGTCGCAGTGGTCAATCCGCGACAGGTTCGGTATTTTGCCAAGGCCACTGAGCAACTTGCAAAGGCGGATGCTCTGGACGCGGCTGTGCTGGTCCAGTTTGTGGAAGCTGTGCGCCCTCCGGCGCGTCCGCTCCCGGATGAGGACAAACGCCGGCTGGACGCGCTGATCACACGGCGTCGCCAACTGCTGATCATGCTGACACGGAACAAAACCGGCGTAGCCGCGCGCCGTGCGACATGCAGTCGGAGATCCAACACCATATTGAGTGGCTGGGGCAGCGGGTGGCGGAACTGGAGACCGCTTTGGGGCAGCAGATTCGGCAGAGTCCCATCTGGGTGTGAGCAGTATGACGTGCTGCAAAGTGTGCCGGGGATCGGGCCTATCGTCAGCCGGACGCTGCAGGCTGAGTTGCCTGACCTGGGAACGCTCAACCGCCGCGCCATTGCGGCCCTCGTGGGAGTGGCTCCGCTGAATCGGGATAGCGGCGTCTGGGGGGCAAGCGCCGCATTGCGGGGGGCCGCGGGCACGTGCGGTCCGTTCTCTACATGGCCGCCCTGACAACGGCGCGGTGCAATCCCGTGATCCGAGGCTTCTATCAGCGACTGCGGGAGGCTGGCAAGACCGTCAAGGTGGCGTTGACCGCCTGCGTGCGAAAGGTACTGACGATCTTGAATGATCATGAGGCATAAGACACCCGGGCAATATGGGCTTCAGCAGGCTTGACAATACAGTCGCTTATTCGGCGCGGTGTGAGCTCATGACCTCAACAGAATGTCAACAGAGGAAAGCTGCTCTGGCAGCTCTGGGTTAGCGGATCTTTAAGACGCTGGCATTGGATGAGGACTTTCCCGAAGCTCGTTTTCCGATCCATAATGCAACTCCTACAGATGCTTGAACCAAGAAGTGCAGTTGTTCGCCGTCTGGCCAATCAGAGACTGTCGAAGTAGGGGAAGTAGGGTTTGATTTCCATCTATGGAATAGAACTATGATTCTCCGCCGGAGGACTACTTGGAGGGAGGGTAACCTGCACTTCCTCAGGGAGCCGCCACATCGCGCCAGTCAGAGGATCTATTATCAGAAAGCCAATGAGGCCACCAAAAATGAGGTTCCCCAAGTACCAACCGTTGAGGCTAGTGTTCAACGAGGATGTCGTGGTGTTAAATCCCGTTCTGGAATAGACAACCTGGTAAGTCTCTCCGCTAAAGTATCCTGCCTTTGCTGGTAAGACGATAATAGCCGGAGTCGTTCCGGCGTGGACCTGCCCTCCAGCTTTATTAGAAATAGTAAATTCAGCTTTGTCGGGTGTGCTCTTGATGGAGACTGGCCACTCAGATTTACTAATAATACTGGCGCAGGCAGGGAAAAGCAGTGCAGCTACAGTTACACCGGCGAGCGACCTGATACGATTCATTGCGATACCTCCTTAGTATTCTGGTTCCAACTCGCACCATAACT
>Ga0134126_10009747_pt1 | contig 12104 bp, 9 predicted proteins | sample KB31752_FD_96881 | JGI IMG/M metagenome (GOLD analysis project Ga0134126, IMG submission 96881) | Terrestrial soil microbial communities with excess Nitrogen fertilizer from Kellogg Biological Station, Michigan, USA - KB3-175-2 | ecosystem: Environmental > Terrestrial > Soil > Unclassified ...
GCTGATGAACTGAAGTGGATGCGCCGTGCTCAACTGCGTGCGACCACTGGAAACGGGATCTGATCCGTGATCTGGATCCCGAATCCTTCGAGTCCAACAACCTTCCGCGGGTGATTGGTAAGCAGGTGGATGGTTGACAGCCCGAGGTCGGAAAGGATCTGTGCTCCCAAGCCCGCCGTGTGCTGAACCGGTTGGTGGCTTTCGGAAGCCGTGAAGGCAGGCTGAGTACGGCCGTGCACCAGCAGTTCGTGGCGGCCATCGCGCCACGCAGCTTCAATGCCCGAACCAGTCTGGTGCAAGTAGACGAACACGCCGCAATCGGCGTTGGCGATAGTCTGGAGTGCCGTGGCGATGAGCTGATTGCAATCGCAATCCAGAGAATGAAACACGTCCCCATAAGCGCAATGCGAGTGGACACGCACAAGCACATCGCTTTTACCACCGATATCGCCGTGAATCAAGGCGAGGTGAGCTTCTTTGTCGAGGCGGCTGATGTACCGAAGGGTTTGAAACTCGCCGAACTCGGTGCGTATGCGACCAGAGGCTTCGCGCTCGATGAACCGTTCGTTCTGCAGCCGATAACGAATGAGCTCGGCAACCGAGATCATCTTCAGTCCGTAAAGTCGGCAGAACTCCAGCAATTGCGGAACCCGGGCCATGGTCCCGTCCTGGTTCATGATTTCGCAGATTACGCCCCCAGGAGAAAGACCTGCGAAGCGGGCGAGATCGACGGCCGCTTCCGTCTGGCCCGATCGAACCAATACGCCGCCCGGACGCGCACGAAGCGGAAACACATGGCCAGGCCGCGCCAGATCCTGCGGGCGAGTATTCGGATTCATGGCAACGCGGATAGTATGCGCTCGATCATAAGCCGAAATTCCGGTGGTCGTCCCCTCCGCGGCATCGATGGCTTCACAAAACGCGGTACCAAAGCGAGCTGTGTTCACCGATGACATGGGTTGCAGATCCAATCGCCGGCAAATCTCCGCATCGAGCGAAAGGCAAATCAGGCCGCGTCCGTGCGTGGCCATAAAATTGATCGCCTCAGGCGTGATCTTTTCGGCCGCGATGGTGAGATCGCCCTCGTTTTCGCGATCCTCATCGTCTACAACCACGAGAATCTTGCCTTGGCGAAAATCTTCGATCGCTTCAGGAATAGAAGCAAAAGTCATTTGGAAAGCGGTGGCCGCGACGATGAAAGTCGAAAACAGCCTACGCGGTCGCGGGAATACCGGCCTTGGCGTACCAGGGCTTCGCCGATTTCAGAGCGTCGTTTACAGCGTTGATGTTATTAACGCCCTCACCGGACAGCCAGTCTTCTAACGCCTTGACACCTTGCTTCGCATAGACGGCGACGCCGTCTTTCCACGTGGCGCGGCCACACAGGACGCCTGAATAGTCCGTTCCTGCTTCGCCAGCCATGTTGAGTGACTCCACAAACTGCGGATTGCTCACCCCGGCGCTCAGATAGATAAACGGCTTCTCAGCCACCTCGGCAGCCCGGCGGTAATAGTCGAGAGCTTCCTTCCGGGAATAAGCGGCCTGACCTTTAAACACGCTGCTGCCCTCAACGAACTCGGCATTTACCGGAACCTCTACCTTCAAGATGTCCACGTTGTATTGAGACTTGCCGAATTCCTGCATCGACTTGATGACTACTTCCGGCTTCTTCTTTGCGTATTCAAAACCCTTCTCGTCACCCCCCTCCGGATCGTAGCCGACGAACTCGAGAAAAAAGGGAATTTGCTGATATTCGCATTCCGCGCCGATCCGTTCGATAAAGGCGTGTTTGATATCGTTCACGTCCGGCTTTTCGAAGGGCGTGTAATAGATCAGAATCTTGACCGCGTCCGCGCCGAGATCCTTGATCCGTTTCACCGATAAGTGCGGAAGGAGATCGGGCAACCGGCCTGGCTTCGTGTTATCGTAGCCGCTCTCTTCATAGGCAAGCAGGAGGCCGGCGTTTTTGGATCTGGCTTTCGACGCAGGAATTCCGAATTCCGGATCGAGCAGAATGGCGCTGGCGTGCGGTGTCAGAACCTTTGAAACGGCGACTTTGAATTCGCTCATCATTCCACCGCTGACCTGTTCTTCCGGTACACCCTTCGCCTTAGCAATGGCTTTGCGCAAGCTGCCGCGCTGATCCATTGCCGCCGCTGCGATGACGCCGTTCTTATTTGAGAGCGCGTTCAAATACTTGATTTTGCCTTCAGAAAGCTGCATAAGAAAAGAGTTCCTCCGATACGGAAGATAGGATTTCGAACCCTCAGTATAGCGAAGGAGTTAGTTAGACAGCTTCGCGAGACGACGCCAATAAGTTTGCGCGCGCGAGACATCCTTCAGAATCTGTGCCCTTAACGCTCCGGCTTCCGGAAAGCGGCGTTCGGGACGGACGAAGCGGCGGAACTGTACCTCTATTTGTCTGGGGCGTTCGGTATCGAGCGAGCGCAGCAGGTGGGTTTCAATCGTCAATTCCTCACCGCCGAAAGTCGGACGAACACCGGCGTTCGTGATAGAAGGCCACCGCCGGTCTGATTCCATGTCTCGCGTTTCAGTAACATAAACGCCGTGTGGGACAATTTGATGCGGAGCGGTCTGCAAGTTCAAGGTCGGGACGGTCTGTTTTGACCCGATGCCGTGGCCCGTTACGATTGCGCCTTCGAGCGCAAAGCAATGGCCCAGCAGCCGCCCGGCACGCGATACATTCCCGCAAGTCAAATACCGGCGGATGGATGAACTGGACACAACTTGATTGCGGATGCACACCGGGTGAATGAAGTCTGACAGGAACCCATGCTCCCGGGCAAGCGCGCGAAGCACTTCCGGAGTACCCGTCTGCTTATGGCCAAAGCGGAAGTTATCACCCACAAAAACGCCCTTCGTTCCAAGTGCATCGACGAGAATTTGCGAAACGAACTCTTCGGGCGACAACCGGGCCACCTCAGGCGTAAAAGGCAGCACCAGAATACGCTCGGCCCCGGAGTCCGCAAGCAGCCTTAACCGCTGGGGCAGGGAACAAATCATTTGAGGCATCCGGTCCGGAGCTACCACAGCGGCCGGGTGGGGATCAAAGGTCAAGACCGCCGGCGCCGCGTCCGTGCGCTTGGCGAACTCGACCGCACGCCGGATAAGCGCCTGGTGTCCGATGTGCACTCCATCGAAATTTCCAATCGCGAGTGCGCAGGGCCCGAAACGGCCGCGGGCATCCTCAAGCGAGCGGAACACCGTCATACTCATCCGCAACCGGACCGCCCGATAGAGATCTCCAGCCCGTCGTACGCTACGTGGACGTTTGCGGGGAGGCGGGCCTCCACCGCGGCGTGGAGCAGATCATGCGAGATATGCGTGAAGTACGCCCTTTTCGGCTGAAGCCGTTCCACCGTTCGTAGCGATTCTTCCACAGTGGAATGGGTTGGGTGTGGATTGTGGCGCAACGCGTCGAGAAAGAGAACATCCAGCCCGGTAAGCTTCTCTTGGCTCTCTGGCGGGATCTCGCTGTGGTCTGTAAGGTAAGCGCAATCCCCGAACTTGAAGCCGTAAGCAGTCCCGTGGCCGTGACAAATGCGGATTGGCAGAATGGAAACTCCTGCGACATCCATCGACTGGTCGTCGAAAATGTGGGGTGTTAATCGGGGTCGGCTCGATTGACTGGGAGAGGCGTCGAACACGTATTGGAACGTTCGTTCAATCACTGCCAACGATTCGGCTGAGGTGTAGATAGGTATGTCGTGCCGCTGCATGAAGTTGAACGGCCGGACATCATCCAATCCCAAAATGTGGTCGGCATGCGAGTGAGTGTAGAGAATGGCATCCAGACGGTCGATTCCATAGCGGAGAGCCTGGTAACGGAAATCGGGTGATGTATCGATGAGTATCCGCTTTCCATCCAGACGCAGAAGAACAGACGGGCGCAGTCGCTTGTCGCGCGGGTCGCTGGATGTGCAGACCTTACATCGGCAGCCGATCATAGGAACGCCGACGCTGGTTCCCGAGCCGAGCACCAGAATAGAGGCGTGCTCGAAAGCTTCGAGCATCTACTCCGTCTTGGATCCCTTCCCGCCATCAGCGGTGATGATCAGGGGGCGATCATCCTCTTCTTTCTTTTCGGTCTTCTCGCCGGACCTTTCAGGCTGGCTGCTTCGCGTCACCTCACCCGAAACCTGCACGTAGCGGAACCGAAGCTCAGTCAGGCCATTTTCGAGAAGCCGCGCCTCTTCGACCGTCAGGTTGCCTCGGGTCTTTTCCTGCAGCATCCCGAGCATGTCGATGGAATGGCGCGCGAGTGGCAAGTTGGGCTCAGGCTCTTCGCCTTCTTCGCCCAAATGCAGGAGCCCAAGTTGAATCTGGGTCTGCATCAGAATGGATTCAATCAGGAATGAGAAGCTGGCCGGAGGTATGAGGAAGTCCTGCGGCTGTTCAGTGCTGTCTGGCATACGACAACACCATTATGGGGCAAGTGGGCTTTGCCGGGGCAGCGCCCTCAGCGGTTCAGAATGCGCCAGAGCGTCCCGCTGAAAATGTTGGCCTGGGCCTCCGCCGGAACACCGCATTCGTCCAGCAGGCGATGATACCGTTCCAATTCGCGATCCAGTTCGTCGAGGTCGCCTTCAAAGACGTCCGATCCGAACACCAGCTTTTCAAAAGCCGTGGTGTTCGATTTGGGAGTATGAGGGCTGGCCACGCTGGTCCACCAGAAAATGGACTTGAAAAACGGATAATCCGCTTGCTTCTTGATCAGGGTAGAACCAGAGACATCAAAATATACGTTTGGATTCCAGCGGCCGATCTCGGCGGCCCAGGCGTAGTCCGGATTCCCGAGATGCGCGCCAATGATCGTCAGTTTCGGGAATCGCCGCGCGATCAGGTCGAGCGTAGACACGCGCATGCGATCTGAGCTAACGTCGGCTGGAATTTGCGGATTGGTTCGATTCACAATGCCGGTGTGAAACAGCAGGACCATTCCATACTTTTCGGCGCGCTCGTAAATGGGCCAATAGCGCCGGTCATCGTACGGATATTGAGGCTTCGACATCTCACCCAAGCCGCGGAAACCGGCGTTGTGGAAACGATCTATGGCATCGAGTGCATCGGGAGCGTCAAGCTGAATTTCTCCCAGGCCAATTAGCCGGTTCGGATGGGTCTTCATGAAGGCGGTGACCGAACCCAAATCCTTTGGAGCAGTAATCAGCATGGCCATTCCCTGCAAAGGCTCGAGTTTTGCCACGAGTTTTTCAAGAAATTCGTTGCTGCCGTTGTGGTGTACGTGGCAATCGATAAGCTTGGGCTGCTGGGGCTGAGACCAGCACAGGCTGAGTGTCGCCGTCAGCAACAGCAGGTTTTGAGAGATCTTCCGGATCATGAGAATGCAAACCCCCCAGTTTTTGTACATTTAGTGTAACGGCCCAACCTTAAGGAATGCGTAGTTGCTGAATCCGCTGCTATTTGCGGTGTGTGCTGCCGGCTGCGGGCTGGCAATTTTCGATGCCGGCCTACCGCGCGGAATCGATTTCATGCACCGGAATTCTCCAACGCCGCAGAAATATTTGATCGAGACGATGGGCGGCGGAGTGGCGTTGCTCGATTACAACAACGACGGCCTGCTAGACGTATTTCTGGTGAATAGCGGGTGCCTCAAAAGCCCGATGCGCGAGCCCGCAAATTTCTGCCGCTCCGACCCGCGTTATTGGAATCGCCTTTATAGACAAAATCCCAACGGGACGTTCACGGATGTGACGGAAGCAGCAGGCTTTGCGAAGGCCGGAGATGGAAATTACGGCATGGGAGTAGCGGCGGCCGATTACGACAATGATGGCTACACGGATCTGTATGTGACCAGCTACGGCAAAAACATCCTCTACCACAACAACGGGAACGGAACGTTTACCGACGTTACGGAGAAGGCCGGAGTGGCGGCCGGCGGGTGGTCGGTCTCGGCTGGCTTCGTTGATTACGACAACGATGGGCATTTAGATCTGTTCGTTACGCGCTACATGGATTGGGATTTCAAGCACAGCAAAGTCTGCGCCCGCCAGACCTATTGCCCTCCCGGCGAATTCCCGGCAACCACAAACATTCTGTATCGTAACCGCGGAGATGGAACCTTTGAAGATGTCAGCAACCGGTCCGGAATCGCGGCGCAGAAAGGCAGATCGCTTGGCGTGGCGTTCAACGATTACGATGGCGATGGTTTCGCCGACATCTTTGTCGCCAACGACGGGATGGAGCAGTTCCTGTTTCACAACAATCGCAATGGGACATTTACGGAGAGAGCACTAGAAGCTGGCGTCTCTCTATCAGACGACGGCAAAGCCTACGCTGGGATGGGCGTGGATTTTCGGGACTACGATAACGATGGCCGGCCCGATATCATCGTCACCAACCTGGCACGACAGGTCTACGCGGTTTACCACAATGACGGAAACGGCTCATTCAGCTATCGCAGCCTGGAGAGCGGCCTCGGCTCGTTATCGGCCGGAAGTTCGGGGTGGGGAGTGCGCCTGGAGGACTTCGATAACGACGGCTGGAAAGATTTATTCGTCGCGCAGAGTCACGTCATGGACAACGTGGAGACGGTCGATCCCTCGCTGCACTACCTGCAACCGCCGCTACTCGCGCTGAATCACAAAGGCCGATTCGAAGGCGCGGATCCCGGAACAAAGTTGGCCGTAGCGGGACGCGGGGCGGCTTTCGGCGATTTGAATAATGACGGCTGGATAGACGTTGTGATGACCGTGCTGGGCGGCCATCCGATGGTGTTCCGGAATCGCGGCGGACGCGCGCATTGGCTGACGTTGTCACTTCGTGGCGTCCGCAGCAATCGCGATGGCTTCGGTGCGCGGATAATCGTAAACGGGCAGACTCAATACGCTACCTCGGCCGGGAGTTATCTTTCGGCCAACGACAAACGCGCCCACTTCGGCCTTGGCACGGCTGAACAGGCCAACCTCGAAATCATCTGGCCTTCGGGAACTCATCAAAAGCTGGACAATGTTCGCGTGGATCAGTTTCTACAAGTAAGGGAGCCCGAGCGGCCATGATTGGCACAGTTCTAATAACGATTGGGTTGGCATGGCAGACGCTTTCGCCGGAAGCGGTCCGTCACGCTGAAGCCGGTATGGAGGCGCAGCAGCAGGGCCGGCTCGGGGAGGCCATTCAGGAGTTTAAGCAGGTGACGGAACTTGCTCCCACTTTGCCGGCGGCGTTCGTGAACCTGGGCGCGGCCTACATGCAGAATCATGAGTACGGGGCAGCAATTGGCCCGCTGAAGAAATCGCTGGAACTAAAGCCTGATTTGGCGGGAGCGCAACAGATGCTCGGTTACGCGCTGCTTGCGCAGGGCTACGCCGCCGAATCGATTCCTTATCTGGAGCGAGCACATGCTCAGGATGCGTTAGGCATTGCGCAACTAAAGACCGGCAAGCTGCCAGAAGCGATCGCGAATCTGAACGCCGCGTTAGTGAAACGGCCGAACGATCCGGACCTGCTGTATTACCTGGGGCGCGCCAGCGGGCTTCTGTCGAAGAAAACGTTCGACGCCCTGGATTCAGCTTTTCCGAATTCGGCACGCGCGCATCAAGCGCTGGGAGAGAATTATGCTGTGTTGCGGCAGATTCCACAGGCGGAGAAAGAATACGAGGACGCGCTGCGCTTACGGCCCGATGCGCCTGGCATTCATCTGGAACTGGGTCGGCTCTACGCTGCCGGCTCGCAGTGGCCCAAAGCGGAAGAACAATTTCGAGCGGAAGTGAAACTACAGCCCGGCGATGCCGAAGCCGCTTATCGCTTGGGCAATGCGCTGCTACAGGAGGGAAAAATTGCAGAGGCGCGGGCCGACCTGGAGCAGGCGGACCGGTTGAGGCCGCAAATGCCGGAGACTCTCTACGCGCTCGGGAAAGCGGATTCCCTGCACGGCGATACGGCAGGCGCAGAGAAGGCGTGGGCACAAGTGATCGCAATCGAGAAGACTAGTCCGTTAGCAGCCCAGGCACACTTCGGACTCGCGAGCCTGTATCGAAAGCAGGGAAAGACAGCCGAAGCCGGCCGCGAGATGCAGGAATATAGAAAACTGCAGCCCGCGAAATGAGACAGGGCCGAATCCCTTCGGCCGGGCCGGGCATGCCCGACCCCTACAAACCACGCTCAGAATGACAAGCGAAGCGCGAACTGCACCAGCCGCGGAAGGTTCTGTTGAGAGGTGATAACACCGAATGACGAAGAACCAAAGCTTTGGCCGGGATAGCCGAACTGCACCCGGTTAAACAGATTGAAGAACTCGGCACGGAACTGCAGTGTGGCTTTGTTCTCGGGCGTCAACGGGAAATTCTTGTAAGCTGAAAAATCCCAGTTGGCAATTCCAGGCGCGCGCAGATGCGGATCGGTGCGGCTTTCATCTCCGAAGGTGAACGGCGCCGGTTGCGTGAAGCACGCCGTATTGAAATATTCGTTCAGTTTGGACGTGATAGAGCCGGAGATGGACGTACTGCAGCCGGACACCACGTTCGGCCGCTGCCCGCCGCCGAAAGAGTTGCTGTTGTTCGTGTTATTGCCGAAGTGAAGCGGGAAGCCACTCTGGAGAGTAGTGACGCCTTCAACGCCCCAACCACCAATGGCCGCATCCACGAACCAGTTCGCGTTCCGCAGGTACTTACGCCCCCTGCCCACCGGAACGTCGAGCACGTAGCTGACAACTAAGCGGTCTGGCGTATCGAATGAGGCGAGCGACTTGTCGAGGCGGATATTGTTGAAATCCTGAATGCCACCCGGTCCTCCACCTGCTTCCAGCCAGCCCGTGATGGTATCCGTATTGCTAATCAGCTTCGAATGGGTGTAAGCGACCAGCAGCGAGCCCCCACTCTCGAACCGCTTTTCGGCTTTGACCTGTAACGATTCATAGGTAGAATCGCCGATGCCTTCACCCGCAAAGTTGACACCTGTGTATTCCGGATAGGGACGAAGAAGCTGTCCACGCTGCACGGTGGCCTGGGCGAGAGATGATCCGGATGCGGTCACATGCCCAAAGTAGGGATTAGCCACGTTCTGCAGCAGCGCATTGCCAAGCGAGAGATATTGGTCCGGAAGCTGATCGATCTGCGGTGAGTCAATGGGCAGATGCGTTCCTTTGGCGCCGCCGTAGGCTACATCGATCAGAAAGCCGTTTCCGAACTGTTGTTGGATGTCCGCATTCCACTGCTGTGCATAGCCGTAAGGATTGCCGAGTTGATTCAGGTTGGGACCGGTGCCAAGCAATCTCTGCGCATAATCGGAGCTTCGGCCCGGAGGTCCAATGATTCCGCCCGGGAACGGATTAGCGATCGTATACGCGCCACTGCCCGCCACCGCGGACGAGACCGAACAATTAGCCGGATAGCAGGCGGGCACGCCGGTGAACACAGACTCCAAAACCGGCGTGGAATAACTGTTGATGGGGTCGTTATTCGGGCTGGTATCCCAGGCAACATCGTTGGGCAGCCAGAAAACGCCATACCCGGCGTGAAACACCGTCTTGCTGCTTATTTGGTAAGCGAGTCCCGCGCGGGGAGCGAACTGCTTCCAATCGGGCTTAATGCCGCTCCGGTAGGAGTTGTTTGCGGAATTCACCAGGTCGATATTTCCGGGAACCGTGATTCCGGCTGCGGAGAGAACGCTGTTCGGCTGCGTCGGATTGAAGAAAGAAATGCGATTGAAGCGCTCCGTCCAAGGTCCGGCGTGCTCCCACCGCAAACCGAGATTCAAGGTGAGCTTCGGGGTGACATGCCAATCATCGTTCGCAAACAAGGCCGGATAGAGTTGCTGTGCCGCAACTAGCGCCGGGCTGCTCGCGTTGCCGCCGGAGGGATAGCCAAGCAGAAATGTAGCCAACCCCAAACCGCTGCCGGCGGTGTTGTTCGCATTGAGCGCGGTCAGATCGGGATCGAAATTGAAGATTCCCGTGGGGACGTTCGTTTGGGCGTAATTATGCGTCAGACGCAGGAACTCTCCACCAAACTTCAGTGTGTGATTTCCAGTGATTTTCGTGAGCGTTGCGGCTGCCCGGTAGTTATCGTTGCGATCAATAATTACGCTGCCTGCTCCCTGGCTGCCGAACGTTCCGTTTGTATCGAAGCCGTTGATGACAGGAACCGGAAGGTCGCGAAATACCGCCTGATCGTTCAGGGAAGCAGGCCACCCGAGCTGGGTCAGATCGTAGCCGATGGTTACCGGAGTGCGATCGTAGCTGAACCTTTGATAGCTCAACCGGACTTCCATTATCGTCGTCGGGTTGAATGAGTAGGTATCGCCTAATACAAAATTGTTGGTGTTGAAGGTTTCCGTACAGCGGTCCTGGCAAACGCCGTTGTGGAACGGATCAGTCGGCAAATTCAGGTTGCCCCAGTAGGTGTAGCGGGCGGTGATGTGCTGTTTGTCGGAGACATTCTGATCGATATGCACGACGGTTTCGTTGTTGTTGCCGCCCTGGCTGGAGTTTGAGACCCAATTACCAACCCCCTGCGCATTTCCCGCTGCGTTCGGCATCGGATAAAGCTTCAGCATGATCAGCGAAGTCGGATTGATGCGGCTCGTCGGGATCACGTTGCCGGCGAAGGGCGATCGTGTGCCGACTGCGACCCCGGGCGCGCAGGCGGGCGTGCCAGGCGCCCCAGTTCCGCACGTAGTGAGAGGATCGTAAATATTGACCCCCTGCGATGCAGCCAAGGCAGACAGATCACCGGTTCGCTCTTGAGCGGTAGGAACGGTTTCCGTATACGATGCGCCCTGGCGAAGGCGGAATCCCTCGTAATCGACAAAAAAGAACGTCTTATTTTTGCCGTTGTAGATTTTGGGGATGATGATCGGACCACCGACATTGAAGCCGAACTGGTTCTGCGTAAACGCGCCGCGCGGAGTTCCATTGAGATTGCTGAAAAAATCGTTGGCGTCCAGATCCTTGTTCCGCAGGTATTCCCAAAGCGTGCCGTGCAGCGCGTTGGTGCCTGATTTCGTGGTGAAGTTAACGACGCCCCCAGCAAATCGGCCGTATTCAGGCGACAGGTTGTTGGTAGCTACTTTGAATTCCTGCAAGGAGTCTTGCGTGGGAATTAAAGCCGTGATATTGATGTAGCTCCCATTCACCGGCGAGCCGTCCAGCCAGACCATGCTCTGGTTGGCCATGCCGCCGCCAATCTGGTAATTACCCCAGGCGAACGGATTTTGACCGTTGGGGTTCGACATAGAGCCGCCCTGCGGAACAACCGATGGGACTAGCGCGACAAGGTTCAACGGATTCCGGCCGTTTAGCGGTAGAGTATTCGTCTTCCGCTGGTCAATGACCTGCCCAAGCGTTGAGGTCTCCGGCTGTAACAAAGGTGTCTGCGACGTTACCTCGACGGTTTGGCTAACCTCTCCCACTTGGAGAGCTAGGTCGATTTTGGTGGTCGTTTGCGTTTGCACCGTGACTGGGCTTCGTAATACACCCTTGAAACCGGGCTTCTGCACTCCTACGCTGTACTGACCGGGTGGGAGGTTTACGAACTGATATAAACCGTCGGAGCTGGTTGTATCGGTCCGTTTCTCGTTTGTGCCGAGATTTGTGAGGGTGACTTCGGTATTGCCAACGGCCGCTCCGGATGGATCGGTAACATTTCCAACAATCGATCCGAAAGTGGTTTGGGCGTAAGTTACAGGCGCAGCAAGCAGAAATGCAACAACTGCAGCCAAAAGAGACAGAGATCGTACTCTTTCGAACATTTGGACTACTCCCTTGGAGCGAATAGCGAGATATTTCTATTTAGTCGCTTATTTTGGCCAGCGTCAATGAAGATTGGCTAAATAGAAACTAAACGCGCGGGGATAACGCCCAGAAGTATTTCGTATACGCCATCACTGAACTGAATTTTCTCTTCGCATGCGCCTAGGTATGCAGCATTTGGATGTAGGCCGCCTATTGCGCTGTTGCTGATACTTCTTCTTTGGCCTGCTCCACCGCCTTCTCGATTTCGGCCCTGTAGCTGCTAAGCAATTCGTCGGTAGTCGCTTCGAAGCGCATGACAAGGACAGGCTGGGTGTTCGACGCCCGAACAAGGCCCCATCCATGTTCGAAGGGGACGCGCACGCCATCGATATCCACA
>Ga0134126_10009749_pt1 | contig 12102 bp, 6 predicted proteins | sample KB31752_FD_96881 | JGI IMG/M metagenome (GOLD analysis project Ga0134126, IMG submission 96881) | Terrestrial soil microbial communities with excess Nitrogen fertilizer from Kellogg Biological Station, Michigan, USA - KB3-175-2 | ecosystem: Environmental > Terrestrial > Soil > Unclassified ...
AGCGAAGCTAACTCTGGAGCGACACTTATCTGCAACTCATTGCCCTCGCTAAGCGTGAGTACTCGTGGAAGTGAGATACAGCCGGACCACCCGGCCTGCTCGATAGCAGCTGGGAGCCGGGTCTCCTGTACCCATCCCCACAGAATTCGACGATTGCCACCATCGGACATGCTCCTTGGAGCATAGTAGGCGCCGTGGTCCAACAGCCCCTGCCTTTCCGAATGGAACCGGAGCGCGCGTTTGTCGAAGACGCCAACCTCCCAGCGGGTCGTGTGCTCCGTAGAGTAGATTAGGACGTGTTTATCCCCGAGCGAAAAGAAATCTGGGCATTCCCACATCTCACCGCTTGGCACAGGATTAGAATAGGACTTTCCATTCCATGTCCCTTGGGCCAACGGATGCAAGTACTCCCAACGGATCGTGTCCTTCGACCGGTAAAGCAACACGGCGCCCCCGATCTGCGGGAACCCGGAACCAACGCCCAAATACCAGGTATCGCCGTCCTTCCATGAGAATGGGTCACGAAAGCCGGTAACTTTCACGCCTGGTGGCGGAGCTTCTATCACCGGCTTGTCACGCTTTTTCCATGTACGAAGGTCATTGTCCATCGATGTGGCAACGCACTGCACTTCCCGCAGGCCCTCTGCCCGTATTGTCTCTTGCGATCTGGGAACTTTGGTCACGCCCGTATAGACAACGCTTGCGCCTTCACCACTAGGCAATACGCCACCAGTGAATGTTCCGTATGAATCGTAACCACCGGGAGTGGATGAAAGAGCGATGGGCATGTGCTTCCAATGAACGAGGTCCGAACTGATAGCATGCCCCCATCCTTTTCCGCCAAAGTTACTGTGAAAAAATGTGTGGTACTCTCCGCGGAAGAACCTCGGCGCGCATGGATCGCCAACATGCCCAGCCTGGGGAAGCAAGTGATACTGTGGACGCAGCGGATCGTGCATGAGCTTACCTTTCAGGGCTGGATTCGGCGCCTCGTCACCACGTTGCAGTGCCCCGAATGCGAAAGGGACCTTGCTCTGCGCGGCAAAAATTGCGGATGACAGAAGAAACTTACGTCTATTCATTTAGGACCTCTCAAAGTATGTGCATACCGTTGATTCACAATTGGCCGCGGCGCTGTCAGACCTGGTTCCTATGGATCGATCTTGCCACCATCCGTTGTCGACAAAGGCTTCGATGGATGCGTCTGGCGCAGTTTTTGGAACTTGAGCATTTCTCCCTTTGCTTCCTGAAGATCTCCAGCCGCCCGAAATGCACGAGCGAGCCGATAGTGCGCGGACTCATTCTCCGGATCTAATCGCGTCGCGTTCTTAAAATGGGCAATGGCTTTCCTCGGCTCTCCCTGGTCCATCAGGACAATGCCTATTCCAACCTCCGCATCCGCGAAATCCGGCCGAAGCCGAAGCGCTTGTTCGTAGTCTTCTTGCGCGAGTTGCAATTTCGACTCCTGACGAAATATCTCTCCCAACTCATAGAAAGAGTTATAGTCTGTAGGATCAGATTTCAATGCTGTTTCAAATTCCTGCTGCGCCTGCTCATGGGCTTGTGCATTTTGTGAATTGGTCAGGATTGCATGCCCCAACTCATAGTGGATTCCCGGGATATTTGCGTTGGACGCGATGGCCTTCTTGAACTGCATGATTGCCCCTGGAAAATCGTCCTGAGTCATTGCCGCTTCGCCCAGAATCTGATGCATTCGCCCTGAATCCGGTGCGCGTTTAGATAAATTTGCCACCGCCTGGGAAGCGAGTTCGGAGTACGCCCTATAAGTGATGTAAAGCACTTCCGGGTCATCTGGATTAGCCTCTTCCAGGTCGCGAATCACATCGACTACCTTCCCCAGGGTCTTTGATTCCTGATGGGCCCTTATGATCGCCACGCCTGCATCGATCTTGAGGCCATGATTGTGGATACGTGGAAATGCGCGTTCCAGAAGCGCCACTCCGTCTTCGGTCTGGCCCAGACGAACCTCTGTTAACCCCAGAAATGCCTTCGCGTCCCACAGGGACGGGTTATGTTGCAGCGCAGATGCAAAGAGCCGCTTGGCTCCTGCGTTATTTCCCTGCTTGAATGCAATGACGCCTAGATCGGCATAAGCTTCGGCGTTTGTGGGGTCCAACTTAAGAATCTCCTTGAACTCATCCGCCGCTGCTTCTCCCTGTCCCTTGGCAAGAGCGGCTTCGGCCCGCTTGTAATGAACACTGATCTGTTCTCTGCCCCCGACGCTTTGCGACCAGACAATGCCGCACATCGATGCGGCGAGCAGCGCTGCTGTGTATGCCTTGCGGAATGTCCTCTTCATGTGGTCTATTCTGCCTCTATCCTCGCTTCACGGAAAGAACCCATTGCAAGCCCGACCTCCGGCCAAACTGGATAGCGGTCTCTCTACCGCTCACCCCGGAATCTCATGGTTTTCCATCGAAAAAATGCCGAGTTTGCTGAAGGTCACAGTTCCTTCATCGGAAAAGACTCCAAGCTGCCCGGCGTTCGGCTTGTACAAGCGGGCGCTCATGGCAATCTTGCCGGCAACATAAATCTCTGCGATTGTGCCGTCCAGTATCACTTGCAATTCGATGGGTTCACCCGGCGTAAGCTTCAGAGGCCGTTCAAATCCTGTGATGAAGGGAACGTCGCCCGGACGGCGCCACAGGTCAAGAACCATTCGGTTTCGTGCCGGTTCAAAGCGGACGAAATAGCAGGTATCCAGATCATCCAGCAGCTTCAACATGAGGCCAAACGATCTGCAGTTACCGATCGCTCCGATATTAGTCACGATCTTGCACTGGGTAGGCAGCGGAGCGACTGTTGCAATGCCCAGGCTTTGCGGGGTATCGATGGTTACGCGATCTGCGGCAACATCGCACTTTCCAAATGCGGACCGGACGTTGATGGGCATGCTCCGTTTGAATGCCTTGCCGATGCTCGCCGGCAGGTCAACATAGAGCTCCCCATTCGGCCTCTGTAGGAGTTGATGCATGACAAGAGTTCCGCCCCATTCCCATTTGCCGTCGTCGGTGCTCCCGGTCTTGAGAGGGTTCCACCCAAACAGGAACCGCTCTTTTCCATTGGAAGTTGTCTTGGCCGCGTAAAGGGCCCGGCAGTCGAATACATCGTCTTCAGGAGCAATCCACGGGCCAGTGATGTTCCGGCTCATTCGATACCTTGTCTGGTTGCTCTCGCTAAACTCGGAGAAGACGAGATACCACCACTCTCCTATCTTGAATAGATCGGGACACTCGTGTGTGTAGTAAAGTCCCGGCGCCCAGAAAGGCTTTCCTGCCTCCCAATGCGTAAGATCTTTCGAAGTACAAAGGGCGGTGCAACCGCGCCTGCGCGAAGGGCCGGTATTAAGCCTGGCTGCCACCAGCATCCAGTACTCACCGGCTTCTTCGTTCCAGAACACGAATGGGTCGCGCCAGTCATTTCTCTCATAGATAGCTGTTGGCGCATAGAAGGTATCCTCATATCGCTTCTCCCAATGGACAAGATCTTCGCTGTCAGCGTGCATTACGCCTTGTTGCGGCTTATTGGCCATATTCACGGTGTTATAGCCGGTATAAAAAGCGTGATAACGGCCCGACTTGTCCTTGATAACCGACCCAGTCGCTACGGAAAGGTCCTGGTCCTGACGAGTGCCGCGCGGCAACATGGTCCCCAACTCTGAGAAATGTATGAAGTCCTTCGTTGTGACCTGGTGCCACGTCGTAATCCCTTTTTCGTGGTCGGCCTGATATAGGTGGAATATCCTGAATTCGCCCTGATCGTAGAACGGAATGACATCTCCCACACGGCCACCCTTGGGCTTGTAATACAAGCCCGGCCCGGAGTAAGGAGATTCAGCGAGCGCTTCGGCTTTCGCCACATCCGGGCCCGGTGTTTCCGAGGATGCCGCCTGAGGAAAAAAGCCGGCGGCGAATGCCGTAGCTGCCGCGCTCTTCAAGAAAGCTCGTCTTTTCATAATCTGTGCCAATCTTCTGAATCAATTCGCCCGGAAGCGATCTCGTCAAACATTCACAAACTGCCTGCCATCCTGACTGATAGTGTAGGGTGAAGGACCTGCTCTTTCCTGACAAAAGTAGGCCCTTCGCCTCCTCCAGAATGACAAACTCTGATGAGGAACTGCTCCCCAGAAGCAGACTTGATTCAGGCAGGTGCTACCATCGCAGATGCGTGTCAAACTGCGTTCGACGCATATCTTCCGCCGTACCAAATATCTGCCCGTATTGTGGGTTGTTGATGTCGTTCACCGGGCTTCCGAGGTTCGTATGGTTGAACGCGTTAAAGTTCTCCCAACGAATCTCCAGTCTGGTCTGGTCCGCAGCCAGCGCCGTCTTAAACCTAAACGTCTTGCCGAGTGACCAGTCTGCATTGTAGAAGGCAGGCCCACGCATAATGCCGGGATGGGCATTGCCCCATACGCAGCATACGGGCGGGGTCTCGAAGGCTGCCGGATTCAACCATGACGTCCGGTTCTTCTCTTTGGAGTAGAAGGAAACGTCCGGCACCCGATTCGGGCGCTGCGAAAAATCCGCATTCAACGTGCTGTTGTCGCTGTCGGTGGAGGCCAACGCAAGGCCCGACTCGACAGTTGTCATTCCATCAAATGACCAACCACCCAGCACGGCCTGAAGGACCGGATTCGCGCCTGAACCGAACCGCTGCCCCTTTCCATAGGGCAAGGTATAGCTATGAGTTGTGACCCAGATGATTGCACGGTTCAGGTACGACACCCCATAGCTTCCTCGAATGTCATAGGGGTTCACACCCTGTGGGCCGCGGTTACCGATCTCGTCATCCAGTGCCTTGGCCCATGTAAATGAAGACTGGAAGCTATAACTCCCGTTGAAGCGCTTCGACCCGGTGATCTGCAGCGCGTTGTAGTTGGAAGAGTCACAGGTACAGTTCACATATATCTGGCCGGTGAATCCAAACTTCTGATAATAAGGCCTGCGGCTGAGAAGATCGCCCGGACCTGGAGGCGCCGCATCCACATTGTAGAGAGAATAGTCGAGGTTGGTACCGCGGTTGCCGACGTAGGCAGCGGTCAATGTAAGGTCCTTACCGAATTGATGCTCCACCGATAAGTTCCACGAATCGACGCTTGGGATCTTTCTCTCGAAAGGAAATGCCTTTGCGAAATCGTTGGGGGGAGGCTTCAAATGGCCCGACTTGGGGAATATAGGCGGCGGTGGAGCTGGCGGTCCCTGGTCGATGGGGAAAATAGGCGAATAGATGCTCGATTGGCTGATCACCTGGGCCTGGGCAATGGGATACGAAGAGTCGAGGTGATTGAAGGCCGCATCGAATCCGTTCAAGAAATAGCTGCGTCCCAAGCCACCCCGAATCACGGTCTTTTCCGTCAGCTTGTAAGCGAATCCCAGGCGCGGGGCAAAATTATCGTAGCGGGGCTGCACGTTGGAAAATTTCGAAACATCTCCCATGCCAGCCAGGATCAGATCGCCTGTGTTCAGATCATAGTTGACATCGCCGCCAGCTTTTTTGGGCGTAACGGGGGAAATATAGTCCCAACGAAGACCATAGTCGAGCGTTAGCTTTGGAGTGACTCTCCATGTATCTCCACCATATCCAGAGAGGCGGCTGGCTCGCTCGTCAGGCCATAGGATGAACTGGCCACGCTGAAAAAATCCTGCATCTCCAAGCAGGAAGGACGCCATGGACAGTCCTGAATTTGGGACGCCCGCGCTGCCGGTGACGTTCTGGTTAAAATCGAACTCGCCGCGGGTACTTTGATTGAGCGTGAATAGGTCTTCCAAATTGCGGCGGAAGTCGACGCCCCAACGAATTTCGTGGTTCCCAACTATCTTCGTCCAGTTATTTACAACCTGGAACATGGTCGATCTATCGAGGCGGGGCACAGAACCGAATATACCCATCGAGAACGAACCGACGGGCCCGGCCACCGATATTCCGGCAAGACCGTCGGCGATTTTGGTTCCGTCATTAATATTAGGAATGCCTACCTTATCATCGGTCCGCAAATTGGAATCATTCTGATACTCGTTCAAATAGAACCGTGCGAACCCTCCGCGCAACTCCGCTAAAAGCGTTGGATTGAATGCATGCGTATAGTTCAGCGAAAGAAGCTGATTGTGGGAGATGGTCGTTGCTGGATTGCCTCCCCCTATGGAGGGGCCCCCTGCTACTACGCCGAATACCCCGGGGCTGGAAAGATAGGACCACATGTATGAGTAGCGCTCAAAAAATCGGTCGCGCTCGGAGAGATTCCAGTCAACGCGCTCATCGATTTCGTCGGTATTGAATGGGGATTTGCCTGTTCCAAGATAATTCTGCTGCGCATTTTGATTAATATTGGATCGCGGCAGAAGCGCCAGAAGATTGGCGGAAACCGGATTGATTCGGTCCGTTGGGATGGAGTTATTCGCAAATTGCGTGCGTCCGCTCCCGTCCGGGTTTCCTGTATTCGGATCGTATATAGGATTGGTAGATGCAAGCGAACTGAAATCCCCGCTGCGGAAGGCGTCATTCGGCACAGTTGTGAGAAGATTTGCCCCTAACAGCCGGCGGTTGAGCCGGTAGTCCGCAAAAAAGAAGACCTTGTTTTTCTTAATGGGCCCTCCCAGAGAGAACCCTCCGATATTTTCGTTATAAGGTGCGACCCCAGTGCCGGTCCCATGAGGGCCCGTGCCCGGTATCTTTTCAGTGAAAGGATTGGCCGCGGATGACCAGGAGTTGCGGTTCATCCAGTATGCCGACCCATGGAAATCGTTCGTTCCGGATTTTGTGACGTATTGCGCAACCATACCGCCCACAGAACCGTATTCCGGATCGTAATTCGCCGTCGTGATCTTCAGTTCCTGGACCGAGTCCGGAGGAGGAACGATGATCTGGAGACCTGTAAATCCCCACGCAATGTCTGAAATGCCATCCACCTGATAATCATTGGCCATCCACAACTGGCCATTGACCGACGTCATAAATCCTTCTGATGGGTTCTCATTGTTGCCGATCTGGAAGCTAAAGGGCATGACGCCGGGCGCGGTCAGGTAAAGCGTGGTGAGATTGTCATTGGCCACCGGAAGAGTCTGAATCTCATGCTCGGTCAGCACGTGGTCGACGTCCGCTTTTTCTGTTTTAAGAGCGGCGGGCGTAGCGTTCACGGTCACCTGTTCCGTGACCGCTCCCGGTTGGAGTTGAGCATCGGCGCGGACAATAGAATCGATCTGCAATATGACATGTTGTTTCGAAAATGCCTTGAATCCATTTGCCACGACGTTCACCGTATAATTTCCGGCGATGATGTGAGTGATGTTGTAGAGGCCCGCCCCGTCAGTGGTTGCCACTGTGCTGACGCCTGTGCCTTCGTTCGTAACCGTCACCTTGGCTTGCGGGATTGCGGCACCGGTCGTGTCCGTGACAAATCCCGATATAGAGCCTGACGTAGCTTGGCCTTGCACCTTCGGCGGCGCTCCGATAAGCAGCAGCGCAATGGAGAAGAGCGGTAACGTAAGGGCCGGGCCGCGCACTACCCGAAGCATATTCACTAGGGCGGCGCACAGCATCCGCGTCATCTCACCTGCTGTCCTGCCTGCCAATTGCAGACAAGAAGGGCAAAATCTAAGTTCTCTTTGATTATTTTTGGGGTATTCCATACTGGCCATGCAATGATCCTCCAAAATACTGAGAATCTTGTAGACGTATGGCACTATACTTGTCAACTAAATATGTGTACTAATGTCTAATTACCTGACTAGTCAGGTTGGGCGTCCTGATGCATTACCTCGCTGAGCGTCACGTCACATCGTCCGGGCCGGTGCGCCGCAGGACTGCCGAATCACCAACTGACCGTTGAGCAAAGTTGATCGAGCCGGGAGCTGGGGATTTTTGATCCGCTCCAGCATGGCTGACATCGCTGCCGCACCGATCTCCGCGCAAGGCTGCTGAAAAGTGGTCAGGGGAATGGGCAACAATTTAGCGTATTTCACATCATCGATCCCCGCAATGCGGATTTCTGCGGGAATGCGGACGCCTAGGCCCAACAGTGTCTGCATGAGATTGGCTGCGGTAAGATCATTCGCGCACATAATCGAATCAATTTTCCGGGTGCGAAGCGCCGTCTCCACAAATACTTTGTCCTTTGAGTCTCCCCGCAGCAGGAGATCTTTCGAGACGGGCAGATCATGGTCATAGAGGGCCTGGTGATGCCCGGCGATACGGGCCTCTACGGTCTCCGCCGAGCCTTCGCGGGTAAAGAATGCGATATGCCGTCCTCCTTGGCGGATAAGGTGTCTGGTCACGATATACCCTGCTCTGTGATTGTCCAGGCCAATCAGGTCATAGTTGCTGCGGTCAGGGTACTTGAGAACGCAACGGTCCAGCAGGATCACGGGGATATCAGCTTTATCCAAGGCTTGCAGAATGCGCCGGTTTACGTCCCGGCTTCGCAGTCCAAACTCCTGCGGAGCAAAAAAGACGCCGGACACTCCTTGCTCAATATAGCGATAGCATAACTGCTCTGCTTCTTCGGCGGCGTGCTCTCCGGTGGAAAGCGTCTGTACCCATGACAAGGAGTGTTTCGCTGCGAGAGGAGACCTGACCATTCCCCGGCAGATAGGTTCAAATATCTCCGTTTGCCCGAGATCAGGGATCAGCAGCCCGAATACCATGGTTTGGTCGAGAACGGCGCTCGCCGCATAGGTTCCGGAACCGGGACGGCGAACCACCAAACCCTCTTGTTGAAGCTGCCGAATCGCTTTGATGACCGTCATTCGGCTTACGCCAAACTTGCGCACCAGTTCTGCCTCACTTGGCAGGCGCGCTCCAGATCGATATCGCCCTGAGGAAATATCCGACCGGACACTCTCGATGATGTTCAGATATTTGGCGCGTTTTTTAGGTTCTGTCTCATTGTCCATCTGCTTGGCCCACGCCATTTAATTTTGCCTGCTTTCCTTCAGAGCTTATCAAGAGAGCTCATCAATTTTTGGAACCCATCCATTCATTTCTGCACAGATCGACAGTTCCACTCCGAGACATATTCGAAGACATATTCTATACAAATCCACCAATGTTGGATATACATTATGCTATATTGCGATTCGTGGAGCAGATCGGATGAGGATATTGAGTATTGGGGAGATATTGTGGGACATATTTCCTGATCAGGAACTGCTTGGAGGGGCTGCTCTGAATTTTTCAGCCAATGCTGCCCGTTTGGGCAATTCGGTGGCTCTCATCACAGCCGTGGGAGACGACGAACGGGGCAGAAGGGCATGCGGCTCCATGCGCTCACTTGGGCTGGCTACAGACTTCGTTAGCATAGCCAAGCAGGAGGCCACCGGAGTGGCACACGTCAGCACTACAGCCGAAGGGGAGGCCAGCTTTCAAATACCCCGTCCTGCCGCGTTCGATACGGTTGCGATTACCCCCGAGATGATAAGAAAAATAATGCCGCTTAAGCCGGATTGGATGTATTTCGGTACGCTGCTGCAAATGGAATCGCATATAGAACAGGAGATTGAAGCCCTCCGCAGAGCGCTGCCTGAGGTGTGCTGCTTCTACGACATGAACCTGCGGCGTGGCCACTGGAATCTGCCCCTGGTTCAACGTCTCTCTCGAATGGCGTCTGTGCTGAAGCTGAATGAATCCGAAGCAAAAATCCTTGATGAACTCAGCAGGACACGGCCAGCCACATTTTCCGTGGCCTCGTTCTGCGAAGACTGGTCAACTCAACATGACATCGAAACGATCTGTATCACGCTGGGGAGCGCCGGGTGCTGCGTGTACGAAAAGGGCTCGTTTTATACCGTACCTGGGTACCCTGTCGCAGTGCAGGACAGCGTGGGGGCCGGAGATGCATTTGCGGCGGCGTTTCTGCACGGCTATCACCACAGATGGCCCATTCTGCAGACCGCGCGTTTTGCCAATGCTCTGGGCGCGGTGGTTGCCAGCCGGGCCGGGGCCACACCCCAGTGGACAATGCAGGAATGCCTCGAAATAATTTCCGCGGCGCCAACCAATTAATGAAGCGGAGAGAACAGGGCCGTTAATATGCCAAAGATCAAATTTTATGCACTGATTGTTTGCGCTGCCATACTTATGCTGCCTCCCCCATCCGCCAGCGGGCAGGCACCGGCCTATAACCAGCCGTATCGCCCACAAGTGCATTTTTCTCCGCGCAGGCACTGGACGAATGATCCCAACGGTCTGGTTTACTTTCGCGGCGAGTACCACCTCTTTTTTCAGTACAACCCACTTGGAGATGAATGGGGGCACATGAGCTGGGGCCATGCCGTCAGTACGGACCTGCTGCACTGGCGTCAGCTACCGGTCGCCATTCCGGAGAAAGGGAAAGAGATGGTTTTCACCGGTAGTGTGGTGGTGGACCGAAAGAACAGCAGCGGCTTCTGCAGCACAGGCCGGGCCTGTCTCGTAGCCGTCTACACCGCTAATCGAAACACCCCGGGTAACCCACTCCAAACACAGAACCTCGCCTATAGCCTCGATAATGGGCGCACCTGGACGCGATACAAGGGCAATCCGGTGCTGAATCTGCATCTGGGCGATTTCCGTGACCCGAGCGTCTCCTGGAACGATGCGGCGCACCAATGGATCATGGCCGTTTCCCTCCCAACCGAACATAAAATCCAGTTCTACTCCTCACCGAACCTCAAAAAGTGGAAGCTGCTTAGCGAATTTGGGCCTGCCGGAAACACTGCCGGCGTTTGGGAGTGTCCTGATTTGCTTCGCATCCCGTCCGCAAGCATAGGCGGAAAAGATATGTGGGCCTTGAAAATCGGGATCAATCCCGGCGCCCCCCAGGGCGGCTCGGGAGAACAGTACTTTCTTGGAAGCTTCAACGGCAGGAGCTTCACGCCGGCCACTATGCCGGGCGCTTATGGTTGGACAAACTACGGCAAAGACGACTACTGCGCCATCAGCTTTAACGGACTAGCCAAGGGTCAACAGCCCGTACTTATTGGCTGGATGAACAACTGGCAATATGCGGCGAAGTTGCCAACCTCTCCCTGGCGCGGACAAATGAGTCTGCCTCGGCGACTCTCAATCTTGAAAGATGACGCGGGTCTGGCGCTACGACAGGAACCCGTTATCGCACCTCTTCGCACGAAGAGCTTTCCTGTGCGATGGACTCCTCAGGCCGCCGCGATTCCCTATGAACTGGATGTGCGATTTGAGCCACCTAGTGAGCCAGCTTTTGGTATCCGGCTCTACTCCGATAAGGAGCACTGGACAGAAATCGGATTCGACACGGTCAATAAAGAATTCTATATCGACCGCACGCGGTCAGGCGCAACCGTTGGGGACGGCTTCCCAACCAGAACCGTTGCTCCGCTCGCCCCGGGTCGGCCCTATGACCTTAGGCTTGTCGTGGACCGATCCTCAGTAGAGGCATACGCTCAAAACGGAACGATCGCCATGACTGACTTGATCTATCCGCCATCGCCCCACAGCATCATCCAGTTCTTTTCACCGAATGGGAAGCGTGTGAAAGTCACCGGACGCATCTGGAAACTCAGGTCCATATGGCAGCAGCCCAGCCTCTCCCATAAGTGAACTGGAAGGGGATGCCCCCCAAATAGTTCTGGGACTTTAAAAGGCCGGTATTGTTCAGCACTATGGCTTTGGTCAGAGTAATCCATACTGGCCACCAACCCAGCTTCCGGCATTCATGAAGGCTGCCTTAGCAATTGCCCTATTTATTGCCTTAACAATTGTCTATTTATATAGTGGAAGTCCGGGGCGTTTTTCGCGACAAGTCAGAAACAATAACTGCTTGAACAAACAACAGGGAATTTCAATTCCCTGTTGTCTCAATAAAATTCCCTGTTCGTTTTACGCCCGATGGTCTGTCACCTTGAGCTAAACACAGTAGGTTGTGCAACGTGCGTACAGCGCCTACACACAAACGGAGCCCAAAATCTCCAAATTCCCTGTAAATTTCCCTGTTAGCAGGGAATTTCGATGAGAGAGCGGTTCGCTCTAGACTGCATCCACCGCCAGCGAGTCTTTTCTCGCCAAATCTGGAACTTATCAGCCCCGCAATTGACACAATTGGCCGCGAAATCGCGAATTCTGCTGATATCA
>Ga0134126_10009750_pt1 | contig 12101 bp, 15 predicted proteins | sample KB31752_FD_96881 | JGI IMG/M metagenome (GOLD analysis project Ga0134126, IMG submission 96881) | Terrestrial soil microbial communities with excess Nitrogen fertilizer from Kellogg Biological Station, Michigan, USA - KB3-175-2 | ecosystem: Environmental > Terrestrial > Soil > Unclassified ...
AAGTGCTCGGCGAACTCCGCCGGCCCCATGACACCCTCGGCTTGCAGACGCTCGGCATCCGGCCGGTCGTCATTCCAGGGTTTGGGCTCCCAGCTGGTGAAGCATTTTGCCAGCATGGCGAGGATCTCGTGTTCAGGCGGGAAGCTCTCCCAATAGCGCAGCTGACGCGCCGCGTCCGGGAACGGCATTCGTCGGATTTCCGACGGGAGCTTCTTGAGCCCCGTGCTCAGGCGACCGACGAGCCAGGGCCAGTCGATGCCGCTCCCGCTTCGCCTTCCCCCAGCGGGGGTGCGCTCCGCCGCGCCAGCGCTGAATGGTAGGCGAGAAGGAGACGCTCGCGCGTGACCGGGGCCTTGGCGTCCGCCACGCCATCCTTGGCGAGCGCCGCCTGGATCTCCTCAAGCGGGATCGGCACCGAGGCGATCTCCGAATGCTCCAGCACCTGCGCATGCGCGGTCATGAGCTCATGCCGGGTGATGCGCATCTTGCGGATCGCCTCGACCGTGACGGACGGGTGGTCTTCCTTCAGCGCCGCGGCGAGCGCCTCGATCATCCGCTCGAAGCCGAGGCGGGCGTTCTTCTGGGTGTCGTCGGTGTCGGGGGCCAGGATCGCGACGGTGATGTCCTCGAGCTGGCCGACGGTGAGCGGCCGGATCGTGTACGGCTGGCCGCCCAGCGTGATGGTGATGGGTTTTCCCATGGTCCTCTGCCGGAAGGGGTGACGGGCGACGCCGGCAGACGCCGCCCGTCCATCGCGCGATGACCGCCTTGGGGGCGGTCGGGGCTCCGGCTGCCGGGCCGGAGAAGCGAACGGCGTTCGCCTAGGCGGCGGCCGCGAAGCTCTGCTCGTAGACCTGTCCCGCTGCATTGGCGAAGAAGGAAAAGTCGATCTCGGGCATCATGAAATCGGTGAGCTTGTGCGCCCGGGTGAGCTTCGTCGCGATGCAGTTGAAGAAGCGCACGTAGTAGCCCGCGCCGTAGAGCGTCGACGCATAGTCGAGCTGGAAGGTCGGGTTCGTGCCGATCAACGGGTTGGTCACCGTGAGCTTCTGACCCGAGCCAGTGTAGGTGTAGGCGAAGGTGATGACGACGCTGGTGCCGGTGTCGGCCGCGGCGAAGGTGTAGACGCCGGCCGCCTCGCTGTACTGGCCCTGCGCGGGCGAGCTCGTCACCTTGGTGAGCGGCTGGCCGACATTGGGGCCGGAGCCGTAGATGACGCCGAGATCGGTGTCGTAGGTGCCGGTGTTGGGCACCACCGGCGTGATCTGATAGGGCGTCGCCGGAATGGCGGTCGAGGCCGTGCTCGTCAGCGCGAGTTGCCCCGCGGTGAAGCCAAGCCCCCACATCGCCGCGTTGAGCGCGATGCCGGAAACGGTCGCCTGCTTCACCTTGCCGGTCGCCTTCACGGTGCCGCGCGCGGCCATCAGGGCGTACTGGTTCTGCCCGTAGAGCTCCTTCAGCTCGCCGGCCTCGTCATACGAGAACTCCTGGCAGTAGCCGATATTGACCGGCGTCGCGTTGGCGACATCGGTGCGGGTGATGTAGAGCGAGCCCGGGCCGAAGACGGCCTGGGGAACCGAATTGGTGCTCATCGCAGAGGCTCCTGGGTCAAACGGTCACGGGGGTTTGATGCCTGCACCGCGCAGGCCTGGCGGTAGCTGAGAGCGCGGTCCGATAGGATCAGGCCGAGGGCGCCCACATCCGGACCCATGGCACGTCGATGCGCACCGGGATCACGGCTTTGCCCTGGCCGCCGACATCGCCCTGGTCGATGAGGCTCTCGCCTTCGAGGCGACAGTCCTGCACCAGGCCGCCCAAGGTGAGACGGTTCGTGCGCGGATCGTCCGGCGCCATCGCCGCCTCGAGATCGTCGACGAGCTCGCGCAGCGGCTCAGCCGCAGATGACGTCGGGCTCGGCGCCTTCACGTAGAACCAGATCTCGAAGTGCAGGGTCACCGGGACCATGATGAGGTCCGCGCCGCCATAAGCGTCGCCGAGCCAGCGCACGAAGGCGGCGGGCTGGTTCGCCACCTGATCCCAATGGCTGACGCGTTCGCCGGTGGTCTTGAAGTCGGCGACCGCGAAGACCAGCTTCTGGAGCGCGTCGGTGATCGTGTCGCGGGAAACGTTCACGGGCTCTCAGCGGCCGCTTCCGCCACCGCCGCCTGAAGCTCGGCCTGGATCTCCGGCGCCATCTGCGCCAAGGGCCCGCGCAGAAAGCGATAGGCGGCGATGTTGGGCATGCGCCGGTGCAGCATCACCATCACCGTCATCGGTGCCGTCAGCCGCTCGGCGAAGACGTGATCGAGTCGCATCTCGTGCGCCGCAACCTTCGTCGGCCGATGCGCGCCATATTCGAGTGCCGCCGCCTTCGCGAAATCCGCCCGCACCGTGACCCGACCGCCGATCTTCTCCTGATCGTCGTAGACCTTGCTGATCGTCGCGCTGTGCAGACGCCCGGTGCGCCGCGGCTCGGCCGCCAGCACTCGCGCTTCGAGCTCGGCGGTGAGCGCCTGGATGCGCGCCAGCAGCCGGTCATGCGCCTGCTGCGGAAACCGGTCGAATTTGAGCGCGACCTGGCGATCGCCGGTGACGAGGTACTGGATCTCGGGCATCAGGCGGTCACCGGCACGCGGTAGGGGTCGACGAGCGCCTGGATCTCGGGCGGCAGCGAGCCGCGCTGCCCTGGGAGCGTGCCAATCCAGTACTGCTCCTGCCCGAGGTTCGGCTCGCCGCGCGAGCGCAGCGTCGGATCGCGACCGCGCAGCTTGTAGCGCATGGTCACGAGCCGGAGGCACGCATCGACGAGGTCGTCCGGGATCGACGCGTAGCCAGCCTGATACCGCACGGTGACCGGCTCGGATTCCCAGCGCTCCGAGGCGCCATTGAAATTGTTGAGCCGGATCAGCCAGCCCTTTGCCGCATCGATGGTGAAATCGGTGCCATAGACCAGGGTCTGCGCCTCGGTCGCCGAGAGCGTCTGCACCACCTGCATCCCAGCTGTCAGCGAGAGACCGGTCTCGCTCGAGGTGGCACTCTCGGTGAGCGTGACCGAGTTCGCGCTGACCGCCTCGATCGCTGCCGTCGAGGGCAGGCTGCCATCGGCCGCGAACGCCAACATGCCGGCGGAAAGTCCGGCCGTCGATGCGATGCCGTCGACCAGCGTGGTGCCATGCGTGTTGCCGGTGAAGATCACCGGCGGCGTGCCCACCAGCGGCCAGCGCGAGAGCTGCAGCGCATAGACCCCGCCCGGCACCTGCCAGGGATAGGGATCCTGCTGGATGAAGATCTCGTCCTGCACTGCTTCGACGGGGAAGACGCGATTGCAGTAGCTCGCAATCGTCCTGGAGGCCTGGCTGATCGCGCGCTGTAGAAATGCGGCGTCCGCGGTGTTGCTCGCCGGCAGGTTCAGCTCGTCATAGACCGTCTTGAGGTCCGTCAGATCATAGGCTCCCGCCGGCGCCGTCGCAGACGCCGCGATAAGCACGGTGTTGATGACCTCGACCGCCATGGTGCGCGATCAGAATTCGGCGACGATGTTCGTCGCGGTCGTTCCGGTCGCCTTGACCTGGTTAGCGCGCACTTTGAGATAGGTCCCGGCGGGAACCGAGTTGTAGGTCACGGTCTCGCCGCCGACCGTGATCAAGGTCACGTTGCCCGCGCCGCCGATCCAGAGCCGCTTCGACGCGTTGGCGAGCGCCTGGCTGTCGCTCGGCGTGACGGCGACGGCGTGCTGCGCCGGCGCCAGAAGATCGTCGCCCGTGCCTGCGTAACGGTCCGGCATGTGTCAGCCTCGCTTGCGGGTCGAATAGCCGCGGCCGCGCGTCGGCGGCACCGCGCCGGCCGGCGCGACGTCCTGCGGCGGGAAAGGCCGCGGATTCTCCGCCTCGCCGCTCGCCAGCACCTTGCGCGCGATGTCGTCGGGAAGCACGGCGTCCTGGCCCTTCTGCCAGGGGCGCATGTCGCGCGTGAAGGTGACGATTTTCATGCGGCCCTCAGAAGAAGAAGGCGACGCCGGAGCCGGAGCTTCCGGCGTCGCAGGAGCAGCCGTCAGACGGCAGCGATCGTGTTCTCGCCGCCGAGCACGACGTCGGAGGCGACGAGCGCGGTCGGCGAAGCGCCACCGGTGAAGGCGACCGTCGTCACCGCACGCAGATAGCGCCGAGCTGCCGTGAGATCGACGGCGAGGCTGTCTTCGGTGTTCGCCGCGGTGAGCGCGGCGGTGGTCGCGGTGTTCACGCCATCCGGCTTGTAGTCGGCAAAGCTGGAACCGTCAGCCGAGTCCTGCAGCTTGGTCGTGACGCTGGTCGTGCTGGGCGCGCCGCCGACGGCGCCCACCGCCTGATGCAGCACGCAGGACCCGGCCATGCTGTGCAGCTGGCGGTCGATCGAGCCGCCGTTGATGGTGCCAGCCGAGGCGCTCTGCGGCTCGACGCTGGTGACGATGGCGAGCAGCGCGCCGATGTTGCGCTGCGTGACGATGGAAACCATGGAAAGCATCTCCTCGAGGAGAGAGAGTCAAAGGGCTGAGGCGGAGCGGGCATAATGCCCGCTCCGCTCTCAGGCAGCCAATGCAGCAGCGATTACGAGATCGCGGGCGCCCAGCGCACGAACTGCGCCACCGCGACGGCGGCGTCGTGGCGGATCTGGAAGTCGTGCTCGGCGATCGCGCGGATCAACGTCTGATCCGACTGGAAGGCCGACCAGGTGACGCTGTTGGCGTCGACATAGGTGCCCTCGCGCGACACCGCGAGCTCCAGCGACATGCTGTCGAGGATCATCGCCTCATCCATCTCGGCGAGGATCACGAAGGAGCAGTCGGTGTTGGTGCTCGACGTGTCGTGGATATTGATCGGCAGCTGCGTGGTCTTCTTGAAGGGATAGCCCAGCAGCGTCCCGCGGGTGAGCTCGTCCCGGTAGACATAGACGCCGAGCGAGTTCTGGACGTTGAAGAGGTAATTGAAGCTCCGCGGGTGCATGAACCACACGCGCTTCGTGTCGGGCACGTTCGCGGTGTCGAGCTTGTTGACGAGACCGCCCAGCTCCGACGCCACCGTCGCGAGATTGTAGGTCTCGTTCGAGGTGATGAAGTTGCCGCCCACGGCCGCGGTCGAGTTACCGCTCGCGCTCCAGACGCCGGCCGTGCCGCCGCCGCTCACGGCGAAGCGGTTGGCGAAGGCAGTGAAGCCCATCGGGCCCGCGGCGGTGCCGTCGCCGGTGAGGAAGGCCAAATCCTCGCGCAGCGCGATCACCTTCACCAGGTCGTCGCGCACGAAGGCGTCGGCTGCGGGATCGGCGTACCGCATCATGTCGTTCGTGACGGGCACGAGCGCCGTGAGCTTCTTGAAGCTCGCGATGATGGAATCGAGCGTCTGCTGGGAGGACGCTATCGGCGCCACCTCGGTGCCGTAGGAGGCCGTCGCCGCAGCCGACTGGCCCGGCAGGGTCATGGTGCCGCGCGGCATCGGGATGACGCGGGGCCCGGCGCCGCGGACGACCGCCTGCGGGCGCAGCAGCTCGATGATCTCGTTCATGTAGTCGGGCGGCACGATGAAACCGCCCGAGGCGCCGACCGAAACGACCAAGGCGCGCGTGGAGGGATCACGGCGAGGCTCGAACGCGCGCACGATCGGGTGGCGTTCGCCGAAGCTCGCCTGCGCCAGCTCGCGCGCGCCCTGCAAGCTGCGGCCAGCCGCGTCGAACATCTTCGCGCAGGCGACTGCACGCAGTCCCCTGTGGGTCTTCAGCCCCCGGCGCTTCGCGGCATCCTCGTTCGTATAGGGGTCGTCATCGGCGACAACAGCACGGGGGGCGTCCTGATCGGCAACCGGCGCCTTTTCGACGACGGCACGAGCGCGATCGATCAGAGCGATGCTTGCATCGATCGCCTTAACCTCGGCCTCGTAGCCGTTGAATTCCTTCTGCTGGTCGTCCGTGATGGGGCCGTCGCTCTCGCTGATGGCCTTCATCTTGTCGTGCAATGCCGCGCGCTTCGCGAGCAGCGTCGCTCGTTTTTCCATCGTCAGTCCTTTCTGAGATGCGGCGCTCTATCGGCGCTGCGGATGCCGGTGCCCAGGCGGCTCAATGAGGGCAGCTCGGAGTTTCCGAGTTTTAGTTCAGAGCGAGCGCCGCAACTCGGCAACGCAGGGCCGAGCGCAGGCTGCGCGAGCCCCCGTCCTCCGCAGCGCCGCCGGATTTCTGGATTTCTCGGCTATCGCCGTCCTCGCCGGAGGCGGCCGTGCTCGAGCCGTCGAGCACAGCCCGCATGCAGCGCGCGGCGCGCTTCATGGCGCGGCCCATCGCGGCGTGCGCATCGCCGAGGTCGGCATGGTGATCCGCCATGTCGCCCTGCGCCTCATCGCCGGCATCGAGCTGCGGCGCCATCGCTTTGTGATGGCGTAGCGCACGCTCGACGTGGTCCTGCGCCTCGGCCGGATTCTTCTGCGCGGCTTCGAGCGCGTCGCCGAGCTTCTCATGTGCGCTGCGCACCTTCTCCTGCGCCGCGGTGATGGCATCCATGTTGCGCTTCAGCGCCTGGTGCTGCTCGCCGATGGCACCGTGGTGCTTCATCGCACGCTCGTGATGGTCGGCCGCTTGCTCGAGGCGCTTCTCGTTCGCAGCCGAGAGCGTCCGGCCCGCGCGTGCGAGCGCGATGCCACGCCGCCAGGCGCGCACGCGCGGCGTCTTGGCCGCAGCAATGAAGGCCCGCTCCTCGACCGTCACCTCGACGAGCTCGATGTCGTCCTCTTCCTCGATTTCGAGATCCTTGCCCTCGAGCAGCTCGCTGACCTCTTCTTGGGTCATGGCGACAAGCGCCTTGCCCACGGCGACCAGCGCTTCGCCGATCATGCCGGGCACCGGGCTGTTGTCACCCTCGATCGCCGCCTCGAATTCGGAGGCGTCGTGGCAGTAGCCCATGTGCTGCAGCAGGTGCGCGAGGCCTGCGACCTCGTACAGCCCCCTGCGCAGGACCGGGATCCGCGGCGCGAGCGCAAGCGCCCGCGTGAGCTTCGCCTTGAGGGCGCGCTCGCTGTCCTTCTCGTCCTCCTCGCCGATGCCGGCCTTTTCCTTGTAATGGTCGAGCACCGACTGGGCGCGCTTTTTGACGTCGTCAGGAATATCGGCCTGCGGCAGCCGCGATGCGGCCGCGCGGATCGCGCCTTTCGGCACCTTGAGCTCGCCGTTGACGGCATGCGCGATCGGCAGCTTGTACGAGCCGCGGAGCTTGGGCTCGGCAGCATTGTAGACCAGGAAGCCCTGGCGCGCCTTCGCGGGATCGAACTCATCGCCGCCGGCGTGCTCAAAGATCGACTTGGCAGCGGCCGGACCGTCCCACGCGTCGCTGTCGTCGATCGCCAGGTCGCGCGAGGCACCGACCTTCCATTCCGGTTTCTTCTCGGATCGTGCGGTCACCAGAGCCTCCGTGTCCACGGGGACAGAGCAGAAGGAAAATTCAAGCAGCTCCCACGCGCTGACGCGCAGGCCGCCGCGCGGCTTCGCAGCGTCGATCGGCTCGGCGTCGATCGGCTCCATGCCGACGGAGACGCCGCGCACGACCCCAGCCTTGACGAGGCCGCGGATCTCGTCGGCCCTGGGCGAAATGCCGGCGGGCGCGAACTTGACGCGCGCGCGGATCTTGTCGCCGTCAACGGCGATCTCCGCAGCGTTGCCGACCGGCTGCTCGGGATCGTGCTGCCAGAGCACGATCGGGTTGCGCAGATAGTTCGCGAGATCGCAACCCTGCGGCTCGAAGATGTGCCCGTCGCGCGCGCGCTGACCGGTCGAGATGATGACCTCGACCTCGTCGTCGCCGAGCGCACTGACCTGCGCCGGCATGAGCTTACGGATGATGGTCATCAGACGTAGCTCGCCTTTCCGGCGGTCACCAATGCGTCAGCCTCGCCCTTCAGGAGCGTCAGCGTCGTGCCATTGGCAATGGTGCGTGGATAGTCGAGATTGGAGCCCGAAGCGCCCGTTAAGCCGGGACGCGACGGCAGGCCCGGCGCATCGATCATCGCATAGCTCGCGCTGAGGCGCACCTTGACCGGCGCGCCGTGCTCGATGCGGGACATGTCGACATTGATCGCCGTCCCGCCAGCCGTGCCGTGTTGCACCAGATTGGCCATGGCAGATCTCCTTTAGCCCAGGGACGCGGTGTCGTTTTCCGCCGCATCGGCGCCGGAGGTGGGAACGCCAGGCGCCGGCTCCTTACCCTGCGGCGGCCGCCCTGCCCCGTCCGGCGCGGTTCCGGTCGCATCGCTGCCGAGGGCCGCGAGGTTCAACGGCGCGCGGATCTCATCGCCACCCGGTACCGGCGGCAGGCGCTCGCCGCGACGCCATTCGTTCGCCGAGATCATGCCGGAGAGGATGCCGATGCGGCCGATGTTGTACCGGGTCTGCGGATCGGCCCGGAGCAGCGGGCTTTCGTCGAGATCGACACCGAGGCCCTCCTCGCGGAGCCCGAACGTCTGCTCCAGCTTCTGCTCGAGCATCTCGAGGTCGGGCGCCACCGTCTCGTTCACGTAGCTCTGGTCTTCCTGGATGATGGTCGAGCCGCGCGAGGTATCCGGCTGCATGAGCTTCCGCGTCGGGACGCCGAAGAAGCGCGCGATGTCTTGCACCGACATCTGCTGCTGATTGATGAATTGCAGATCCACCGCCGTGAGCTGCAGCGCCTGCCACTTCAGGCCTTCCTCGAGCACCGCGGTGCGGCCGGTGTTCTGCACGCCGGCCTGGAATTCTTCCCACTGCGCCTTGAGGCGCTTCGACGCCGCATCGGAGAGCGTCTTGTCCGTCTGCAGCACGCCGGCGGGCCGCGCGCCGTTGTTGACCCAGCGCGAGGCCTGCAGGTTCTGCGCCATGGCAAGCCCGATCGAATCCCGAGCGAGGCCGATCGTCGAGGCCGCGATCAGCATGTTGAAGCTGATGCCGCGGACGTGAAGGATATCCTCGGCCGGGATCGCGATGGGAAGATCGCGTAGCATCGCTATCTGGAAGAGCCCGATCCGGTTGACGTTGTAGAACCACGAGCCATCCGCCGCCTCGAGCACGAGCACGGCGTCCGGGTTGATCCAGATCAGCTCTCGCGGATCACCGCGGCTATCGCGCAGGATCGCGGCGTAAGCGTTGCCGCGCAGCAGATAGGCGACCCACATGTCGCGAATGAACTCGAACCAGGTCTGCACCCGATTCGGCCGCACCATCAGCTGCGCGACGGCATGGTCCTCCGGATCGATCTTCGTCCGCGTCCCGTTGCCGGCTTCGGTGAAGAGCGACGGCGCACAGCGGGCGATGTCATGAGCGCGGACATAGACGGCGCGGTAGACGGCGGAGACCGCCATCGCCGTCGCCTGGCTGATCAGCAGCCCAGAGGCCGACTGCACCGAGCCCAGTGGCGGGATCATGCCGTAGCTCGGGACGCCTGCGCTCGTGGCGCGGGGCGTCATTCCGCGGGCGATGCCGCCGAAGAGGCCGCGTCCCATCCTACTCGCCCCGCGCCAGCAGCAGCGCGCCCGCAATCAGCAGAGCGCCGCCGGCGATGAAGCCGGCCGGCGCGTACAAGAGCCATGCGCCGTAGGCGATCAGGCCGGCGCCAGCGAGGCCGGCGGCGTCCCGCGCAAGCGCGGCAAATCGGGCGAGACGGGGCATCGCGTGGCTCCGGGGCCGAGGCGAACGGCGTTCGCGTGTCAGAGGACGACGAGCCCGTGGCGCTCGTAGACGCTGCGGCCCGAGGCCTCCGGGTTCATCGACATGAGCGACACGGCGTTGAAGGCGGCCATGAGCGGATCGATCTTCGCCGAGCCCGAGGCCTGCTTGGTGATGGTGATCGCGTTCCCGCGCGGCTCAGCTTTGGCATTGCCGACCGCCCAGGTCATCAGCGCCTGGCCGCCATGGACGAGCGTGCCGTCCGCGAGGCCGCGCTCGGAGGTCTTGATCGCGCCCGAGAGCTTCCAGCCCTGGCTGATCCCGACGATCCGCTCCGGCGCGATCTCGCGCGCCCCGAGCTCGTCGACGATCTGACCGATGCCGACGGGGTCGAGGCCGATCGCGTTCTTCTCGGGCAGCAGCCCGGAAGCCGCGACGCGCTCCACCATGTCGGCGATCTCCATCACGTCGTCGCCGAGCACGCTGACCACCGTGAGGTCGCCGGCGCGCTCCAGGTCGCGCAGCCGAGGCGCGATGTCGGCGCGGCGCTCGAGCGCGATCTCGTGCGCCCAGCAATGCGCCCAGAGCAGCCAGCGCCGCGTGCCGCGTTCGCGGCCCAGGACGGCGAGGCCCAGAAGATCGTCGAGGCCGCCGCCATCGATGCCGATCGTCGCCACCTCGGAGCGCTCGAGCAACGCCTCGAGCGTGAGGCCGGGCTCGCTCGCCGCTTCCCAATGATCCGCGCCGACCCAGCGGTCGCTGCGGAGCGCGAGGCCGACCTCGATGTTGAGATGCTGCGACGCACAGATGCGGGTTGCGTTCTCGCCCTTGAGCCGCTCGGCCTCCCAGTCGCGGACCAGCGCGTCGAGGCGCAGCGAGCGGCCGAGGTTCGGCAGAACCATGTGCCAGACGGCCGGATCCTGCCACGGCTTCTCGCGGTTCTTTCCTTCCTTGGTGATCGCCTCAGGGAACTCGTAGAGCACCGGGAGCATCGTGCCCTGCGCGCGGCGTCGCGGATGGCGCGCGCCATCATCAGCTCCTCGCGGAAGACGCCGGCGGGCGGTTCATCGGACTGTGTCGTCAAGATCACCAGGAACCCCTCGGGGGTCGCCTGGCGGCCGCCGCGCAGCTGGCGCACCACCTTCGCCGCGTCCGCATCCTTGCCGAGCAGGTGCAGCTCGTCGAGCAGAACGCCCGCCGGCCGCGGGCCGGTCAGGATGTCGAGGTCGAAGGTCTTGATCTTGAGCTTCGCCCCGTTCGTCCGGTCGCTGATATCCTTGACGTGTTCCTTGATGTGGAAGCGCTTGTTGAGCTCGGGATCGAGCCGGATCATGCCGGTCGCCTGGCTGAAAGCGAGATCGGAGATCGCCTGCGTCGGCCCGACGAAGAGAAACTCGGCGAGCGGCCGGACGTTCATCAGCAGCGCCACCACCATCAGGCCGGCGCCGTTCGTCGTCTTGGAGTTCTTCTTCGCGATGAGCGCGAAGATCTCCTCGATCATCCTGGTGTTGCTCGCCGGGTCGCGCGAGCCGAAGAGCGCGGCGATGATCTCGCGGAACCAGTCGCCGGCGGCCTCGGCCATCTTGGGATTGCCGGGGACGTCGGGCAGGCGCAGCTCGTTGAAGAACTGCACCGCCAGGTCCGCTTCCGCGCGGAAGAGCGGCAGATCCTCGCGCACCAGGGAGCGGCCGGTGCGCAGCCGCTCCTCCCAGTCGAGGCAGCTGAGGTTCCACATCGCCGGCGGCTCAGTGCGGCTTGCCGCTGGCGCCGAGCTCCTGCGCGCGGCGGTTCATGAGCTGGCCCATCGGGGACGCCGCGTCGGGCGTCTTCGCCAGGCGCTCGGCCTCGGCCTTCTTGCCGAGGTTCCGCAGCGCCTGATCGTCCGGCACCCGTGCCGGCGCGACGGCGCCGAGGCCCCGGCTGAGCAGCGAACGGGCGGCGCTCACGCGCGCGCTCTCGCTGGTGCTGCTCGTCGCGATCTTGTGCAGCGTCTCGATCGCCAGCGAGGTGAGGCGCCGGCATCTGGTGCGAATGTCGCTCGGCAGCGCGCGCGCCGGCGCGGTGCCGAAGAGCGGCAGCAGCAGATCCCCGCCGCTGTCGACGGTCGGCTTGCCCCAGCCGCGATCGAGAATCTCATTGGCCGCGGCGACGCGGGCCGCATCGCTCTGCCCGGCGATCAGCTCCTTGAAGAGCGTCTCGACCGCGGCGTCGGCGTATTTCGAGGCGACCGGCTCGACCTCGTCGGGCGCCGGCGTCGCCATCGCGGCGCGCAGATCGAGCTCGGTGACCGCGGAGGGGGAGGTCGTCCCCTTCCTCTTGCGGCCGGCGCCCGGTCGGGCACCGCCATGCTTTCCGACCAAACTTGAATTCCTTGATTGGGCGCCCGAATTCAATGCTCCCGGACACCAGCAAAAAATCCGCGCATGAGCCCAACGCGGTTGACGGCGGGGCCGGCG
>Ga0134126_10009753_pt1 | contig 12100 bp, 11 predicted proteins | sample KB31752_FD_96881 | JGI IMG/M metagenome (GOLD analysis project Ga0134126, IMG submission 96881) | Terrestrial soil microbial communities with excess Nitrogen fertilizer from Kellogg Biological Station, Michigan, USA - KB3-175-2 | ecosystem: Environmental > Terrestrial > Soil > Unclassified ...
CGCGTCTGGGCCGTATCGCGCGGCGCCGCGGCATCGACTATGCTGGCGCGGTATCGACGGTTCGAGGCGCGCCCGCTTGGCCCTGCCCCAGCTTCTGGCCCAGATCCTCTCCGCGCTCGCCCTGCTCGGCGTCTGTTTCGTCGTGTTCGGCGCGCTCGGCCGCGCCTTTCCGTGCAATCCGGGCCGCCCGGTGTTCTTCTCCAGGTCGATCGGGCTGGATCTCGGCTACTGCGCGCTGGGCGTGCTCTACGCCGGCGTCGCCCCGGCCGTCGCGCTCCTGCTGGGCTTGATTCCGGGCGCCCGTTCGATGGCCCTCGGCGGCGACTGGATCGCCGCCGCGCCGCCCTGGGCGCAGGTGATCGGCCTGCTCGTGGCGACCGATTTCGCCCAGTACTGGGCGCACCGCGCCTTCCACGCCCGCCCGCTGTGGCCGTTCCACGCGATCCACCACAGCGCCGAGGACGTGAACTGGACCACCACCTTCCGCACCCATCCGGTGAACTATCTGGTCGCCAACGCCGCGCTGGGCGCGCTGGCGCACCTCGCCGGCTTCTCGCCCACCGCCATCCTGGTCGCCGCGCCGGTGTTCTTCCTTTCCGGCGCCTGGACGCACGCCAACCTCGACTGGACGTTCGGGCCGCTGCGCTACGTGATCGCCAGCCCGGTGTTCCACCGCTGGCACCACAGCGCCGCCGCCGCCAGCCGCGAGAAGAACTACGCGCCGCTGTTCCCGGCCTGGGACCTGATGTTCGGCACCTTCTACATGCCGGCGCGCGTCCGGCCCGAGCGATTCGGCGCCGACGGGGTCCCGGGCGACCTGGTCGGCCAGCTGCTGCACCCGCTGCGGCCGGCCCCATCGCCGGCTCCGGAAGAGCCTACGGCCATGCCGGGTTGAGCCGGGGCCCACATCGTTCAATAACTGGCGTCAGGGTTCGATGAGGGCGGGCGGTTCTGCGCCCGCCACGCCGCCTCGAGGTAAGGACAGCTTTGGGCTTCAGCCGCATCGTCGCCGCCGCGATCGCCCTGGCCGTGCTGGTCGGCGGACTGACCCTCTTCCTGATCTTCACCCAGATCGGCACGCTCGGCGACGCGCGCTACTGGGTGGAGCGCTCGCGCTCGGTGCTGGAGGCCAACCAGCAGCTGCGGGCGATCGTGCAGCAGGCCGAAGACGGCGAGCGCGGCTACCTCATCACGCACGACGCGGCCTATCTGAAGCCCTACCGGTCCGCGGACGACGCCTTGACCCCCCAGGAGCGGAAGCTGACGCAGCTGGTCTCGGACAATCCCACCGAGGTCAGCCAGGTCCATGCGCTGATCGACGCGGTCGAGCGCCGGCGCCGGATCATCGACAGCGTCGTCGCCACCGCGCAGGCCGGCGACTTCGACAAGGCGCGCGCAATGATCGTCACCGGCCAGGGCCGCGCCGCCATGGACGAGATCGACGCCTGCGCCGCCAGGGTGAACGCGCTCGAGAACCGGCTGCTCGCCGCCCGCACCAACGCGGCGCGCAACACCCAGGCGCTGACGCTGGCGATCGGGCTGACGGTCAGCCTCGTCGCCCTCTTGGCGCTCACCGGCGGCGTGATCCTGCTGGCGCGGACCAATGCGCGCCTCAACCGCGCGATTGTCGAGCAGCGCGAGGCCGAGGCCGCCCGCGCGGCGCTGGGCGCGCTCGCCGACGCGATCTTCGTCAACGTGCCGGACTATCTGATCGTCCTCAACGTCGAGGACGGCGCGGACGGGGACCGCTTCGTGATCGCCGACCTCAACCCGGCGTTCGAGAAGGCGCTGAACGTCACCGCCGAGCGGGTGCGTGGCCGCTCGATCGACGAGCTGCTGCCCGAGCGGCCGGCGCGGCGCCTGATCAACCACTACCGGCGGGTGCGCGCCGCCGGCAAGCCGGTGACCACGCGCGACGAGATCCCCTTTCCCGGCGGCACACGCGTCTGGGAATCGATCCTGGCCCCGGTGCCGGCCAGCGACGGGACTGGCGATCGGCTGATCGGCTCGGTGCGCGACATCACCGACCGCGTGCGCGCCGAGGAGCGCCTGCGCGAATCGCAGCGCATGGAGGCGATCGGCCAGCTGACCGGCGGCGTCGCCCACGACTTCAACAACCTGCTGCAGGTGATCCGCGGCAACCTCGAGCTGCTGCAGCGCTCGGTGGAGGGCGACGAGCGCGCCGAGGTCCGGCTGAAGAACGCCATCTTCGGCGCCGAGCGCGCGGCGCAGCTGACCCGGCAGCTGCTGGCCTTCGCGCGGCGCCAGCCGCTGGAGCCGAAGGTGGTGAACCTGTCGCGCCTGGTCAGCGACATGGCCGACCTGCTGCGCCGCACCCTCGGCGAGGCGATCGAGGTCGAGACCGTGGTCGCCGGCGGCCTCTGGAACACCATCGCCGACCCCGCCCAGGTCGAGAGCGCGCTGCTCAACCTGGCGCTCAACGCCCGCGATGCGATGGCGGGCGGCGGTCGCCTGACGGTGGAGATCACCAACGCGGTGCTCGACGAGAGCTATGCCCGCGAGGCGCGCGAGGTGGCGCCCGGCCAGTACGTGATGCTGGCGGTGACCGACACCGGCGAAGGCATGAGCGAGGAGGTGCGCGCCCGCGTCTTCGAGCCGTTCTTCACCACCAAGAGCGACGGCAAGGGCACCGGCCTCGGGCTCTCGATGGTCTACGGCTTCGTCAAGCAGTCGAACGGGCACATCCAGCTCTATTCCGAGCCTGGCCACGGCACGACGGTGAAGATCTACCTGCCGCGCTCGCGCCAGGCCGAGCCGGCGCCGCATCCGCCGCCGCCGCCGGAGGACGCGATCGACCGCGGCCGCACCATCCTGGTGGTGGAGGACGAAGACGCCGTGCGCGAAGCCGCCGTCGCCATGCTCGACGAGCTCGGCTACCGGTGCCTGGAGGCCGCCGACGCGCAGTCGGCGCTGGCGCTGGTCGAGGGCGGCGCGCCGATCGACCTGGTGTTCACCGACGTCGTCATGCCCGGCCCCTTGCGCACTCGGGAGTTCGCGCAGGCGCTGAAGGCGTTGAAGCCCGAGCTGCCGGTGCTGTTCACCTCCGGCTACACCGACAACGCCATCATCCACCAGGGCCGGCTCGACGAGGGCGTGCAGCTGATCTCCAAGCCTTACGCCCGCGCCGACCTCGCCCGCCGCCTCGCCCAGCTCCTCCCCGCCGACGCCACGGCGGTCTGACCGCAGATTTCACCGCAAAGACACCGTAAACAACGGCGCCCCGATCCGCGCACGGGAGCCGCGAGCGTGGACCGCAAATCGCCGTTGATAACGGCCCCTTCCGCGCGCCGGCGCGTCGGCCAGCCCCAGCCAATTGCAACGATCGAAGATTTCAAAGACCCGCCGGCCTGTCCGCCGGCCCGGGCAGCCAGCGCCGGCGGAATGACCACGGTCAAGCGCATCCGGATCCGGGTAGTGTCTCAGTTTCCCAAATTCGCCGGGAGGGCGCGCCCTCCACAGCGACCTGGTTGGCGAAGTTGTCGTGGGCGGGTGAGCCGAGCTTGCGCAGGACGGCCTCGCCTGCGGCGTTGATGGCGCGCACGACCAGGCCCGCTGATCCGCCGGGGAGCAGATCGCCGACGGCGATGCCCCAATCGCGCTCCAGACCGGTCACGAGGTCCGGCAGTCCGTCCAGCCAGCGGCAGCCCACGTAGCCGCTTCCGGCGAATGTCCGGAGCGGGGTCGTCAGCGGCTGTAGCGGAGCGCCCCGAAGGGACGTTCCGGCTAAGGTCCGTGGATCGTCTCTCCCCGCGCCAGCATCGCTACGAACTCGGCAATCCGCTTTGCGCGGGTTTCTGGTCTCTTGGCCGCGCCTACCCTGTAAATGACCGCGTAGCGGTTCGCGCCCGTCAAGCTCGCGAAGAATGCCGCTGCTTGGGGCGAAGCATCGAGCGCGGCTTGCAAGTCCGGCGACGGCTGCGCCTTGCTCGCCGGCGCATAGGCAGCCTCCCACCGCCCATCGGCCTTCGCTGCGTTGATCTCGGCGAGGCCGGCGGGGCGCATTCGGCGCGCCTCAATCAGTTCCAGCGCTCGGGTCCGATTCACTTCCGACCATTTGCTCGTTCGCTTGCGGGGGGTAAGCCGTATCAGCCAGCTAACGTCGTCATATTTGTCGAGCTGCCCGTCTATCCAGCCGTGGCAGAGGGCCACGTCGATGGCCTCTGCCTTGGAGACGCTGGCCATAGCGGCGCCCTTCTTGGCCAGTCTCAGCCAGAGACCCTTCGTCGTCCGTGGCTCTGCCGCCAACCACGCGTCGAGCGCGGCGGCATCGGGAAAGCTCATCACCGGCAGGCCCGCTCGCATCTCAGCGTTCATCCTTGGCAGGATAGTGGACGCTCCTCGCACGGCAACCATTGCCAAGGCGCTCGCCCCGTTGCCAAGCGCCCCTTTCTGCTGGCGGGAACGAATGGGCGCCTACTCTGCCGAGCCTCGAGAGTCCCCGGGGGGCTATCGTGCGCTGACCGGCCGCGGGCGGCCGGGGACGCCCTCCTCGCACTCCAGCGCCGCGCGGTCCCAGTGCGCGAGGTCGGCGGCCGCGTCGTAGGTCGAGTGCAGGAAGGCGAGCAGCGTCGCGTCGGGGTCCGGTGCGGTGCGCACCGCCTCGTAGGGCAGCAGGAACTCGCCGAGCGTCGCGTCGAAGCGGGCGGCGGCCGGCTCCGCCTTGGCGGCGGCGAACCCGGCCGGGGTCGGATAGGCGTACGAGTAGAACGCCGGGCCGCCCAGCCGCGCGTCGCCCGCCCAGAACCCGGCGCTGGAGACCTCGTGCGAGTAGGCCTCGCGGGTGACGGCGTCCGGCAGGTGCGGGATGCCGCCGGGGTGCAGCGGCGCGCGGCGGCCGGAGAACCGGGTCACCGCCAGGTCGGCCGCGCCCCAGAACAGGTGGATCGGGCTGACCTTGCCGAGGAAGCACGAGCGGAAGCGCTGAAAGACGCGGTGCGTCTGCACCAGCGCGCGCCAGAACGCGTTGGCGATCGCCGGATCGTAGACGCGCGGCGCATGGTCGTCGGCGAACGGGGTCGCCTGCGGGAGCTCGTTCGGCCACGCGACGATCTCGGTCGGCGCGCCCAGCGCGGTGAGCGCCGCCATCGTCTCGGCGTAGAAGCCGGCGAGGTCGCCCGACTGCAGCGCCACGCGCCGCTCGCCGCCGTCGGTGGTGCGGATGACCAGCGCGTGGCTGACGAAGTCGAACTCCAGCTCCAGTGCGCCCGCCCCGTTCGGGATCAGCGACGTGGTGAGCCCGCGCGCCGAGACATAGAGCGTCACGTGCCAGGAGTGGTTGATCCACGGGGTGCGCGCCAGGCGCACCTTGCCCACCACCTGCGTCCACAGCTGCAGCGTCTCGGCGGTCGGCCCCAGCGCCTCGAAAGGCAGCTCGGGCCAGGCGCCCGGTGCGTCGCTTGCGGGGCTGGGCATGTGAAAGTCTCCCTCCGGCGCAAGATCGGCCGGCCGGACCGCGCCGTCCAGCCGCAGAGCCCCTTGCCGGCGCGATCGGCTTGCCCATACGTCGGCGGCGGGGACCTGAGGGGGGATGCGTCGATGGCGCTGAAGATGACGCCGGCCGAGGCGCTGACCCAGTCGCTGATGCGCATCGCACCGGGCGACCGACCCGCCGACGACGTCTGGGCGGCGCTGACGGCGGCCGCCCGAACGATCGCCAGCGCCGACGACGCCTCGCTGATCTATACGCTGCTCGCGGGCGGCGCGGCCGGCTGGGCGAAGCCGCCGCCGGCGTCCTTGCAGTTCCCGCGCGACCACGCCCTGCACCTCGACGCCGGTCCCGAATGGTACTGGCTGACCGCCAACCTCACCCAGGTCGGCGCCAAAGCCGGCATCGCGCCGGAGCGCTTCGGCCTCGTCGTCTGCCTGCAGCGCCAGCGCACCCTCTCCGAGTACGTCGAGCGCGAGGGCGGCTGGACCGAGGCGGACGCGCAGCTGGTGCAGAGCCAGGCGGTGCTGACGATCGCCGCGCCGCACCGCGCCGAGCGGATCGTGCAGCAGTACCGCAACGTCTGGTCGCCCCTCGGCGGCGAGGCGGCGTTCGGCGCCGATCCGTTCCGCTTCCAGTGCGGCCCGGACTACTTCGCCGGGCCGGCCGACGTGCTGCCGCTGACGCTGCACGTAGAGGGCAAGCCGCTGGGCGTGGATCTCGCCATCACCAGCGAGCTGCCGCCGGCGAGCGCCTTCTTCCTGCAGGGCGACAAGGGGATCACCGCGCCGCCGCGCGGCGGCTTCTACTATTCGTGGCCGCAGCTGCGGCTGGCCGGGACCATCGTCGCCGACGGGGTCACCTACGCGGTCGAGGGGTCCGGCTGGCTCGACCACGAGTGCATGTCGGCGATCATCCCTGCCGGCGGCCTCGGCGGGCCGCCGCCGAAGCGCTGGTCGCCGCCGTTCGGCATCGACGGCTGGACCTTCTGCGACTTCAACCTCGAGAACGGCGATGCGCTGATCCTGGCCGGCTTCCAGGTCGGCGTGCTGAACACCCGGCTCGCCGCGCCCTATGGCTTCTACCTGCGCCGCGAGGGCGAGGCCTGGACCCCGATCCCGCTGACCGGCGAGATCGACATGGACCAGTTCCTGCCGCTCACCCACGACGTCATGCTGCCGATCGCCTGGCGCTGTCGCATCAAGGCCGTCGCGGCGGCGGGCCTGCCGATGGAGCTGATCGTCGAGACCGCGCCGATCGCCGTCGACGGCAGCTTCGTCGGCGCCAACCTCAGCGTGATGGCCGAGACGCCCGTGGCGGTGACAGTGCTGCAGCCGACGGCGGTCCCCGGCGGGTCACCGCAGTTGGTGACGCGGGGCGTCGGCTACTGCGAGTCGGTCGGCTACGAGCCCCCCGCCCGCTACATGGCCCGCGCGCTCGGAGCTCTGCCAGGGCGCGGCGGGGTTTAGCCCGCCTTCTCCCCGTGCGGGAGAAGGGCTGCTCTTCGTCATCGGCAAAACATCGGCGGATGATCGGGTCGGCGTCCTCGCGGCGCGGGACGCGACGGGGTTTCCTCTGGCTCATCGGACTTCACATGAAGCCACTGAGATTCAAGGAGAAATCACCATGCCGAATGCCAAGCTCGCCTCGCTCGCCGGCCTCGTCGGGGCGGCGGTGATGGTCGCCGCGATCGTCCCGCCGGCCTTCGCCGCCGATCCGGACGCCCCGATGAGCCTCAAGGTCTCGATCGCCGATCTGAACCTGAAGAGCGACGCCGGCGCCCACGAGGCGCTCGCCCGCATCCAGCGCGCCGCCCGCCACGTCTGCGGCGACGGCGACGTCGAGCCGGGCCTCACCCAGCAGGTCCAGTTCCACAACTGCGTGTCGCAGGCCGTGCAGCACGCGGTCGCCGCGATCAACGCGCCGGCGCTGACCGCCGTCAGCCCGGGGCGCCACGTCGATACCGCGATGGCGTCGGCCGCCCACTGACGGCCACAGGACCTCTGCCGGATGCTGGCCGACGGAGGGAGCTGCGCAGCGAGGGCCGGGCCCCGCCCGGCCCTCGCGTTGCGTGTGGCGCAGCGCAGATCGCCTGAGTACAGTCCGCCCCCGGCGTCCATCCGCGGACGCCTGAAGGGCGGGGTCCTCTCTCATGTCGGGCAGCCACGCGCCGCCGGACGACCGGCGCGAGCGATCGCATGCCGATGCGCCGAGCGGCGCGCCAGGTGTTGCGACCGGCGTGATCGTGCTGGCGCGCGAGGCGGCGGTGCGGCTGGGTCCCCTGACCATCGAGCCGGCGCTGCGCCGCGTGGTCTGCGATGGCGGCGGCGAGGCGTTCCTCGAGCCGCGCGTCATGCAGGCGCTGGTGGCGATGCTGCGCGCCGGCGGCGGCATCGTCTCGCGCGACGACCTGCTGGCGCTCGCGTGGGGCGGCGTCGTGGTCGGCGAGGACGCGATCAACCGGGTGATCGGCCGGCTGCGCCGGCTCTCGGAGGGCGCCGGCGCGGGCGTCTTCCGCATCGAGACCATCACCAAGGTCGGCTACCGGCTGGTGGCCGAGGCGCTGGCACGGCCGGCGGCCAGCGGAACGCCAACCCGCGCCGCGGCTTCGCGGTCCGAGCCGCTGCTGGCCGTGCTGGCGTTCGACAACCTCTCCGGCGATCCGGACTTCCTCTACTTCTCCGACGGCGTCTCCGAGGAGATCCTGCACACGGTAGCGCGCCGCACCGGCCTGAAGGTGGTCGGCCGCTCGTCGAGCTTCCAGCTGCGCGGCTCCGACAAGGCGGCCCGGCGCGTCGCCGACGAGCTGGGCGCCACCCACCTGCTCGACGGCTCGGTGCGGCGCAGCGGCGATATGGTGCGCGTCACCGCCCAGCTGGTCGAGTGCGCCGGCCAGACCGAGCTCTGGTCGCACCGCTTCGACCGCGCGCTGACCGACATCTTCGCGCTGCAGGACGACATCGCCGCGGCCATCGCGACGGCGCTGAACGCCGCCCTCGCCCCCTCCGCCCCGCACGGTCCGATCGATCCCATCGCCTACGACCTCTACCTGCGCGCCCGCACCCCGCTGCCGGATTCGATGGTGTTCGACATCCCGCTGCTGGAGCGGGCGGTGGCGCGGGCGCCCAAGTTCGCCGAGGGCTGGGCGCTGCTGGCGTTCGCCCGCGCGGTCGACCTCTGCTGGGACCGCCGCCGCACCGCCAAGCCGTCCGAGTGGGCCGGCATGCGGGCGGCGGCCGAGCGCGCGCTGACGCTCGATCCCCAGTCCGGGATCGCCCATCTGGCGCTTGCGACGGGGATGCCGATCTGCGGCCGGTACGCCGAGCAGCACGCAATGGTCGCCAAGGCGCTGGCGCTCGCCCCCAACGAGCCGATCGTGCTGGTGCAGGCCTGCGGCTTCGACGAGACCGTGGGCCGCCAGCGGGCCGCGCTGGCGTTCGCCGAGCGCGCCTACGAGCTCGACCCGCGCTACGCGGCCACCTTCTACGCCGCGGGGTTGGAGGCGACCGGCCGCCGCGAGGAAGGCTTCGCCATCTACGACCGCGCCATCGAGCGCTGGCCGGATTCGCTGCTGGTCGGCGGGTCGGCGCTGAAGTCGGCCTACGACGCCGAGGACTGGGCGCGCTACGCGCGGCTCCGCGCGCTGCTGACGCCCGAGATCGCCGCGCACTGGATCGTCGGCGCGCTCGACGCCATGGCGGCGCTGGTGCGCGACTGGGATGCGGCGACCGGCGAGCGGCTGATCGGCGGACTGCGCCGGGAACTCGCCGCGACAGGCGCCGTGTCGGTCGCCTGGATCGGAAAATGCTGCGCCCGCGGCCTCGCCGACGAGATCTACGACATCCTCGAGGCGGCTTCGTTCACGCGCCTGTTCGAGGACGGCGGCGCGATGGCGGGCTCGGACCTTTCGTTCAACGTGCTGTTCTCGCCGGCCTACGCGGCGCTGCGCGCCGACCCGCGCTTCGCCCGTTTCTGCGACAAGCTCGGCTTCTGCGACTTCTGGGTCGGCTCCGGCCTCTGGCCCGATTGCGCCGACGAGGTGGACTACGACCTCAGGGCCGAGGCGACGCGGCTGGTCGAGGCGCGGCGGCGCTAAGGGGTTCGCACCCGGGTGCTGGTGCGCCCCGGCAGCATGCGCCAGAGCACCGGGTGCCCGTCGAACTGGTGCTTGAGCGCGCCGGCGACGTGGAGCGCCAGGTTCAGCAGCACCAGCCAGATCAGCCAGTAGGTGTGGATCGACTTCAGCGTGTGCCGCCCGGCGCGATCATGCGCGAGGAAGCCCAGCCCCGGCAGGCGCGGCCACGGGATGCCCCAGAACGACGGCCCTTCCTTGTCGAGCGAGATCAGCGCCCAGCCGGTGAGCGGAATCACCAGCAGCAGCACATAGAAGAGGCTGTGGCTGAAGTTGATCAGCGCCCGCTCCCAGGGCGCGATGTCGGCCGGCACCGGCGGCGGCGGCGTGGCCAGGCGGATGCCGATCCGCAGCAGCACCAGCAGCAGGATGGTGATCCCCAGCGAGACGTGGAACCACTGGATCTGGTCCTGCTGCGGCGAGTGGTCCGGAACCCACTCGTTCATCCACCAGCCGAGGAACAGCTGGATCACGATCATCACGGCGATCGTCCAGTGCAGGATGATCGCGGCCAGCGGGTAGCGGTCGCCGTCGAGCAGCGCGAGCCGCGCCGGCTTGGCGACCCGCGCTTGCGGGTTGGCTGTGGTCATGGGCGCGCGGACTCCTGGAGGCGCCGCAGGGCCTGCGGCGACGACAGAACGTCCGACCCCGCAGCTTCGTTTCGGACCATCGCATCGAAGCGGCTGGCGATCGACCTTCCCGACGCTCCACGGTCGCACCCACCGCCGGCTCGGTCGAACACCCGATGTGAGGCAGACCCCGTGCGGACCAGAGTGCGCGCAAGTCGGAAACCGGGCGAGCCGCCAATGAACACCCTTTCCCGCGCCTGCGCCGTGCTGGCGATCTGGAGCCTCGCTGCGTCGACCGTGGGCGCCCAGGACACGCACGCTGGCGCCCACCCAGGCACGTATCGGGACGAGACGGCGCCGAACGCGACGCACCAGCACGTCTATCCGAAGCACGGGCAGAGCCATTCGCGGCAACGCCGCGACGAGGCGCATTGCTCGAGCTGGGCGCAGGAGCAGACCGGCTTCGATCCGACCACGCCGCCGCCGGCCACGGTGTCGGCGCAGCCGGTCACCGGCAGCGGCGCGCGGCTGGTGGGCGCCGGCGGCGGCGCGATCGTCGGCGGCATCGCCGGCAACGCCGGGGCCGGCGCGCTGATCGGCGCGGCGACCGGCGGGATCGTCAAGCGCAGCCGCAACAACCGCGCCGCCGGCCGCGAGAACGCCGCCAACTACAACGCCTGGCAGACCGCACAGGACTCCTACCTGCGCGCCCGCGCCACCTGCCTGCGCGGCCGCGGCTACAGCGTCGGATAGCGTCTGTCAGCCCAGCGTCAGCCCGGAGCCCGTCGGCGCGGCGTCGGCGCCGGGGCCGAGCGGGCGCTGCATCTGCACGATGTCGACCCAGCGGCCGTGCTTGAAGCCGAAGCCGCGGCCGACGCCGATCTCCACGAAACCCAGCGAGCGGTGCAGGCCGCGCGAGGCCGCGTTGCCGCTATCGCCGATCACCGCCACCAGCTGGCGCAGCCCCATCGCCTCGCAGATGCGGATCACCTCGGCGACCAGCGCCTTGCCGACGCCGCGCCCGACCAGGTCGGGACGGATGTAGACGCTCTCCTCGGCGGTGTAGCGGTAGGCGGCGCGCGGACGAAACGGCGAGGCGTAGGCGAAGCCCAGCACAGCGCCGTCCTCGTCCTCGGCGACCAGGTACGGCAGCCCGTGGCCGAGCACGCCGGCGATCCGCGCGGCCATCTCGACGTCCGACGGCGGGACCTCCTCGAACGTGCCGAGGCCGTGCAGCACATGGTGGCCGTAGATCGCCCCGACCGCGGCGGCGTCCTCGACGCTTGCGCTGCGGATCCTCACGCCCCCAACTCCTCCCACCTGGTCCTCACGCCTTGCCGTCTCCTTGGATCGCCCAGACAGCAAAGGCGTAGTCGAGCGCGATCTCCTTCAGGAAATCGAAGCGGCCGGAGGCGCCGCCATGGCCTGCCTCCATGTTGATCTTCAGCAGCATCGGATTTGCGCTGGTGGTGTGCGCGCGCAGCCGCGCCACCCACTTCTCCGGCTCCCACCAGGTGACGCGCGGATCGGAGAGCCCGCCGGTGGCGATGATCGGCGGGTAGGGCTTGGCGTCGACGTTGTCGTAGGGGCTGTAGCTGGCGATGTAGTCGTAGGCCGCCGGGTCCTTCAGCGGGTTGCCCCACTCCGGCCACTCCGGCGGCGTCAGCGGCAGCGTGGTGTCGCTCATCGTGTTGAGCACGTCGACGAACGGCACCGCGGCGATGATCGCGCCCCAGAGCTCGGGGCGCATGTTGACGATCGCGCCCATCAGCATGCCGCCGGCCGAGCCGCCGTAGGCCGCTACCCGCCCCTGCGTGCCGTAGCCGTTCGCGACGAGGTGCTCGGCGCAGGCGATGAAATCGGTGAAGGTATTGATCTTGTTGAATTTCCTCCCGTCCAGGAACCAGCCCCAACCCTTGTCGGAGCCGCCGCGGACGTGGGCGATCGCCCAGA
>Ga0134126_10009755_pt1 | contig 12098 bp, 11 predicted proteins | sample KB31752_FD_96881 | JGI IMG/M metagenome (GOLD analysis project Ga0134126, IMG submission 96881) | Terrestrial soil microbial communities with excess Nitrogen fertilizer from Kellogg Biological Station, Michigan, USA - KB3-175-2 | ecosystem: Environmental > Terrestrial > Soil > Unclassified ...
GGCTAGGAAGCCGGTCAGGTCGCCGATGACGCCGCCGCCGAAGGCGAGGAGGATGGAGTCGCGATCTGCGCCCGCTGCGACCAGTTGCTCGGCGAGTGACTCGACTTGTGCCAGGCGCTTGTGCCGCTCACCTGCGGGAAGGAAAAGGACAAGGGGGTGAGCGTCGCGCGGAAAGGATGCGAGGAACCGCTCATGCCAGAGCGCCCATATCTCGGGCGAGGTAATAACGAAGGTCTTCAGAGGCCTTGGCGCGGCGAGCTTGCGCAGGCGCGGATAGAGCGAGCCGAGCAGGCCCGGCGCGATGACAACGTCATACACAGCCTGCGGAGTGGTGACACGAACAGAGGACATGAGGTTGAGCTTAATGGTATCGCAGCAAACATTGCGGGCCGCATCGGTGTGCGCTCTGTGCGTTAGCCTGAAGAGATGGGTGAGCCGGACTTCCTGATCGTGGGAGCAGGCATCGCCGGATTGCGTGCGGCCGCGGAGCTGGCGCGATCGGGGCGTGTGCTGGTCGTGACCAAAGAGGCGCTGGGCGAGTCGAACACCGCCTATGCGCAGGGCGGCATTGCTGTCGCGATGGAGGGCGAGGAAGATGTCGCCCTGCATCTGGAAGACACCATCGCCGCGGGTGACGGGCTGGTGGATCGGGATGCTGCGGCTGTTCTGGTGGAAGAAGGGCCGCGACGGGTGGAGGAGCTGCTGGCGTGGGGCACGGGCTTCGACCGCGAGCACGGCGAACTGATGCGGACGCGCGAGGGTGCGCACAGCCGCTCGCGCATTCTGCATGCGCACGGCGACGCGACGGGGCGGGAGATTGCGGTCTCGCTGCTGCAGCATGTACGAACGCTGCCGAATGTTGAGTTGTGCGAGTGGACAACGACGGTCAGTCTTATCGTCGAGAACGGGCGGGTGGTTGGCGCGAGGCTGCTCGATCCTTCCGGCAATTTACGCGATGTGCGGGCGAGCGCCGTGCTACTGGCCAGTGGAGGAGCAGGGCAGGTCTACAGCGAAACCACCAACCCGGCCGTAGCGACCGGCGATGGGATCGCGATGGCCTACCGTGCGGGAGCGGAGCTGATGGACATGGAGTTCATGCAGTTCCATCCCACGGCGTTTGCGCTGCCGGGTGCGTCGCGCTTTTTGATGAGCGAGGCTTTGCGCGGCGAAGGCGCGTGGCTGGTGAATGCGGAGGGCGAGCGCTTTATGCAGCGGTATGACACCCGCATGGAGCTTGCACCGCGCGACATCGTGGCGCGTGCGATCGCACATGAGGCATTGGGCGGCCCGGTGTATCTGGACATGCGCTCGATCGCCGCGCGGATGAATCTGAAGGCGCGGTTTCCCGGCATATCTGCCTTTCTTGCGCAATATGGACTGGAGTTGGCAGGGGGTTTGATTCCCGTCTTGCCCGCCGCGCATTACCTGATGGGCGGAGTGCGCACGGACACGCATGGGCGGACTTCGTTGCGGGGCCTCTATGCCGCAGGCGAGTGCGCGTGCACCGGTGTTCATGGGGCGAACCGGCTGGCAAGCAATTCTCTCCTGGAGGGCCTGGTGTTCGGTGCGAGAGCCGCGGAGGCAATGAAGGAAGAGTCCTCAGTTCTCAGTTCTCAGTTGTCGGAAAAGGGTGGTGCCGAGCGAGAAGCGGATGTAAGTGAGGACGGCGTCAGTTGGCGCAGAAGCGACGGGGATGCGGAGCGGTGGATCGAGAAACTACGGACGCTGATGTGGCGCGAGGCGGGGTTGTTGCGAAATGCTGACGGGTTGCGGCGTGCCACGGCCGAGCTTGCGGTTCTTCAGCAGTCGATGCCCAATGGCCACACGCGCCGTGAGATTGAAGCAAGGAGTCTACATACGGTTGCGAAGGTCATGGTGCAGTCCGCATTGGCGCGTGAGGAGAGCCGTGGCGCACACTTCCGCACGGACTTTCCCGCGCACGCCGATATGGCGCGGCATTCGGTACTTCGTAGCGGCGAACTGCTGTTCGAGCAGCAGGAGGGATGCGCATAGATTATTCCGTCTGTAACGCAGTTATCTTCCGTGCCGGAATAGTGTGGACGTTTCCTCGCCGGCGGCGCACGGCTCAGCCTCAGCGTCTTCTTCTGCGAGGTGAGCAACACCGGACCAAAGTGTCCGGAACGCGGGCCGTAGTGCGATAACTTCGGCCTGAAGTGAATTGCAGTAGAGGATCTCCAGGGGCCGCGGATTCTTGTTGAGAGACGTCTCGACACGATCCAGCAGCTTTTCCATAACCCCAGCGGCGAACGGATTGTAGAGATAGATCAGGCTGGGCGATGCAGGCAGATCGAAGTTCGCGGCGTCCGCGCAGAGGATGCGCGTCGGGCGCAGCGCCAGGCCAGTGTTGCGAAAGTTTGCAAGATTATTTTCCGCGATCCTCACCAGGCCCTGGTCGAGCTCAATGCCGATGATCTCGCGGAAGGGCAGCGCCGCGGCCATGAGAAGTGTGCGCCCCTTGCCGCAGCCAATATCAATGAACGTGTACTCGTCGATTGGCCGCTCGGGTGGCGACTTCGCCCAAATCTCCAGCAGCGCGGCGAAGCGCGATGGAGGCGTAGCGCAGTAAGCAGTTGCTTCCAGCGCGTGAGGATGACCATGCGAAAGATGCGGGGCGGTAATCAGGCCACCGGTGTCCACCGAATGCAACGCGTCAAACGGATGCATCGAGGGGTTCGGGAGTGGATCGTTCACCTCGCCGAGCCGCGACGCTGCCTGACGCAAAGATCCCATCACGCCGCGATGGTGCAACGACCATCGGAGCTTGGCCATGGCTGTGCGCAGAGCGGGCATCCCGCTTTGGATGTTAGCGAGCGTTGTGGCGGTTGTGGAACGGCAGTGTGGGATCGATTTGGGCGAAAAAAGAGGGAGCGTCACAGTTATGGACGCTCCCAGTGCGGCTGATCGCGCGAAAAGCCGCTTGGAGGAAGTGGTGCGGAGAAAGTCAGATGTTGGAACGTTCGGCAAACTGGTTACGCAGGGAGATGGCGAAGATCGCCAGAAATCCAAAGGCAGCGGGAGTAAACAAGAGGTACATGGGGAGAACTCCTTTTGAAGCTTGTTTGCCTATGCGAGAAGCAAAGGGCGTGCCAAAGTCCACAGATGGTTGCGCAATCCGCATAAGCGACAGTGGATGAGCGAGTTAGTAGCCGCGTGGTCGGCAGGGGCCGATTTTGAGGCATACGCAGTGCTATTCACGGAGCTCGATTGGGAAAAGCAGTTCCCACGAGCGTGGGCAGTCTGCTTCCCATAGCAAACGAATTACGCCGACGATTACTCCTGTTGGTTATGCGGCAACGTCTGGCTTGCGGAACAACAGGGAGGCGGCGACCGTGATTCCGAGCAAGGCGAGAATGACCGCGAGAGAAAGCGCTGCGCCTACTTCAAACCACCGCGATGCCAGCATCTTGACCGCCGCGAAAGCAAGCACCGCGGCGAGGCCATAGTGCAGAAAACGCAGCCGCGCCAGGCTCGCGATGAGCAGGAAGTAGAGCGAGCGCAGCCCGATCACCGCCATGATGTTGGAGGTGTAGGCGAGGAAGGGGTGTCGCGTGATGGAGAGCACGGCGGGAATGGAGTCGAGGGCGAAGACGACGTCGGTTAGCTCAATGGCGACGAGGCAGAGGAAGAGGATGGTGGCCATGCGGCGGCCATTCTCGCGGGTGAAGAAGCAGTCCTGACGCGTGCTGATGGGATGCACCCGCTGAAGCCATGCGATCCAGCGCGGCGGTGCTTCTTCCTCTTCCGGTTTGGACGGGATCAGCAGCCGGACGGCGGCGATCAGGAGAATGCCCGCGAAGATGTATGTAACGAAGGTGAAGCGCTGGAGCAGGGCGATGCCTCCGGCGACGAAGAGGCCCCGCATCACCATGGCGCCGGCCACGCCCCAGAAGAGCACGCGCGGCTGGCGGACGCGGTCGATGCGGAAGAAGCGGAAGAGCAGCAGGAAGACAAAGAGATTGTCGATGGAGAGCGACTGTTCGAGTGCGTATCCGGCGAGATATTGCACGCTGGCGGTGCCGTCCATTTCGTGGCGGATGAACAGTGCGAAGCCCAGCGCTGCCGCGGTCCACAATATGGTGGCCGCGACGGCGGTGTGCTGGGGATTGCGGCCCATGCGGCGCTGGCGACGGGCAAAGAAATACTCCAGCGCCAGAAGCACCAGCAGAACAAGGTGGAAGCCGACCCAGTCTGCAATTGGCGTGTCAGAGTTGAGCGGCGGGGCAGGCACGATTCGATGCTATCGCGTGAAAGACATTGGGCGCGAACTAACGCTGCTGGTTGATGAGCCGTATGGTTTCCAGAAAGAGATCCGCGGAGGTCTGGAGCGACTGCGCGCTGATCTTGTCGATCGTGTCCTTGGCGGTGTGGTGCCATGCGGCATCGCCGATTTTAGGGTCGAAAGGCCCGTAGTCGGAGTCGATCACGTCCAGGGAGGGCACGCCGCGCTCGAGAAACGGCAGATGGTCGTCCTGCTCGTCGCCCTGCGTCTTGAAGATATTGGCAGTGTGGCGTGTGTTGACCGCGGCCTGGCGGAAGATGGAGCGCAGCCACCCGGTCGATTGCTCATCTTCCAGGATGTCGAGGTCCTTGTCGCCGATCATGTCAGCAACGAGCAGAGCCTTGACGCGCTTCAATGTCCCGTCAGCATCCCACTTTGCAGCGAGATGCCGAGTGCCGTAGGTGTGGTCAACCTGGCCCTGATAGTTCCAGTCCTTGACTGCCTCCTCGCCATCGTCGAAGACCAGCCAGACGGCATATCCCTGCGGCGGATGCGCGCGCAGATATTCGCCGATGGCAATCAGCAGGGCTGTGGTGCAGGCGCCGTCATTCGCGCCTACAAAGTTGATGTTGCGCAGCGGGTAGTTGGTTTCGTAGTGGGTTACGAGAACGATGGCGCCGTCGCGCTTGCCGGGGAATTTGACGATGAAGTTACGCATCGTCTGCTGGCCGGCGGGGGTGTTGGCGGCGAACTGGGCCACCTCGAAGTTGCCGTGCGCGGCCTCGGGCTTGAAGTGGTCCTTGATGAACTTCTCGGCCGCTGCGTGGCCCGGCGAGCCGTTGTAGCGTTTCGGGGCGACGCTGAGAAATTGCTTCGTCAAGGCGAGGATCGACTGGCCGGAGATGAGGCCGGTGGGGGCTTGGGCGGGAGCGGCGGTAGCCGGTGCCAGTGCAAGGACCACCAGAGTGATCAGCACCGAAAGGCAAATGCGGCGGTCCCTTGATTCGCGCTTCGCACTCGCCCGGGATGACGGCATCATTGTTCGGCTCATGCGGGTTTGGGTTCTCCCGCTTTGTTGCGGCGGTCGGGATGGAAGTACCAGGCGACGGCGACGCCAAGGAAATAGAGCGCGAGCATGGGGCTTGCGAAGAGACACATCGTGATCGGGCTTGGGTCCGGGCAGATGATGGCTGCGATGAGGAAGATGGCCAGGATGGCGTAGCGGAAGTGCCGCAGCAGGAATTTCGCGTCCACGATGCCGAAGAGTGAGAGGAAAAAAATCAGGATGGGCAGCTCGAAACAGATGCCAAGGCCGAGGATGATGGCGAGAAAGAAGCCAGTGTAGTCGTCAATAGTGATGATGGCATGGAAGTGTTGGCCGAAGTCGCCGATGAGGGCCTTGAGCGCGACGGGCAGCAGCCAGTGATAGCCGAGGAATGCGCCGGTCAGGAAGAGAGAGACCGTGGCTGTCATGAATGGCCAGACGTACTTCTTCTCATGCGCGTACATGCCGGGCGAGATGAAGAGCCAGATCTGATAGAGGATGAAAGGCGAGGCCAGGATCGCGCCGCCGAAGAGCGCGGTCTTGATGTAGAGATTGATGGGATCGGTGGGGTGGGTGTAGTTGAGGTTCTGATGGAGGTCGGTGAGCGGTTTTTGAATGATGCCGTAAAGCCGCACATGAAAGAGCCATGCGACCAGGAAGCCGCCCGCGAGAAAGTAAATCGCATAGAGGAGCCGCTTACGCAGCTCTTCCAGGTGCTCCATCAGGCTCATGCCGGGGAGTTCGGCGCGGTCGGTGACGGCCTTGCGCGCGCGGTCGATGGGATCGAAATCAGCCATGCAGGGTTTCTGTCTCGAGTTCTGCTTCGCGGGCGGCAGTTTCGGCGGGCAGGTTCTGGCTTTCGCCGAATGAAAGCTGCGCCTGATCTTCATCGGGTATGGACCGCGGCGAGCGTGCAATCGGAAGCCCCGTTTCGGGCGGCATGATGGTCAGATCGCCGGAGGTGGCGATCGGTGCTGGTTCGGGTGCGGGCGCGGGTTCGCTGGAATCCGAGAAACTGGCATCAGCCCCGTGGAAATCATCGGTGACCGATGAGGTCTCCGGGTAGCGCGTGTCTTCGGCGGGAAACTCAGTTGAAGAGCCCGGCGCGATCTCACCTTCAGCTGCGGAGGCGAAGTTCGGTGCGTCTGGCGGCGTATGGGGCTCGGCGTGCGGCGCTATCCTGTTGGCGTTGGCGGCTTCGAGTGCGGCGACCTCCTTCTGCCGGTCGGCCTGCTCGGAGATGCGAAGTTCTTCTTCCATCTGCGAGCGGAACTCATTGGAGGCGCGGCGGAAGTCCGCCATCAGCTTGCCCAGCTGGCGCGCGAGCACCGGCAGCTTCTTCGGCCCGAAGAGAAGCAGTGCGAGGATCACGATGAAGGCGCTGTCGCCGAAGCCCGGCATGGTGCATCCATGATACGGCGAGCGAAGCCGGCAAACAATCGCGCATCGCGGAGGCCTGCCGGATCGTCTAAACTAAGGAAGTGCGGTCTCGATGACCGCGCATGAAGGGGCGGCAACAACCCCGCGGACTGGGTGCAGGCTGGAAGGCCGACACAGCGAGTTCGCTGCCATGCCCAAGACAGAACGAGCTTTCAACATCCCCGTTTCGGACGCGAGCGCAGTTTGGCTCGAAGGACTGCTTGGACCGCGCACGCGTGGCCGAGACTGAAGGCGGCAGAAGTGAGTGGATTGATTCTGGAAGAGGCGCCCGCGCGTGCGGGCGAGGCATGTTCTCTCGATAACTATCTTGTCCAGCCGGACGAGTCGATGGAGCAGCGCATCGCGGAGGCCCGCGCAAAGCTGGCCGGCGATGTGGTGGTCCTCGGGCACCATTACCAGCGCGATGAGGTAATCCGCTTCGCGGACTTCACCGGCGACAGCTACAAGCTGGCAAAAGCAGCGGTCGAGACCGACGCCCGCTACATCGTATTCTGCGGCGTGCACTTCATGGCGGAGACTGCGGACGTTCTCGCGCGGCCGTGGCAGCAGGTGATGCTGCCGGACCTGAACGCCGGTTGCTCCATGGCGGACATGGCCGAGATCGGCCAGGTGGAGGATTGCTGGGAGACGCTGGAGAGGCAGTTGTCAGTTGTCAGTTCTCAGTTGCCAGAAGGGGCCGGTAAAGCTGATCTTGCGAAGAAGGCGCAGATCGTTCCGCTGACGTACATGAACTCGGCAGCGAACATCAAGGCTTTTTGCGGTGAACGCGGCGGGCTCGTGTGCACCTCGTCGAATGCAGGCGCGGCCTTCAAGTGGGCGTTTGAGCGCGCGGAGAAGATTCTCTTTTTACCTGACCAGCATTTAGGCCGAAACACGGCCTTCGCCATGGGAATTCCGCTGAGCGAGATGGCGGTCTGGGACCCGTATCAGCTCAACGGCGGCATCACGCCGGAGCGCCTGCGCGCCGCGAAGGTAATTCTGTGGAAGGGCCATTGCAGCGTGCACCAGCGCTTCTTGCCGGAGCATGTAGACCGAGTGCGGCGCGAGAGCCCGGAGACCAAGGTGATCGTTCATCCGGAGTGCCGCTGGGAGGTTTGCCAGAAGGCGGACGCGCTGGGCTCGACCGAGCGCATCATCGACATCATTGAGCGCGGGCCGGAAGGTTCGCGGTTCGCTGTCGGCACGGAGATACATCTGGTCAATCGATTGGCGAAGCGGTTTGCGCCGCTGGGTAAGCATGTGGAGACGTTGGATGAGTCCGGCTGCCTGTGTACGACGATGTATCGCATCTCTCCGCAGCATCTGGCTTGGACGCTGGAGAATCTCGTCGAGGGAAATGTGGTGAATCGCATTCGCGTGGACGAAGAGCAGAAGCACTGGGCGCGCGTCGCCCTGGACCGCATGTTGCAGATCGGACGATAGGAGTTTAATCAAACAGAGAAGGAGCCTGCCCATGAAAGCTCGCTATGAAGTCGCCAAGCTCGCGCCCGCCGGGTATAAGGGTTTGCTGGAGATCGAGCGCTACTTGAAAACGTGCGGCGTGGAGGAGAACATCCTGCACCTGATGAAGCTGCGCGCATCGCAGATCAATGGATGCGCATTCTGTCTGGACATGCATTGGAAGGACCTGCGCGCGATCGGCGAAAGCGAGCGCCGGCTCTACTCGCTCGATGCGTGGCGCGAAAATGAGGAGCTCTACAACCAGCGCGAGCGAGCTGCGCTGGCGTGGTGCGAGGCGATGACGAAGATTACTGAGGGGCATGTCCCGGACGCCGTCTACGACGAGCTGACACAGGTATTCAACGAGAAGGAGATCGCCGACCTGACACTGGCTGTCGCGGCGATCAATAGCTGGAACCGCATCGCAATTGGTTCGCGGATGGTGCCGGGTCTGTATCAGCCGATGAAGAAGGCCCCGCCGGCCCCGGAGCAAACCGCCGCGGATTGAGCTGCGGAGTTACGGTTTGCCGCCGGGATTCCATGACGGTTTCCAATTGGTATCTGCAAGCCAGCAGATCGGCTCGACCATAGAGCCGATCGCGTTGATCATGTGCGGGAAGTCGATGCCACTGAGGTCGTCCGACGGCTGGTGGTAGTCCTTGTGCAGGCCGAAGCTGGAGACGGTCTGCGCGATGATCCCGGAGCGGGCGAGCGCGTAATTGTCCGAACGCTGAAAGAACTTCTGCGTGGGGTGCGGATCGGCGACGAGATGCGCGCCGTGACGGGCGAGTTCCGGGCCGAGGTCGGAGCGCTCGTATCCGGTGAGCCACAGTGCGTTCTCTGGGTCCTGCACCGCAGCATCGGGACGGCCGATCATTTCAAACTCCAGGTTCGCGACGATTGAGGAGGGCGGCACGGGCGGCCGCTTGAGGAAGCCGGCATTGCCGAATCCGCCCAGCTCTTCTGAGCCGAACAACGCAAACACAATGGTGCGTCGTGGCCGGGGCATTGCGGCGAGTTCATGCGCGAGCGCGAGCACTGCCGTGGTTCCGGAGGCATCGTCGTCCGCGCCGTTGTAAATCGTATCGCCTGCTGGATTCGCGGGACCGACGCCAAGGTGATCGAGATGCGCGGACAGCAGGATGGTTTCGCCGGATGGGTCCGTTCCGCGCAGAATGCCGATCGCGTTCCACGTCTCGCTGCGGTCGGTATCTTCAAACTTAGCCTCGCGGCGGGCGGTGGTTGAGCGCTGATCGGGCGTAAGGGCAATCTTCTGGAGGAAACTTCCGGGATCGCCTCCGGGCTCAAGCCCCAATTGCTGATACTGCGAAGCTGCGAAGAGTGCGGCAACGTGTTCGTCGTGGGTTGAGGAGCCACGCCCGCGCATGGCGTCGTCAGCGAGGAAGGTCATGTCCGCGCGAATCTCGCGTTCCAATGTTGCACTATCGGTGGGAATATCTCTCGCGGCCGCACGCTCAAAGGAAGCTGTTGGACCAAGTGTCGTTTGCGCGGCGGCTGAGTCCAATCGACAGAACATCAGGGCAGTCGCAACAAGTACCGGGAGCGCAGCTAGAATGGCTGAGGAAGGAACGCGTCGAACGGAAGCGGGCATGGCGGGGATTATAGAGGACGATCGGACAGCAATTACGGTGCGCACGCGCAGGATCGCGCACTCTCTCACGCGCGCTGCCGCTGCCGCGGTTCTCCTACTCGCCTCCGGATGCAGCGGCTTCTTCGTTTATCCGGGATCGACGGGAAATGGCGGGGGCGGCAACTCCACGGGCGACTACGTCTATGTCGCGAATGCATCCACAGCCAACATCGCCGGATTCTCGGTTGGCAGCGGCACGCTGACGCAAGTTCCCAATTCGCCTTACGCGCTTGCCGGCTCCGCGCCGCCGACGGCGATCGTGGTCAATCCGGCGAATACGGTGTTGTATGTCGCTGCGGGGACGTCGATCTACGCCTACGGAATTCAGAGCAACGGTGTGCTCAATGCACTATACGGGGGCGCGGCTGTCGCGACAGCGACCGTTGCGGCGATGGACATCTCGCCGGATGGACGGTGGTTATTGGCCCTCGATTCCACCGGCATCGATGTGTTTCAGATCAATGTCAGCACGGGTGGCCTGACGCAGCAGACTACCATCGGCTATCCGGTAACCAATCCCAAGCCGATGTCGATCAAAATCTCGCCGAACGCGCAGTATGTCTTTGCGGCGCTGGGAACGGGCGGCGATCTTGCGTTCCAGTTCGACAACGCGACGGGCGCGCTCTCTTCTTCCCCGGCCCTGCTCTCCGGTTCCAGCAACCTAAACAGCGATAACGCACTGGCCGTCGATGCCACCACCACTCACCTCTACATCGCGCGCAGCGGCCCGGCTGGGGGTCTGGCCGTGTACACCATTGGGGTTTTCGGTCAAGTGACGGGATCGCCATTTGCGACGGGCGGAGGCCCGTTTTCGGTCGCGCTGAACAAAGCAGGCACTGACGTTTATGTAGCGAATCGCACCGACGGGACGATCTCTGGTTTCAGCATCGGAACCGGCACCGCGCTTACGCTCACAGCGCTGAGCGGCTCTCCCTACAACAGCGGTTTGAATGTGACCTCGTTGGCCATCGACAATAGTGGGAATTATCTGCTTGCCGCTGCGAGCGGCGGCAAACCCGACCTGTCGTTGTATAGCTTCGACTCGGCGACGGCAGGCAAGCTGAATCTAGCCGCCTCTTCCGCAACGGGAACGGACCCGACGGTGGCGATCGCGGTCGCGGCAACGCACTGAAGGCCGTGCAACGCCTCCGGCTGGAACGGCCCGTCACGCTGAATCGCTGACAGCGCCACACAAAAGAAAACCCACGCCGAAGCGTGGGTTTCTGTGTTGCGCGCAAAGCACACGCAGATCAGAACGGCTGGATTGAACTGATCGTTCCCGTCACTCCGTACGGATAGAAGCCGCCTTCCGAGCTTTGGTTGGTAACGAAGGCGTTTGTGGCGTTTGTTCCCAGCAGTACCTGGAGCACCTGTGAGAAGTTGCGCGCGAATGCCAGGCCAGCCTGTGTTCCGGTAGCACTGGTCGATCCGGCCCCCGCGGTATTGAAGAAGCCCTGATAGGTAGAAGGCGACGTCCCTGCGATCAGTGACGGGCCTCCGGCCGATGCAGACGCGCTCCCGGGATCCCCCGGAATCACATCCATCGAGTCTGCCTGAACGATATTCAAAGTGAGGACTGAAGTCGACGGGATCGCGCCTGCAAGAGCGATCGAGCTCTGGCCGACCGTGACGATTTCGGTGGGAATCGTCAATGTCACAGGCGTAGCGCAGGTAAGCGCTACGGCAGTGCCGGACGCCGATGCCACCACTGAGATCGTAATGGTCATCGCAAGAGGGTTACTGTTATCGATGGCAGCGACGGTAGCCCCCGCGGGGATTCCCGCGCCGCTGATCGGAAGCCCGACGACAACCCCCGTAACGCTGGAGACGTTCGTGATCACATTGTTGCCGGAGGTGACGTTGCCGGTAACGGTAACGGTGCTGCTGGAGGTCGCGTTGTTGGAAAGGACCAGGGTGTTCGGATTCGAGGTTGCTGCGGTAATCATCGTGTTTGCAGGGATACCGGTGCCGGTGACCTGCTGCCCAACCACTGACGAAGCGACGTTCGATGCTCCGAGGACCACATTGCTGCCGGAGATGGTTGCTCCCGTCAAAGTTACCTTCGCTGTGGTCGCCGTCGCCTTGGCCGAGATGACGATGGTGTTGGAGGTGGTAGACAGTACGTAGGTATTGGCCGGGATGCCTGTGCCGGTAATGGGCTGACCGGGCAGAACCGTGGAGGTATCGGAAACGTTGGTCAGGGTTGCGCTGCCGCTGGTCGCAATCGCATAAGGAGTGACAGACGGCTGGTTCACTACAGCGGTGATCACGGAATTCGGCAC
>Ga0134126_10009757_pt1 | contig 12097 bp, 8 predicted proteins | sample KB31752_FD_96881 | JGI IMG/M metagenome (GOLD analysis project Ga0134126, IMG submission 96881) | Terrestrial soil microbial communities with excess Nitrogen fertilizer from Kellogg Biological Station, Michigan, USA - KB3-175-2 | ecosystem: Environmental > Terrestrial > Soil > Unclassified ...
ATCTCGGATATCTCCATTCCCGGAACGTTGGTCTTGATCGGCTTATAGGGACCGCGAATGGAAGCCGGCGCGTCAGGCTTCATGTCCCACGTGTCGAGCTGGCTCGGGCCGCCCACCAGCATCAACTGGATGCAATTTACGTCCTTCTTAGGATCGACAGCCCCGGCGGCCTTGAAGGTGAGGAACTCCGGCAACGTAAGGCCCAAAAAACCGAGTGACCCCGCGTGCAGAAAATCACGGCGCGTTACACCGTCGCAGAAATGGACTTTTTTGTCAGCGTCAAGCCTAAACACCGTGTTGCCTCCACACCAGAAAGCTTGGGGCTCATGAATGGCAGCCTGCACGGCCTACTCACTCGCACTCTTCTCAACGTGTAATCCAGGCGTCGCAGTGTTTGCGAGTGCAGGGGGGAAAGTTAGACCAATACCATATACATGTTGGCGTCCCTTTACAGCGGTATGAGCATATCACAAGGAACACACGTGCGAATCTAGCCGATGGCAGGTAATTAAGGGATGTCAACCACCGTGTTCCCGCAGTATCGTAACCATGCCGGCGTGTCCCATTTTTTCCGCCCAGGCGCCGGGCCGCGCCCATGGTTTGGTGATCTGCTTCGATCGCATCCGCGCCCCTCTCAAGCATTGCCTTTGCAACTACTGTACGTCCACAGCGGCACGCCCATCCGAGCGGCGTGTTCTCTTTTCGTTGCGCCCGGTGTCCGCTCATTCGGGCAGAAAAGAGTTCATCGAAACCAAAGTCCAGAGAACGGTCATTTCAGAGGGACGCAGTCCTTTCCGCGGACACGGCGGCGCTGTGAAACGCGCCAGAGAAATCATAGCAATCGGGAGTGGACTCCAGGATCGGAAGGTTCTATAAGAATTTAGGATCGATGTACGTGGAAACCCTCATGGTGCGGGTTCATTGCAAATGCGCGCCGCGAAAGCTCCTGGCTCTCTTGCGAATGTCCAGCGGCTGCCTTAATGGCCGCAGCTTTAGCGAACAGATGCCCATCCCGTACACCCGAACCGAGCGCGCAGTCCATCATTGCGTCGGCTTCCGCGATTTGGCCATTACGGTAAAGCGCCCACGCAAGGGCGCCTTCGGTGCCGAAGTTCCGGCGCAGTTCGAAATCCCTGCACGCCCAAGCTACCGCCTCGGACCCATCCTCGCGAACGTCCGAAAAGAAATCGACCAAGTGATGGTAATAATGCACGCCGCCATTCTCCGATGCTTCGAGAAACCCGGCAAGCGCCTTATCGAACCACTTTTCGGCCTCGTCTTTTTCGCCCATCGCGGCGTAAAGCTCGCCAAAAGCCTGCTGCAGTTCCGGCCGGGCAATCGTCGCCAGCACGCGTTCGTAGGTCGCCACGGCTTCGTCGTACTTTCCCTGCGAGCCATACAATTCGGCAAGGTGTTCGTCAATTAGCCAGTAACCGGAATACGCATCGCTTGCGCGACGGTAATGGGCTGCCGCTTCTTCATAACGGCCCCGCCGTAGATCAAGTAAACCTTTCTGTAACTGGACCCACGCGTATCCCCGCATCTCTTTCGCGGTGATCTCTTCTTCAGCCTCCGTGTAGATGCGTTCGGCATCCTCGACCTCGCCGAATTTCCACTCCCAGTAGGCGAGCCGGGCCAGATTGTCCCAGGTGCGATCTTCCGCAACCAGCGCTTCGCACATCTGCTTCGCCCGCATGTAGCGGCCTTCCTGCAGGTGGATGTCGGCCCATATCACTCGGCCAGAAAAGCTCTCCGCAAGGCCGGGAGCCATCTCCAGGGCGCGCTTGGCGCCGGCCAAACGATGGAATTTCATATCCAGATTTGCTTTCACGAGGCAAAGATCCGGCCACGGGCCGATCTGGTTGAAAGCTTCCGCAATCGCCGCTTCGGCCGCGGCGAATTCGTCGAGCCTTCCAGTCAGAGCCGCACGCTGGTAAAGCCCGTAGGCGCGCCGGGTGGCTTGGTGGCTATCCGATGGGGCGCCAATTTCGGCGATGTTACGTTCGATCTTCCGCAGATCGTTCTGGTAATCGGTCACGTTGGCTCTATCGGCTACCTACCAGGGTTCCGCAAGGTAAGGGAAATGATCCAGAAACTCTTTATCGTTCTTCAGCGGGTTGGGTGGAGTTTTCGGAACAATCGGCGCGTTTTTCCAAAGCTCCGGGTCGCCCAAGGTTTCGACATGGTATTTCCGGCCGTTCAGTTCCGCTTCCATGTCCAGGAATAGAGAAAGGAATCGGGTGGCCACCTGATCCTCGGGACGGCGTCCAAAAGGCCAGCTTCCTGTGGTGTCCATGTCGGTCGCACAGACGTTCGGGACAAAGATTTCAAAAGGCCGGCGCAGCGGGATATTCATCCCTTTGGGATTCCACGAATCGTCAGGCATGTTTAGCTTCTGGAACAGCGTTTTGCGGACCCTCGGAAAAGCGGCAATCGGATTCGAATACGTTTTGTGAACCGAAACAGGCGAATTATCGTGATCGAATGAGGTCTGCAGGCCGAGCGCCGTGATCGACGGACCAAAGCCCCATCCTAGATGAGCCAGACGGTTGATGAAGTGCGGGGCGAGCCAGAAATTGTTAGCTCCTAATTGCCGGTTATTTTCTCGCTCGCTCAGTGCTGCGTCGGCAAACGGCAGTCCGTCCGTATCCACCAGCTTGTATCTATTCAGTTGCTCGTCCGATTGGGAGCCATCGAGCAGCGCCCAAGGGTGCTGATGCCAGAACGGCTCGTCGGGAATAGTTTCGACTTTGTGCGCTGCTTTCAGCACCCAGCTTTCGCCCCAACTGTTCACAATCCTGTTTTGCCCGCTGTCCCGCGTGATAAATGCGAGAGGGATTTCAAAAATAATTGCATTGCAATTTTTGCCGGCACGCGCGTCTTCGCCATCGTAAACGAAACGATAATTCCCGTTTTCGTCTTTTTTGAATCTGTCGCCGGTCCAGGTCCACGGACCAGGAGGCAGATCTTTCTTCATCGTTTTACCCCACTGCGGAGTGGCGGGGTCGAAATTGAAAAGGGAATTGCCTTCGAGTTCGATGAGAGTTTTCGGGATAGGGAGTTCACGTGCTTCCATCATCGATTGGGGAACGTGATAGAACTGCGGAGCGTAATTAATGGAGCGAAAGAAGCCAGGCAGGTCGTTGAAGAACGCTTCCTCGCGGCCTCCGATATAAACCTTAATGGCATGGCCATCCGGCGTCATGACGGTTTCCACCTTGTTCGTGCCCACCGTTTTCGAGAAGTCGCCGCCCGGAAAGCGCAGAAATGCCAATTGCGCCCGACCATGGTCATCGACGGTTACCCGGATTTCCGACGCCTTGTAGATGCTCAGGTATTTGTCCTTTACGGAGCCAAAGTACTTCAGAAGCGTATCGAGCGTCTGTTCTTCCGCTTCCGACCACGAGGAGCGGGGCGCGGCCACCATCTGGACTCGGTACAGCATGTCTGTATCTAAGACTCCGGTTTCGGGAACAGCCGCCATAGTGAGGGCAATAACCGCTTTTTCGCCATCGGCGATATCGGCGGAAGGAAACCCGAATAAATCGTAGAGATCCGCTGCGCTCACGTCCACATCGGAAAAAATCGAATTTACCGCATTGGGATCGTTGTGATCTGCCACTAAATTCTCCTCGATTAAATCAGCGTAGTCGATTTTTTAACAAACGGATATGCTCCGTCAATCTATTTATTGGCAGAATGTTGTCGCAATCGGCCTACCGGATATATCCTGCCGATGGCTCACCCGCTTGAGTGTGCTTGTTGATTCCGCTCGTAATGAATTACTCGACCGCAGTTTCGTACGTCCGAGGGAGATACGAACCTGCGAGATCTGACGCGGCGCCGTTTTCGGCCCAAGCGATGCCGGGACCTTGGCCAATCGCATCCAGAAGCGCGGCACGATACGAGAATGCGCTCAAGATAGCTGTGCACCTCTTTATATAAGAGAAATGCAGACCAAACCCGGCTTGGCTGCAACAATGGTATACTTCGCATCGGCTTGCCGTCGGTCGCCGGCGGCAGCGAGGTTGCGTGCTTTTGTTTTACGTGAACGCGCCCTCGGACTCGTTGAAGTCAGGGTGATAATTTGTGGATCACGTCAAGAGAAACGATCTGCTGCTAGTCAGGATTGCTTTTGTCGTTTTATTGGGCGCCGCTACCGCGGTGCTGACGCCGTTTTCCTTACCTAATTGGATTGCCGCTCTCTGCGGAGTTGGCGGCGGATTGCTCGCCGTAGCTCTGGAAATCCGGCTGCGCCGTGCCGGAATCAAGCAACTGTTGGGAGGCGCCGCCGGCACGCTGATTGGCGGCTTATTGGGTATCCTGTTCGTCGTTCTGCTGAACGCGAGTTCGTTTGCCGACCATCGGACGGCGCCTTTCTTCCAGCTTGTGATTCCGCTCTCCGCCGGTTATATCGGGCTGCTGGTCGGAATCGGCAAGGCGGAGATGCTCAACCTGAACGCGGTGGGCATTCTAAGCGGCGATACCTCGTCCATGCGCTCTATGAAGCTGCTGGACACCAGCGTAATTATCGATGGGCGCATCGCTGAAATAGCTGAAACCGGATTTCTGGATGGCGTGCTCGCGGTTCCGCAATTTGTCCTTCGCGAGCTTCAGTTTGTCGCCGATTCGGCCGATTCCATGAAGCGCAACCGGGGGAGGCGTGGTCTCGATGTGCTGCAGCGGCTTCAAAAAATGCCACGAGTCGACGTGCAGCTTCTCGACGACGACGTCGCGAGCGTTCGCGAAGTCGATTTGAAATTGATCGAGTTGGCGAAGATATATCGCTGCAAAGTTGTGACCAACGATTTCAATCTCAATAAAGTCGCGCAGGTCCACGGCGTGGAGGTCCTCAACATTAATGAGCTTGCGAATGCACTAAGGCCGGTTGTCCTTCCAGGCGAGTCCATGCGGGTTTTCATTCTGAAAGAGGGTAAGGAATACAACCAGGGTGTCGCGTATCTGGATGACGGAACCATGGTTGTGGTGGACAACGCCCGGCGGCAGATCTCGCGGACAATCGACATCACCGTGACAAGCGTGCTGCAGACGACCGCCGGGAAAATGATTTTCGGTAAGTTCGACGAGCGCGCCGAACGCGCGAACCATCCTCCCCAGGAACGCGCCGCCACCCCGCCTGCGGCCATCGCATCGGCGAAAGAGCCGCGCGCGGTGTAATCGTTTCCTGGCGTTGCGGTTCACCTGCTTTTGATTTCCACGTAATCCAAGCTGGCGTTGTCTCCGCCGTTCGGCGTGCTGGTGATTCGGATGTCGTCGCCCGGCTGTAATCGGACGCCGGCAATTCTCTTTCGCGTTGACGTGTCGCCGTTCGGAATCTTCGATGGCAGGTTAGCGTCCGCTACCCAGGATTCGATGAGTTGCTTGCCTACGAACAGTTCAAATCGCGCCACCCCGCTGTTGCCGTCGAAGTACTGAATATCGATATCGCGCCAGCCCGGGTTGCCTTTATAAATGAATGACGCAGTGCAGTTCTTCGAAGCTGCGCCGCAGCCAACTGCCTTGCCGCGCGATGCATCTTCGCTGGGCGCGACGTCTTCAACCGCGTATCCATCGAGTTGCATCGATTCTGCTTCGATGCGATCGGGAAAGTGACCGGCGCGGCCTTTCACATCGGCAATGCCGGATTCCCGTAGAAACCACGTGCAAATTGCATCGCGCCAAACGATCGCATGTCCGGCTTGATAATTGAGCTTGTTGAGCACGGCTTGATAACGCTGCTCATCGATGCGGCCCCGCAGTGCCTCCCACCATTTCGGGAACTGCTGCGCCTCTTCCGCCGCATCGTAATGTGAATCGTACACGTATTGAATTACCGTTTTGCCGGAATGAAGCATATACGTATACGGCACGTGGTGCATAAACAGGAGCAGATTGTCGGGGCAGGTTTCCAACGATTCGTATAAGCGCGCGACCTCCGGCGGATATTGGCCGATATAACCGGTACCCGTCGCCACCGTGCGATCCATCCCGATGCGTTCGCGATCCGCTCGAATCCATTGTCCCAGCCGTTCCGTTCGGCGGATTCGATATCCGGTCCGTAGTGGCCGTGAAGAATATTGGTGAGCGTGCCCAGTCCGAGCGGTCCCGTATAGCCTTCGTATACCTTCCACGATTCCATTTCAAGTTGGACAATCGTATCGACGACACGTGGGTCGTTGCCGAATGTCATTCTTGTCCATTCTTCAGTGATCTGCCGCGCCGGGAGATCCGGATTCCACGCGAGGCGGCCAAATCCATAGAGATTCGCCATCGCCAGGTCGTAGCCCAGCCAGTTGAGATCGCGGCCTACATTCGCGACGCCGACGAAGCCTCCAAGCGGACGATGGAAGCTTTTTCCGGCCACAATTTGTTTGACCGGAGTATCTCCGCCGTTCACATACAGGTTGAAGTCAAGCACCTGTTTCCACATGGGAACCAGATAGCAAAGATGCCTCTGCTGTCCGGTGTATTCCTGCGTGATCTGCAGTTCAATCGTTTCGTTGGTGTGTTGAAGGCCGCCAAACAAGGGCGAGACAGGCTCGCGCGCTTGAAAGTCGATCGGACCGTACTTAATTTGCACGGCGGCGTTAGCGGCAAACTTGCCGTCGAGATCGTGGAAGTTGTCGTATGCGGCCCGGGCGCAGTCGTTCTTGAGATTGCGCCAGTCGAGATGATGATTGTAGACAAAGCCGCGATAGACCACAGTTCCGCCGTGTGATTTTAGAGCCGCAGCCAATACGTTGGCGGCATCGGCGTGAGTGCGTCCATAGGTGGATGGGCCCACTCGGCCTTCTGAATCCGCCTTCAGAACAAAGCCACCGAAATCCGGAATCGCGTGATAGATCTCATTCGCTTTCTGCTGCCACCAGGCGGCGACGCGCGGGTCGAGAGGATCGAAAGTGTTCAAGCCGCCGATCGTCTTGGGGCTGCCCAGGTCCACGGAAATAGAAAGCCGGACGCCCCACGGCCGGAACGCGGCGGCAATCCGCGCCAGTTGGGGAAGAAATTCGGAAGTCAGAACAAGCGGATTTGCGTTCACGTTGTTGACCGTGCAGCCATCGATACCTATTGACGCAAGCAAGCGTGCGTAATCGGCAGCCCGAGTCAGATCCGGCAGTACGCGATCGCCTTCGAAGAATATCGAGCGGCCGGCGTAACCTCGCTCGATGCTGCCGTCGAGGTTATCCCACTGATTCACCCATCGAATCGGCGCAGAAGGATTGCTTGTTTCGTCAAGCTGGTCGATACGCTGGTGCAGCGCCATGCGGCGGAGGAGCGCGAATGCTCCATACAAGACGCCGCGGTCGTTCGGCGCCGTAACCAATAAAACATGTCTGCCGCCCGTAACGGTCGCTTTCAGCCAATAGCCGTCGGTGATGAGATCGGCCGGCAACGGCACTCCCGGAAGCGCCTGCTTGACGGACGCGAACGTGCCGAGCAGAATCATATCGTCCCCAACGGACCTATCGCTCGCGCGCAACGTCCGCCTGAGCATCCCTCGCACGCCGCGCACGATTTCATTCTGTGCGGATGTCAGCGTGGGCGAGTTGTCGAGCTTCACAATAGAGGCCGGGAGACGATCATACCCGTCGATGAGCGTTCTTTCGCTAATACGTGGATAGCGCAGCCACGCGTCATATCCTGTTTCCGCATGCAGAGAAACGATCGGCAGCAGCAGTATCCACAACAGTCGTGAGCGAACCGGCCTCATATTACGAGTTCACTCCGGAAGCAAGATAACCGCCGTCGACCGCAAGACACTGTCCCGTAATGAAGCTGGCGGCGTCGGACGCGAGCAAAACCGCAGCTCCCACCAATTCATGAGGATTGCCGAACCGGTGCATGGGCGTGCGTAGTAAGATTTCCCGGCCGCGTTCGGTTCCGGTCAATAGGTGACTGTTCAAGTCGGTGGGAAACACACCGGGCGCAATAGCATTCACGCAAATTCCGTCATGCGCCCACTCGCACGCCAGGCTGCGGGTTAGCGACAATACCGCAGCTTTCGATGCGCAGTACGCCGCGACTTCGTGGAAGGCGACGAACGAGCCGAGAGACGCGATGGTGACGATGCGGCCTGCGCCGCTCGCTTTGAGAGCCGGATAAAACTCCTGGCACGTACGGAGAAGCCCAGTCAGATTTGTGTCTATCAGAGTCGACCATTCTTTGTCATCGACGGAGAGAGTCGGCTTCCGAAAGGTTGTCCCGGCCGCGTTTACGACGATGTCGACGCGCCCGAATTCCTCGACGACTTGGTCGCGGAGTTGCCGGATAGAATTGCGATCCCGAACATCCGTGCTGTACAGGAGAGTACGGCGGCCAACTTTCTGAATTTGCGCGCAGGCATCCGCGAGCAACTCCGCCCGGCGGCCCGTGGGGACAACATCCGCGCCGTGCTCCGCCAATCCGATTGCGATTTCCTTGCCAAGCCCGGACGTGGCGCCAAACACGACCGCCACGCGGTCTGTCAGATCGAGGCAATTTCTTCCCATATTGTCCTCAACGTAAGTTCCACAATGTAGCACTCAGCCCGGCTCCGATATCCACATATCCGACAATAAAGGAAAGCCTCCATGCCGGCCCTTAATACAGACCTTTATGAATTGACGATGGCTGCCGGATATTTCATGTCCGGCAAAGCGAACGATATTGCCACGTTTGAATTGTCGGTCCGGCGGCTACCCGATCGGCGCAACTTTCTGATCGCCGCCGGTCTTCAGCAGGCGCTCGAATACCTTTGCGAGCTACGCTTCGAGCAAGATGAATTGGACTATATCCGTTCCCTGAAGCAGTTTGCCAATGCGCCGCCGGAGTTTTTCGATTACCTCGATAAGCTTCGCTTTGAGGGCGACGTGTTCGCCGTTCCGGAAGGCACTCCGGTGTTCGCGGGCGAGCCGCTGCTCATCGTGCGAGCGCCGCTGATTCAGGCGCAACTCATTGAAACGTACCTGTTGTCAACCTTGGCGTTCCAGACAACTATTGCGTCGAAAGCCGTGCGCTGCGTGATGGCCGCAAAGGGGCGTTCCATCGTTGAATTCGGGAGCCGCCGGGCGCATTCACCTGGCGCGGGACCGCTCGCCGGACGGGCGGCATATCTGGCCGGCTGCGCCGGCACGAGCAATGCGGAAGCCGGCATGCGGTTTGACATCCCGGTGTTCGGCACCGCGGCGCATTCGTGGACCATGTCGTTTGCGGACGAAGAAGAGTCGTTCCGTCAGTTGCAAAAGCTGTTGGGCGAAGAGACCGTGTATGTGATCGACACCTACGACACAATCGAGGGTGTGCGGCTGGCGGCGCGACTTGGGCGACCGCTGTGGGGAGTGCGCCTGGACAGCGGCGATCTCGCGGCGGATGGCCGGGAAGTACGGCGCATTCTCGATGAAGCAGGCCTTAAGAATGCCCGCATTATGGCGACCAACGATCTCAACGAAAAACGGATTGCCGATCTGCTCGCGGCGGGAGCACCCATTGACGCCTTCGGCGTCGGTACCGAGTTGGCGACCTCCGCCGATGCGCCGGCATTGTCGGCGGTTTACAAGATGGTCGAATTGCAGGTGGGCGAATCACGCTCTTACACGGCAAAGTACAGTCCCGACAAGGTGACGCTGCCGGGAGCGAAGCAGATTTACCGTTATGCCGATTATGATCTTTTGACGCTCTACAACGAGTGCAACCAGGAGTTCCAAGGCGACCCGCTTCTCCGCCCGGTGCTTGCAAAGGGGGAACGGCTGGAACGATACCCGTCACTATCGGATCTGCGCCGGCATGCGGCAAAAGCCGTGGCCGCGCTACCCCCGGACCTGCTGAGCCTCGATCATGCTGCCGCTTATCAAGTGGAAATCAGCGAACGTCTGCAATCGCTTGCGAATAGCGTGCGCACGTCCCATCAGATGGTCGCATCGTGAAGACAGTTTTCCTGGATATCGATACACAAATGGATTTTCTCTATCCCGCTGGGGCGCTTTACGTGCCAGGGGCCGAGAAACTGGTGGGAGTGCTTGGCAAATTGACGCAGCATGCGGCCGCCAATCGGATACCGTTAGTTTCGACAACGGACGCGCATTCCGAAGACGATCCCGAATTTAAGATCTGGCCGCCTCATTGTGTGGCAGGCACGGCGGGACAGCAAAAGAGCGGCGTGACTCTGCTGCCACGGCGGTATGTCCTGACGGGCGCGCTGGACGCGCTGGATCGAGATGCGGCTTTAACCTCGCAGCAGATCGTTGTCGAGAAGCACCACGTCGATCCCTTTAACAATCCGAATCTGCCGCGCCTCCTCGATCTTCTTGAAGCCGAGCGCTACGTGGTCTACGGAGTCGTTACCGAGGTTTGCGTTGCAAATGCCGTCCGTGGGTTGCTTGGAATTGGTTCGGGTTCCCTGCAGGCCACCAAAGGTGATGAAGACGCCCGGTTGCCTGCACCGAACCGCGACCGTGAGGGAGCGGGCATCGTTAACGGAGCGAAGCATGCCCGCCCGGTGCGCATCGAAATTATTGAGGACGCGGTGAAAGAGTTTTCGAGACCGGCTGGCCGGGATGCTCTCGCCGGATTGGTATCCGCCGGAGCCGTGCTGACATCCACGCGAGCTATTTTGGAGAAACTGTGACGGCAACGGACGAGACAATACCGGCGGTAGTGATTGTGGGGCGGCCTAATGTCGGTAAATCGACGTTGTTCAACGCCATCCTGGGAAACCGGCGTTCCATCGTCGGAAATGAGCCGGGCATCACGCGCGACCGCATCTACGGCCAGGCAAGTTATCGTGGCCGGCCCTTCCTATTGATCGATACGGGCGGCATTATCCCCGATGACGATGCGCTGATCCCCAGCGAGATTCTGAAGCAGGCGCACGTGGCGCTCGAACGTGCCGCGCACATCCTGTTCGTAATCGATGGGCGCACCGAAATCACCGCGTCGGACCGCGACCTGGCGAGGCTGCTGCGGCCGCTTAACAAACCGCTTTCGCTTGTAGTCAACAAAATCGATAGCCCGGTGCGCGAAAACCTCGTTCACGAGTTCTATTCGCTGGGCTTGGGCGATCCTTTCCCGGTTTCCGCCGAACACAAGCTGGGCATCTCGGACCTTCTGGATGAAGTGACTGAATCCTTTCCGTCCGAAGCGCCGCCGGAAGAGGGAGAAGAAGACAATCGCCTGATTAAAGTCGCCATTATCGGTCGGCCGAACGTCGGTAAATCAACGTTACTGAATGCGCTCGTCGGATCGGAACGGTCCATCGTGTCGCCCGTCGCCGGAACCACTCGCGACGCCGTGGACGAATCGATCACGCACGGGAACGCAACCTATCGCTTCGTCGATACAGCGGGAATCCGGCGCAAGGGCAAAACAACCGAAATGACGGAGAAGCTGAGCGTTGTGATGGCGCGGCGGAACATCCGTATGGCAAATGTCGTGTTGCTAATACTCGATGCGACCGAAGGCGTGGTGCACTCGGACGCGACCATCGCCGGGTATGCTCACGAAGAAGGCCGGGCCGTAATCCTCATCGTTAACAAGTGGGATGCCGTCCCGGAACACGGCAAGCGCGCGTTCACGGAGAAGATTCGGGACGAGCTGAAATTTCTCGACTACGCTCCCATTCTGTTTACGTCCGCTAAGAATGGCGAAGGTCTGCGCCGTATTTTTATAGCTGTCCGCCGCGCCTACGATTCGGCATCGAAGCGCATCACAACCGGAGAATTGAATCGCTTTGTCGAAGGGCTGAAGTTTGAGAGCGATATCAAAATTTACTATCTAACGCAGGCGTCGATGCGGCCCCCTACATTCGTTGTCTTCACGGACAAGGCGGAAAAGATGCACTTCTCGCTCGAACGGTTTCTTGTCAACCGTCTGCGCGAGAAATTCGGTTTCGAGGGCACTCCCATCGTCCTCAAGACGAAGCGCCGGTAAAGTCGTCCGCAGTGCTTGCAAAATGATTGAGCGGGCCCTTGCCGCGTCCGAAGCCTGGCGCAGTCTCGATCGCTCGTTGCACGAACGCCTTGGCGCTCCGAATGGCTGGGATCAGGTCGTAGCCCTTTGCCAGCAGCGCCGTAATTGCCGCCGAGTAGGTGCATCCGCTTCCATGAGTGTGCTGCGTATGAAT
>Ga0134126_10009758_pt1 | contig 12095 bp, 9 predicted proteins | sample KB31752_FD_96881 | JGI IMG/M metagenome (GOLD analysis project Ga0134126, IMG submission 96881) | Terrestrial soil microbial communities with excess Nitrogen fertilizer from Kellogg Biological Station, Michigan, USA - KB3-175-2 | ecosystem: Environmental > Terrestrial > Soil > Unclassified ...
AAACTTCCGGAAGCAGCACCAGGTGAAATTCTACGCGGAACAGCTCAATAAATCACCTAAGACCTTGTCCAACGTTTTCGCGTTGTACAACCATAAAAGTCCGCTGGCGATCATTCAGGAACGGATCGTACAGGAGGCTAAACGTTTATTGATCTATACCGACAAACCCGCCAAGGAGATCGGGTATTATCTCGGGTTTGAGGAAGCCGGTCATTTTGGGAAATTTTTTAAGAAACAGACCGGTGTGTCGCCTTCGGAGTTCAAGAATGCCACCGCGGAGCCGGTAGTCGGGAAATAATGGCCTGTCCTCAGGAAATCCTGCCCTTGCCTTACCCCCCTTATTGATCTAATTTTGTGGTATCAATTCAACTCTAAAATACCGAAAAATGAAAAGTTCTCCGTTGACCAGATTTGCCGCATGGGTAGCCGATCGCAACGTGCCGTTTGTCGTGATCACCTTTGGCATGGTCGTGATGCTTTTTTGGGCAGGCGCCTTTAAAATGACATCGGCCGGCGCGGAAGGGATTACTCCCCTTGTAAGCAACAGCCCGTTGATCGGCTGGGAATTCAGACTATTTGGGCCTTATGTGGGCTCCGATATAATCGGGCTTACCGAGTGGATCGGGGGAGCGCTGCTATTGCTGGGTTTGTGGAAACCGAAGGCCGGTATTGCCGGGGGTATCATCGGCGTGGTGATGTTCTTTACGACCAGCACCATGCTGATCACCACGCCGGGTACCATTATTCATTTGAATGGTATGGCCTATATGAATAATCTCGGCCTGTTCCTATACAAGGATATCATCAATCTCGGCGCATCGTTTTATTTGATCGCTTACTTCGGCGGCCGGGTAGTCAGGCAGCCGGCTGGCGCGGGTAAGGCGGCTGGTGGGGCCGGCGCAGCCGGTGGGGCCAAGGCTTAGTTGCTCGTCAATTCCGTTTGGCTTCTGAGGACGGCGTCGTTGGATTGCCGTTGTTGCAGAATATTGATATATGAAAGGGCCCAAGGGGTCCCATAAACTTCGTAGGACTTCTGTGCCCAGGTCAGGGCGCCGTTGAGATCACCGTTGATCTCGCTGATGATGGCCATATTGTAATCGGCCCGGCCGGCCTGTTTTCTCGAGTGGCTATTGGTTGCTATGTCATGCCAGATCTTACCTGCGCCGTCCCAATCACCGGCCTGCGCCATGCGTCTGGCGATGATGAAGTCTCTGTTACCCCGTACGAAATAGACCCGGGATACCCGACAGGAATAGGGGATGATCCGGCTGGCATAACTCTCGCCGCATTTGTGGCCGGCCTTTATCACCTCTTCCTTGTGACCCAACATGGCAATACCATTGGCAATGACGCCGCCCTGGATGCTGATGTTGCTGTAATATACATATTTGTCCAGGACGCTGTGCGAGGCGGGGTCATAGATGCGCCACCCGGTATTTACCTTTGTATTGAGGGCCCTGCCCATACTCATAATGGCTAGAGGTACCTGCGATTGGACATCGAAGAGCTCCAGCGAAAATACCAGATCCGCATGGTTATCCCTGCATATCTTTTCAACGGTGTCCCAGGACATCGTGACAGGAAATTCTCCGGTGGCATAGGACCGAAGATCGAGATTGGTCAGCGCTTTCACCGAGGCGAAGCGGTTGCTGCCGATCAATGCGTCGGTGAGCCCGGTGACGCTGGCCGCGGATCCTTCTGCGTTCAGCTGTATGCTTTCGGCATTGACGGTCCGGTGGATGGCGTCGACGGTGCGGCTGTCATCGGCTGCACGTCTACGGTTTACCACGACCGCGGTTTTTGCGGCGGGTGGCAGACTTACCAGGGCGGGTTCCGTGACGCTCAGGGACATCATATTGGTGGAGCTGCAGGAATAGCAGACGATGACTATTCCAAGGAGAGTTGCGGGTATTTTCATAACCGTTTAGGTTTTAAAGAGATATCGAGTTCTCCCTTAATAACGGATAAGTGGAAGATTTAGTGCCTTTGGGTCACTGGGATTGCCCGGGCGGCCGGTCGCCAGGCCGGTCGAAAAACTCTTTTTCCCCTATTGCGCTTCTCAGGCATCGCATGACAGACTCGTGGAAGTCGATGCCTGCGGCATGCAGGGGGTCGATGGCCTTTACCAGCATGGTGCGGAGCTCGAAAAGCGCTTCGCGGTTGTATTTTTTTGAGCCTTTGACGAGGTCCAGTTTCATGAGCTCTTCCTGCTGATCCTGCTTGGGATTAAAGATCTCGTTGATGTGGCTGCATTGGTGGCAGACACCGTTTTTGTTGATCAATGCGCATCGGTGTTCGAAGATATCGGTCATGATATTCCGTGCGTCGTTCAGGAGGTGTTTTATGATGGCTTCGGTCTTTTCGAGGATCTCGGCGATCTCCCTGATTTGAAAATCGTAGATGTCCTTTAGGATCAGCGCGACCTGGTTTTCGATGGGCAGGGTCTTCGAGATGCACGTGAAACAATAGTCGATATGCTCCTTCATTTCATAGGTACCGTACGGGGAGGTGTCATGTACCATCCAGAAGACGCGTCTGATCTCTTCGGAACCTATCGCTAAATCCGCGGCGCGGTCCTGGGCGTCGGTTTGCCATCTTCGCGCTTTTCTCAAATGATCATACGCCAGGTTCGTCGCTATCTTGAAGACCCAGGTCTTTAGTTCAGCGTGCTGGTTGAAAGTCGAAAGCTTCGAAAACGCCTTGATGAAGGTATCATGCGTCAGGTCGTCTACGTCATTGCGATCCGTGAGTAACCGATAGAGATACGATTTCAACGGGTTTTGAAATTCGGCAAACAGGGTCTGGAAGGCGTTTATATCGCCCTCCAGCGCCCTTTGTAGGATCTGTTCTTTTTCCATTTGGTCAAGTTACAACACGTTGAGTTTACCGCAATCTACGTCTACGATGTGGCTGTTGAGCACTATTCCTGCGTCGGAGGCGAGGAAGGCGGCGGTTTCGCCCAGCGCGTTCAGCGTGGGGCCGGTTTTTAAGATGTCGAAGGCTTTGTATTGGGCGATCATTTGCTCTACGGGGATGCCATACTGTTTTGCCGCGGCGTCGATCCAGCCGGAGATGCGTTTGGTTTCCATGAGGGCGCCGGAACAGATGCAGGTTACCTTGATGTCATCGGGGCCGAACTCGGCGGCCATCACCCGGGTGAGCCCTTCGACGGCACAGCTGGCGGCGGTGATGCCGGCCAGATTTGGGAATTTACTTTTTGACAGGGCGGCGGTGAGGAGCAGGATGGTGCCGGCGCTCCGCGTTTGGAGCATGTACTTTGCGGCTATGCGCGAGGTGAGGAATTGGGAGCCGACGATCTTTTGCATGGGAGCCATGAACTGTTCGAAGGTAGCCTGGGTGGTGGGTGGACGCCCGCCCATCTCTTCGTAGCTGGCGCCGATGCCGTTGAAGACGATATCCAGCCTGCCGTTGTCTTTCACGACCTTTTTTAAAAAGCTGTCGATCTCGGGCTCGTTTTGGGCGTCGACTTTGGCGGCTTCGGCATGGCCGCTGGCTGCTGCTTCGGCGTTTCCGCTCGTTGCTTCGGCGTTTCCGCTGCCGGCGTTGATCTCACTGGCCAGGGCTTTTGCGGCGGCCTCGTTGCGGGCGGTGACATACACTTTTGCGCCATTGCGGGCGAATGAGCTGGCTACGGCTCCCGCGATCTCGCCGGAGGCGGCGAATACGACGGCTACTTTGTCTTTTAGATCTTGCATTTTGGGTGCTTTTATCTATGGACGAATGAGCCGGCCGAAACGATCGGGATTTATGGAACTTTTTTCTTTTTTATTTCATCGAAGGCCTCGAGACTATAGGAAAGATAGCGTTTCATGACCTCATCCGCTTCGGCTTTTGGCTGGGCGCCGGCATAGGCCTTTACGATGGCGCTGATGGCGAGGGGTGGATTATCTCTGAAAATAAAATGTCCGCAACCATAAGCGGTGATGTCTTCGCGGTTAGGTTCGGCCGCTGCAAATTGACGGTGGCATTCTCGCCATCTTCTCGCCCAGGTCGAATCGGGGAAGTTGATCTCCGAAACCAGCTCGATCGCCGGGATATTTGCCGGGAAAGGCGTTTTTCTCATCAGCGCCACAGTATTGGGGAGATTCATAGTCGGGTAATAGTTTGCCCAGTTAGTGTCTTTTTGGGCTGCAAAAAGCTCTTTTCTCAGCTGCGTGATGCTATCGACATAGCTATCCAGGAACCAGCAGGCCAGGTTGGCGTCGATGAGCACGGCTGCTTTCACGGTTGACGGGTGTCTGGCGGCATAGAGGGTGGCGCAAAATCCGCCATAGGAATGGGCTACGAGCACGATGTTCCGGTTATAACCCAATTTTTTAAGGGCCGTTTCGAGGCCTTCGATATCCTGGAGGAGGCCATGTTTCTCCAGGATATGGTTGCTGGTATCGAGCTCGCTCCCGCCGCTGCCGGCGCGGGCATAGGTGATCAGCGTTGCATGCGTGATCTCTTCTAAAGGCTTCAGAATGGTGTCGAATACGGTTTCGTCGGCGCCGGCGCCGCCTTCGAAGAGGATGGGCATGCCTGTACCTCTCGTGATGTGAAAGTTAAGGCGATGGCCGCCGACGTCTACAGCCGTGTCGTGGGTCTGGCAGTTGGCGCAGCCTGCTATGAGGCCGCAAAGGGCAAGCGCAAAAAGGTATTTCATTTACGCGGGATGCGTAAGTTGGGAGATTCCATAAGGAAGGACTGCCTTTAACGCAGCCAGCCGCGTTTATCCCACTCTTCATATTGCTGCTCGGGCATGCCGCAATTCAGCAGGATCTCTTTAAACTCTTCCGAATCGTGGCCCTCGATGGAATGGTCGATAGCATAGGCAAAGAATTCCGGGTCGACGGGGATGCGGTCGAAGAGGCGGCTGGCCGTAAGCAGGGCCGATGTTTTTTGCAACATCCCACGCGCCATAACATGGGCTTCATGGCTGCGAACCTGGTTCATGAACTGGGTGAAGGTTTTTTCGATGCCCTTTGGCCGCGTGTGGTCGAGGTAGTTGTCGTTCACGAAGAGACCTTCCCAGACATTACCGGTATTATCTGCGGTTACTTCCTCTTTTTCCGTCACCGATAGAGGATTCAATGTCGGCATATAGACGTCGGCATAATGGTAAGTCAATTGCAAGATGGCGAGCGGAGTCTTGATATCCGTTTCGAGCAATGCGGTTACGATCGCTTGCGCCATTTCGTGGGCGAGGCGGTCTGCCAGGCCCTCCAACCCTTCCTGCTCGTCCCAGGCGGCATACCTGAGTCGTTCCGCGCCTTGCGGGCTGACGTCTTTAATCTCAATCAACTTGCCGTTTTGATCGTAGGTGTAGTGACCCGTCAAGTCGTAGTCACCGGCTCCGGGGGCGCGGTTGTGGGAGATATCCCTGACGATCCGGCCATTTTCGTATTCGTACTCTTGAACGGAAAGAAACATACTGTTCTTGTCCGCTTTTGCCGCATCAATCGCCTGCTGTGGCGTCATGCCTGCAAATTTGAATCCGCCGCCATTTGCTACGGCATGTAGAAAGGCGATCTTTCTGTCTTCCGCGAATTCCATACGCTTGAATACATGCGGACTGCGGTAGCGTAAATTGTACTGGACGAATTCAACTTTCTCGGGGGCGTAGCGATAAAATCCTGCGCTGATGGGCTGTCCATCCTTGTTGATCGTTCGGCAATAGCAGGGGAGCCCATTTGCATCGAGGCTGTATTCCTCGTAGACCAGCGGCGCTTCGGCGGGAATCTCGTGCAGCAGCTCGTTGCCCGGCGGGAAGGCGTCCGGCGTATAGTCTTCGAGTTTAAAGCAATGCTCTGTCGCGTATTTTACCGTGGTCGCCTTTTGTTGATATTCCGCCAGCAGGCCGATCTCATCGATTGTGCTCGCCCAGGCTGCTATGACTTCGTCGAAAATAGTTTTCATTTTGGTTTACTTACTGGTAATTCGTTTGATTTTTCTCTTCCAGCTGGATTTTGCTGTCAGCCATGCTTTCACTTATGCTAAGATATCAATTCGGTCGTTTGAAAGTGTATGCTTGCGGCGGCGCCGAAACCGGTTTTCTCCGGACATCGGGTGTTTCAAAAACGGACAGTTTTCGGCGGCCGGCGGCGGCAGGGCGCTGATTTGTAAGGTGTTGCGAACCCGGCATTTTTTTGGCGGTGAAATGGCTATGATAAAGAATCTATTGCTTGTCGCCATACGAAATTTCCGCAAGGATTGGTGGTATAGCCTGATCAATATCCTGGGTCTCGTGATCGGCATCACCTTTAGCCTCTTTCTCATCTTTTACATCAAGGACGAACTGAGTTATGACCGTTATAATACCAAAGCGGACCGGATCTACCGCGTGGTATCCTATATAAAAGAGCCGGAGAGGGAGATGTCGAAGAATGCGGCTACGCAATATCCGTTGATTCCCGAACTCCGGCGGGACTATCCGGAGATCGAAGAAGCTGTCCGATTGCTGGGGACCGGTGACGGGGTGTACAAGAGCGGGGCGTCGGGCATTTATCAGGACAAGGTCTATTATGCCGACAGCAATGTGTTTCGGGTATTCACCTACCAATTTATCGAAGGCGATCCGCGGACGGCACTCGTCGAGCCTAATTCGATGGTGTTGACCTCGACGATGGCGGAAAAATATTTTGGCAGGACACAGGGAGTAATCGGTAAGGCGCTCAGGGATGGGAGCGGGGGCGTTTTTAAGATCACCGGTGTCATGGAAGACGTGCCCATGAATTCGCATCTGATCTTTCAAGCGCTTATCTCGACAAGCAGTTTGCCGAAGGATTTTGCCAACAGCTGGGGCGGGTTTGGGCCCTTTTATAGCTATGTGCTGCTGAAGCCAAACACCAATGTTGCGGGTTTGGAGAAAAAAATGCTATCGTTATACGATAAATTCATGGCGCCGCTTTTTGCACCCTTTCATGTCAAGATCCATTATGGGCTGCAGCCTATCACCGCCATCCACCTGCATTCTCAGATGGTGAATGAGCCGGAGCAACTAGGCAACATGTCCTATATCTATATCTTTTCGGCGGTGGCGTTGTTCATGCTGCTGATCGCCTGTATCAACTATATGAATCTTACGACGGCGCGGTCCGCAAGACGGGCAAGAGAGATCGGCATCCGGAAGGTGACGGGCTCCGCGCGGTGGCAGTTGGTGGCGCAGTTCCTGATCGAATCCGCGCTTACGGCTTTAGTGGCCATGGCGCTGAGCGTGGTGCTGGTGGGCATCTGTCTTCCCGCATTCGATTCGCTTTCGGGGAAGTCGATGCTATTTGGGAATTTGCTGCATCCGGATACCTTCCTGATCTTACTGGGTGTCGTGCTTTTCGTAGGGCTGCTGGGCGGCAGCTATCCCGCCTTTTATCTTTCGCATTTCAACCCGGTGACGGTGCTAAAAGGTAGTCTGGCGAGAGGGTCGGGCAATGTAACGTTGCGCCGGGTACTCGTGGTAGTCCAGTTTTCGATAGCGATGATCATGCTGATCTGTACGATGGTCGTTCGCAGCCAACTCCAATATCTGCGGAATGTGGATCTGGGGTTCAATCAGCAGCAGGTGGTGTCGCTCTTTGCAAGATCCAACAGCAGCAAGATCCTGGCGTTTGAGAACGAGCTCAAAAAGGACCCGCGAATTATTTCCAGCAGTACTTCGCAAAGCGTTCCGGGGAAACAGGCCAGCTTCAACCTTTTGTCTATGCAGACAAAGAACGGCTTTACGCAGGAAGGAGTGAGCAATTATGCGATAGACGAGAATTATTTCAAGACATTGGGCATGCAGATCGTAAAAGGGAGGAATTTCAACGGGCCGGGTGATACGCTGCGAAGCATCATCGTCAACGAAGCCATGGTAAAACGGTATGGATGGGCGGATCAGCCCCTTGGCAAAAAGGTCGGGTTTCCGGGCGATACTTCGGGTTTTTATTTTGAAGTGGTCGGGGTCGTAAAGGATTTTAACCAGAGCTCGATGTACAATCCTATTGCGCCTCTGATCCTTTTCTATAAACCCGACAATTATTTTATCCAGGTCAAGGTGCGGGCGACCGATATCGAGACATCGCTGGCGGATATCGGGGCGGCGTGGAAGAGGGATTTTCCCGATCTCCCCTTCTCCTATACGTTCCTGGATAAAGCCTTTTTTTCACAGTATTCGGCGGATGAAAGACGGGGAAAGATCTTTACTATTTTTTCGGGGATGACGATCCTGATCACTTGTCTCGGTTTGCTGGGGCTGATCGCGTTCACCACGGAGCAGCGGCAAAAGGAGATCAGCATCCGGAAGGTGATGGGGGCTGGTGTGGGACAGATCGTGCCAATGATCACGAGCAATTTTGTATGGCTGGTGGGTCTTTCCTGTGTGATCGCGTTCCCTGTCGCGGCGTGGTTTATGGCCCAGTGGCTAAAACTTTTTTCTTATAGCACGGGGCTGACGGCGAAGCCTTTTGTGCTTTCCGCGCTCACGGTTTTGGGGATCACGGTGCTTACGGTGATCTATCATTCGGTGCGGGCGGCTGTCGCCAACCCGGTGAAAGGGCTGCGAAGCGAATAAGACAAATTTTGTATATCTGCTTGAATCTGGGTAATTTTGAGGTGTCCATATGATGAACGGATGAATGACTGCGCATCCTTAAAAGATTTAGACCTGCTGCGATTGCTGCAGCAAAGCGATCCCACCGCTTTCCAGGAGCTTTATAACCGCTATTGGAGTAAGCTCTATTACCTTGCACATAAACGGCTCAAGTCTTCAGTGGCTGCTGAAGAGATCGTGCAAAACGTTTTCCTGACGATTTGGCGCAAGCGGACGACCTTGCGGATCGAAGACCCGGCTGCTTATCTGGCGGCTGCGACGAGGTATGCGGTTTATCATTATCTGGCGGCGGAGAAGCGGCGAGCGGAGAATGAAGGCGTTGCGGGAAGGCGATCGCCGGGGGTCGTCGCCGGGGAGATGTTGATCGATGACAAACAGCTGTTGGAGATCGTCAGGCAGCAGGCCAATGAATTGCCCGAAAAGTGCAGGTTAGTATTCATCTACAACAAGCTGGAGGACCAGACCCTGCCGGATGTCGCCCAACGGCTCAATATTTCGGTAAAAACCGCCGAGGCCCATCTGACGAAAGCGTTACGGCTGATACGGTCGAGGCTGAAGGATAGTGCACTTTTTCTTTTTTTCTGACTAAGGGTAAACGAACCTTTTGTCACTCATCTAAATAAAGGAACCTCTTGGACAGAACGTTACTGGCTGAACTCGCCCACCGGTTTTTAGAAGGCACCGCTACAGAGGAGGAGAAGATTCTGTTGCATCAATGGTTCGACGCGGCCGATAAGGAGGCGATCGAACTGGTGTTCCTGCCTAAGCGGGAGACGGAGGAGGATGTGCAGAAGCGCATCTTTGCCGGTTTACAGGTGGCTATAGCGGAGGAGGCTGTTGAGCGCCCGGCGGCCGAGCCCGTTGAGCCGGCTGCTGCGGCCATGCCCGTGGAACGTTCGCCTGCTGCGCCCGCACCCCGCCGGATTGGGCGGTATACCCGCTGGATCGCGGCGGCGTCGATCCTTGTGGTCGCGGGGGTCACAGGACTCTATTTTTGGAAGGCCCACAAGACGGGTACGGCGGCCTGCTGTGAAGTACCCGTGGCGGCTGTGCGGAAGGACCTGCCACCGGGCGGTAATAAGGCCACGCTGCTCCTGGGCGACGGCTCGACGGTGAACCTTGGCGCCGCGCAAAACGGGGTCATCCGCCAGGTAGCGGGAGCGCGGATCGATAAACAGGACGGAAAGTTGATCTACATGGTTGCGGCGACTGTGGGGACAGACGCAAGGAAGACGGCGGATGTTGCGGCGGCGCCGGAGATGAATACCATCCAGACGCCCCGCGGTGGCCAGTACCAGGTGGTGTTGCCGGATGGCACCAGGGTATGGCTCAACGCGGCCTCGTCCCTGACCTATCCCACGGTGTTTATTGGGCCGGACAGGCGGGTGCAGCTCAATGGGGAGGCTTATTTCGAGGTGGCCCGGAAGAAGGACCAGCCTTTTTTGGTGGCGGCCGGCAATATGCAGGTCAATGTGCTGGGTACGCATTTCAACCTGATGGCCTATGACGATGAGAACGCCATCAAAACGACGTTGTTGGAAGGAGCCGTCAAAGTGACGAAAGGGGATGCATCCTATATGCTGCAGCCTGGGCAGCAGGCCTCGCTGGACCGGTCGTCAGGGGCTTTCAGGATACTCGCTGTGAATGTGGACGAGGTGGTGGCGTGGAAGAACGGTGTCTTCGAGCTGGGCGGCGAGACGATCGAACCCGTGATGCGCGAGATGGCCCGGTGGTATGATGTGGACGTCGAGTATCAGGGGAAGACGAACGAGCATTTCAGGGGTACCATACCCAGGAGCGCGAATGCTTCCGAGGTGTTCAGGATGCTGGAACTCACAGGCGCGGTTCATTTTACCATTGAAGGTAAGAAGGTCATCGTAAGACCTTAAGGTAGTTGTGATAAAAGATCAAACGCTTGCCGATTATGAAGTTAACTGCTTTCCTGGTGCTCATTTTCTGTATGCAGGTCAGCACCAGGGTATATTCCCAGAAGGTCTCTCTTTCACTTACCAACGTTTCGCTTGAGAAGGTTTTCAAGGAGATAACCAGGCAAACGGGATATAATTTTCTGTATACGGATGAGGTGCTGAACGGTGCGCAGAACGTGGATATCAGGGTCCGGAATGTCCCGCTGACTGTGGCGCTGGACCGGTGTTTCAAGGATCAGCCGCTGACGTGGTCGATCGTGGAGAAAACGGTGGTCGTTCAGCGAAAGCCGGATTATGCGCCACCGCCGCCCGGCACGGATGTCCATGGCCGCGTAACGGATAGTACCGGCAAGCCAATGGCGGGTGTAACGGTAGCGCTTGCCGGCGGCAAGAAGGGTGTGGAGACCGATGAGGATGGCCAGTTCACGTTCACTGTTCCTCTCCACTCGATCCTGCACTTTAGTTTCGTGGGTTATGAAGGGGTCGATGTGTCCGTCGACGGCCGGACGGAGGTAAATGTGACCTTGCACGTCAGCGGTACTTCGCTCAATGATATCGTATTCATCGGGTATGGGTCGCAACGGCGGAAGGACATCACCAGCGCCATCTCGACGGTCCCGGTATCCGACGTGAGCGTGAGACCCGTGGTGAGTGCGGCGGAGGTCATCGCCGGCAAGATACCCGGTACCCAGATCCTCCAGCCTTCGGGGAAGCCGGGGAGCGATTTCACGGTCTTTGTCCGGGGTATCGCGTCGCTTACCGGAAATACGCAGCCGCTGTATGTCATCGATGGGGTGGTGTCCTATGATACGCATAGCCTCGATCCCAATACCATCGCATCTATCAGCATCCTGAAGGACGCCTCCGCCGCGGGGATCTATGGAGCCGCGGGGTCTTCTAACGGGGTAGTGTTGATCACGACGAAGAGAGGCATCAAGGGCAAGACCAGGGTAGACGTGAATGCCTATACGGGGTCACAGGAGATTACCAAAAAGATCAAATTGTTGAACAGCGGACAGCTGGCGACCCTGCTGACGGAGGAACAGGTCAATAGCGGCAATACCGGCTTTTCCATCCCCGACTCGACGGTGACTGCCAATAATAATAACTGGCAGGACCTGATCTACCGCAAAGCGCCCATGACGGGGATCAACGCCGGTTTCTCGGGCGGTGGAGATAAGGGAACGTATTATTTTGGTGTGGGGTACGTGAACCAGGATGGGATCGCGGTTACGTCCAACTATAAACGCTATTCGACCGTTCTCAATCTGGAACAGCAGATGACCCCCTGGCTGAACGTAGGTACGCATATTTCCTATAACAGGACGGGTTATCACGACGTCTACGATAATCAGCGGACGCAATACAATGGTTCTGTGCTTAGCGCGCTGAATACGCCGCCCTTTAGTCCCATCTACAATACGAATGGGGATGGGACGTATGGGTTCTCTCCGTTTACACAGGGTTGGCTCAATCCCATGGGGGATATCTATGGGACCAATAATTATACGATCGGCAATAATATCCTCGGCGATGGACATGTCGTGATCAGGTTGCCCTTTCATCTCAGCTTCCGGTCG
>Ga0134126_10009760_pt1 | contig 12094 bp, 9 predicted proteins | sample KB31752_FD_96881 | JGI IMG/M metagenome (GOLD analysis project Ga0134126, IMG submission 96881) | Terrestrial soil microbial communities with excess Nitrogen fertilizer from Kellogg Biological Station, Michigan, USA - KB3-175-2 | ecosystem: Environmental > Terrestrial > Soil > Unclassified ...
CGATGTTGAAATAGCCGATGATGCCGAGCATCGCCGAGATCACGCCGGCGGCGACATAGCCGCTGCGAATCGTCGCCATGCGGGAGAGCGGATCGCGGGCGACGATGGCGGCGAAGGTTATCGTCGCCAGACAGATGTAGAGCGTGATGAAGACGAAATCGACGCTCTCTCGCTCCTGAACCCACGGGATCAGGGTCAGGAAGCCGCTCGACGACCAGATGAGCAGCGTCACCACCAGCGGCGCCAGCGCGCGGTCGAACAGCATGCCGCCGTCGGCGAACACCAGCAGCGCGATCGGGAACATATACTCGAACGGCGACGGCTCGATGGCGACGAAACCGCTGACCGCCAGATAGGTCCACAGCACCCCGCGCTTCAGCGGCTCGCTGGTTCGCATGAAGCCCGATCTCCGCAGCGCGGCCGACGCGCGCGCTCGGACCTTACGGAGATCATGGTTAACGAGCCGTCAACCGGCGCTGTCGCGCGCCAAAGCCGGCCCGCTGCGCGCTCCCATAAAGCCCGCCTTAACAGCGCAGCGGCTAGGTAGGGGCTGCCCTCGGACCGAAAATGCTGATCGCCGCCGCCTTCCTGATCAATTCCGCCGGCAACTTCGTGCTCGGCGTGGCGCTGAGCGCCATTCTCGGCCCGGCCGAGTTCGGCCGCTACGCCACTGTCTCGCTCGCGGCGCTGACGCTGGCCGGCTCGACCTTCGATTGGCTGCGCTTCTCCACCATCCGCTTTTCCGGCGATGCGACGCGGCAGGCGAGCTTCGTGGCCAGCCTGGAGGCCGCCTATCTCGCCGTCGCGTTGGCGCTCTACGCCAGCGCCGGGCTGTTGTGGGCGCTCGGCGTCGATTTCGGCCTCGGGCCGACGCTCATCCTGCTGACGCCGCTGTTGACGGTGGCGATCAGCCGCGTCGATTACTCGGCGGCGCAGTTTCGCGCCCGCGAGCTGGCGCGACCGTTCGCGCTCATCTTCGCGTTGCGGCAGATATTCTGCTTCGCCGCGGTCGTGGTTGTCGCCTGGTGTAAGCGCGACGCGACGACGACGGTGGCGGCGATGGCGGTCGCCAATCTCGTCGCCTCGATCGCGCTGAGCCCGGCGATGCGCGTGCCGGGGGCCAGGCTTTCGGCGGCAAGATTGGCCGACGTCTGGCGTTTTCTCGTCTACGCCAAGCCGATCGTCGCCTCTTTCGTGCTGTTCGCGCTGATTTCGCTCATCAACCGTCAGGTGGCGCTGGCCAAGATCGGCGCGGCCGAGACCGGCGAGTTCTCGCTCGCCTTCGATCTCAGCCAGCGGCTGTTCCAGTCGCTTTACGCGCTGCCCGAGATCCTGCTGTTTCAGATCGCGCTGCGGCGCGACCGCGAGCAGGGCCGGGCGGCGGCCGAGGCGCAACTGGCGCTCAACGCGGCGCTGTCGCTGGCGGTGTTCCTGCCGGTCGCCGTCGGCTATTTCGCGCTCGGGCCGACGTTCGAACGGCTCATCGTGCCGGCGGCCTATCGCGGTGAGTTCTCGCGCCTCAGCCTCGCCTTTGCGCCGGGGCTCCTCTGCTATGGCGGGCTCATCATCGCCGTCAATCCGGTGTTCCAACTCGCCCAGCGCACCTGGCCGGTGACGGCGGGGGCGGCGCTGGCGCTGCTGACGGACATTGCGCTGCTGGTCTTCGGCGGCGCCAGCCGCAGCGTCGACGGGCTCGCGCACGCCTACTCGATCAGCCTCGTGGTCGCCGGCGTCGTCGGCGTGGCGGCGGCGTTCCGGCGCAAGGCGGTGCGACCGGCGACGCGCGATCTCGTGGCGCTGGTCGTGGCGGTCGCAGCGATGGCGGCGGCGGTGCGCCCGCTGAACGGGCTCGCCTCGCCGATCGCGGCGGCGGCGGCCGGGGTGAGCCTCGGCGGCTCGCTCTATTTCGCCATCCTGCTGGCGTTCGATTTCGCCGGGGCTCGCGGCTGGCTGATCGCCAAGTTGCGCGCCTGGCGCGGCGCCGTCGCCTGAGCGCGAAAGCGCGAAAATGGCGCCTTGCGGTTCATATCGCCGAAACCGTCCTGTCCTATGCTGGCCGGCCAGGAGCCGCAGATGTCCGCTATCCATCCCCGCGTCGTGATGTTCGGTTCAGCCAGCCCCGTGACCTGCGCGGTGATGGATTACGCGCACCGGCTCGCTGACGCCGTCAACGCCCGGCGGCCGGGCTTCCTCGCCATCGAGACCATCGAGCCGCAACGGCCCCTCGCCTTCGTCGCGGCGATCGCCAGGGCGTTGCGCGCCGGCGCGGTGGCGCATCTGCAATTGCCGATCGAAGGCTGGGGCAACAGCGTCACGCCGGGCTCGGCGCTGCTGGCGGCGCGGGCGCTGACCCGCAAGGGCCACATCGCGGTGACGCTGCACGAATGGACCTCGCTTAACCCGTTGCGCTATCTGTCGATGATTCCCGACCTGCTGGCGAGCGACGGCTTCGTCTTCGTCTCGCCGCACCAGCGCGAGGCGTTCCTGTCGACGCCGTGGGTCGCCAGCGCCAAGAAGCGCCGCGCGCCGGTGATCCCGATCGGCCCCAACATCATGCCGGCGCGCATCGATGCGCGTCGCGTCGCCGAGGAGCGGGCGAAGCTGCGAGGCGAGGGCGCGCGGCGCGCCGACCTGATCGTCGGCTTCTTCGGCGTGCTCTACGCCAGCAAGCGGCCGGACCTGCTGCTGCGCGCGACCGCCGCGCTGCACGCGCGCGGGGTGAAGGCGCGGCTGCTCGTCTGCGGCGATTTCCTGTCGGACAAACCCGGGGATCGCGCCGCCTTCCTGGCGCTCGCCGAGACGCTGGCGCTCGGCGATTGGCTGGATTTTCGCGGCCGCATCGACGACGAGGGCGAACTGATGGCGACGCTCTCGGCCGCCGACGCATTCCTGCTGCCTTTTTCAGACGGGGTGAGCCTGCGGCGCGGCAGTTTCCAGGCGGTGAGCCAACTCGCCATTCCGCTGGCGACGACGAAACCGGAGCGGCCGGACGAGTTCGACGCCATGCCGGCGCTGAAGGCCAAGATCGAGGGCGCCGCGACGGCGCTGTGCGCGGCCGACGCGGCGCCCGAGGTCTTCGCTGAAGCGCTGTTGCTGGCGACTAAGAACCGGGCGGCGGCCTTCGCCGTCAAGCTCGACGGCATTTGGCGCGAGGCGGCCGAGAGCCACCTCCATTTCTACGATCAGCTTACGGCGGCCCCGGCGCCGCGGCTGGCGCGATATCGCGCCGAGCCGGCGGAATAAGCCGGCTTCAATAGGCGTTCTGCGTCTTCATCAGCGACACCGGCGTCATCGCCAGGATGTAGAGGTCGAGCCACAGCGACCAGTTCTCGATGTAATAGAGATCGTGGTCGACGCGCGCCTGGATCTTCTCCTGGGTGTCGGTCTCGCCGCGCCAGCCGTGGATCTGGGCCCAGCCGGTGATGCCGGGCTTGACGCGATGGCGGGCGAAATAGCCGTCGACGACCTCGTCGTATTTGCGGTTGGCGGCCTTGGCGTGGACGGCGTGCGGGCGCGGGCCGACCAGCGACAGATCGCCTTTGAAGACGACGTTGAAGAGTTGCGGCAGTTCGTCGATCGAAGTCTTGCGAATGAAGCGGCCGACGCGGGTGACGCGCGGATCGTTGCGGGTGACCAGCCGGGTCGCCGAGGCGTCGAGCTGGTCGACATACATCGAGCGGAACTTAAGCACCTCGACCAGTTCGTTGTTGAAGCCGTAGCGCTTTTGCTTGAACAGCACCGGCCCCTTGGAATCGAGGCGGATCGCCAGCGCCGCCAGGCCCAGGATCGGCGCTAGCGCGATGAGCGCCAGCACGCCGATCGCCTTGTCGAGCGCCATCTTGACCAACACGTCGCCATCGCCGAGCGGCTTGTCGAACACATCCAGCATCGGCGTCGCGCCGAGGTAGGAATAGGAGCGCGGCCGGAAGCGGATGCGATTGGCGTGGGCGGCGAGCCGGACGTCGATCGGCAGCACCCAAAGCTTGCGCAGCATTTGCAGGATGCGCTGCTCGGCGGTGATCGGCAGCGCGAACACCGCCAGGTCGACGCGCGTGTGGCGGGCGTATTCGACGAGATCGTCGACCGTGCCGAGCTTGGCGAAACCCTCGACGGTCAGCGGCGAGCGCGCGTCGCCGCGATCGTCGAACACGCCGAGCAGCCGGACCTCGGCGCCGTCGGCCGTGTTCAGATCGCGAATGAGGTCGCGCGCGATCTCGCCGCCGCCGACGACGACGACGCGCTTCTGAAACCGCCCGGAGACCGCGAGCCGGTTGACCACCGCCGCCAGGCCGAAGCGCGTGATCGCCAGCGCATTGAAGCCGATGAAGAACCATGCCCCGAGCCAGAAGCGCGAGATCACGTAATCGAGCCGGGCGAAGAACACCACGGCGATGAGGGCGGCGAAAATGACCGTCCAGGCGCCGCTCATGCGGAACAACTGATTGATCGGCCGCCGCAACGCCGGGACACGGTAGCTTTGCAGAATGTTGAAGGCGATGACGTTGATGAGCGCGACGCCGAGCGCCAATAACAGATAGATCGGCCGCGAGCCGATCTGTTTCACGACATGCGCCTGATAAAGCGCAAGGCCGGTGGCGGCGATGATGGCGAAATCGAACGCCTGCGCCGTCAGGACGAGCAGAATGCGGGAATAGGCGCTCTGCGGCGCCGGTTCGCCCGGCGGCGGCTCGCGCTGCTGCTCGACGCCGCGCGGCGATTTTACCGAATGGAGCGACATGTCACGCCTCGTTGACGAGATCGGCGCCGGCGCCGCGGCGCGCGGCGCGGGCGAGATCGCGGCGCGCCAGCGCCTCGCGATAGGCCGAGAGCACCGTCTCGACCATGTTCTCCATCGAGAAGCGGCCCTGCACATAAGCGGCGATCTCGGCGGCGCGGGCGTTGCGCTCCGCCGCCGGCCGGCGCAATTCCTCGCCGATGCGGCGCGCCAGGTCCGCCGCGTCGTCAGGGGGCCCGAGGCGGTCGCGATAGGGGCCGAAGATCTCGGGGATGCCGCCGACGTCGGTGGTCAGCAGCGCCATTTTCGCCGCCACGCTTTCGAGCACGATGTAAGGCATGGATTCGGCGCGCGACGGCGCCACCATGATGCGCCCGAGGCAAAAGGCGCGCCGCACCGGCATCGGGCCGGGAAACTGGACGTGGCGGCCAAGCCCGAGCCGTTCGGCGCGCGCCATCAGCGCCTCGCGGTCCGGCCCGGAGCCGACCAGCGTCGCGCTCGGCGTCACGCCCGTTTGCCGCGCCAGCGCCGCGAGCGCGTCGATGAGCGTGTCGACGCCCTTGGCGGCGCGCAATTCACCGACATAGAGGACGTCGGCGGCGTCTTCGGCCGGGCGTGCGGCGATGAACTCCTCGGCCCCGAGGCCGTTGACGACGACGCGCACGAGACTGTCGCCTAACGCCACATAGGCCTCGCACCTGCGCCGGATGTGGTCGCTCTCGAACAGGAACAGATCGGTGCGGCGCGACAGCGCCCGCTCGACTGCCATATACAGACGATGCACCGCGCTGCCGGGCTTGTAATTGAAGCTGCCGCCATGCGGCGTGTAGACGCGGATCGGCCGCCGGGCGCCGTCGCTGCCGCCGGAGGCGCGCGCCAGCAAGCCGCCCTTGGAGCCGTGCCCATGCACGACGTCGGGGCGCACTTGCGCGAGGTAGCGCGTGAAGGCGCGGAAGGCGCCGATGTCGGCGGGATGCGGGTTGCGGCGGATCGGCATCGTCGCCATACCGAGGCTGAGGCCGCCGGGAATACGGGCGATCGCCTCGCGCACCCGCTCGCAATCGGCGCCGGAATCGAAGAACAGGCCGACCGCATGGCCGCGCGCGGCTTGCTGGCCGGCGAGATCGATGACATGCCGAAACAGGCCGCCGAGCGGGGCGCGAAACACATGGACGATCCGCAACTCGCTCGAACTCGACAATACAGAAAGCTCCGAACGCGCCGCGCATCGCGACGCGCGGCGTCGAGCGGAGACTTAAGACGGCTTCCTAAAAGAAGCGTTCCCGCACCTTCACCGTATCGCCGGGGCGCACGGGAAATGTCATCGGCTCGCTCGCGGTTATCGGCCGGCCGTCGATGACGCGGGTGACATCGACGCCGCTCTGGTCGCCGCGCGGAGAAAACCCGCCGGCGATGGCGACCGCCGTCTGCGCCGTCATGCCGTTGACGAACGGATATTGGCCGGAGGCGCCGACCTCGCCGAGCACGAAGAACGGCCGGAACGCCTCGACCTCGACGGAGACTTTGGGATCGCGCAGATAGCCGGCACGCAGCCGCGCCGCGATGGCGCCCGCGATCTCCGCGGTCGTCAGACCCTGCGCGCGCACGACGCCGATGAGCGGCATCGAGATGTCGCCGGCGGCGCCGACATTGAATGAATTGGTCAGGTTTTCCTGGCCGAACACAATGACGCGCAGCCGGTCGCCGCTCGCCAACCGATAGGGCGCGTCGATCGAGGCGCGCATTTGCGCATCGTAAGGACGGGTGGCGCAGCCGCCGAGAGCGAAGGCGGCGAGCGCCAGCGCCGCAAGCATCCTGTTCATCGACATACGTGCGCACCGCTTTTACTGACCGCTGACGATTTCTAGCGCTGCATGGTTAACGAAACGCTGATGGCGGCGGTCATTAACCGGAAGGCAACCTTGCTCTTTCATAGATCGTTCATCACGATGCGCGTCTGCGGGGGTTGTTGATGCAGTGGGATGACGAGGCGGCGCCGAAGGGCCTCGACCTGCCGCGCTTGTTCGCCGCCGTTGTCGCGCACAAGCGCTGGATTCTGTTGCCGACGCTCGCCGCTTTTGTCTGCGCGCTCGCCGTCATCGCCGTCGTCAAGCCGCGCTACACCGCCACCGCCAAAGTGATGCTGGAGAACGGCGACAGCTATTTCACCCGCCCCGACAAGGCCACGCTCTCGGTCGCCGATAGCGTCATCGACGAAATGACGGTGGCGAGCGAGGCCGAAGCGGCGCAATCGCCCGACGTCGAGCGCCAGGCGATGGCGAAGCTGAAGCCGGAAGATCTGGCCGAGTTCTCCGGCGGCGGCCTGCTGTCGATGTTTTCCGGGCGCCACGCCGACCTCGCCGAGCGCCGCCTGGTCGCCTTCGGCAAACAAGTCGAAATCTATCCGCAGGCCAAGACCCGCGTGCTGCTGTTCGAGTTCTCCTCGACGGATCGCCAGCGCGCGGCGCGCGGCGCCAATGCGCTCGCCCAGGCGTTCCTGGAATCGCAGCGGCTGGCCAAAGACGCCGAGGCGAAATCGGCCTCGAAATGGCTGTCCGAGCAAATCGACGCGCTGCGCGTCAAGGTCGCCACCGCCGAGAGCCGCATCGAGGCGTTGCGCGCCCAATCCGGTCTGCTGACCGGGGCCAACGGCCTCGCCGTGCCGTCACAGCAATTGTCGGAGATCGCCGCCCAGATCGCCAGCGCCCGCGCGGCGGCGACGGCGGCGGCGGCGAAGGCGGAGGCGCTGCGCAATCTCGTGCGCTCGGGCCGGCTCGACGACGTCGCCTCGGTCGTCAACGACGAGTCGCTGCGCCGCTACGCCGAATCGCGCGTGGCGCTGAAGGCGCAGATCGCCGAGCTTGGCCGCACGCTGCTGCCGGGCCATCCGCGCATGAAGGAACTCGACGGCCAACTCGCCGGGCTCGAACAGGAGATTCGCGCCGCGGCGATGAAGCGCGTGCATGGCTTCGAGGAGGACGCGCGCATCGCCAGCACTCAGGTCAAGAGCCTCCAGCAGGCGGTGGCGAGCCAGGCCAAGACCGTCTCCTCCAGCGACGCCGATCAGGTCAAGCTGCGCGAGCTGGAGATCGACGCCAAGACCGGGCGCGAACAGCTCGAATCGTATCTGACGAAATATCGCGAGGCGATCGCCCGCGACGCCGAGAACGCCGTGCCGGCCAACGGCCGCATCATCGCCTACGCTTTGACTCCGATGTCGCCGACCTTCCCGAAGACCGGGCCGACGCTGTTGCTGGCGCCGCTCGCCGGCTTCTTCGTCAGCCTCGGCCTGGTGGTCGCCAAGATCCTGCTCAGCGATGGCGGCGCGGCGGCGCCAGCGCGGACGGCGCCGGCGCCGCGGCCGGAGCGCGACCCGAGCCTGCCGTTCGGCATCGATGCGCTGCCCGTGGCGGCGCGCGAGCCGCAGGACTGGGCTGCGGCGGTGGAGAGCTTCGTCGACCGTCTCGCCGATACCGGCGAAGGCGAGAGCCTGCCGCTCATGGTCGCCGGCGAGGGCGCGGCGGGGGCGTTGCCGGCGGCGCTGGCCGCGGCGCGGCGCCTCGCCCGGCGCGGGTCGACGGCGCTCGTCGATCTCAGCCCGAGTCCGAGCTGGCTCGCCGACATGTTCGACCGCGAGCGCGACAACGGCCCGATCGGGGCGGGGCTCAGCGATCTCGCGCACGACCCCGACGCCCTCGCCGGGGCCGCGCATCGCGACCTCTCGACACCGCTCGACATCGTCCCCTCGGGCGGCGGCGCGCTAGAGCCGCAGGATCTGCCGGCGATCCTGGCGGCGCTGGCGCGCGCTTATGTCTTCGTCGTCGTTCACGCCGCCGATTGGCGCGATCGGCTGGCGATGACGGCGGCTGAGGATATGGCGGCGATGCTGCTGGTTGCGCCGTCGCCGGAAGTCGGCGCGGTCGAGGCGCGCGCCCGCGCCGCCTTCAAGGACGAGGGGCTGGCGATCAAAGCCATCGGCGCCGGGCCGCACCCGGAGCCGCAGTCGCAGGCGGCGTAATGCCGACGGTCAATCGCGCGGCCTCGTCGTGCCCGGGCTTGTCCCGGGCATCCACGTCGCGCCGCGTTCCCAAGGTGTTGCCGTGTCGCGGACCTATGTCGGCTTCGTGGACAGCGCGCGCAAGCGCTCGACCTCGGCGGCGAGTTCGCCGCGGCGGCCGGCGGGCACGGCGCGGGGGCTCTCGATGCGCACCTCGCCGATGATGCGGGCGGGCCGCGCGCTCAGCACGTAAATGACGTCGGCGAGGTCGAGGGCGTCCTCGACGTCATGGGTGACGAGCACCGCCGACACGCGCTTGTCGTCGATCAACCGCGCCAGATCGGCGCGGATGGCGCGGGCGAGCGGCGGGTCGAGCGAGACGAAGGGTTCGTCAAGCAGCAACAGGTCCGGCTTGGCGGCGAGCGCGCGCGCCAGCGAGGTGCGACGGGCCAGACCCAGCGACAACTCGCCGGGAAAATGGCCGCGATGCTCGACGAGCCCGAGCGCGGCGAACAGCGTGGCGCGCTCTTGCGCCGTCGATTCCGGCGCGCCGAGGCGCACATTGTCGTCGACGCTGCGCCACGGCAGCAGGCGCGGTTCCTGGAACGCCATCGCGATGCGCGCCTCACGCGGCCGGCTCACGGTTCCCTCGAAGGCGCGGTCGAGCCCGGCGAGAATACGCATCAGCGTCGTCTTGCCGCAGCCGGAGGGGCCGATGAGCGCCGCTGTCTCGCCGGCGCGCAGCGCGAAGGCGAGGCCGGCGAGGATCTCGACGGTTTGGCCCTGCGCGGTGCGCGCCGCCTTGCGGGCGACGCTAACTGCGAGCGGGGCGCGGTCGCCAGCGGGTGGCATGACGTTCGAACGGCTGGACAAAGACACTCTCGACAACAAGCATGATTGCGGTGAACGGCAGCGCATAGGCCAGCAGCGTCGTCACGTCGAATAGCTGGAACGCCGTGCCGATCTCGAAGCCGACGCCGTTCGGCCGCCCGAGCAATTCGACCACCAGCACGATTTTCCACACCAGCGACAGGCCCGAGCGCGTCGCCGCGGCGAAGAACGGCGCCAACTGCGGCATGACGACATGGCGCCAGCGCTTCCAGGCTGAGAAGCCGAACACGCTGGCCATTTCGTCGAGCCCGGCGTCGAGCGTGCGCGCGCCCTCGCGCAGCGTGACGACGGTGTTGGGCATCTTGTTGAGCGCCACCGCGCCGATCGCCGCCGTCTCGTTGAGGCCGATCCAGATGTAGGCGAGCACGATGATGACCAGCGCCGGCAGGTTGAGCAGCACGACGATGGGGGCGTCGCACCAGCGATCGACGGCGTCGCGCCGCCCCATCGCGTAACCCAGCGCCGAGCCCAGCGCCATCGCCAGTGCGAATGCGGCGGCGACGCGGGCCATGGTGACGGCGAGCGCGCGCGGCAGCTCGCCGCTCCGCGTCTGCAAAGCGATGGCGTTGAGCACGGCGAGCGGGCTTGGCAGCAGCCGCGGATCGGCGAAATGCGCGGCTGCCTGCCAGATCAGCAGCAACGCCAGCAGCGATCCCAGCCGCGCCGCCAAATTCAGCGGCCCGGGTCGTAGAAGGCGGCGACGTCGAGATCCTTCGCGCCGCCGGTGAGTTCCGTCCCGCTGACGTCGGCGATGGCCTTGAACAGCGCCCGCGCATCGGTCGCCTCGTCGGCGACCGGGCGCTTCGGCGCGCCGGCGAGATAGACGCGGCGATAGGCCTCAAACGTCGCCGCGTCGGTCGCGCGCATGCGGGCGCGCACCGGCGCCCAGGCGGCGGGATCTGTGGCCAGCGCCTCATGCGCCTTGGCGAGCATGGCGAAAAAGCGCTTCAGCGCCGGCCCGTGCGTGCGCGCGAAGGCTGAGGAGAACACATAGCCGGTCATCGCCACCGGCCCCTTGGCGCCCAGCCTCTTCTCGACGTCGGACATCTCGATGACGCGCTTGAAGCCATGCGCTTCGAGATCGGCGCAGAAATTCCAGAATTCCAGCGCCGCGTCGGTCTCGCCCTGGATGAGCTTGGCGGCGATCAGCGGCGGGGCGCCGTAGATCGGCCGCGTCTGCTTGGCGAGATCGAGGCCGGAGCGCCGGGCCAGCGCACGCAGCATCAGCCAGCTCTTGTCGAGCGGGCCGCCGGCGATGCCGATCGACTTGCCCTTGAGATCGGCGAGCGAGGCGATCGTCGATGTCTTGGGCGCCATCACCGCGCCGAGCGCGGTGGAATAGGGGGTGAACAGCAGATCGTCGCCGAGCCCGCGTTCGCGCGCCACCCACAGCCAGTCGGAGACGATCATGTCCACCGCGCCGCCGCGCAGCGAGATCTTGCCGGCCTCGGTGGAAGCGAGTTCCTCGATCCGGATGTCGAGATCGGCCGCCTTGTCGAGCCCGCGCGCCTTGGCGACCGCCAATTCCCAGGCGACGGTGCCGGTGCGCTGCACCGCGATGCGCAGCGTGTCGGCGGCGAGGGCTTGAACGGCCGAGAGGCCGAGCAGCAGCGCCGCGATGCCCAATCCGAGCGATAATTTCATCTCATCCCCCCCGTCGCATGAGAAGCCCGCGCGCGGGATCGTAGGCCCAGATCGCGCTGGCGAGAAAGACGATCGTGCAGCCGACGACGACGGCGAGCGAGGTCGGCTCGATCTTGCCATAAAACGCGAATCTGGTCAGTTCGACCGCATAGGTGAACGGATTGAACTTGCACACCAAGGCCAGCCACGGGCTGCCCTGCTGCACGCGCCACAGCGGATAGAGCGCCGAAGAAGCGAAGAACATCGGGAAAATGACGAAGTTCATCACGCCGGCGAAGTTCTCCAACTGCTTGATGAGCGAGGACAACAGCATGCCGAACGCGCCCATCATCAGCCCCGACAGCATCAGCGCCGGCAGCACGCTGATATAGTTCCACCAGTTCGTCGGCTGGATCTCCCAGAAATAGGCGATGACGAGAAATGCGTAGACCTGGAGGATCGACACCGCCACGCCTGCGATCAACTTGGAGACGAGCAGGAACCAGCGCGGCGCCGGGCTGACCAGCAGCATGCGCATCGAGCCCATCTCGCGGTCGTAGACCATCGACAGCGACGATTGCATGCCGTTGAACAATTGGATCATCGCTATCAGGCCCGGCGTGATGTAGACCTCATACAAAACATAGGTGTCATAGGGTGGAATGATCGAGACACCGAGCGTCTGGCGGAAGCCGGCGGCGAAGATGAACAGCCAGACCAGCGGACGCACCAGCGCCGAGATGAACCGCTCGCGCTGATGCAGGAAGCGCAGCGATTCGCGCCAGACGATGCCATTCAGGCATATCCATAGCCGGGCCGGGCCGAAGCCGCGGTGGGTGTCGTCGACG
>Ga0134126_10009761_pt1 | contig 12091 bp, 11 predicted proteins | sample KB31752_FD_96881 | JGI IMG/M metagenome (GOLD analysis project Ga0134126, IMG submission 96881) | Terrestrial soil microbial communities with excess Nitrogen fertilizer from Kellogg Biological Station, Michigan, USA - KB3-175-2 | ecosystem: Environmental > Terrestrial > Soil > Unclassified ...
ATGCGCGCCTCGCTGCCGCGGCCGCGTTTCGATCAACTGATGGCCTGGGCCTGGAAACTGATGCTGCCGCTGGCCCTGGCTAACCTGCTGGTGACTGGGGCAGTAGTGCTGGCGTTTTTCCCGCTCGGCGCAAGGTGAACTATATGTTCAGTGTCATTCGAACACTTTGGGATGTTTTTCTGCATGGCTTTCGGCCTCGTGTTACCCGGCAGTATCCGGAGCAGCCGGCGTATCTTCCGCCCCGCTGGCGCGGACGCATTGTCCTCTCCCGCGATCCCGAGGGAGGCGAGCGCTGCGTCGCCTGTTATCTGTGCGCTATCGCCTGCCCGGTGGATTGCATCGCGTTGCAAGCCACGGAGGATTCCTCCGGCCGGCGCTACCCGGAGTTCTTCCGCATCAACTTTTCCCGCTGCATCTTCTGCGGCTACTGCGAGGAAGCCTGCCCGACTTACGCCATCCAGCTCACACCCGACTTTGAAATGAGCGAGTACAAGCGGCAGAATCTGGTTTATGAAAAAGAAGATTTGCTGATCAGTGGACCCGGCAAATACCCGGATTACAACTTCTGGCGCGTGGCGGGCGTGGGGATCGGCGGCAAAGAGAAGGGCGAGGCTGAGCGCGAGGAACCGCCCACCGACGTGCGCCAATTGAACCCTTGAGGAGCCAGCGTGAACGTAATTGCTTTTTACATTGCGGCAGTCATAGCCATTGTGGCGACGGTGCTGGTGATCACGCTCAAGAATGCCGTCCATGCGCTGCTGTATCTCGCCGTTTCGCTCATTGCAGTGGCGGTGATCTTCTACGACCTGGGCGCCCCCTTCATCGCCGGCCTGGAAGTGATCGTCTATGCGGGTTCCATTATTGTCTTGTTTATCTTTGTGGTCATGATGCTGAACCTGGGCAAGCGGGCGACCGCGTCGGAAGCGGCTTTGCTCAAGCCGGCGATGTGGATCGGCCCGGTGGCGCTGGCCGCCATCCTGATCGGCGAAATGGCGTACCTGCTGGAACATGGAGCCATGGGGGTACCCGCCGCCAGCGTTGTTACTCCCCGGGCGGTGGGAATCGCTCTATATGGCCCTTATGTGATCGGAGTCGAGTTGTCGTCCATGCTGCTGATGGCCGCTCTGGTGGGCGCCTATCACCTTGGCTGGCACAAGCAACCGAAATTGGAGATTCAAGATGTCAGTCGTGAGTACGGAACAGGCACTGATGCTGGCCGGGATTCTATTCGCACTGGGAGTGGTCGGCCTGCTGGTGCGGCGTAATCTGGTCTTCGTCCTGATGTCCATCGAGATCATGCTCAACGCCGCCGGCCTGGCATTTGTCTCAGCCGGGGCGCGCTGGGCGCAGGCCGACGGGCAGGTCATGTTTATTTTTATCCTGGCCATGGCGGCATCCGAGGTCGCGGTTGGACTGGCGCTGGTATTGCAGCTCTATCGGGAGAAACAATCGCTGGATCTCGACTCAGTGGATGAGATGAAAGGATAGAGTGTTCAAGCTTCTCTTTCTCGTGCCGGCAATCCCATTTGCCAGCTTTCTCTGGCTGGCGACCGTGGGACCGCGGACTTCGCGCAGGGCTGTTGCCATTGTGGGGGTGGGCTCTATCGCCGCCTGCGCTCTCCTCTCTCTACTCCTTACTGGCTCATATCTCGTTTCTCCGCCGCTGGGCGGAGCGTACACGCAAGTATTGTGGACCTGGATCGCAGCAGGGGGATTCACACCCCAGATTGGTTTGTATCTCGACGTCCTGTCGCTCGTCATGATGCTGGTGGTGAGCTTCGTCAGCTTCGTCATACACCTGTATTCGGCGGAGTTCATGCTCGGGGAAGAAGGCTACAGCCGGTTCTTCGCCTACATGAACCTGTTTGTGGCCTCGATGATCACCTTGGTACTGGCCAACAATCTTTTGCTGCTTTATCTGGGGTGGGAGGGCGTCGGCTTGTGCAGTTATCTGCTGATCGGGTTCTGGTACCAGGACTCGGTGAACGGAGCCGCTGCGCAAAAGGCGTTCATCGTTACTCGCGTGGGCGATACCGCCTTCGCCATTGGTCTTTTTCTGCTCTTTACGCATCTCGGTACTCTCGATATACAGGAGCTCATGCGCCGGGCATCGGAACAGTGGTCGACCGGATCAAGCCTGGCGATCACGGCTGCGGCGCTGTTGCTGGGAGGCGCGGTGGGAAAATCCGCGCAACTGCCCCTGCAGACATGGCTTCCCGATGCCATGGCCGGACCGACGCCGACCAGCGCGTTAATTCACGCCGCCACCATGGTTACCGCAGGCGTGTACCTGATTGCCCGCACCCATGTGCAGTTTTCTCTGGCGCCCCCGGCCCAATTCGCGGTAGCCGTTGTCGGAGCAGCTACCCTGCTGCTGGCCGGCTGCAGCTCGCTCGTCCAGCGCGATATCAAACGCATCCTCGCCTACTCAACCATCAGCCAGATTGGCTATATGTTCCTGGCGCTGGGAGTGGGCGCATGGTCCGCGGCGATTTTTCACCTGATGACGCATGCATTCTTTAAAGCCCTGCTGTTCCTGGCGGCGGGCGTGGTCATCCAGGCGTTGCACCATGAGCACGATATTTTCAAGATGGGCGGCTTACGGCGGGATTTGCCGTACGGATTCTGGGGATTCGTTATCGGCGGCTCGGCGCTGGCCGGCCTGCCTCTCATTACTGCGGGTTTCTACAGCAAGGATTTGATCCTGTGGCATACCTGGAGTTCGCCGCAGGGCAGCATCGCCCTGTGGATAGCGGGCATGATTGGTGTGTTCCTCACCTCCCTCTACATCTATCGGCTGATTTTCTTGGTGTTCTACGGCGACAAGAAAATGGAGGTAAGCCATCGTTCACACTGGCGGATCAAACTGCCAGTGGTGGCACTCTGTTTCCTTTCCATCGTCGGGGGATTCGTCAATATGCCAAGGGCCCTGGGCAATGTAACCGCATTCACCGATCTGCTGCATGCATCGTTGCCGGAAGCGCTGGAGGCCAATAAGGCCGGAATGACGGAAGGTCTCTCTGAGGGCCTGGCCGCGATCTCGTTCGGGTGTGGCTTGATTGCTGCCTATGTATTGTTCTTGCGCCGGCGCAGCATTGCGAACGCTTTGGGAGCGAGCAGCGCCGGACGCGCCATTCACCGCTTCTGGTTCGCGGATTGGGGCATGGACTGGATCTATGACCGCGCTTTTGTCCGGCCCGTGATTTGGTTTTCGACCATCGATCGTAATGACTTTATAGACGCTTTTTACGATGGTGTTGCCGGCCTTACCGAACTCTCCTGGCGCGCGCTTCGCGCCACCGAGAGCGGGCGGGTGCGCTGGTATGCGGCCTGGATCACCGCGGGCACCGTCATCTTCGTCGCTATCGCATTGTGGATATGATTCTGCTCTGGCTCATCGCGGTTTTGCTCGTTGCCGGCTTGCTCGCATGGTTCGCTTCGTCGTGGAACACCCATGCGCCCCGCTGGATCGGCTTGGTTGCGACCGCCGCCGATTTCGTAATCACGCTTGGGCTCTGGGTATCTCACTATAGGCAGCTTTCGCTTCTGCCCAATAAGACCTGGATCGAGGAGGTGGACTGGAATTGGATCTCCTCATTGGGCATACATTTCCATCTGGCCCTGGATGGTCTTAGCCTGCTGCTCCTCATGCTGGCGTTTTTCCTGGGTATCGTTTCCGTACTGGTGTCCTGGCAGGAAATTCGCGAGCGCGTCGGATTCTTCCATCTCAACCTGCTCTGGGTCCTGGCCGGGATCACGGGCGTCTTTCTGGCGATAGACCTCTTCCTCTTTTATTTTGCGTGGGAGTTGATGCTGGTTCCCATGTATTTCCTGATTGCGCTTTGGGGGCATGAGCGGCGCCAGTACGCCTCCATGAAATTCTTTATCTTTACCCAACTCAGCGGGCTGCTGATGCTGATTGCCATCCTGGCGCTGTACTTTGCTCACCACGCGGCGACCGGTGTTTACACGTTCGAGTATGAGCAACTGCTCGGGATGCCGCTTTCGTCGACGGCCGCGTGGTGGGTGATGCTGGGGTTCTTCGTTGCCTTCGCCGTCAAACTTCCGGCCGTTCCGGTGCATACCTGGCTGCCGGACGCCCACACGGAAGCGCCTACCGCCGGCAGCGTTGTACTGGCAGGACTACTGCTGAAGACCGGGGCCTACGGCCTGCTGCGTTTCTTGGTGCCGTTATTCCCCGGTGCTGCGCGCCAGTTCGCGCCCATCGCCATGATTCTGGCGGTGCTCGGGATCCTCTATGGCGGATTGCTGGCTTTCGGGCAATCCGATTTCAAGCGCCTGGTGGCGTATACGAGCGTCAGCCATCTGGGGTTCGTATTGCTGGGCATTTTTGCGTGGAACGAGCTTGCTTTGCAGGGCGCTCTGGTCACCATGATCGCGCACGGCATCAGCACCGGTGCGCTGTTCGTCATTGCAGGACTGCTCCAAGATCGCATGCATACCCGCGACATGGACCGGATGAGCGGATTGTGGAGTACGGTTCCGCGGCTCAGCGGCGCCGCTCTGTTTTTCGCGCTGGCGTCGCTGGGGCTACCCGGGCTGGGGGATTTTGTAGGCGAATTTCTCGTGCTGCTCGGGACTTACCGAGTCAGCCCGACGCTGGCAGCTTTGGCCTCGGTTGGCGTGCTGGTTGCTACGTTTTATGCTCTTCGCCTGGTACAACGTTCTTTCCACGGTCCTAACCTGCGGGAATGGAAACTTCTGGACATCGGCGCGCGCGAAAGGTTGATCCTCGTGCCCATGATCACCGCCCTCTTATGGCTCGGCCTCTATCCCGTGCCGGTATTGAACACCTTCAAACCCGCAATGAGGGCTCTGCAGCGCAATGCCAGCAAGCCTGTGGCGATCTTCCAGGAGGCAAAGTGAACGGAACCGATGCCGTTGCTCTGCTGCCGCTGATTCTGCTCGCAGGCACACCGGTCCTTGTTATGATGGGCATTGCCGTTCGCCGGAGTCATGGGCTCACCCTGGGCCTGACGCTCGCAGGATTAGCAGCGGCTTTTGGATCGATCTGGATCGCGGCTCCGCTTGCCCGACGGCAGGTCACAATCCTGCTGGTGATCGATAACTACGCCCTTTTTTATTTCGGCTTGTTGATAGCCGCCGTTTTTGCGATCGCCATCCTCAGCTACGATTACCTGAAAAAGCACGATATTCACCGCGAGGAACTCTATATCCTGCTGTTGATTGCCACGCTAGGGGCCGCTGTCCTCGTGGCGAGCAGCCATTTTGCATCGTTCTTCCTAGGCTTGGAGACGCTCAGCGTTTCCCTTTACGCTATGGTCTCTTATCTCCGCCCGGCTTGGCGGCCGCTTGAGGCGGGCATCAAGTACCTGGTTCTCGCGGCGGCTTCGGCGGCATTCCTGCTGTTCGGCATGGCGCTCATCTATGCCGATGGGGGAACAATGGAGTTTGGCCGAATGGCCCAGGTCTTCGTCGCGGGAGGTCCGACCCATGCCGTATTCGTCGCCGGCCTTGCGCTGATCGTGACGGGCATCGGATTTAAGCTGGCGGTTGTTCCTTTCCACCTCTGGACGCCGGATGTCTACCAAGGCGCGCCTGCTCCCGTGACGGCTTTCATCGCGACCGTGTCCAAGGGAGCAATGTTCGCCCTGCTGCTGCGTTATTTCTACGGTTCGCGGGTCGCAACCAGTCGCGAGATTGTTCTGGTCTTTACGGTTGTCGCTATCGCATCCATGCTGGCGGGAAATGTGCTGGCGTTGATGCAGGATAACGTCAAGCGCATTCTGGCCTATTCATCGATTGCCCATATGGGCTACCTCCTGGTCGCGCTTCTGGCGAGCCGGCGATTCGCGATAGAGGCGATCACGTTCTATTTGGTCGCTTACTTCATTACCACCCTGGGCGCGTTCGGTCTTGTCAGCGCGCTCTCCAGCAGCACTCATGAGGCGGACCGCATCGAGGACTACCGCGCTTTGTTCTGGCGGCGCCCGGCGCTGGCGGCGGTATTTACGGTAATGCTTCTCTCCCTTGCCGGCATACCTGTAACCGCCGGGTTTATCGGCAAGTTTTATATCGTGGCGGCAGGAGCATCGTCCGCGATCTGGGCCCTGGTCATCATCCTGGTCGTAAGCAGCGTGATCGGATTGTTCTATTATCTGCGCGTCGTTGCCGCCATGTATGAGCACGCTGATTCTCCAGGCCCCGCCGAACGCCCGCGAATCTCTGCTGCCGCAGGCGCCGTGCTGGGGGTGCTGAGCGGCCTGCTGCTATGGTTCGGAATCTATCCGGAGCCGTTGCTGCGAATCATCCGCGCGGTACTTCCGACGTAGAGGGTCCGGGTTCGGGCTTAATGGATCCCGTCAGTTCCACCTTCAGCTGGAGCCCGCACGCCTTGAGCCCGCCTCGCGACGTAATTGGTCTGATCAGACCGGGCAAACTGAGCGAGGTCGCGGTAAGCGAATTCAGTTCATTGTGCCGAAGCGTTTCACGGGCGACATGATTGCAAGACCATCAGGGCTGCCTACGGTCCGATTGTAAGGAAAGGTCATTAGATTTCCATCACAATGTTTCACTCGCTACCCTTTCCTGAACGTGGGTTCATGATGGGGAATCCCCGCTCCGTGCAGACGGCAAGCATTCTCAACCTGAGCCACTCTGGTTGCTATTTGCAGGCTGGAGAGATGCTGCCGCAGCGTGCGACGGTTCAGGTGCGCTTCCCGCTGCCCAGTGGGAAGATTTGTGAAGCTTCACGCCGCGTCGTCTGCCCACGCTTCTGGACGGGCTCACGTTCGTTTTACGGACTTCCCTTCAGAAGAGAAACACGATTGTGAGGCATGGTTGGACTCGACGTTGGCCGAGTCAAGCTCCTTTGTCCCTCCCTTGGAACAGACAAATTGCCGCACTCGTCGAGTCTAGCAGGTTACGGAAAACTCACATTTAGTTCGGGGTTGGAGCATCTAATCAGCAAACCCTCGGAGGTAATTATGCGTTTACTGCTGCCTTGCCATTGAAGGGTTTGTGAGAGATCGAAAGATACGGTTCTGCTGACAAGCAGCTGTGCTGCTGTAAAGTTAGAAACAATTCTTAGACCAAGCTCGGCCGATCAATCGACTAACTGCGACAACGATTTCCCCACACGCCAAAGTTCATGATAAACCGAGAGACAACCCCGGATTCGGCTAAAAGAAGGCAACCACTTGTTAAGCGAGGCATCAAAACGGCGGAAAGTCATACCAATAAGTGCGGTTCCGGGTACATGAAATGACCAGTCGATGATCACACCATCTCGGCACGGATTGCTGGCCTTATGTGTCTTGAGCTTGCCTTGGAGAGTTGCCGTGATCAAGGACCTTCTCTCACGTTGGCCGGTGATGCGCCAAATTAGAAATTTATCAGACGGAACTGGCCCCGAAGCAATGACTGAAAGAACTCGCGATCTAAAGCCTCGTACGCTCGGTGCCAAGGTCGCGCGTTCAGTGTGCCCGTACTGCGGAGTCGGCTGCGGCCAACTTGTTTATCACAAAGATGGCAAGCTGATCTCGATCGAAGGCGATCCAGCTTCACCGGTGTCGCGCGGGCGTCTCTGTCCCAAGGGCGCCGATACTTTCGAGCTCCATACCCATCCGGGGCGCCTGAAAAAAGTGAAATATCGCCCGCCGTATTCGCGGGACTGGAAAGAACTCGACCTCGAAACGGCGATGGACATGGTGGCCGATCGGGTGTGGGAATCGCGCGAGCGTACTTTTGTCGAGAAAGAGAACGGCGCTGCTGTGATGCATACTCTCGGCATCTGCCACCTCGGCGGAGCCACGATGGACATCGAAGAGAACTATTTAATACGCAAGCTGTTCACCGGCGGGCTGGGCATGAATTGCATCAGCAACCAGGCGCGAATATGACACAGCTCCACCGTACCCGGTCTGGGTACGTCATTCGGGCGCGGCGGCGCTACCACGGCCCCACAGGATCTTTCAAACTCCGATTCTATCCTTATTATGGGATCCAATATGGCGGAAAATCACCCCGTGGCTTTCCAATGGGTGATCGAGGCCCGTGAAAAGAACAAGGCGACGGTTATTCACGTCGATCCGCGTTTTACGCGCACGTCTGCCATGGCGGACATTTGGGTTCCCCTACGCTGTGGGACCGATCTCGTGTTCCTCGGCGCATTGATCAACTACGTCCTGGAAAAGGAAAAATATTTTCGTGAATACGTTGTGCATTATACGAACGCGCCCACTCTCCTGCGTGACGATTTTCGTGACACGGAAGATCTGGATGGTTACTTCTCCGGCTGGGACTCGGATAAACAACTTTATGATCCCACGACATGGCTGTACCGGGGCTCACCGGAAAAGGGTGCGCTTTTCGGGGGACCGCTGCCCCATGTTGAAAGAGACCAACTGCAGGGCGGGCATGAAAAGCGCGGGGTAGTAGGCCCGGGTCAGACCGCCGAGGACGTTGAGCAGGATCTCACGCTGCAACACCCGCGGTGTGTTTTCCAGGTAATGAAGCGCCACTTTTCGCGCTATACACCCGAGATGGTAGAACAATGCTGCGGTGTGCCTGGGCAAACTTTCATGAAAGTTGCTGAGGCCTATTGCTCCGCATCCGGTCCGGACAAAACCGCGGCCATGTGCTATGCCCTCGGATGGACGCAGCACTCCAAGGGCGTGCAAATCATACGCGCCGCGGCGATCTTACAAATGTTGTTGGGAAACATGGGGCGCCCGGGCGGAGGCATTATGGCCCTGCGGGGACATGCCTCGATTCAAGGTTCCACCGATATAGCCACGCTATATGACATTCTGCCCGGTTACCTGCCGGCGCCGACGTTCAAGAAGGACGCTGGCAGCCTGCAAGAGTACATCGCCTATAACAAGGCGAAGACCGGTTTGTGGTCGAACTTCGACAAGTACTTCATCAGCTTCCTCAAGTCGTATTATGGCGATTCGGCAACGCCGGAGAACAACTTTTGCTTCGATTATCTACCGCGCGTTACCGGAGACCACTCACACTTCGGATTCTGGCTAGACATGGCTGACGGCAAGGTGGAAGGTCTGTTCCTGATGGGACAGAACCCGGGGGTGGGAGGCCCTAATGGACGTTTGGAACGCAAAGCGTTGGCCAAGCTGAAGTGGTTGGTGGTTCGCGACATGGTGGAGTGCGAGCCAGCTTCCTTCTGGTACAACTCGCCGGAGGTGGAGCGCGGTGAGCTTAGTCCAGACACGATTGCGACTGAGGTATTTCTGTTCCCTGCGTCCGGCGTGTCCGAAAAATCGGGCACCTTCACCAACACCCAACGCCTGCTGCAATTTCATGAAAAAGGAGGTGATCCTCCGGGTGACTCGCGCAGCGATACGTGGTTCATGGTTCAATTGGGCCGCCGGCTGAAGGCGAAGGCTGCGGCCAATCCGCTACCGCGAAACGCTCCGTTAAATGCTCTCACCTGGAATTATTCAGTGGCTGGGAAGCAGGCCGAGCCTGACGTCGAAGAGGTCCTTCAAGAAATCAATGGCTGGACGACCGCTGATCGCCGGCTGATTTCAAGTTACACAGAGCTAAAAGCCGACGGTTCGACCGCCTGCGGCACCTGGATCTACTCCGGTTGTTATCCGGAGCGCGGCAAGAATCTACCGGGTCAGCGGCAGTCACGCGACCTCTACGGTCATGGATGGGGCTTTTCCTGGCCATCAGATCGCCGCATCCTCTACAACCGCGCCTCGGCGCGGCCGGATGGACAGCCGTGGAGTGAGAGGAAGAAGCTGGTTTGGTGGGATGAGCAAAGCAATCAGTGGACTGGTCTGGATGTACCGGACTTTTATCGAGACAGACGTCCCGACTACAAGCCTCCGGAAGGAGCAGTAGGAGATGCTGCCCTGGCTGGCGACCAACCTTTCATCCTGCATCCCGACGGTGTCGCATGGCTCTTCGTCAGCGTCGGATTGAAGGATGGGCCTTTGCCCGCACATTACGAGCCGCTGGAGTCGCCCGTTCCCAATCCTTTGTATGCGCACAGCAACACGAATCCAGCCGCGATCAAGAGAGAGCGTTCCGACAACGCATACGCACGATCGCCCGGGGATTCGCGGTTCCCGTATGTCCTCTCGACTTATCGTCTCACTGAACATCACACAGCAGGCGGCATGACGCGAACTCTGAGCCATCTCGCAGAACTCCAGCCTGAGCTGTTCTGTGAAGTGTCACCAGAGCTGGCGTCTGAGACTGGTTTGCAGCACGGCGCCTTCGCAACCATCACCACACCGCGTGGGATTGTCGAGGCGCGAGTGCTGGTGACAAACCGTTTGCAGCCGTTGTCAGTTGCAGGTCGTTCTATCCATCAGATTGGTATTCCATTCCACTTCGGCACCAACGGGTTGGTCAAAGGTGATTCAGCCAACGACTTGCTGCCGATTTCCGAGGAGCCAAACGTTCGCATCATGGAATCCAAGGCGCTGGTGTGTAACATCATTCCCGGCAGGCGTCCGCGTGGAAAAGCAGCGCTAGAGTTCCTCGCTAAAAAAATGGAGGCGGCATGAGCACTATCAATTGATTTTAGAGCCTTCACTCCGCCAATCAACCGCATCCCTGAGCCGGTTCAACGTTGTGTATTGATGGCGAGGCCTGCGAGTTTTTTCAGGTTGCCGAGGTCAGAACCGGGCACGGAGCCTGAGCTGCAACTAAAAAGGTTACTTCCGGAGGAAGATGAGCTACCAGGGGCTTGTCTCTTTGGATCGATAATACGATCAGATCGGCGTTTCGTTCTCCAGCTACTTTGATAATTGTTTCCGCCGGGGCGCCAAACTCAACTGCGAGTTCCGCTTCCCGCGAACGATCGCCCGCGGAGAGAGAAGAACTGAGTCGAGACATCGGCCCTTCAGCTTTCGTGGTTTGAGAGATCCGGTCCGCCCTGCTCAGGATCTGGTCCTGGACAACGTGCATTAGAATAATGTGGGCTGAGAAGGTTTTGGCGAAAGCCCACGCGTATTTCAGGGCCCCTATTGACCGTTCAGAGAAGTTCGTCGGGCACAGAATTGTCTTCAATGTGAACTCCTCAACAGGCAACGAGGACTCTGGCGTGACAAGAACGGGGCAGCGGGATTGACGGGCGAGCTTTTCCGCAACAGACCCGAGAAGGAATCGTTTTATCGAGGCGTGCCCTTGCGTACCAACGACCAACAGTTCGATGGACTTTGCCTCCGCTAAGCGCAGTAGCACTTCGCTCGGAGGCCCTTGCTCAAGAATAATCTGAGTTTGCAGGCCGCTGAATCTGGAGCTTATCTCTTCCAGCTTTCTTCTCGCATCGGCAATTGTCCTTGTTTTTGCCTCCGCGAGGAGCTCGGGCGGAACATTCGCGTACATTGAGTCCGCAATAGCATGGACGACAAACAACCTGGCCTGAAATCGTTTGGCTAGAGCCGCAGCACAGCGCAGAGCAGCTTCACTCCACGGCGAAAAATCTGTCCCTATAAGAATATTTTGGAGATCCATCGCACCCCCTAATCAAGAGCCGCTTCATTCAGGTACGGATCAAACCGTGCAAAACATAAATTGCAAAAAGCCCTCCTAGTGCTTTGATGTGCCGGAACGACACGGCGGTCACGCAACCCCGCCAGTATCGAAGAATAACTCGGTACTGGGGCTGGCTCTTCCATTCCGCAACTGCGTACCTGATAAGGGTGAGTAGAAGTTAAGCTGCTTCAGATTGCGACACGAAACCTTCGACAAATCGTTCTGCGGTAAAGTTTTCGAAGCTGCTAATTACCCAATCTGCGCCATAGTTCTGCAAATTTCCAGACCGCTGACGGTCGATCCCCAGCACCAGCCCAAATCCACCTCTTCTTCCGGCCTCAACGCCGGAAATTGCGTCTTCCACTACGGCGGCATTACGTGGCTGAGCATTTGGGTTAAGTTCCTTGAGGCACTCAACAAAAATATCCGGCTCAGGCTTCCCTCTAAGATTTAGGGATTCGCTCACAACTCCATCAACGACTGCATCGAATAGGTGGCTCAGCTTGATAGTTTCGAGTATTAGCCGAGCATTCTTACTCGACGACGCAAGTCCGGTCCTCACCCCGTTAGATCGCAACTCGCGCACAAACCGCAC
>Ga0134126_10009762_pt1 | contig 12090 bp, 7 predicted proteins | sample KB31752_FD_96881 | JGI IMG/M metagenome (GOLD analysis project Ga0134126, IMG submission 96881) | Terrestrial soil microbial communities with excess Nitrogen fertilizer from Kellogg Biological Station, Michigan, USA - KB3-175-2 | ecosystem: Environmental > Terrestrial > Soil > Unclassified ...
CGCGATCCTCGAGGAGTTCCCGTACCACCAGTCGATCCTCCACTCGGCCACCGCCGAGTACGAGGAGCTGCCCGGCTTCGACGCCGACATCACCTCCTGCCGCAGTGTCGAGGACCTGCCCGCGGAGGCGCGCGATTACCTCGCCTTCATCGCCGATTTCGTCGGCGTGCCGATCAAGATCGTCGGCGTCGGCCCCTCGCGCGACCAGGTCGTCCTGCTCGACTAGAGCGTCTCCCCGCCGCGTCCGTACCACGCGGTTACCGAATCGCTTAATCGAAGCGCTTCTTTCAACCTATTCGCGGGTTTATAGAGTGCGAGCGGGTGGTATAGGTTGACGCGCGCACAAACCGTTCCACGGTTTCACGCAAAGGTTTCAACGGCCATGGCCCACGATGGGTCGGCCGCAAAGGAGAGATATAGGGATATGCGCAAACACGTGCTGATGATTCTCGCCTTGGGGGCGCTGATTGCCGTTTCGGCCGTCGGTATCGCCACCGCGGCGGGGGGAGAAACTCCGGTCACGGTCTCGGTCGGGAATCTCGAATTGACCACCAACGGCGGTTTCAGCCCGAAGGCACTTTCGAAGACCAAGCAGACGCCGATCTCGCTCAAGGCGTCCGGTGAAGTGAAAGAGAAAGACGGGAGTCATCCGCCCGCGGTCCGCGAAGTGATCATCGAAGCTGACAAAGCCGGCGAAGTTCATACGAAGGGGATCCCGGTCTGCAAGTCGGGCCAGATCCAGGCGACCGAAACGACCGCGGCGCTGAAAGCCTGCGGGAAAGCGCTGATCGGTGAAGGCGAGGCGACGGCTCAGGTCGCGTTCGCCGAACAGCAGCCGATCAACGTGAACTCGAAGGTCCTCGTGTTCAACGGTGGCGAAAAGGGCGGCAAGACGACGTTCTACATCCACGCCTTCTTCAGCCAGCCGGTCAGCGGCGCGATCGTCACCACGGGGACGATCACCAAGCACAAGCACGGCCGCTTCGGCACCTTGGGTGTCTTCAAAATCCCGCAGATCACCGGCGGGAACGGGTCGATCACCAAATTCAACCTTGAAATCTTCAAGAGCGTCAAGGTTGGCGGCAAGACCTACAACCCGATCAGCTCGAAGTGCGAAGACGGGAAGTTGAAAGTCCACGTCGAGGGCAAATTCGAAGACGGGACCAAGGCGGAAACGGAAATCGTCCGCGCTTGCACCCCTAAGGGTTAGAGCCTCAGGGCAGAGCTCTCCTATCGAGAGCGCAGTGTTGGAAAGGGCGGCCTGCGGGCCGCCCTTTCTTTTGCCTAGAACGCTCGCGGGTCTTCGGCGCAAGACCCTTGCAAAACTCCGTTCTGGCCTGGAAAGTAAAGAACTTCCTTCCATATAGTCCATGCTCGCGGGGACAGTTACGACAATGCGTTGGGAGGCGCTGGATGTACGACGGATCGGCGATCGCGATGGCCGAGCTTCGCTTTCGCGAAGACCTCTGGCGCACCGCGCCGACTGACGCGGTGGAGGAGGCGGCGGTCGAGTACGCCCGCTTCGGGCCGCTGCTGGCGACCGTCTTCGGCGAGCTGCCAGATACCAGCGTCCTCAACGTCGTCCAGGGCGCGGCGGAGCTCGGCGCCGGCGACGAGGGCGACTTGGCCGCGGCGCTCGAATGGCTGCGGAAGTGGGAGGTCGACTACCGCGTCTCCGTCAACGGCGACCGTCCCGGCACCGAGCGCGCCGAACGGTGGTTGGAGGCGCGCGGCTACGAGCCGGGGGCGACGGTCCGGCGCTACGTCCACACGGCGCCGGGATCCTGCGAGCCCGAGTCCGGCCTCGTCCAGATCCGCAAGCTTCGGGCGATCGACACCGAAGGCATGAGCCACATCTTCGCCGACGCCCTCAACCTTCCCAGCCTCTCGACGGTCCTGATGATCGGCCTGCCCCGCTGGGAGGGCTGGAGCTGTTATGCCGCCCACCTCGAGGGCCGCGAAGTCGCCTGCGGCTCGATGCTCGTCTCCGGCACCGTCGCGATGTTCGGCCTCGACGCGACCCTGCGGGAGTTCCGTGGCCGCGGCTGCCAGAGCGCCCTGATCACAAGGCGCATGGTCGACGCGGGCCGGGAAGGCTGCGACACGATCGCGGCCGAGGTGTGGCCCGGCCATCCCGCCAGCCAAGCGGCGATCGCGGTCCTCGAGGAGGCGGGCTTCGAGGAGATCGCGGGGCGGCGCAACTGGCGCCGACCGACCGGCATCGCCTAGCGCCCGCCGGCCAATTCGCCGAGCCCACCAATCGCCTGGCGCCCCGTCCCCTACCCTGTCCCGATCGTGCTCCGTCCAAGGATCCCGCTCGTAGCGGCCGTCGCAGTGGCCGCTGCCCTGGCCGCGCCGGCAGCCGCGAGTGCCGCCGACTACCCGGGTTGGGCCCCCGAAGTCCCATGGGGCGCGGGCTGCGAACCCGCCCAGAACGTTGCGACCCGCACCGCCGCCAACTGCGGCGCCACCCTGGTCGAAGGCGAAGCGGTCCCGCCTCCAAACGCCCCGCCCCTGGTCAAGCGAGTGATCGCCGCCGCCAACGAAATCGACCACACCCCGTACATATGGGGCGGCGGCCACGCCAGCTTCGAGGCCAAGGGCTACGACTGCTCAGGAGCGGTGAGCTACGCCCTCCACGGCGCCGACCTTCTCTCCTACACCCAGGTCTCTGGCCAACTGGCCCACTACGGCAGCCCCGGCCCCGGCAGATGGATCACCATCTACGCCAACGCCGAACACGTCTTCATGGTCGTCGCCGGCCTCCGCTTCGACACCCGCAACGACCCCGAACACGTCAGCGGCCCCCGCTGGAAGATGGCCGCCCCGGAAGCGAACATCCTGCCGAAGTTCGCGGTGCGGCACCCAGTCGGGCTGTAGCGCCGATCATCCCGGGCTTGATCGACTGGGAACTGCCGGCGAACAGGCGGCACAGCCTTTACCGACTTCCACGTTCGCGAGATCTGGGGGCACCGTCGATATGCCGGCGCTGCGAACCTGAACGACTGGGGGAGCGTGGGCGAGCCCCCACTCCCCCAGTCTGTTCTTTAGGGATAAACCAGTTCGGAATTGATCAGTTCGGAGTGCAGTACCTGCACCGTTTCGTTCGTCCCCGCCGCTGCCGGCAAGCCGGACGCGAGGTCAACCACACCGTCGAGGTTGATCGGAATGAATCCGAGCAGCGTCAGCACACATCCACTGGCGGCAGGCGCTGCGAAGGAATTGTCGACATAGGTTCCATCGAGAGCCAAGACCCCAGTGGGCAACACGGTGAGTTTTGGACCTTCGCCGCTGATCGGTTTGTTAGGCGACGGAGGATTGGTCGTCCCCGTCGTCACATGCAGCATGATCGGCGCCGATTTTGAGCCGACGTAGCAATTGTTACCAAGCACTGGGTTGATCAAGTGGACTTTGATCGGCAACGTCATTTCGCTCGTCCCCGGTACCACTTGGCCAGCGAGTTCCGTTGCCGCATACAAGGTCAGCGCTTCAATGCCCAAGACTTCAGCCAACCAGGTCAACCCGGTCAAGCCGACTACGCCGCCCGGAACTTTCTGTTTGACCGGCGGCATCCCACCATGTGAGTTGAAGGTAAACGGGGTTTCGGGTCCGACTCCCCCGCTCACAACAACGGGATTCGTGATTGGAACTTCTTTAGAGCCCATCTTGAAGTGGCCACTTTTTACGGTGGCACGAATGCACTGCGTGATCCCGGGATGTTCGGCAGGGCTTGGACACCCAGAAAAAGCTTCATATCCGGGCGCAGGAGTCGTCGCCCCCGCTGCGGAAGCGAACAATGCGACCGCGGTGACCGCTACCGAAGCCGCCGAGATCAATTTGGCTGCATATCTGAACATCTACCACTCTCCCTTTTCGACTGATTCCATACTGCGGCTAGCCCACTCCGGGGCTGTCATTCCTCACCTAAAGGAAGCCGCCTGCACACTAGTTCTATCGAGTACTACGGAACCAGTCAAGCAAACAGACTATGTTTAGCATTCAGCCACTGAACCGCACCTGACGCGTCGGGCAGGGCCGGCGAAACAGACGGAAGAGGCTGGGGCTTCTTAGTGGCCCTGGCGTTTCTTACGGTGACTCTTCCGGATGCCGTTGTGCTGCTTGGGCTTACTCTTGCAACTGTTCTCGATGAGGGGCTTGGATTGATCGACCAAACCGTTCTGAGCAGTGAATCGCGCGATCGCTCTCTGAGGTTTGGAGCAGAGATCTTCAGAGTTTTCGAGCAGGCTGTACTTCTTCCCGCCTTTCATTTCCAACACGAATCGACTCACCGGCGCGTCAGGGACGGCTTCGAAGGTGTTGCGGATCCCCTTGTTCGGTCCAGAATCGACTTTGCCTTTCAGCACGACGCGGATCTGCCCATTCAGTTCAGCGACCAAAGCTGGCAGCTGGTAGCCATAACCGCCGACCAAATAGACCGGACCTTCGAGCGGCTTGTCGAGCAAGGGCGTCCACGCCTTTGCTTTGCCGTAGATCGACCGCGCCGGGCAGTCGCCGGCGAGCAGAACGGGACGGGTGCACGTCTTGTCCAGATTGCCCTGGTCGATGAACTCAGAGTGCGGGAGGTTGACCTGCGCACGCGCGATATTCGCGTAGGTGCCCTGCTTTGGATAGGTGAGAACCGCCTTCAGCGCCGGATGGCCCGCGTGTTTGGTCGACCCCGTAAGGCTCAGCTTCAGCTTCGGTTTGAACTTCAACTGATTGCAGCCCCCGACCTGGAAACGGTTGGAGGGGCCTGCGCTCGCCCCGCTCGAGCCGCCGAGCGAAGCGGTAAACGACATCGGTTCGCAGCTGGTCGGATTGACGGTGAATCCGGCTCGGTCAAGGTTGATCACGACCGAACGCACCTTCAGTGGAATGCCTTTGAGGATGGTCGGGATCGGATCGGATTTCGCAGTGATCTGAGCGGTTTCCGGGTCAAGGAAGAGTGGGGCCCTGATGACGACGTCCCCAAGGTCGAACGGACCTGCGACTGCTGGGGTGACGACCACGGAGCTGAGCGGCGCGCCCTTATATGGCCCCGCGAGATAGACGGTTCCGGCGACATGAATCGGCGCAGAGCCGACTCCCGCCGCCGTGTCGACGGAGCCGATCCGGCTTGCCGCCGGGCAGCTCGACGAGGCCAGCTCAGCCTTGCCGCTCTTGCCTTCGGCTTCTCTGATCGCCGAATCGGGGCAGTACGGAATGCCGGCGAGCTTGCCGGTCAGGCCCTTCGGGAGCGTGAAGTCGAGGCTCTTCAGTTCCTGTTCGCCGTCGTTGCGATTGACCTTGACGAGAAGAGGGGTGTAGGCACCTGCTTGGGTGCTCGAGGTCCCGGCTTCGAACCCGGGGGAGAAGCGCAACGGTCCCGGCCCGAGGCAGCCGGATCCACTGGGACCGGAGACAACTTCGAATGCCGTGGTCGTCGCAACCGGCTGGCCGCCCGACCAGGGGTAGAGCAGTGCTTCGACTTGATGGGTGCCGCAGCCCGACGGGGTTGCCAGCGGACCGCGAGGACCTTCGCGGAAGTGAAGCCGAAAATGGCTGAAGGGCAGTTGCGGCATTTCGTCCGAGGTGGTGACGAGCCGCCCCGTGACCGGGTCCGGTTCGACCTTCAAGGGTTGCTTGATCGAAATTCCAAGTTCTTCGTCTTGGATCACGACGTAGAGAGCGATCAGCGTGTCGAATGGATTTTCGAAAGGATCGGCGAGGAAGATGCTTCCCCTCAATATCTTGTTTTCCAACAGCGGGGTTTCAACTTCGACCGACCCGAGCTTCGATGACTCGGGACACCCAACCCCAGGCGGCGAGGAGGCGGTCATTTCGCCAAGCTGGGTTCCGGTGCACGCGCTGAGCCCGTCCGCGGACGAAGGATTGACCGTCATCCCTTCGGGCAGGGTCACCACCGCTTTGCGCACATCAGAATCCGCGACGGATCCTTCTGCAGCGTCGAGGAAACTGGGTTCGTCGTTGGTATTCAGCGAGAAATTCAGCCCGGACGCGCCTTCGCCAGCCGACGTGGTCGGCTGCCCTTCTATACCGGGCGAGAATCCAAGCGCGCTGCAACCTTCGAAGCCTCTGGCCCCTGGAGACGTTTCATCACCGTGGGTAACGGCCTCTCCCGTGACCCAAAGAGGGTCTTGGAGATTGGGTTCGCCGTTCGGGAGGCGAGCTCCGGGATGCTCCCACGAATCGACCGCATAGTCATTCGTAAGCGGCCCCTGGCACGAGCGTGGGAGAGTGAGAAATGGAGTTGGCGCCCCGATTTCGGCTGGACAGTCGGTTTCAAGGGCTGCCGCACATGCGCCCCGCTCGGCGTCGTGACGTGGGTCCGCAGGAACGCCCCACAGACTGATCCGCGCCCTGAAGAATTCGAGCGCCTGCGACACATTCGTGGTGTGTGCGACAACTCGATATGGCGGCGCTTCACTGACGTTGAGGTCCAAGGTCACCGCGACGGTCTGGACGTAGAAACCCAACTTCGCTACCGCTCCCGGTGGGGGCGCCACGCTATACACCGGCACTTCCCAACTAGCATTACTTCCCGTAGCCCCGTTTCCGATTTCGACGGTCGCAACACCGACCGCCGAGCCGTTCGGGCACTCGGGGACGATCGGCGTGCGGGGACGCAGGACGAAGAACTCATCCGTCGGACAAGGCGGAACCGCCGTCGGATCACCCGCAAAGCCCGGGATGTTCAGCACTTCGACATCCTTCAGCGATTCATCCGGGAAAATATGACCCGCTTCCTGAACGGTGTTTGCAGCGAGCGTCACATCCAATTCGAATGGATGCGATCCGGCCTGGGTGACCGCTTCGCCGTTCGGACCGAGATAGGTGACATCGAAAGTCGAGAGGCCGACCCTGGCGCTGGCGACCGCAGGGAGGCACAGGAGAGCGGCCAACGCGACCGCCCACAGTGACATCGCGACACCTCGACGCCTCATTATTTCGACCCCTTCCGATGGTTCGAGCCCTTTTGGTGTTGTGATCCCTGCCCATGGTGCTTCACGGGATGGTGCTTGCCGTGACCACCTTTGTTGCGCTCACTTCCGGGTCTCGACTCGTGTCGAGCCTTCTTTACGCATCGAGAGCCCTTCCGCATCTTCCCCTTCGGGCACTTACGTGGCGGTGCAGGGTTGCCAGGACCTTGGAAACTGCTGGTCGCCGGACTCTTGCCCGCCGGGGGAGGCGTCGACGGTTGGCACGCTTCGCCTTCGCATGCGGGCGAAGCAGACGTCACCGGCGGGAAACCGCCGTCAACGCGCGCATCGTAGATATCCACCAAGCCTGGGTCTTGGCTCACGAGCGATTCCAGCGTCCCGATGAATACATCGGCGCCATCGCTGGTTGCTTCGACGAACGTCGAGGCGCGTGGAGATTTCCCGGTCGAGATCAGATCGATGCAGCCGCCATTCCCTGGATAGAAATTCCAGCTCTCCGCCGTGCAGGTGCCGACCCCTGGAGCCTCCCACTCGTAGACGTCCGTGACGCCGTTCGAATCGAGTGGAGACAATGCGTCAGATGCTTCGAAGAACACCCTCCCTCCCCCAACCGACAGCGGGCTCGGCGCATGAAGGTTGTTCTCAAAGGCGGGGATCTGTGCGGCCGACCAAAATTCATCAAGCCTCGATTCAACGGTTGCCAGATCCATTCCAGCCGGGCGGGCCCCAGTTGGATTACAGGACACACAGAACAACTGCCCACCGCCGCCCAGGGCGGTCGCGTCGTAGACGTAGACCTCGGCATCGGCTTTCCCACTCACGACATCGCGGTTGTCATACCCATCTGGCGGCGGGGCACTCGATACGAACGCTGCGTGAAGGCCGTCAGGGCTGACATACCCGGCGTGATTGATCGCCTGAGAGCTAATCGGACTGAACGGTGAGTCCACATCACTTTCGGCCAGCGTCATCACGAACGTCACCCTGTCACCTTCTGGAAGAGTCCCGTCATAGATGTAGAGATTCGGTTTCCCCGCTACGGGTGCGGCGGCTTGCGAGCTCGCGGTCGACAGAACTTCGTCGGACGCGAAATAGATACGGAGACCGCTTTCGCTCTCACCCATCAGACCGGCGCCACCGCTTCCGCCAACGGGGATCTGTCCGGCGATGAGAGTGTCCCGGCCGGTGGCAGCGGAATATTCGTACAGGCGGTTACCAGTGAGGATGAACGCTTTCGACCCATCCCGCGCCGCGGCCAAAAAGCGAGACGCGCTGGAACCTGCGTCGAGTTCGGCTTCTTCGGACACCGGGACGGTACATGCGCGATTCGCTTTGCAGGTTCCCCCCGGAGCCTGAGGCTGACCGGGATTCTCCCGCAGATAGATCTTGCCAGCCCCGCTGCCCGAGCCAGACGCCGTCCAATACAGCTTGCTCCCATCAGCTGACAGCGCGTTATGCACGGATGCGAAACGGTTGTTCCCTTCCGAACCAACAGCGGTTCCCGCAGAGCAGCCTCCACTCGCTATCGCCGATCCGTTCGGCAGGACACAAACGAACCGTGGCGCGCCTTCCCCTTGGGCTTGGTAATAGAGCTCGAGGGCACATCCCGCCTGGCCGACCGGGCATCCGCCGACTGGCTGCGCAGGAGCGCTCGGCGCCGCCGTGGCGAGGCTTTCTTGGACGACATAGGCGGAAGCTGCCCCACCTTCCGCAACACCTTGGAGTTCCAGACCGTTCCGGAGAGCCTGCGGCGGCGACACGGTCGTCAGCGCTTCCCAGGAGCGCGACGCTCCACACGATCCGCCGGACCTACGGTAGATATTCGGCTGGCCGACAATGGCATGGGGCGCAAGCGTCGGTTCGCCTACCGTACGCCACCAGGATTCGCACAGGTCGGGTGAGAGTACCCTGAGTTCGGTATCGAGAGGCGAACTGACAGAAGTATCTAGTCTCGTGCGGGGAGGAGAAATGCCCTCGCTGACCCACCCGTCGCCGGTCCGCGTCGCCAGGTATTGCGACGTGAATGCACCCGATTGTGCATCGCCAAAGGCCCTGTAGGACCCGTAAACGAGACGCTGCGGTTCGCCCGCGCCAGGGACCGAAGCCTGTTGCACCACCGCAGGAACATGCGTGGTCGCTTCCCGCAGGGTAACGATGTCCCCACCGCCTTTGTCGAGCGGGGTGACGAGCTCGAATGCCCGACAGTCGGGCAGATTAGCCGCAGGCCCGACACGGAGCGCCTGGTTTCCGCAGGTAGACGGCGTCGGCGCACGATACGTGGTGAACGTCCCATCCGTAGCTGATACCTCACCCAGGATGTTCCTTGCAATGAATCTATAGTGATATATCGTTCCCGGCGTAAGATTTTCGAAATGGGTGGCGACGGTATGAACGTCAGCGTCTATTTCGGAAGCAACCGGGAGTTCAGCGGTGACATTGCCGTAGCTAGACGATTCTCCCCATTCAACCCGATAGGTTGACGCGGCGTTCTCTGGGTTTATAGACGCTTCAACAGTAGCGTCGCCAACGCCAACGGTGGAAGCCCACCGAGCGCTGATCACCGGCTTCGCGGGCGTATGAAGCGTCGCATCTTCTCCCTTCGGCGTGGCCAGGGGATCGTTGGGATAAGCGCTGCTGTTCGCGTTATCAGCGACGAGCCGAAAGTGGTAGACCTCTTCCGTCTGAAGACCCGCCAGGTCTGCATGTACGTCGACCGCCCCGTGACCGGACCCAATTTCGGCAGTGTCTGGCTGTTCACAGGGCGCGGTTTGGCCGTAGGCGCTAGTCAAGCCGTATTCGAAAAAGCAGTGTTCCAAGGGTTCGCCGTCTGGATCGACCGTACCCGTCAGCGTCGCGCTGTTGACACCATCCACCTGCGCCCTGCCAGTGACGACGTCTGGGAGCGTGACCAAAGGACCATAGACCGAGAGCGACCTGACCAAGAGTCCCCCCGAGGTCGTGTTCGGGTCCACGCCCATGTACAGCTTTGCCCCTCCCGGCCCGACTGCGATACCGCGTATACCCACGCTCACGGCGCCTACCGACGATTCACCGGAGTACTCGGTGACACCGCCGATTCCCGCTCCTGAGCCAGCGGCGCCCGCCGCGTAGAGGTTCCCGGTCCCCGGTTCGACAGCAATCAGGCGGTCATCGCGAGGATCGACCGAATATCTGAGCACACCCGCTTCGGTAAAGGCCAGCACCCCGTTTCCCGCGACAGGTGCATTGCCGGTCGAAAAGATCGTGCCGGCGGACGATCCGGTCCCAGCAGCAAGATTGCAGGTACCCCGCTGGGGAGAGACGAAGGATCCTGCGTCGTCGGTGTCCTGCAGCGGATTGTGCGGTATGGCGCCTTGCGCGAATTTGTAGATCGTCGATTCCCCGTCGGCGACCAGATAGCCGCCGATGAAGAGCGCGCCAGCCGCGTTGACGGTGACGCCACACGGGTTGAAGCCCGACGCGGCGAAGCTCGAGGACCCGGCGCCGGTTATCTGACCGAGAAAGTGCCCATCGGAGGCGAAGATGTCCACCAAGTTAGCCGGGGCCTGCTGGGTCACGTAGATGTCGCCGTCAGTAGCGGTGCCAGAATTATCGACCGTCACCTGTTGTTCCCCTTGGAAGGCGAAGGATCCGAACCCAAACCCTTCTTGAGGCGTCACGTCGCAGGAGGCAGCTTCTTCGGCGCAGGGTTTATTCCCGGAACCGCGTTTGGCGTCGATAACGTTGGACCCGAGGGCCGAAAACGGCGCCGGTTCTCCATTGGGCTTGTAGCGACTGACCGTCGCGTTCCCAGTGTCGATGACAAGCAGGTCGCCCGTGCTCTGATCGACCGCGAGGCCGGCGGCGTTGCCAAAGTTTGGCTGGGCCGTTGATCCGAACGTTTCCTCGAAGAGATGGGTCTGGACGGCGGAAGCCGTAGCCGGGCCCATAAGTAGTGCCGATGCGACAGCCAATAGGACGACTGCGGCGTATCGGCCCTTCCCACGCCTCGCTAGCTTCGCGGCGTGCGCCGGTCTGCTCCCTCTGCGTTCCCCACCCATCAATGTGCCCCTATCCATCGGCTGTCCTCCCCTCGACTGCGAACTTTGGTCGGGGCCCTAACTGTCGATCGATAGGTACAGTGTGAACTCCACCGTTCGGGCATAGCAAACGTCGCGAATCCAGTCCCCACCGTTTTCCCCTACTTCGCACCTTTATCTCCGACGCATCAGTTACGTACGGCTCGGCGCTCACCTCCCTGTGAGCCCCTCCCTGTCGCGTCTGGAGGCTAGCGACGCACCGTGGCATTGTCAAGGAACGCGCTCGTTTCCGGAGCCGCCTTGTGGTCCAGATCTCCGGAGGCCGACAGGGACTGCATTTGGCGGTTCGGCACGGATCGTCTTGGATATCTACCTGGCACGCGCGGGCGACTCGCGCTCTCTGGTTCGCATCGTCCTTGACGCTCGCTGACGTTCCGCAGATACAAATGGACCAGAGCCGGGGTAGCCCGGCTCTGGTCCATGTACTCGCTCACAGACATCCCTTGTCTGTGATCACTCGCTACTACTACTACGGCGTAACTTCGATACCAACGCCGCCCACACCTTCAACGGTGTCGGTGCTGTTGTATTCGCCGGTGGTCCCGGTGATCAGGCTGCAGTTGTTGCTGCCCGAGCTCGGAGCCGTCTTGGTCAGCGAAATGCCGGTCACTGTAGCTTTGACACCAACCTTGCCCGAGCTATTGGTGTAGTTGACACCGTTCCGGCCGGTCTGGCTTCCGATCAGGAGTTTGCAGATTCCGGGAACATCGACTTCGATCTGCTTCCCGGATTCGCAACCGACATCGACGACGCCCATTTCAGAGGTTGTAGCGCCATGGAACGTGTAGTTACAGCCGGTCGTGGTAACGCTCGCCGCGCTGCCGAGGAATTCACAGGTGGAGTAGCTCGGATGCACGGTCGCCGTTTCGGAACCACTAATGATGTTCCCGCTAAAGCTTGCGGTGTTGCATTCCACCGTCGCCGGACCGAGAAGCGACGACACCGTAAATTTGTCCTTCGTGCCGGTGTTGTTTTTCCCGGTGACAGAGACGCTTTCGCCCGCGCTGCCACCTACCTTGACGAACGTGTGCGCTGATGCCGCCTGTGCCGCCACCACGCTGATCGCGAAG
>Ga0134126_10009764_pt1 | contig 12089 bp, 12 predicted proteins | sample KB31752_FD_96881 | JGI IMG/M metagenome (GOLD analysis project Ga0134126, IMG submission 96881) | Terrestrial soil microbial communities with excess Nitrogen fertilizer from Kellogg Biological Station, Michigan, USA - KB3-175-2 | ecosystem: Environmental > Terrestrial > Soil > Unclassified ...
ATTTCTGCGCCAAGCGTTTGAGTGCACGAGAGATAAAATTTTCCAAAAAGTGGCAGAGCAGTTTTGGCCGGATTGTTAGAATGGAAGTAGAAGCAAATAGAAAGCGGTCCCGGCAATGTCTGCCGGGCTTTTTATTGTCCCGCAACCTGCGCCGAATCAATATTTTGCGCGTAAGTCGAATGGCTGGAATATTTTGCGGGCGGTCTCGTTTGTTTTCAATATTTTGCGTTATTAAAAATTCACTTTTCGGCGGCCGATCATCGTTTCGCCTCGCGAAAGGATCGGTTGTCAGTGGTACAGTTCACCCCATGCCGTTCCAAACGATTCACACAACACCCAGGTGCGGATCGAAGACGCCATCGGCCACTGCAACCGGGCCCGGCAGAACGGCGCGGTCATCCTCACGGAGCCGACAGACCACAACTACGGCGAGCGCCAGTACAACGCCCGCGACTTCCACGGCCATCGCTGGGACTTCACCGAAACCATCGCCGATGTCGCCCCGAAAGAATGGAGCGGCGGCGCGTTCCATCTGGAGTAGCGCCGGACCTGCTTTGATCTCTGTCAATTTTGTAGACCTGGTGCCACTAGCCGCCGACCGTGATTGCCGAGATGCACCTGCTAATCCGGGAGCGAGCCTGTCGCGGATGGCGGCGGCGCTAGGTTCACTTGAATAGGGTTGTTAAGTCGATCCCAATCCCTATACGATAAAAATCCCGATCGGGCTGGCGCAGCGGTAGCACGACTGTGCTCACGTTCGGAACTGCTGTACTAGCTGTTCCCGTGACTGTCGCGAGCGCAGCTGGCTGCAAAATGAGGGGTGAGTTGTCGGTCTGGTTTCTCTTAAGGCGGGTGCTGAACGATCCGAAAAGGTAGAACGTGGCTTTGCCTTTGGTCACAATGGGATATATGCCGTCAGTTTTAAATATCCACCTTTTTCCGCGAAAAACGCCTCCGGTAATCGCGGAGTCCATCCCAAACGTAAAGTCGACCGATCCAAATACGTGTGCGCTGGCCCCGCTTGAATCGGCTCTTGCCTGGGTCCATCTAAGTCCGGCCAAGTCTTTCAGAAAGAAGCTGGTTCGGTCTTCGCTCGAAAATGCAATTATATTTACCGGAGCGTATGTTGTCGTTGAGCCGGAAGTAGTTGCTGAATTTGTATTTAGCAGGCACGCGTTCGTAGAGTTAGTTGCTTTTCCGTCTTGCGATTTCTGAATGTTGTAACCCGGCACAGCGAAGTCACTCTGTAGTTTTTGAAACAGAGTATTGCATTCAATCGTCCCAAACGCAGGAGCTGTGAAGGCCTCGTTGACCTTATTGCTCTGTAGCGGCGTAGTTGCACCAAATCCGAGGATCAACTCAATCGTATGCCCAAACGGATCCGGTTTCGCCGGCTTGTCCGCCGTCAGTGGAGTGATGTAAAGCCTATATGAGCCGCCTAATGTAAAGTCTACAGCTGCGCCGACGCTGGACAGCTTATCGGAGGTGATTTGACCTGTCGGGTCAGTGAATACCGAGAAGATCCCGGCCGTGTCGTTTTGATTCGGCGCCCCAAGTACGCGGACAGTTGCCCATGCCAGCATTTGCTTATGCGTTGATTCGAGAAACGTTGGCTTTGATTGCACATAGAAGCGCGCGAACGGCTCAGTTGCCGATGGCTGGGAGCTTAAGTCTACCTGTTCAATTCCGCCAATGAGAGATACAAAATTCTCAGTCGTCTTATAATCCCCTATATTTTGGGCCGCGACGCGGGTGGAAAAGGCAAAGAGCGAAACAAAACCGAGAGAGAGATGGACAAAGATTTTGGCCGCACTGCATTGAGAGATAATGCTCATAGTTGTACCCCGGTGCAAGTGGGCTATTCGATTGTTACTTTCGTCACATAGTCTCACTGATTTGCTGGGCGGTCAACAGAATTCGCAAGGTTGCGAAAAACCCGTTAAAGTAACGAGCGCATAACGAGACATCAGTCCCGATCGCTGCCATACACCGGGATCTGCTGCTGCACGCGGTATGCGATGGTGGCGGCGCGGGCTGTGTAGTCCGACTGCGGGTACTTCTGCTTCATCTCCGCAGCGAGCGCTTGGGTATTGTCCGCTGCCTTCTGGCTGCGCCCTTTGTCGTCCTGCACGAGGTACATCTCGACCAGCACACCTTCGCGGTAGGTCGCTTCATAGAGGGCCTGGGCCGCCTTGGGTGAATCCGGATAGCGCTCCGCGTACTTCTCGAACAGGCCGGCTTCCATCTCCGGGCATTTCGGCAGGCCCTGCCAGTCGCCGCAGGTCTTGTTGTCGAGCAGGTCATATGCCGCGAGCGCGGCCTGCTTCGTGCCCGGATACATCTTCATTACCTTCTGCAGGTCGCCCTCGTAGATCTGCGGGCGCAGATAGGCCGCCTGCTCCTTTGCCGAAGGCAGGCCGGAGATGTCCGCCTTGTCGATCTGCCAGCGCACGTCGGCCGCGCGCCATGCGGCCTCCGCCGCCAGCGGCGAGTCCGGGAAGTACGTCGCCGCGCGCTTGTAGAGCAGGTGCGCTGCCTGGGCCGCGTCCTTCGGCGCGTGCGGCTGGCTGGCCATCTCTTCTTCGTTGGCCGCCGCGCCAAACAGGATCGCATCGCCGTTGGGCGTAACCGGGGAGACGATGCCCTTGTCCTTGATCCAGCCTGACTCCGGCGGCGTGGCATCGTCGCCAAACTCGGGCGCATCGTCGCCCTGATATTTCTCGTCGTCGGCGTCGGTGTTGGCGAAGACGCGCACCCACGACCCGTTGTGCTCGGTGATCACAACTTCGTGTCCGATGCCGACTTCGGCGACGTGGTTCGAGGTGTCGTCGGGCTGGACGTACACGATCGCCGGATGCACCAGCGTCGCCTTCGCCGAGCGGTCATAGCCGGACTGGTTGTCTTTGCTCTTCTTCTGTGCGGAAGCAGCGCCGCAGGTGAGCAGCAGCGCCATTGCGGCTGCCACAATTGCGGGTGCCCCACATCTCGAAGAGATGTGGGATGACAGGCACACAATCTGGGTGCCCCATTCATCGCGCGCCGGTTGCGCGATGAGTGGGACGGAATGCTGATCGATCCGCATCGTTCTCATACCGGCTATTAGACTCCCGCGGCCGTCCGGGCGGAAGCATCTGCCTCCAGCTTGATCTTCAGTGCCGGATCGATGTTCCCGCCACTGAGCGCTGCGACCATCCGCTTGCAGGGCGGCAGTTCGCGGTGATGAAACAGCGCGGCGGCGAACGTGACTGCGCCGCTCGGCTCCGGGACAAGATCGGTTGCGTCCAGCATGATGCTCATCGCGCGAAGGATTTCATCCTCGCTCACGTTGACCATGCCGTCCACGTACCGCATCACGTGCGCGAAGTTGAGCTGACCCATCGACTGCGTCCGCAGACCATCGCAGATGGTACGCGTGGTCTTCTCCGCAGGCCACTCCACCAGCTTCTTCGTACGGAAGGACTCGATTGCGTCGGCCGCCAACTCCGGTTCGGCGGCCCATACTTGCGTGCGCCCGGGTGCGGCGAGTTTGGCTGCCGTGGCGATCCCGCTCAGCAGCCCGCCACCCGAGACCGGCGAGAGGATGACCACCCCCCTCTCGCTTTGAAAGGGCGCGGCTTTAGCCGCGCCGTCAACGCGGCTCGAAAAGGATGGGGGCTTTAGCCCCTGAGGGCTTTCTTCTACCAGTCCCATCTGCTCGACGATCTCGAGGCCGCACGTACCCTGGCCGGCGATGATCGCGCGGTCGTCGTAAGGAGGGATGATCTTGTAGCCATGCTTCGCGCTCAGCTCCTGCGCCTTGGCCAGCCGCTCGCTGCTCGCCGGACCGACGAGCACGATTTCGGCCCCCATCGCCAGCGTGGCTTCGCGTTTGATCATCGGCGCGGCCTCCGGCATCACGATCACCGCCTTCGCGCCCAGCGCCCGCGCCGCATACGCAACGCCCTGCGCGTGATTACCGCTGGAGTATGTGATGACGCCGCGGCCCAGCTCTTCCTCGCTCAGCTGCGCGATGCAGTTGTACGCACCGCGCAGTTTGAAACTGCCGATCGGCTGCTCGCTCTCCGCCTTGATCCACAACCGGAAGGGCAGCTCACCCGCGCCCGCCGCTCGCAGCCGCGCCGGGTCCACCTCATATAGCCCTGTGCGCACGGCAACGCCGGCAGTTCTGAGCCGCGCCGCGCGGATGTCTTCGAGCGTGACCAGTTCAGCCATGGACTCCATTCTCGCCCATCAAGGATGCTCCGCGGCCTGCATCACCTCAGCGAAGAAGTGCATTAACTGCCATTCATCGCGCGCCCCCGGCGATGGGCCGTCGAGATTCACATGCGAGAGCACGGGGCTTACGAGCATTGCGCCCAATGTGGTTGGCGGCAGATCGTTGGCCATCCAGAGTGTCTCGGCTGCGGGGATAACGTTGTCGCCCTCGCCGTGCAGCAGATACACCGGCACCTTCAGCGTCTTCAGCCGGTCGCCGGGCGAGAGCTTGCCCATCTCCGCCGCGTACTTCACAAGAACGCTCGCGATGCGCAGCCTCGTCTCCGCCGAGGTTGCATCCATCAGCGCCTGCGTCTCGCGCTTCTGGGCCTCGTTCAGCGCGAGCGACGCCTGCGCCTCCGCCGCCTTGTCTTCATACAAATGCGCGCGCATCACGGCCTGCACCGCGGCCAAGTCCTCCGGCGGGACAAAGTCATCCAGGTGCTCGTACTCGATCACCAGCGGGCCATACTCGTGCGGCGCCAGTGTCTCCACCGTTCCATCCGGACGCACATCGCGGCCTGTCCTGTAATACTCGGTCACGCGCGCCATCGAATCCTGCGCGCCCACCGCAAACACAAACTTGAAAGCGGGCGCATAGACAGGGTCTTCCGCAGCCACCAGCGCAAGGCCGCCTGCGAAGCTCAGCCCCATCACGCCCACCGGCGCGCCCACGCGCTTCGCCATCCACTTGACTGATTCGCCAATCGTGGCGATCGAGTCCTCGTCGACGTGGTAGTCCTTGATTCCCGGCAACTCCGGCGTCAACACGCGGATGCCGCACGCGGCCATTGCCCGAGCGAAGCCCATCAGCCGGGGCTCATCGATGCCGAGATGGTGCACGCCGTGGAAGATCACCATGCCCGGCGCATTCGGTCTGCCCTTCGGCTCATACATGCGCGCCCGCACGGAGCGCGGGCCTGCTGGCATATGAATCTCGAAGGTCACGTCTTCTGTCGTAACCTGAGTCGTTACTACGCTCGCAAACCAGGGAGCCTTCTGTCCGCTGACGCTGTCCAGCACGCAAAGCGCCTGGAGATGCGCCTTCACCGCCGGCCAAGTGGCGACGCAGAGCAGTACGGCGACCGCCAGCCCCACAGTCGCGACCGTCACAGCCCGCTTGCGCTGCACCCTTGAACCTCGTCCCTTGAACCTTGACTACGCCTGCGGTCCCTGCGGCTGGTCCTTCGCATCGTCGAGCGTGACCTTGACGTCCATGCGCCGCTTGCCGCGGTAGACGGTGATGGTCACTGTATCCCCCGCGCGATGCTTGTTTAACTCCGCCGCGAAGTCCGGGCCGCTCGCAATGTCCTGCCCATCGAATTTGACGATCAGGTCACCGCCAAGCATGACAGGCACGTTGCCGTCGTAGGCGCGCTGCGTGCCGCCGTGCAGTCCGGCCTTCTGCGCCGCGCCGCCGGGATACACCTTCTCGATCAGCAGGCCATAGTCTGCCGCCAGACCGATCTGCTCGGCGATGTCCGGGCCTATGGGCAACGTTTCAATGCCAAGCGACGGCCGCCGCACACGCCCGTACTTGTAGAAGTCGTCGAGAACAGCCCTCGCTGTGTTGATGGGAATGGCAAACCCGATGCCCGCCGACTGCTCAACGCCGCCCGAGGCAATCATCGTGGTAATGCCGATGACCTCGCCGCGCGAGTTCAGGAGAGGCCCGCCGGAATTGCCTGGATTCACCGCTGCATCGGTCTGGATGGCGTCCTCGATCGGCACCGATTCCTGCCCGCGCACCGACCGGATGGCCGAGATGATGCCGCGCGTCATCGTCCCGTTGAGGCCGAACGGATTGCCGATGGCGTAGACCTTCTGACCAACGATCAGGTTCGAACTGGTCTCGGCCAGCGTGGCGGGCACAAGGTTTGGCGCGGAGATTTTAAGCAGTGCCAGATCGTGGCCCGGGTCCACCGTCACCACCTGCGCCTTGTAGGTGTGCTTATCGGAGAGCTTCACCTCGACGGTGCCGCGCTCGTTGCCCTTCACGACGTGGTAGTTGGTCAGGATCAGCCCGTCTTTATTGAGGATGAACCCCGAACCCTGGCCCTGCTGCGGCACCGGTCCGTAGAAGAAGTCGAATGCCACGGTCGTTGAGGTGATGTTGACGACGCTGGGCAGCGCCTTCTTGTACACCGCGATGTTCTGCTGCTCTTCTTCATCAAAGGAGGGCGCGGCCGAAGCGACGGTCAGGTCCAGGCCGTTCGGGCCGCTCACCTGCTCCACGACGCTCGCGGGCGTTGCCGAGGCGCCATGCAGCGAACCGATCAGCGGCGCCAAGGCCCCGGTGGTGTAGAAGTGCGTTGTTACGTAATAGAAGCCGCCCAGCAGCAGCAGCACCAGAAGCACAGGTCGCAGTTTCATCGTGCTCGCGTCAATCCTCCAATTCCTATAACGATACGCGCGAGAGGCGGTTTCGGTTCGTTAGTTAGGTCAGAGGTCGGTAGGTTTAAGGCCCGTCTTCTTCGCGATTCGAGCGAGCATTGCCGGCCCGATCTCAACCGAGTCGTGAAACGCCCAAGTGAAGGTTGCCGAGTGGTCGGGATGTCGCAACTGGACATGGGAACCGGTGCGCTCACGGATGGGACTCCAGCCGATTCGTAGGAGGGCGCGATAGACTCTGGGCGCGCGAGTAGAAGGCCACTGGCTCATGCGGCAGCGAAGGTGATTGTTCCTATCTGCAGAGATTCCGATTCAATCCGGTCCGCCAAAACACGGAGAGCAAGGGCTTCAACCTTCGCTTTTGCCTCTTCGCGCGTTGCGCCATACACCATGACACCCGGTAATTCTGGAATATCGGCGATCCAGCGTCCGTCGGATTCCTGCTCAAACTCAATTGCAAACGTCATTCTGGGCTACCCTGCGAACAGCATACTCTATCGACCCTTCGCCGCCTCTTTCAATTCCGGCCATAGCGAATGAACCTGAGCCCAAAGGTCATCCACAGAACCGTCGTTTGTCAGCACGTAGTCACTGTGCGCGGCTTTCCAGTCATCGTCGATCTGCTGGGCCATCCTCCGACGTGCCTCGGCTTCTGAGCTCGAGGTTCGGGAGACGAACCGCGCGATTCTCTGCTCTTCGGGAGCGCGCACCAGAATGATGCGGTCGAAACGCCGTCGCCAGCCTTCTTCGCCGCCATGCTTCGTTTCAAACACCAGCGCCGACTCGACGATCACCACGGCGTCCGGGTCGTTCGTAATGATCTCCGCGATCATCTCTTCCTGCCGCGCAATGGTCGCCGGATGGACGATCGCGTTCAGCTCTTCGATTCGTGACGGAGCGCCGCCTTCGCCGAATGCGATCTTCGCGAGGGCCGCGCGATCAAGCCTGCCATCTGCCGCCACCACGCCGCGTCCGAAGTTCGCTACGATGTCCGCGAAGACGCGCTCGCCCGGTTGCATCAGAGAGCGCCCAACTTCATCCGCCGAGATCACCTTCGCGCCCAGCTCAGCGAAGCGCTGCGCAGCGGTGGTTTTGCCGCTGCCGAGGCCGCCCGTCAGTCCCACGCGCAGCACAGGCTACGCCCCCGCCGCCTGATCAGAAATGCGCCGCGCCTTTGCAGCCGCCACGGTGTTGTGCATCAGCATGGCGATGGTCAGCGCGCCGACGCCGCCGGGAACCGGCGTGTAGGCGCCGGAGACTGCGAACGCCGCCGGATCGATGTCACCCACCAGCGTCGAGCCTCTTTCCTCGAATTGCTTCGCGCGTTTCGCATCGCTGGGGAAGAAACGCTTCACCTCCGCCGCGTCGGTAATGCGGTTGATGCCTACATCGATCAGGGTCGCGCCAGGCTTCACCATCTCCGCGGTCACAAATCCTGCGCGTCCGATCGCCGCCACTAATATGTCCGCATCGCGCGTGTACCTCGCGATGTCCACGGTACGGCTGTGGCACACAGTCACTGTCGCGTGCGCGTTCAACAGCAGCATCGCCATCGGTTTGCCGACGATATCGCTGCGTCCCAGGATCACTGAATGTGCGCCTTCCGTCCTGATTCCGCTGCGCCGAAGGATCTCCATTACGCCCGCCGGCGTGCATGGCTTCAGCCCCGGCCTGCCCGCCTGCAGCAGCCCAGCGTTGACAGGATGGAAGCCGTCCACATCCTTTGCAGGCAAGACAGATTCCAGCACTCTCCGTGTGTCCACATGCGCCGGAAGCGGAAGCTGCACCAGAATCCCGTCCACTTGATCGCGCGCGTTGAGCTCGGCGACGAGCGTTAGCAGGTCTTCCGTCGTTACGCTCTCCGGCGGCGTGTGCGTTTCGCTGTAGATGCCAAGCTCCGCGCACGCCTTCACCTTGCTTCGCACATAAATCTCGGAAGCCGCGACATGCCCCACCAGCACGACGGCCAGTCCCGGCGTCACGCCAGCGGCTTTCAGCGCGCGCGCCTCGGCGCCTACCTCGGCTTTGATCTCCGCGGCGATCCTGACTCCATCCAGCAACCGCGGTACTCCATCCCAGACACGCGCCTGTTCGCTCATCGTTTCCATCCTACCGTGTGCTTTGAGGGGACCGTCGAGAGTCGCGCTCTGCCGGCACATCCGCATCCTTCCGATTCGCGTATCCAAGGAAACTGCCGATAACCATTTTGCGTATGGTTCGATGACGCCAAAGTTCGATTTCCCCGAATTGAGGCTCGTCGCACAATTATTAGCAACTTGGCGGGCCGCATGGCGTCTAATCCGCTAAGAAGTTCGCCGGATTCAGCAACTCCGGCAGGGAAGTGAATCCGGTCCCGCAGCGCCTGCGTTATCTAAGCAGAGCAGCCGCGCGATCGAAGGAGGAATGGCCATGGGATACGTCGCCACATTTGCCGCAACACCTGCAGCGCCGGCAACGGTTCCTGCGATCGAAAAGTTTTCCGCGGCCGATCTCTCTTCCCTGCGTGAAGAGCTGATGCAATCCGGCCTGGACCACTGGCAGGCAGGCGAGTTGATCGGGTCTTTCCTGATGGTGCGGGGTTACGGCGTCTCTTCCGCGGCGGCCCGCGGCGCGGCCTCACGCATTGAGTCCGTCGGCTGCTCGCTGAAGTGCATGCAGGAAGAGCTGGAAAAGCTTGCCCTGGTAATGTAGTCCTGCCTTCACATCTTCACTGCGGCCATCGTTCGCGCGACAAGTTTCCCTCTTCATTTCCCTCTCTCCTGCATGGGCATTGAGACAATTTTTTGCGTGCTCGCGTCCATTCCAGTAGATTGATCCCCGTCCGGCTTATCGAAAAAGTTCGCCACCCAAACTATTGAGGGAACGCCCGTTCATGAGAATCTCCTCCGCTCGCCTTTTGACAGTTGCCTGCATGGTGGCAATGTCTTCCGACGTACTTGCACAGGCTCCTGCCACTCCGCCCGCTGCCGCTCCGCCGCCGCGGCCTGCGGGATTTACTCCGCCGGCTCCGCACGTCAATGCGCCGCTGGGCAACATTCCGCGCCATCTTGGCGATGGGGAAGGCGCTTACAAAACAGGCAAATACCGCGACCTCTTCGCCGAAGATGGTCATCCCGCCGCAGAGACCCAGGCGCGGCTGGAGAAGGCCTTCCAGCAGTTCTTCCATGGCGACGCAACCAATGAGCGTGTTTACTTCGAGGCGGGCTCGAACGCCAACGGCCCGCTCGCCTACATGACGGACTGGGCCAACAACGATGCCCGCACCGAAGGCATGAGCTACGGCATGATGATCGCCGTGCAGATGAACCACAAGCATGAGTTCGATGCCCTGTGGAACTGGTCGAACACGTACATGCTCATCACCGATCCGGCGAACCCCAACGTCGGCTACTTCGCGTGGTCCATGAACACCGATGGCACGCCGCGCTCCACTGGGCCCGCGCCCGATGGCGAGGAGTATTACGCCATGGCGCTGCTCTTCGCCGCCAACCGCTGGGGCAACGGCCAGGGCATCTACAACTACCAGGAGCAGGCGGACCGCATCCTCACCGGGATGGTGCATCATCCTCCGACCACAGGCACTGGCCCGTTCAAAATCCATCCCGACGACAAGCCCTTCACTAACGCCGGTCCGCTGATGAGTCCGAACAACTACGAGCGGCAGCAGGCGCAGGCCGATCTCGCCATTGAATTGAAGGGTGAAGGCAAAGAGCCTGCACCGCAGGGCGGCTTCCGCCGTCCGGGCGGCGGAGGCTTCGGCGGCGGCAACTTCACGCCGCGTCCCACGGTCGGCGGTCCCATGGTCGAGAACGACTACTACATGGTCCGCTTCGTTCCCGGCTCCGGACCTGTGGGCAACACGGACGCGTCGTACCACCTGCCCGGCTTCTATGAGCTCTTCGCGCGCTGGGGCCCCAAGGAGGACCGCGAGTTCTGGCTGAAGGCCGCGGATGTTTCGCGCGACATGTTCCCCAAGGTCACCGGACCGAAGACCGGCCTCGCACCCGATCAGAACTACTACGACGAGACCCTGATGATGGGACGCGACGGCCAGCCCACGCCTTTCGCCTATGACGCGTGGCGCGTGGTCAGCAACTGGTCGTTCGATTACGCGTGGTTCCACAAGGACCCGAATGAGACCATCCTCTCCGACCGCATTCAGAAATTCCTGATCTCGCAGGGCATCAGCATGTTTGCCGATCGCTACACGCTGGATGGCAAGCCGCTGTCCACGCGCCACTCGGTAGGCATGGTGGCGGCCACGGCCGCGGGCGGACTCGCCGCAACCCGCGGGCCCAATGAAAAGGCGTTTGTGGAAGAGCTGTGGCGCACGCCGCTGCCGATGGGCGAGCAGCGCTACTTCGACGGCATGCTCTACATCATGAACATGCTGCACGCCAGCGGCAACTTCCGCATCTGGATGCCAAAGTGATGGCGCGCGCCACCGACCATGTACTTCGTTCCCGGTCGCGGGCTGCGCTACTCGGTTGCACTCGACTCCGCTGCGCCTACTGTCGTCGATGCGTGGGCGGACAAATCGCAGAACGCGTGGAGCAAGGCGGTCAGCGATGGCGTGCATCGCATCTCTACGCCGCTCACGGTCGACAAGCCTGGCCAGCACACGCTGCACTTCTGCATGGTCGATCCCGGTGTGGTGGTGGATTGATTGTGGGCCGCTTCGTGGCGCGACAAAAGGGGCGCCCTTTCAAAGCCACCTTTTCCGCAGCGTCTAAAGCCCGGACCGATCTCAGGCAAAGGCAAATACCGGGATTCTGGAGACGCGGAAGCGCGCTCCAGAATGACGAGGGTTAAAAGTTGGAGTTGCCATGTCTCAAATGGGAGCCCATTTGACTTCGCTCAGAACTTGTACTGAAGGACATGAGCGACAGTGACAGTCCTGAAGATCGCGACAAGATCTCGACCGCGAACCACGGAAGCTGTTACGATGTGCACCCGATATGGAGCCACTCGCAATGCACCGTCGTAACTTTCTGAAGCGCGTTGGCGCTGTGGCCGGCACCGCTGCATTCGCGCGGCCGCGGCTCGCCCTGGCTGCTCTGCCGAAAATGAAGGTAACGCGGATCCGCGCGTATGATCCGCCCAAATCCCTGTTGTCTGTCAACCAGATCTTCCAACAGAGCTACGTCGTCGTCACGGTCGAGACCGATGCCGGCATCACAGGCATCGGCGAGGGTGGATCGAAGGACCTTTTGGCGCCATGCGCGAGCCGCGTCATCGGTCGCGATCCGCTGGAGATCGAGCACCTCTGGCAGGACATGAATCGCGCTTACTTTTATCCGCCCGGCCGGGAGCGCACCGGGGCGATCGGGGCGATCGACCTCGCTCTGTGGGACATCAAGGGCAAGGCCCTCGGCGTGCCCGTGCATGAACTCCTGGGCGGCACGACACGCAATTTCGTCGAGTGTTACAACACCGCCGGAATG
>Ga0134126_10009768_pt1 | contig 12086 bp, 3 predicted proteins | sample KB31752_FD_96881 | JGI IMG/M metagenome (GOLD analysis project Ga0134126, IMG submission 96881) | Terrestrial soil microbial communities with excess Nitrogen fertilizer from Kellogg Biological Station, Michigan, USA - KB3-175-2 | ecosystem: Environmental > Terrestrial > Soil > Unclassified ...
AGGCGCAGCGGCGCAACCTCGCCCCGCAAAACCGCCGCCAGCGACGCTCCGCAACGCGACAGCAGCGCCCACGCAATCGACCCTTCCAGCTCCGCCTCGGATAGACCCTCGTCCAAAGCCGCCGGCAGTTCCGCCGCAACCCGCCATCGGCCCCGACCTTCCGCCGACAGCAGCCCGGCTTCCCCCAAAAGCGCAAGCAGCCGCCCGAACAGCCGCGCATGCTTCGGCAGGACGCCGAGCCCAGCTCGCAGCGCCGCCGCCTCGACCGCTTCGCCGATCGCAGGCGACCAGCCCAACTGGCGCAAACCTCTCAGCGCGTAGCCTTGCGCCCGTTGCTCCAGCAGCGCCTCCAGACGCGCCTCCCGGCCGGCCTCGAAGCCAACCCCAGCCGCCAGCCTCTCGAGCCAAGGCTCGACCTGCGCCCCCACCTCAGCCGGCTCCGCCAGGAACTCCGCCGCCCCCGCCGGCGCCGGAACCTCCCGCCAGACCACTTCGTACAAAAGCTCATCGACCCCAGCCGCCGCGCCCAGCAGCGCCTGACGCGTGGCGCGCTTCAACAAAAGCCCGCGCACCCGGCCAAACGCGGCGCCCGTCGCCTCCCGAAGCCACAGGTCGACAACCGCGGTGTCCCCCGCCCCCTCCCGCAGCCGCGCCTCACATGCAATCCGCCGCGGCGCTCGCTCCCAAAGGTCCAGCGACTCCCACCCCAGCGGCACGTAAGGATCGCCCGTCGCCGCCGGCGCGGGCAGCGCCGCCATCAGCACCTGGAAGCAGGCGTCCAGCACCGCTGGATGCAGGCCCACGCCGGACTCCGCCACCCCTTCCGGCGCGGCGATCTCGCCACGCGCAACCCCAGCGCCGCTCCACACCCGTTCCACCCCTTGGAAGCTCGGCCCATAGCCGAGCCCCAGAGACGCCATTCCAGCATAGAACTCCCCAACATCGCGCTCTCTCAGTCCGGCCAGCGCCAGCTCAGGCGCCTCCAGCGGCGCGCCGCCGCCGACCCGGCCGCTCGCATGAAGCCGCCACGGCGTTTCCCCCGCCGACCCGACCGCCCGGGCGAACACCCGCCAGTCCCGTTCCTTCGTTTCGTCCGGCGCCGACAGGAGCAACTGCACTTCAACCGGCTCATCGGTCAGAACCAGCGGCGCGTGGATCACCCCATCCCGAACGCTCACCGGCGCCGCTTGCGTCGCCGCCGCCAGGCAGGCGTGCAACGCTCCGGGAACAACCACGCCGCCAAACACGGTGTGATCGGCCGCCCAGCCCGGATCCGTCGCGCTCAGCTCCCGCGTCCAGCTCACCTCGCCGCTCGCGGAACGATGCTCCACGCCCAGAAGCGGGTGACCCGATGCGCCCGGGCGCCGCTTCGGCGCATCGACCCAGTGCCGTGTCCGCTCGAACGGATAGCCTGGCAGCGCGATCCGTCGCCGTCCCCGGCCCGCCTCCCGCGACTTGAAGTCAATCGAGCCGCCCGCCGCATAAAGCCCCGCAACCGCCTCCGACAGCGCCCGTTCATCCCCAATCCCAGGCCTGAGCGACGACAGCGTCACAGGGGCGCCCTCCCCAGGCCAGCAGCCCAGCGCCGACGGACCCAGGATGGGACGAGGGCCAAGCTCCAAAAGAACGTCCACCCCCATCCCCGCCAACGCCGCCACCCCCTCCGCGTAGCGGACCGGCGAGCGCGCATGCCGGCGCCAATAGGCCGCGTCCGGATGCGTCCCGGCCGCAAACGCCGTCCCCGTCAGGTTCGAAATCAGCGCCAGCGACGCTTCCCGGCGCTCCACCAAGCCCGCCGCGGCCTCCAGATCGTCCAGCATCGGATCGAGAAGCCCCGAATGGAACGCGTGGCTCACCGCCAGCCGATGGCAGCGCACCCCCGCCGCGGCGAACTTCGCCACAATCGCGTCCACCAGTCCCGCCGGGCCGCTCACGACCCGGTGCGTCCCATTCTCCGCCGCCAGGCTCAGCCCCACCCCCGGCGTCCCCGCATTGATCCCAGCCAACGCCGCCGCCACCGCCTCCGATGGGGCAAAGACCACCGCCATCGCGCCCCCCGGCGGCAGCGCCCCCATCAGCGCTCCCCGCCGCGCCACCAGCCGCGCCCCCTCCTCAAGGCTCAGCACCCCCGCCGCGTGCGCCGCCGCAAACTCCCCGACGCTGTGTCCCAGCGCCGCCGCCGCCTCCAGGCCCCACGACCGCCACAGAGACCAAAGACCCGTCTCCAGCGCATAGAGCGCGGGCTGCGTATACGCCGTCTCGTCAATCAGACCCGCCAGCCCCGTCCCAGGCCCCGCCAGCAACACCTCCCGCAACGGATGGGCCAGCGCCCCAAGCCCGTCCGCCGCCGCGCAGCACCGCTCCACAACATCTCGGAACGTCGGCTCCGCCTCATAAAGCCCCCGCGCCATCCCCGCCCATTGGCTGCCCTGCCCGGTGAACAGAACCCCAATCCGCGGCCGGCCGCGACGCTGCCCGACATGAACCGACGCGGACACCGCCCCTTCAGCCGCCCCAGACCGAACCGCCGCAAGACCCGCCGACAGGTCCTCCACCGTTTCCGCCACCACCGCGGCCCGATGCTCAAAGTGGCTTCGGCCCACCCCCGCGGTGAAGCATAAATCCCCCAGCGACGCCCCAGGCGAGGCCGCCAGCCACGTCTCATAGCGCCCCGCAAGCTCCCGCAACGACCAGGCCGATTTCGCCGACAGCGCCAGCACATGCGCCGGGCGCTCCACAAGCGACGAATCCACCGCCGCCGCAGCCGCATAGCCCTCAACCACCACATGCGCGTTGGTGCCGCTGAACCCGTAGCTGCTAACCCCCGCGATCCGCCGGCCCGGCGGCCAGGGCTGACGACGCCGAACCACCGCCACCGGAAGCTCCGACCACGCAATCCGCGGGTTCGGCTCGCGGAAATGCACTTGCCCAGGCAGTTCGCCGGCATTCAGCGACAGCACAACCTTGATCAGCCCCGCGATCCCCGCCGCCGCCTCCAAATGACCAATGTTCGCCTTCACCGAACCTAGCAACAACGGCCGGTCCAAGGCCCGCCCAGCCCCCAGCGCGCCCGCCGCAGCCCCAACCTCAATCGGATCCCCAAGCGACGTCCCTGTCCCATGCGCCTCCAAATACACAACATCAGACGCCCCCACCCCCGCTTGCAAAAGCGCGGCCGTGATCACGCGCTGCTGCGCGGGACCGTTTGGAACTGTCAGGCCCCCTGAAGCGCCGTCCTGGTTGACCGCGGAGCCGCGGATCACCGCCAGAACCCGGTCCCCGTCGCGTTGCGCATCCGCAACACGCTTGAGAACCACAACCCCAACCCCCTCGCCACGCCCATAGCCGTCAGCCGACGCATCAAACGTCTTGCAACGTCCATCCGGCGAAAGCATCCCAGCGCGCAAATACGCGAGGCTGTGATGAGCGGTCACCGTGAGGTTGACCCCGCCCGCGACGGCAATCGAACAATCGCCCGCCCGCAGCGTCCGGCACGCTTGGTGCACCGCGACAAGCGAAGAGCTGCACGCCGTATCAATCGTCACAGCCGGGCCATGCCAATCAAAAAAATGCGCGACCCGTCCCGAGGCGATCGAAGCGGCATTGCCGGTGGCGAAGTGCCCGTCCACCTCGCTCATCCCGGACTGCAACAACAACGTCTCGTAGTCGTGGCCCAACAAGCCAAGGAAAAGTCCAGTAGCGCTTCCAGCCAGCGCGTCGGGCGCTATTCCTGCGTCCTCCAGCGCATGCCACACCGTTTCGAGCAATAGACGCTGCTGTGGATCCAAGAGCGCGGCTTCACGTGGCGAGATGTGGAAGAAGCTTGCGTCGAATCGGTCGATATCCGAGAGCAGGGCGCCGTCGGACGGCAGGTCGTCGATTGAGACATTGCCATTGCCAAATAATCGCCGCCGCTCTGGACTGATCTTCTGTACGGCGTCAACACCGTGCGTCAGTAAGTCCCAGAAGCTCTTGCAATCCCCAGCCCCGCCGGGCATCCGGCAGGCCATTCCGACAAGGGCGATGCTTTCGTGACCCACGGCCGCCGACGACTCTGCCTCGCGGATTGGCGTCGCCCGTGCGTTGACATCTCTATTCGATGGTGGCGCTTGGGGGCCCTGGTCGGTGAAATAGCGCACAATAGCGCTAGGCGTTCCGTGCCTGAAGAAAAACGCTGGGTCCAGCGTCACCCCAAGCGCCTCGCTCAAGCTGCGACGCAGCTCCAGGAGGTCCAGCGACTCGAGGCCCATGTCCATGAGCGGCCGGCCCGACTGGAACGCGCCCAGCCGGGCTACGCCAAGCACACGCTCCACCGCTTGGCGCACGATCGTCTCCAACTCGCGCTCCGTGGGACGTGAAACCGGCGGAGCAGCAATCGCGGCGGCCGCTCTGTGGCGATCCTCCAGGGAGTAGGAAATAAGAACGCCAGCGCCGCCATTTGCCTTATCCCGGGGACGATAGCCCTCCAGAACCCTTTCGATCAGCGCTCCGTGGGAAGCATGCATGAGCAGGATCGGATCGATCGGCATACCGTTGCCGTCGCGCAATGCGACGTACTGATCGTGACGAAGCGAAAGATCCGGCCGGCGCTCATAATCCCTGCAACGGGTGACGCCAACCACACGCTCCACCCCGTCCATCGCGGCCAAATAGTCGATTGCGAAGTCGAGCAGTTCCTCCGCATCCACCCGGTCCCGGCGGTCTTGGCGCACCAGCAGCCACAGCAATTGTCCGAAGCGCCCGTCGGACACGTGAACCGATTCCACGTCATCCGCAGTGACCTTGGCGAGGGCTTCGGGATTGACGATGCGCTGCGTATAAATCGCGCCGATAAGTTCCCCATCCCGTTCGACGACAAGCTGACCCTCGGGGAATCCGGCAAGCCTGCGTCCAATCTGAGTCGAGGAGCTACGGATTTCTTCGGCGAGCGCAGATTCCTCGAGTCTGATGAGCGCCGGCAGGTCGCCGTCGACCGCGAGCCGGATCCGGTACGGGATCGCGAAAAATCGGTTCAGCGTTATCCTTGTGTATCCGGCCAGATGGGGAAAGCGCAGCGCCGCGCGACTCTGGGGCGCCAGTCCGGCCTCCGCGGCGGCAAGCAAAAACGTCGAAGCTTCGACCAAGTTCTGACCGGAAAAGCCGTGGTACGCGTCGAAATGCAGAGCTTCGGTCGCATAGTTCAGGCGCCTGATTGTCGCTGGCTGAACGCAATGCACCTCCAGCAGCAGGAGGCCGTGACTCTGACCTTCAATAGCCTCGCGCCAACGCGCGAGGTGCTCGACCAGACTCTGGACGGCGACCGCCGGCTCAATTGCCCCGCCCGCCGAATCGACGTGCACCCCCGTGTCGCGGCAGGGTCGCCGCCGAGCGAGAGCCAAGGTGTCTCCCGGCGGCAAGAAAGGGCGGTCGTGGTCGACGAATGATCGTACGTGGAGAACGGCCCTCGGGTCGACGCCGCTCGCCGAGAGTTTCGAGATGAATCCAGACGGGTCTCCGATATTCGCCTGCACCGTCAGGTGCGGCAGGTCCGCCAGGTTGCGCGCCGCTTCATCCAGAGAAGCCTGGTTGTAGTCGGCGGCGACAAGCGTCAACGGGTATTGCGCGAGTTCAGCGCCCCGCCGCGTACGTGTCGCCACCGCGGCATGTAACCGTCTCAGCAGTGTTCCATCCCCGCAGCCCAGATCGGCGATGTGAGAAGGTTGCGACTCGAGGGGCAGACGATCAAAATAGTCCACCACGGCGTCTTCCATTTCGCGGAAAAAGCCGCCGTGCTGCGCCGCCGATCCAATGACGTTGAGTCGTCTGTCCAGATGCCGCTCGTATCCCTCGCTATCGCGTGCAAACACGGATGCGGCGTTTCCAAACAGCAATGCATCCATCTGTCGCAGCATCGGCCAGTACGACAGCGCCACGCCGAGCTTTGCGCCGCTTTCGACCAGATACGCGCCCGCCGCGTTGAGCCGTGGGCGCGGCTCATGCGGGGCGGCTTCAGCCCAGCCACGTGCAGCGAACAGCCGAAGCAGCTCTACGGTGGACTCAGGACCAAAAGGATCCTTGTCGGAATCGAGCGAGCGCGCCGCGCCACGCCGGCTAAGCTCACCCAACACGGGAACCAACAGAGCGCCATCAAGGAGATCAGCCATCGGATGCGGCGCTTCATGGTCGGCCCAACCGTCGGCGCATCGTCTTAACCATCCAGCGAGCCTCGAGGCGTCACTCGCCAGGGCGTCTGGCAGGCTCACTAGCATCTCATGAAGATCCGGCGGGAGGGCGCCGGCTCGCGCCTTGCATACCGGGCTCAGCTGAAACGCGCCCCAAGCGGATCCATCGACATAGCCGAGGCCTTCCAAAAGCCGAAGTGCGACCCGGAGATGACCCTCATTCATCCGGAGGTCGCGCGCCAACCCGTCCGCGCTCCTCGGTCCGCTCGACATAACGGAAAACAAGCCGCCGCGGGCGCAAGCCTCGATAATCGGAACCGCGACGAAGCCGTCCGCAAGCCGGTTGACTACATCAAGCATCCACAACTCCCCCGAGGGGCGCCCGAACGGATTGCCCGCTTGCGCCCAGCGATACACTTCTGATCTAATCTTGCGCTAGAGGCAGGCGTAACCAAGATCCAGGTCCATATTTTCAGGTGGACGGTTCTTGGGCAGGCTGCAATACTCACGCACTGTCCGGGTAGAGCCGTAATTTCGCTGCCCGCGTTGGCGATCCCCCGATCCATAACCTTTTGGTGTCCACCGCCCAATTTGTGACCGTCCCGGGGCCGAAGGGTGGCTTCACGCTACTACGACCCCGGCGGCAAGCACAATAGAATTTGAGTTTTACAACCGGCTACAACTAACAAGTTGCGATTAGGCCCGACGTAAGAAGAACAGTGAGGCAGCCGGCGGGTAGAATCCTGTCCATAAATTTGCCATACTCATGGCTGGAATTGTGTCAACTTGTGGATCTGAGCTCATCCCGTAGATCCAGTCGCGGTGTGCTGTTCCCGCCTTTCGGTTGGATCTACCTTAATGAAGCTAGCGATCTACCACCCTTGGATCTACTTGCACGGCGGCCTCGAGAGGACCCTTCTCCAACTTGTGCGTCGAAGCCGCCACGAATGGACCGTGTATACGGGGTACTACAACCCGAGGACCACGTTTCCCGACTTTGCTAATGTCGATGTGCGGACGCTCCGGCCGACCAGCGTAAATCGCGCACTCGGCAGCGTATTAAGCAGCGCATTGCAAGTATTATTGCAAAAGATACCTTTGCGCCAGGATGTTGATGCGCTTGTGGTTTGTTGTGACGGCATCGGTGATTTAATAACTTTTAGAAATAACTTCATTCCAGTTTTCAATCTTTGCTTTACTCCACTGCGGGCGGCGTTTGATCCAATCTACGAGAAGAAAGCGTTAAGCGCCCGTGGTCCTTTGGAACGGATTCTTTATCACGCTCTGAAGTATAGCTTCCGCGCGGTGGATCGATACGCCTGGCGCAATTATCGAAATGTCATTGCGATCAGTGAAGAAGTTAAAAATCGAGTCGTTGCCGGCCGGCTCGCCGAGGCCAGGCGGATCGCTGTGGCGTATCCGGGGATTGACTGGAGGCCAGCACTCCAAAACGTGGAATACGAGCCTTTTGTCTTGATGGCCGGCCGGATCATGTGGACAAAAAATATCGAACTGGCGATCAGAGCCTTTCTCGGAGCCGACGCTCCCGCGCCTTGGAAACTGGTCATCGCCGGCTTCGTCGACAAGAAGAGCCAAATCTATCTTAATACCTTGCGGGAGGTCGCAAACGGAAGTGATAGGATCGAATTCATCTTGTCGCCCTCAGATGACGTGATCTTCGATTTATTTCGGAGAACGTCTTTTTGTCTGTTCACTCCGCTCAACGAGGACTGGGGTATCGCGCCACTTGAGGCGATGGCCCATGGCAAGCCGGTCATCGCGATGAACTCAGGCGGCCCCCGGGAGAGCATAGTGGACGGCCGTTCGGGGCATTTGCTTCCCCCCGTGGTTTCGGATTGGTCCTCCGCGATCATTAAATTGATCCGGAGTCCGGACATGGTCCAATCGCTCGGCCGGCACGCTCATGGCGCTGTCAAACAGTTCACTTGGGATCGCTTCATCGGGCAGGTCGACGATTGGATAGAACGGTGGGTGCTCGCCGATCGCGTCACTGGCGCGGACCGCGATGTCGGAATCGGGATCCCGATTCCGGATTGGCCGGCTGAACTCCACTCGGCGCGAAACGCGGATGGAGGGGTAGAGCAGTAAGAACCGATGTTTGTCGCACTGCAATCTAAACTGGACACAATCCTCCGCGGCGGCGGCTTGATGAAGTTGTCGGCCGTCGCAGCCCTCGCCATCTCCTTGCTCACTTTCCCGGCGTCCTTCGCCGACGCCGCCGAGGGCTATACGCTTGGGCCCGGAGATCACGTTCGGGTTCAAGTTTCGGACTTCCGATCGGGTGGCGAAGTGTACCGGTGGACTGTCTATGAAACGGGCAAAGATTTCATCGTCGGGCCAAATGGGCGCCTTTCCCTGCCGATTGTCGGTGAACTTGACGCAGAGGGAAAAACGACGGGCGAACTGGAAGCGGAGGTCGCGGCCAAGCTGCAAGCCAAGACCGGCCTGATCGCCCGGCCCGACGCCTCGATACAGATCGTCCGCTACCGGCCGTTCTACGTGATCGGCGGCGTCGACAAGCCCGGCGAATATGAATATCAGCCGGGACTGACGGTTCTCCAGGCGTTTGCAATGGCGGGCGGGCCGCCGCGCGCCACGACCGACCAACTGATCGGTTTCGAAAAGGACGCTTTGACTTCGCGCGGGGACCTGGCTGTGCTGTCCGTCGATCGGATCTCGCTCCTCGCCCGCCAGGCGCGTCTCGATGCGGAGATCGCCGACAAGCCGGAGCTCGCTTTCCCCGACGAACTGCGGGCGAATTCCGCGAACCCCGATGCCGCCCACGTGCTGCAGGAGGAACAGCTTCAGTTCGATTCGCGGCGGAGCGGCCTCGCCAAACAGGTTAATGCGGTAGACCAGAACAAGACCTATCTGGCTGGCGAGATCAATGCGCTGCGGCAAAAAGGCGAGTCACTTGGCGCCGAGCTTGCCGCGATGCGGAAGGAGCGGGAGATCATCGCCGGCCTACAGAGCCGGGGGCTGTCCGCCGCGCCTCGACTGCTTGAACTCGAGCAGAGCATCGCTCAGATCGAAGGCGATCAGACCGACGTCGAAGTCGCCATCGTCCGAGCCAACGAGGATATTTCGAAGGACGACCGTGACATTGCCGGCCTCAAGGCGAAGTTCCGCAAAGAGACGCTGGAGGAAGCTGCCGAAGTCCGGGACAAGCTGGCTGAGACGGTGAAGAAGATCCAGACATCCCGGAACCTCATCCAGGAAGCAGAGGTGCGCGCGCCGGGCATCGCGCGATCAAACGCCTCGGGATACGCGAATCCGATCTTTGTTCTTTCCCGACCGGCCAAGGACGGCAAAATGGAGAACTTCACCGCTCAGGAAACCGACGCCATCCAACCGGGCGACGTACTCCGTGTTACCCCCAAGAACGCTGACCGCGCGATGACCGCCGCGCCGCGCCTGGCCGATTGACGCTCCTGCCCGCGCAAGGGCGGCGAGCCGATCAGACCGCTGGCGCACGGGAGACGCCCCATGTTATGGCCCGCTGTGCCGCTTACACGACGAAATTTCGCCTTTGGCCTTGGCGCCGCCCTTTGCGCCGCGCCGTCGGCCGCGTCACCCTCGGTCTACCAGGTGAATGCGCCGAGAACCTATCCGGTCCAAATATCGCGCGAAACGCTTGAGTGCCGTGTCGACCTCTCGCAGGATCTCGGCCGGATCGACCGGCGCATTTTTGGGACCAATCTGGAATGGTTCAACGAGGCGGGCGGGTTTGCCTCGCCGGACCGCGGCCTGCGCAAAAAGCTCACGCAACTGGCGCGCGAGCAGAACCTCTCCGTGCTTCGGTTTCCCGGCGGCACGCTCGCGGACTACTACAACTGGCGCGATGGCATTGGCCCTGTCAGCAGCCGTCCCGTTCGACGCCACCCGACCGATTCGGGCAGATCGGCGAACGTTTTCGGCAGCCCGGAATTCTTTGCCCTGTTGAGGGACACCGGGACTGAGGGCCTGATCACCGTCAACGCCGGGACCTCAGGCCCGGACGCAGCGGCGGAATGGGTCAAGTACGCCAACGCTCCCGGGAATAAGGAACGCCTCGCCGATGGGTGGGCGGCGCCCATCGGCGTGAAACTCTGGGAAGTGGGCAACGAGCTCTATCTCCCGGGTAGCCCTGGCGAAGTGAAAATCACCCAGACGCCGGAAGAGTACTCGGCGCATTTCATCGAATTTGCTGATGCGATGCGCGCGGTCGATCCGACGATCACGGTCGTCGCCATAGGCGTCGCAAAATCCGGTATCGGCCCCGGCACGCCTTTCCCAGATTGGACCGAGAAGCTTCTGAAAGCCGCAGCCGCGAAAATTGACATGGTTGCGGTCCACAACGCCTATTTTCCGCTTCTCTACCACGTGCAGCAGCCGCCCGTGGAGGCCGTTTACCCTGCCTTATGGGCGGCGCCCGAGGCGGTTGGCCGCAGTTTGACAAAACTCGGCCATCTCCTCTCGAGGTTTGAAAACGGCCGCTCCATCGGAATCGCCCTGACCGAATGGGGCGCTCTCTACAGCCTTCCGATCCCCGGCGGGGATCCATACTGGTTCGACCACGTGAAGACGCTCGGTTCCGGAATCTACGTCGCCCGTATGCTGCAGGTGCTGATGGAGCGGCCGCGCGTGCAGTTGGCCAACTACTTCAAGTTCACCGACCGCACCTTCATGGGATGGGTCAATTTCAAAGCTCAGCCGAAGGTCCCCTACTGGGTGTTCCGGCTCTACGCGGAGGCGACCGGCGAGCGGCGGGTTGCGGCTTCTCTCAAGAGCCCCACCTACGACACCGCCGCCATCGGAGCGGTAGGAGCGGAAAAAGGCGTCCCCGAAGTCACGGCGCTCGCGACAACGAACGACGAGGGTCGATCCCTTTTCGTCAATTTCGTGAATCGGAGTCTAACCACCGCCTACCCAATCCGGCTGCGCGTGACGGGCGGTTCTGTCGCGCCCGACGGTGAACTGCGATCGATATCGGCAAGTGAGCCGACGGCCCACAACGGAGTCGATATCCCGCCCGAATGGCCAATGAAAGCGGAATATGAGCCGTACTCGACCGCCAAACCAGGGTCGATTCGCATCGTCAGCCGGCAATGGTCGCAAGAGGAGCCGATCGTCCTGCCGCCGTTCTCAGTCGCGACGGCGCTTCTTCGATCGCCAGGCGCTCTCCCTTGACCAAGCACAGCGCCTATCCGCCCGGACTGTCCGATCCGACAGCGCCGGTTGCTTCACGAGCGGCGACAGCCCAATCCGAGCGGGTCACGCTTCCCAGATTTGTCGAACGCCTGGTCGACAGAGAGCCGGACTTTTCGTTCCGCGACGCCCTGGCCAAGATCTTAAGGCGAAAATGGATCTTGGCCGCGTGCGTCGTCGTGCCGACGCTGCTTTCGCTCGGCTTGACGTTGCTCGCGCCGATGACCTGGCAATCGAGCACAAAAATTCTCATCCGCTACAGTTCCTCGGAGTCTGTGTTCCTCAAGGGGCTCATACCCGACGATCGGGTGTCGCTTTCGGGCTCCGCCAGCGGGGAGATCATCAGGAGTCTGCCGACCTTGGAGGAAGTGATCCGAAAGTATGACGTCCAGCAATCAGATCTCTATAAGCCCACTACGAAAGTCATAGGTGAATATTTTTCGAGGCTGTATCATATATTCATCCCAGAAAGACCAACAACCGCTGAGGATATTCTTTCCGAAACCGCAAAGCAGTTCCAGGACTCGCTTCGAGGAAGTTCGGGCGTGATCACCAGCAATTCCAAGGTGGAACCGATCGAACTGCTAGGCACCAGCTCGCTGGTGCCTCAATCAGTCAAGGGGGACGAACTGATCATATTGACGGTGAAAGCGTTCAACCGAACCAAAGTGGCCGAAATGACGAACGGGCTCGCCCAGGCGTTCATCGACCAGTACT
>Ga0134126_10009770_pt1 | contig 12085 bp, 8 predicted proteins | sample KB31752_FD_96881 | JGI IMG/M metagenome (GOLD analysis project Ga0134126, IMG submission 96881) | Terrestrial soil microbial communities with excess Nitrogen fertilizer from Kellogg Biological Station, Michigan, USA - KB3-175-2 | ecosystem: Environmental > Terrestrial > Soil > Unclassified ...
CGCCGAGCTCGCCGAAGCGGCCCCCGTGGAAGTCCGGGTCGGTCATGATCGCCTGGCGCGCGACCTCGTTGAAGGCGATGTTCTCGGCCGACAGGTTCGGTGCGGCCGCGATGACGAGCGCAGTGGCGAGGCGGTCGGGAGAGCTAATTCCCCAGTCGAGCGCCTGCATGCCGCCAAGGCTTCCGCCCATCACCGCGGCCCAGCGCACGATGCCGAGACGGTCGGCGAGCTGCGCCTGGGCGTCGACCCAGTCCTCGACGGTGATGAGCGGGAAGTCGGCGCCGTACGGCTTTCCGGTTGCCGGGTCGAGCGAAAGCGGCCCGGTCGAGCCGAAGCAGCTCCCGAGATTGTTGACGCCGACGACATAGAAGCGATCGGTGTCGAGCGGCTTCCCCGGCCCGATCATGTTGTCCCACCAGCCGACGTTGCCGGGATCGTCGGCGTAGAAGCCGGCAACGTGGTGCGACGCGTTCAGCGCGTGGCAGACGAGGACCGCGTTCGAGCGGTCGTCGTTCAGTCGTCCATACGTTTCGTAGGCGAGCTCGTAGGTCGCGAGGCTGCGCCCGCAGGCGAGCGGCAGCGGCTCGTCGATCGTGATTCGCTGCTCGACGACGGCTCCGACCGATCGGCCGGCGTTCGCGACGTTCGCGGGCTTGGCGCCGCCGGTGGTCTCGGCGAAGGAAGGCATGCGGTGACGACTCTCCGGACCAGCTTCGTCGGGCCTGGTCGGTGTGCCGCCGAGGAGGGGGCGCTCCGCTTTAGCCGTATTTGTTCGCCGCGATTCGGCGTGCGCCCGCAAGCTGGTTCAAATCGGCGCGCAGTCATTGTAGCCGATCGCGGGCGAACCGCGCGTCGTCGGCTAAGCGTTCAATCGCACGACGAGTTCGGCGATCCGCTCCGGGTCGTCGGCGCGGCGGATGCGCTCGACGATCGCCGCGCTCGCCGCGACGTCGGTCTGCAGCACGCGCTGCTTCACGTGAAGCAGGTGCGACGGATGCATCGAGAAGTCGCGCAGGCCGAGTCCGAGCAGCAATCGCGTGAGCAACTCCTCGCCGGCCATCTCGCCGCAGACGGCGAGCGGCACCCCGGCCTTCGCCGCCCGGCCGATCGCCGTCGCGAGGAGCCGGACCACTGCCGGGTGCAGCGGATCGTAGAGGTGCGACACCGCCTCGTCGGAGCGATCGACGGCGAGCGTGTACTGGATGAGGTCGTTGGTGCCGACCGAGAGGAAATCGAGCCGCTGCAGGAAAGCTCCGATCGCGATCACCGCCGCCGGCACCTCGATCATGCCGCCGACGGGGACCTCGGCGTTAAACGGGATGCCCTGCTCGTGCAGGCCCTGCTTCGCACGCGCGATGATCGCGAGCGTCTGGTCGATCTCGGAAGCCGATGCAAGCATCGGGATCAGGATGCGTACGTTGCCGTAGTGGCTTGCGCGGAGGATTGCCCGGAGCTGGGTGAGGAAGAGCCGAGGTTCGGCGAGGCAGAAGCGCACCGCGCGCAGCCCGAGCGCCGGGTTCGGCGCGACGCGGGTCAAGCCACCGAGACCCGCCTGCTGCTTGTCCGCGCCGAGGTCGAAGGTACGGATCGTCACCGGGCGGCCCTGCATCCCGCGCGCGACCTCGCGGAAGGCCTCGAACTGCTCGTCCTCGCCCGGGAGCTCGGGCCGATTGAGGAACAGGAACTCGGAACGGAACAGCCCCACGCCCTCGGCGCCATTCGCGAGCGCGGGCCCGATGTCCTCGGGGAGCTCGATGTTGGCATTGAGCGCGACGCGGATTCCGTCGATCGTCTGCGCGGGCTTGCTCTTCAGGCGCCGGAGCTTCTGGCGCGCGAGCCCGATCTCCTCCTGCCGCAGCCGGTATTCGGCCAGCACCGCGCGGTCGGGATTGACGATGACGACGTGATGACCGCCGTCGATGATCAGCATCTCGCCTTCGCGGATCAGCTGGCGCGCGTGGTGGGTCGCGACGACCGCCGGCACGTTGAGACTCCGCGCGACGATCGCCGTATGCGACGTGATGCCACCGATGTCAGTCAGGAAGCCCGCATATCGGTGGTGCTTGAACTGGATCACGTCGGCCGGCGACAGATCGTGGGCGACGAGGATCGTCTGCTCCTCGGCGCGCGGGGCCGGCAGCACGCCGGGCCGCCCCATCAGCCGCTTCAGCACGCGCTCGCCGACCTGCACGACGTCGGCCTTGCGCTCACGCAGGTACGCGTCGTCGATCTGCTCGAACTGGCCGGTCAGTACGCCCAGTTGGAGTGTAAGCGCCCACTCCGCGTTGCAGCGCTTGTCGGCGATGATCTGCTTCGGTGCTTCGGTGAGCGTCGGATCGTTGAGGATCATCGAGTGGACGTCGAGGAAGGCGCCAAACTCGCTCGGACCTTCGCCACCGCTCAATGCGTCGCGCAGGCCTTCCAGTTCGCGCCGGACCTCGGCGACGGCGGTTGAAAAGCGGTCGATCTCGGCCGTCACCTGGTGCGCGAGGAGCGTGTAGTGGGCAACCTCGAGCGTCGCGTGCGACACGAGTTGCGCGCGGCCGAGCGCGATGCCGCCCGACACGCCGACGCCATGCAGTGCGAAGCTCACCATGCGGCAGCCGGCCCTTCCTTCACCGGCCTTCGCCGAAACAGTCGGCGATCAGCGCGCACACGGCGTCCATCGCCTCGGACTCGTCCGGGCCGTCGATCTCGAGCGTCACCTTCGAGCCCTTTCCCGCCGCCAGCATCATCACGCCCATGATGCTCTTGGCGTTGACGCTGCGCCCATTGCGCGCGATCGAGACGTCGCTCTGGTAGCGCGCGGCGAGCTGGGTGAGCCGCGCCGACGCGCGCGCGTGCAGGCCCAGCTTGTTGACGATCTCAACTTCGCGCCGCTGCATGGTGCGCCGGATGCGGTACATGGACAACGCCGTCGCAGCCCCCCGAGACGGCTTTGCGCAGCAGGACGTCCATCGGACGGTCGCGATAGGTGAAGCTCCGCACGAGCATCGGCAGGTTGACGCCGGCGACGACCTCGACGCGTCCGGGGTCGGCGAGCTTCAACGCGAGGTTGCACGGCGACGCACCGTAGAGGTCGCAGAGCACGAGCACGCCGTCGCCGGTGTCGACCCCGGCGAGTGCGGCGCGCGCCTGCGGCAGCACTGTCGCCGGGTCGTCTCCCGGGGCGAACTCGATGACGGCGAACTGCGCCGGCGCTGCGCCGAGCACGTGCGCAAGGGCGTCATCGAGGCTCTTGCCGAGCGCTCCGTGCGCGATGATGAGGACGCCGATCACGGGGATTGCGTCACAGATCCGCGCCTGCGCGAGACCCACCCGTGCGGACCCCGCACGCGCCGATCAGCGCATCGGCGAAGAGTGCGCCGACGTCGAAACCCGACTGCTCGGTGATCTCGACGAAACAGGTCGGACTCGTGACATTGATCTCGGTCAGATACGCGCCGATGACGTCGATCCCGGCGACGAGCATGCCGTCCGCCCACAGCGGCCCGGCCAGCGCTTCGCCGATTTCCCGGTCGCGCGGCGACAGTGGCTGCGCGACGCCGCGCCCGCCGGCGGCGAGGTTGCCACGCGTCTCGCCGGGACGCGGAATGCGAGCGAGCGAGTACGGCACCACCCGGCCGGCGACCAGCAGGATGCGCTTGTCGCCATCGACGATCTCCGGGATGAAACGCTGTGCCATCACCGAACGCGTGCCGAGTTGCGACACCGTCTCGACGATCACGTTGCGATTCGGGTCGTCGTGCCGCACACGGAACACCGAGGTGCCGCCCATACCGTCGAGCGGCTTCACGATGACGTCCCGGTGCTCGTCGATGAACGCGTCGATGAGCCGCGCGTCGCGCGCGACGAGCGACGGTGCCGCGAACTCGCGAAAGCGGGCGATCGACATCTTCTCGTTATAGTCGCGCAGCGCCTGCGGACGGTTGAACACGCGTACCCCGGCCGCCTCGGCCACTTCGAGGAGATAGGTCGTGTAGACGTACTCCATGTCGAACGGCGGGTCCTTGCGCATCAGCACGGCGTCGAAGCCGGTGAGCGAGCGGTCGGCGGGCTCGCCCTCTGCATACCAGGCGTGGTCGTCGGCAGCGAGCGTCAGCGGCCGCGCCGACGCGCGCGTCTCGCCGTCGCGCCAGTAGAGGTCGTGCTGCTCGAGGGCGTGCACCTGATGGCCGCGTGCAGCGAGCGAGCGCATCATCGCGACCGTGCTGTCCTTGTAGGCCTTGATCTGCGGCAGCGGATCGATAATGAAGGCGAAATCCATCGCGCAATCGACGAAGCGGAGGGCCGGTCATCCTACCGCATCCGAGCCGCGGCCGCGGCGGGGTCAGGCGAGCAGGCGCGTGATCGCCTCCAGATCGGCGGCGGCAGCAGCGGCGGCCTTCGCCTGCATCGCCCGGTAGCGCCGCGCCACCTCGCGACCGGACGCGGTGAGCCGTGCCCCGCCGCCGCGGCTGCCCCCGGATTCCGCGACGACCAGCGGCTCGGTGAAGCAGCGGTTCATCGTGTCGACCAGCAGCCACGCGCGACGATACGACATGCCGAGCTGCTTCGCCGCCGCAGTGATCGACCCTGCCGCATCGATCGCTTCGAGGAGGTCGACCTTGCCGGGGCCGATCGCGATGTCCTCGCCGAAGACGATCCTCAGGCGGTGCTGGATTTTCGGGGTGACCGGAGCCATCGCTCGAGCGGCGAACCGGTGCGCTTCATCGATCAGCCGGTGCGCGGGCCCTACGACGGCTCGCGCCTCGGCAGCGACTTCAGGAGCGGCGCGATGATGTCCATCGGCAACGGGAAAACGATCGTCGAGTTCTTGTCGGACGCGATCACCGTCAGCGTCTCCAGATAGCGCAGTTGTATCGCGAGAGGCGCCTGCGCCAGCACCTGGGCTGCCTCGAACAGCTTCTGCGCCGCCTGCATCTCGCCCTCGGCGTGGATCACCTTGGCGCGCCGCTCGCGCTCGGCCTCGGCCTGGCGTGCGATCGCGCGGATCATCGTCTCGTTGATGTCGACGTGCTTGATCTCGACGTTCGACACCTTGATCCCCCACGACAGCGTCTGTGCGTCGAGCGTCTGCTGGATGTCGATGTTGAGCCTTTCGCGCTGCGACAGCATCTCGTCGAGATCGTGCTTGCCGAGCACCGAGCGCAGCGTCGTCTGTGCGAGCTGCGAGGTCGCCATCAGGAAGTTCTCGACCTCGATGATCGCCTTCTGCGGGTCGACGACGCGGAAGTAGACGACGGCATTGACCTTCACCGAAACGTTGTCGCGCGAGATCACGTCCTGGCTCGGCACGTCGAGCACGACCGTGCGAAGCTCGACGCGCACCATCTGCTGCATCACCGGCACCAGGATCACGAGCCCCGGCCCCTTGACCTTCCAGAAGCGACCGAGCTGGAACACGACGCCGCGCTGGTACTCGCGCAGCACGCGCAGTGACGACGCGAGGAACAACACGATCAGCACCAGCACGACCACCGGACTCAGGAATCCCATCTCAGCCTCCTTAGAGCGGAGCGACCCGCGGTCGCATGCCGTCCATCGCCACGACCTTCACCTTCTGGCCCGGGGTGAGCGGAGTCGCCGAGGCCACCTGCCAGGTCTCGCCGCGAAGCGTTGCCCAGGCGCCGCCGCCCGATGCGCCGGTATCGACGACCTCGCCCTGCGCGCCGACGAGCGAGCCTACGCCGCTCACCACCGGCGCGCGCCGCGCGCGCACCGACATCCGCACGACGGTGATGACGAACGCCGCACTGGCGAGGGCCAGCACGACGACGAGCGAGATCGGCACGCCGAAGCCGGGAACACGCGGATTGAAGAGCATCATCGCACCGACGACGAATGCGACCACCCCGCCGGCGCCGAGCGATCCGTACGCGGGAAGAAACACCTCGGCCGCCATGAAGGCGATGCCGAGCGCCATCAGCGCGAGCCCGGCGTAGTTGACCGGCAGGAGGTGGAGCGCATAGAGCCCGAGAAGCAGACACACGGCGCCGGTCACACCCGGGAACACCCAGCCCGGGTGAGCGAATTCGAAGATCAGGCCCCAAATTCCGATCAGCATCAGGATCGTGGCAAGGCTCGGATCGGTGATCGTCGCAAGCACATGCTCGCGCCAATCGGGATCGAAGGCGACGACCGGGGCGCCCGAGGTGTGCAGCGTACGCGAGCCGTCGCGGACCGCGAGTGTGCGTCCGTCGAGCGCGCGCAGCAGGTCGGGCTCGCTCGCGACGACGAGGTCGACGACGTTCATCTTCCGGGCCTCATCGGCGGACAGGCTCGCCGCGTCGAACACCGCGCGTTCGGCCCAGTCGGCGTTGCGGTGGCGAAGCTGGGCGAGGCTGCGGATGTAGGCGGCGGCGTCCTGCATCGCCTTGCGCTCGTGGACGTCGGTCCCCGGCGGCGGCGCAAGCCCGCCGGGGAGCGAAGGTGCCGCGGGTGCAGGCGACGACGCCGGAGCGGGTGCGGCGGACGAAGGCGGGAGCGGCGTCGGAGCGGGAGTCGGTGCACCGCCGCCGATGCCGATCGACACCGGCGACGCGGCGCCGAGGTTGGTGCCCGGCGCCATCGCGGCGACGTGACACGCATAGAGGATGAACGTGCCCGCGCTCGCCGCGCGCGCGCCCGACGGAGCAACGTAGCCGGCGACCGGGACCGGCGACGCGAGGATCGCCTGGACGATCTCGCGCATCGACAGATCGAGCCCGCCCGGCGTGTCGAGCGTGAGGACGACGAGCTGCGCATGATCGGCGGCGGCGCGCGCGAGGCCGCGCTGCACGTACTCGGCGGTCGCGGGCCCGATCGCACCGTCGATCGAGATCCGCAGCACCTCGGTCCGCGCGTCGTCAGCCGCGACCGCGCGCGGTACGAGGACACTCGCTGCCGCGAGCGCGAAGAGCACCCACCCGAATGTTCGAAGGCTCCCCATGGTGTGCGTCCAGCGCCGGCGCCATCGAACGAGCTCGTCGCCGTTGCGGACGCCTTCGATTATCCGCCACCGCGCGGCGGCAGCGGCGCGGGCGCGAGGTTCGGCCGCGCGCCGAAGCTCGGCCGCTGCGATCCCGCCTCGCCCGCGCGGGCGAGCGCGGTCTCGAGGGCCGCCTCGAGCTGGCGATCGCGGCCGTCGCGTGCGTCCTGCGGCGCATTGTCGACGACGATCTCCGGATCGGTGCCGTAATTCTCCACGCCGAAGCCGACGTCGGTGAACCAGAACGAGTATTCGGGCTGCGTCGTCTCGCTGCCGTCGACGAGCGGATGGCGCGGGTTGATGCCGATGACGCCGCCCCAGGTGCGCGTGCCGACCAGCGTGCCCAGGTTCATCAGCTTGAAGCAGTGCGAGAAGATGTCGCCGTCCGATCCTGCGTGCTCGTTGGTCAGCGCGACGATCGGCCCCGCCGGAGATTCCGACGGATACGGCTCGGGCCGGCCCCAGCGCGACAGGTCGTAGCCGACGCGGCGCCGCGCGACCTTTTCGAGCAGAAGCTGCGAGACGTGACCGCCGCGGTTGTAGCGCAGGTCGACGATCAATGCGTCGCGGTCGCATTCGCCGCTGAAGTAGCGATGGAACTCGGCGAAACCCGCCGACATCATGTCCGGAAGGTGCAGGTAGCCGACGCGCCCGTTCGAGCGCTGGTGGACGAAGCTCCGGTTCTTCTCGACCCACTCGCGATAGCGTGCCGGGACTTCGTCGGCGAGCGCGGTGACGACAACGTCGCGCGTCGTACCGGTGGCAGCGCCGAGCGTCAACTCGACGCGGGCGCCGGCCTGGTTCACGAGGAGCGCCTGCGGCGGCCTGCCGGGGCCCACCGCTTGGCCGTTGACGGCGACAATGCGCTCGCCGATCTGCGCCTGCACGCCGATCGCGTTGAGCGGCGAGTCGGCGGCCGCATCCCACCGGTCACCGTCGACGATGCGCGTGATCGCCCACGCGCGGCCGCCGTCGACCGCACGCAGGTCGGCAGCGAGGTGGCCGAGCGCGACCTGCGGCGGCCGGCGATGATCGCCACCCATTTCGTACGCGTGCGACGTACCGAGCTCGCCCTGCAGTTCCCAGATAAGGTCGGAGAGCTCGCTTCGCGTCGCCACGCGCGGCAACAGCGGCTCGTAGCGCCGGTAGACGGCATCCCAGTCGATGCCCGACATGTCGGGGACCCAGAACTGATCGCGCTGCAGGCGCCAGACCTCGCGCAGCATCTGCGCCCATTCCTGCGGCGGGTCGACCGAGACGCGCACGCGCGCGAGGTCGATCCAGCCGGTCTTGCGCGACGGCTCGTCGCCTTCCGTCGGGGCGGTGCGCTCGCGCGGATCGGGGCTGCGATCGGCGCGGATCGCGCGCAACCGCTTGCCGTCGCGGACGACGAGCGTCGTGTGGTCGGCGGCAAGCGCGAAATCGTCGGCGCGCCCGTGCAGCGTCTCGGTCTTGCGGGTGTCGAAGTCGAACACCTCGAGAATTCCCGGCGACTCCTTATGCCCGCCGCGGCCGTGCGCGCCGACGATCGGCAACAGTGTCCACACGACCTTCTGCCCGGTCACGCCGGCGACGCGGCCGTAGCGGCCTTCGCGCACCGGGAAGGCGGCCACCCGCCTCGCGATGCCCTCGAGGTCGACGCGCACATCGGCAGGAGGCGCCGCTGCGCCGGCACGCTCGGCCGATTCCGCGGCGTCGGCCGACGGATCGCCGCCCGACCCCGGCGCGCGGCGGCCGTCCTGCGCAAGCCCGCGCGGAGCAGGATCGAACGGGGGGTCGGCGTCGGCGGCGAGCGCGACGAGATAGGGGCGCGCGGCGCGCGGGAACGACAGCTCGAACTGCACGGCGTCGTACACCGGGTCGAACGTGCGCACCGAGAGGAAGTAGAGGTACTTTCCGCCCGGGTCGAACGCGGGTGAGTAATCGCGGAAATCGGGCTCGGTGACGAGCGTGCTGCCGCCGTTCGTGACGTCGTGCAGCTTGATCGCGCAACGCCGCGGGTTCACCCACGACGTGTACGCGAGCCACTTGCCGTCGGGCGACCACGCGAGGTCCTCGCTGCGCCCTGCGTCGCTGTGGTCGATCTCGATGAGCGCGTTGGCATCGAGATCGGCGATCAGCACCTGGTTGCGATGGTTGGCGAGCGCGACGCGCCTGCCATGGGGCGCGGCGGCCATCGCGACGATGCGACCGACGTCCCAGTCGAGTGACTGGACATCGCCGCCGCGGAACACGACGATCTTCTCCTCGCCGGTCTCGTCGCTGACGGCGACGAGCGTCTCGCCATCGGCAAGCCACTGGCCGTAGCGGTAGCGCACACCGTCGGCCGCGCCGTGCTGGCGCACCGCGCCTTCCCACAGCGCGAACGTGTAGAGCTTGCCGCGTGCGTCGACGGCGAGGCTGTGGCCGGCCGGATGGACCTGGAAGCTTTCGAGGTGCTCGGCCGCGGCGACGAATCTGCGCGCGGCCTGCGTGCGGTGCGACGGCACCTCGATCGGGACCTCGCTCGCGCGCCCGGTCGCGGGGTCGTAGATCCACAGCGCGGCGGCGCACTGGTACACGATGCGCGTGCCGTCGGTCTGCGCGTTGCGCGCGTAGTACGCATCGTGGTCGGTGTGACGCCTGACGTCGCTGCCGTCGGGGCGGCACGAATAGAGATTGCCGATGCCCTCGCCGTCGGAGAGGTAGTAGATGCGCTCGCCGAGCCACATCGGGCAGGTGATGTTGCCCGCCAACGAGGAGAGGCGCGTGAAGCGACCGCTGCCTTCGGCGTCGCACCAAAGGTAGCCTGCGGTTCCGCCCCGGTAGCGCTTCCAGCGCGCGGGATCGGCGGTGTTGCGCCCGATCACCATCGCGCGTCCGGGACCGAACGCGAGGTGGTTGACCTGTCCGAGCGGAAGCATCTCGGGCATGCCGCCCGCCACGTCGAGCGTGAACGCGCGGTAGTTGCGGAAGAACGGCTGTCCCCACGTGGTGACGAAGAGGATGTGCCCGTCGGGGGTGAATCCGCGCGTCATCACGTCGGGCCCGAGCCAGGTCATCCGCCTTGCCGGCCCGCCCTCGGCCGGCATCAGGTAGACCTCGGGATGCTGCTCGTCGCGGCTCACGTAGGCGAGCCAGCGCCCGTCGCGCGACAGCACCGGAGTCGACGGCTCGCCGAGTCCCGCGGTGAGCCGGCGCGCGACGCCGCCTCCCGTTCCCACGCTCCACAGATCATCGTCGCAGACGAATGCGAGCGTTGCACCCGCGATCGTCGGTTGCCGCAGATAGCCAGCGCCGCTCATGTGCGCTCCCAAAGGATCGGAGTCGGGCATTCTGACGCACTGCGGGCGCGCCGGTCGTCGATGCGAATATTCACCCGGCGAACGGCAGGCTCAGCGGGCGTCGACGTCGACGTAGAGCCAGGGCGCGAGCAGGACCGGATGCGCCTTGTAGCCGACGACGCGCCGCTGCACGAGCACGTTGCGCCAGGTCGCGACGCCGAGGCGCCACGGCGAGTCGATCTCGAACTGCTTCGTCATCTGATCGAAGAGCTTCGTGCGGTCGGGCGAATCGGGGAGCTGGCGCGAGCGCAGATAGAGCGCGTCGTAGGTCGGCGAGCGATAGCACGCGGCGTTGCTCTGGTGGATGTTGCCGCCGTAGAGGAGCTGCATGAAGTTGTCGCCGTCCGGATAGTCGGCGATCCAGCCGTAGCTCCACATCTGATAATGGCACGCGAGCGCCGCCTTGATCTGGTCGCTGTAGCGACCCTTGTCGACGGCGAAGCGGATGCCGATCGAGTCCATCGCCTTCTTCCACAGCGACTCGAACTCTCGCGCCGTGGTGTCGTTCTGGCTCGACAACGTGATCGTCAGCGGCTTGCCGTCGGGAAGGCGCCGGAAGCCATCGGCGCCGCGCGTGTAGCCGAAACGGTCGAGCAGCTCGTTGGCACCGGCGGGGTCGTGGCGGATGCCGCGCCGGTAATCGGGGTCGAAGCCCGCGACGCCGGGAGGGATCGGCATCTGCAGCGGCACCGCCTGCCCCTGCCGGATCACGCGGATTTCGGCGTCGGTGTCGTAGGCCATGACGATCGCCCGGCGCAGCGCCAGCTTCGCGTTCGAGGAGCCTCCGACCACCGGGTCCTGCATGTTGAACGCCGTGTAGTTGATCGCCGGCAGCAGGATGCGCGACAGGTAGACACCCTTCGCGGCGAGGCTTCCCGCGAGCTTGCCGTCGGGCAGCGCGACCGGCACGAAGTCGCTCGGCAGGTCGAGGACGTCGAGCTCGCCGCGCTCGAAGGCGAGCCATCGCGACTGCGCCTCCTCCATCACGCGGATGTCGACGACGCCGATCTGCGGCAGGATGCGCCCGCGCATCCGCGCCGCGAGCGTGCGGTCGTCCGGGTCGTCGCCCGGCGTGAAGTTCCAGGTGACACCGCGAAACTGAGGATTCGCGACGAGGAGAATGCGCGACGCGGGCACCCACTGCTTCAGCATGTACGGTCCGGTGCCGACCGGGTGTGCGGCGATATCGGAGCCGTAGCGCGCGACCACTTCGCGCGCTACGGCCGAAAGGTTGAAGAGCGCCATCACCTGCGGGAAGGTGTAGTCGCTGCGTATCAGCGTGATCTCGAGCGTGTAGCGGTCGCGAACGCGCAGACCGGGGACCTTCGCGTCGTAATTGAAGCGGCCCGTCGCCTTCGCCTTGGCGGCGAGCGCATCGAGACCGACGATCTTGCCTTCGACGTAGAACGCGTTCGGCGAGCGGTTCGCCGGATCGACGAGACGCTCGATCGCGTAGACGTAATCAGCCGCCGTGAGCTCGCGCAACCGGCCGCCGAACGCCGGATCGGCGGCGAAATGGATCCCTTTCCTGATTCGGAACGTGTAGCGCCGCCCCTCGTCTTCGGGCTTCGGCACCTCCTCGGCGGTGAGCGGCACGAGCTTCACCGGCCGCGCGAGGTAGTCGAAGGTGAGCAGCGGCTCCATGATCGCCGAGATCACCTCGCCCGAGTACACCTCGCTCGCTCGCGCCGGATCGAAGCCGGTCTCGGCGCGCGACAGCGCGAGGTGGAGGACCTTCGCGGGGTCGGCGCGCTTCGCCTCGTCGGCCGCCGCCGGGACCGCCGCGAGAGGC
>Ga0134126_10009772_pt1 | contig 12084 bp, 10 predicted proteins | sample KB31752_FD_96881 | JGI IMG/M metagenome (GOLD analysis project Ga0134126, IMG submission 96881) | Terrestrial soil microbial communities with excess Nitrogen fertilizer from Kellogg Biological Station, Michigan, USA - KB3-175-2 | ecosystem: Environmental > Terrestrial > Soil > Unclassified ...
AGGCTTCCTCGAGATATTCGCAAATGACGAGAGATTCGCGCACCGGGCGACCGTCGTGGACCAGCGTCGGAACGACCGCAGCTTCATTGATCGCGAGGTACGCGGCCGAAAATTGCTCGCCTTGGTAAAGGTCGACGATCGCGCCTTCCCACGCGCTCCCCTTCTCCTGCAGCACAAATCGCACCTTGGCGGACGAGGGAGAGGCAGGGTGATGATAAAGGGTCAGCATCGAAACCGTCTCAGAATTGCCATTCGTTCTATTTTTAACGTTTGATCGTTCATTTGTAAACGATTTATCGTTTACTTTTAAACGATCTCGTGGGCGCCGCGAGCGCGCGAGTCTCCGACGGTGCGCCGGCCAGCGCCGATAACGAAGGGGTATCCTGATAGGGTGCTAGGAGGATTCTTGCTGGATAAACCAGTCGCTCGGGATCTCTCGGCCGAAACGGGCGCGACGTGCGCGATCGAGCACGATCGCGCCGACCGCGGCATAGGCGGTGCCTGGGCCGGAGCTGTCGAAGCCGCCAAAGATCGTGATCTGCTCGGGATCGGCGCGGCCTTGATGCTTACCCGCAACGATATCGCCAAGCAGAGCTAGCGCTCGAGGGGGCGGCGGCTCTTGGTTCGTTGCGAGGCGTGAAGGCGGCCGCTCTGCAGCTACCCGTGCCGGCTGCCAGCGCAACGTTTGTTCCTGGATTTGCACGACAACGAGCGAAGCGCGCTCGTAGGCGAGCCGGTCACCCTTGCCGGGCCCGGCAAAGCTGACATGCTGACCGGGTTCGAGCCATTCTCCCAGGACCACCGGTTCGAGCGAGCTGGTGGCGGCGGCGACTATATCTGCGCCGCGCACGGCCTCGCGCGGCGAATCGCATGCGACGATCTCCACCTCCAGCCGCTCGGCCATGCTCCCGACAAAGGCGTCGCGGTGCGCTTTTGTCGGGCTGAACACCTGCACCTTTTCGAGATGCCGCACAGCGGCGATGGCGGTCAATTGCTCGCGGGCCTGTCCGCCCGAGCCTAAGAGGCCGACAACTTTGGCATCTTCTCTGGCCAGATACTTTGCCGCCAGACCATAGGTGGCGCCGGCCCGCATCACTTGAAGACGCGCATCCTGGATGATCGCGACAAGTTCGAGCGTCTGCATCTCGAACAGCAGAATCAAGCCGACATATCCCGTACCGCCTGCAAGCGGCAAGGGGTCGAGACGTTGCGAAGAGCCGCTGGCCCTGCGCTGCATCATATTCGATGTGAGGCGGGTCGCCGCCAAGCCGATCGACGGGAGCGCCGCATCCCAGGTCTTGAGAAGGTAATGACGGCCCGCTTCCGGCTGGGGGACGATCAGCTCTGAGCGCGGGCGGCTCGCCGCATCGCCCTCGCCAAGTTCGAAGAATGCTCGTTCGACCGCTGTGAGGCAGTCCTCCATCGTCAGGATGCGGATGACTTCATCGTTCGAAATGATGAGCGGCATGCTGCTGCCCGATCTCAGCTACGCCCTTGGGTGACCGGATCGTGGCCGAACGCCTTGGTGACCTCTTTGCGCGCGCTTGGCCCTGCACGATTCAACACCCGCTCGTGGACGAGCGGATTGATGCCCAGCTGCAGCCAGCTTTCCGAAAACATCTGCCGCGCACGCAATCCGCGGGCCTTCAGCGCATCGCCTTCGAGAACGTTGTCCAGCACGAATTCGAGGTCGTGGGCGATGAGGCTCGTCGCCTTGTAAAGGAGGAGCCCGTCCTTGTTCACGCCCCAAACCATATTTGGGCGAATCCCGTAGAGCTGATGCGCGTCACCTTCCAACGAATCCACCACCAGGGGCGGCTCGAGCCCCTCGATCCGTACAAGCTCGCGCGCGCGATCTAGCTTTTCCTCGAGACTGGTATGCGGCGGGTAATTCTCCGCGGCGTGAGCTTCTCTTACATAGATTATCAGGATTGAAACATCCGTGCCGGCAAACTTTCGATGCAACCGATTGAACTCAGGAATGTCGTTGATAAAGATCGGCGCCGTGAGACAGCCGAAAGCGAAGGCGATATGCTTCTTGCCGCGAAAATCGGAGAGCCGCACCGTCGCTCCGTCGAGCTGATAGGCCGTGAAATCGGGCGCCTGCGTGCCGACACGCAATCTTGGATGAAAATCGAGCCCCGCGTCGTCTTGGACCCTGCGTGTTTCCGGCGTGAATTTCCGATTGTTGTATTCAGCCGCACGTTCCGACAACGCCATTCGAGGCCTCCACTTGCTTCAGCGCTTTTTGTTCGCACAGTCCGGCCGCAAAATGCACGACCGAGTTCGACCGCGCAACTTAATCGAAAAGTTATGGAGGTAAGCTCAGAGAGAATTTCGCCGCCACGCAGGGTCATCGCCTTGCGCGCCATGCGCTGCGACGAGATCGGCGAACAAACACCGGACGCAATTCTAGGGCGCTAGGCGCCGAAGGCTCGAAAGGGCTTCGGATAATCGCCTAGGAAGGCCGGGAAAGAGAAGCGGAAGACGAAGACTTTTTTGCTGCGCGTTCTTGCTCACGCTCGGCCTGTTCCGCCAGGCGGTCATAGCTCTCCGCGACGCCCAACATCTGCTGGCGGTTTATTTCAGTAGGCAGGCCCTCCGCGAGGGTGCGGGCCTCATCGGCCATGCTGCGCCAGTATTCCGGGGGGCGACCTTCCGGTTTATCGAACATCATTTCCCTTATGGCGGGTGGTAACCTTTGTGTCTCGAATGTGTCTCGAACACCCGAGCGACCTCTTGGTTGCGCCCCGCGTCGCATCAAAAATTAGGGGGCGTCTTTAAGTCGTTTCTCCATCGCTCGAACTTCGGCGCGGGCGATGGAGCGCAGATGCACCTCGTCGGGGCCGTCGACGATCTGCAGATAGCGGCCATGGGTCCAGATATCGGGCAGGGGCGTGTCGCCAGTGAGCCCCTTGGCGCCGAAAACCTGCATCGCGCGATTGGCAATCGCGACTTCGATGCGCGGCACGATCACCTTGATGAGCGAAACCTCGCGCCGCGCCGCTTTCGTGCCGTATTGATCGATCAGCCAGGCCGTCTTGAAGACGAGCAGCCGCGCCTGCTCGAGCTCGATGCGGGAGAGAGCGATCCATTCGCGGATCGTGCCGTGCTCATGCAGCATCTGGCCAAAAGTGCGGCGCTCGAGGCTGCGTTGGATCATCATCTCCAGCGCGCGCTCCGCCGCGCCGATAGCGCGCATGCAATGATGGATGCGCCCTGGGCCGAGCCGCGCTTGCGCCAAAGCGAAGCCGCCGCCTTCCTCGCCGAGCAGATTCTCCGCCGGCACACGCACCCTGTCGAACAGCACCTCGCAATGCCCGTTGCCATGCACGTGATGCATGATCGGCGGGTTGCGCACGACGGTAAGGCCTTTGGCATCGGCCGGGATCAGTACCATGCTTTGGCGGCGATGCGTCTCGGCGCGGTCGGGCGAAGTCTGGCCCATCAGGATGAAGAGCTTGGTCCGCGGATCGGCGGCGTTGGTGATCATCCATTTGCGGCCGTTGACCACCCAATCGTCGCCATCGCGTGCGATCGAGGTGCGGATGTTGGTTGCGTCCGACGAGGCGACGTCGGGCTCGGTCATGGCGAAAGACGAGCGGATGCGGCCGTCGAGCAGCGGCTTCAGCCATTGCTCTTTCTGCGCCGGCGTCGCCGAGAGATGGAGAAGCTCCATATTGCCGGTGTCGGGCGCGCTGCAATTGAAGACCTCGGACGCCCAGTCGATGCGGCCCATGATCTCGGCACAGGGCGCGTAATCGAGATTCGACATCTGCGTGCCCGGCTCGTCGGGCTTGAGTCCGGGCAGGAAAAGATTCCATAGGCCCTGCGCGCGTGCCGTGGCCTTGAGTTCCTCCATGAAAGGCGGCGGGAACACGCCTTTGTTTTCGAGCTCGGCGAATTCGGCATCGCGCGGGGCGACATGCTCGTCCATGAACTGCTTGACCGCAGCCTGCATGCGCTGCGATTTTTCCGAGAATGCGAAATCCATGGCGCTGCTCCCAACGGCTGCATGACCACCCCGAGTCCTTCGACTTCGCTCAGGATGAGGTGAAAGCGTGCGCGGCCTCTTCCGGAAGAGGCCACACTTGATGTACCCCAGCCTAGCCGACCCGGCCAACCGCTCTCCGCGGTTGGCCCCTCCGGGTTCGATCGCGAAGAGCGATCGAACGGAGTCGGCAGTCGAAGGCCGCAGGGCGAGTATGCAACATTCGGTTATCCGACGACTACTGATCGTCGCTGTAGTGATGCTCGCGCCTTGCTTAGCCCAGGCCCGTGCGATCCATGCCGCCTCGGCGCCCGAGATCATTTCCGCGGTCAACAATGCGAAGGCGGGCGACGTGATCACCGTCGCGCCGGGACATTACGTGCTGCCGGGATTGCGGATGACCGCGAGCGGCACGCGCCACCGTCCGATCGTGCTGCGCGCGGCGAAGCTGGGCACGGTGGAGCTGCGCTCCTCAGCCACCGAATTCATCAAGATCAGCGCGCCCGATTGGATCGTCGAGAATTTCGACATCGCCGGCACTTGCCATGATGACAGCGACTGCGAGCATGCTTTCCACATCGTCGCGCATGCCGATCGCACGGTCATCCGCGGTAACCGCATCCATGACTACAACGCGCATATCAAAGGCAATGGCGAGAACGGCCGGTTCCCAAGCGATGTCGTGATCGAGAACAACTGGCTCTTCGACACGCGCCCGCGCGTCACCGACAATCCGATCGCGCCGGTCGATGTCGTCGGCGGCTCGCGCTGGACGGTGCGCGGCAATCTCATCACCGATTTCGCCAAGCGGCTCGACCATCCGCCGATGCGCACGGATGATTGGAGCTACGGCCTTTTCCTTAAAGGCAATTCCGAACGCGGGATGATCGCCGGCAATATCGTCGATTGCGACCTCGATGCGCCGCCGACGCGCTCGATCCGGGGCATTTCGCTCGGCGCCAGCGGTACTGGGCCAGGACTGTGCGACAAGGGCGGCGCCTGCCGTACCGAGCATCGCCAAGGAACGATCTGGGGCAATATCGTGCTCAACTGCCCGGCCGAGCCGGGACTCTATCTCTTCCAGGCGGAAGACACGCTCGTTGCCGGCAATATCGTTGTCGGCACGGCGGGCATCGATGTGGTCGGGATCGAAAGCAATGCGCGGGTCAGCAACAACACGCTCGACGGCGCGATTGCCGTGACCGGCGGTGCGGCGGCCACCGGCGTGAAGGACAATGTGATCCTGAGCGCGGCGTCAGCGCGTCAGCACTATCTTTTGCCGCTGCTCGGCAAGACGCCGATCAAGGGCGACGACGCGTTGGCGAAGGCGGCAAAGCGGATTGCCGCCTATCGTGCTTACCGCGAAGCGCTCGCGAAGCGATAAGCGCCGTCGTCGGGCGGGGTGCTCGGCGCGCGCGGCTCGACGCCGAGCGGATAGACGTTCTGATAGTCTGGCATCAACTTGAAGCCGTTCACCTGCTGCATGTCGATGCCGGCGCCGATCGCGGGCGAGCCGGGCTTCAGGTGATAGTCGGCACGCGCCGGATCGACGAAGCCGACATCGCGCACGATCTTGTTGCCGCTGCCGCCATTCGCATCGAGGCCGGAGCTGCTGGCGCCGCCGGCGATGATGTTGTTGATGAGCCGGCCATTGCCCTGCATCGGCTGGCCCGGGCCGGTCATGATGTTGTTGGCGACGACGGCGAGGCCGGGCGAGCGCGAATGGACGAAGATGCCGCTCGAGCGGTCCATCACCATCGTATTGCCGACGACATAGAGCTCTTGCGCGGCCAGGGTCGGGCCTTCCATCGCCATCGCGATCATCGTGAAATTGTCAGCCTTCGGGCCTTTCTCGATGACGTTGCCGATGATGTAGCCACGGCCGCCATTCGACATATCGATCGAATAGCTCGCCGTGCCCTCGGCGAAATCGAGAATGCGGTTGTAGAGGATGTAGTCGTTGTCGGCGCGCGTCTTGATGTGATGGCCGATGGTCGTGCCCTGGAAAACGCTGCCGCGCACATAGAGCGTGTGGATATGGCCGATATAGATGGCATGCGTCTGGCCGCTCTGCGTACCGTTATGCACGAAGGCCGAGCTGTCGATGATGATGTCGCTGGTCGGATCCTCGCTCGTCAGAATGCCTTCCTGATTGTCGTGGAAATAGCAATTGAAGACGGTGAGGTTGGCGCCCTCGGCGCGGATGCCGGCGCCGTTGTTGTCGCCGACCTTCGCGCCGGAGAATTCGATATTCTCGACGCGGATATTCTTGCCCTTGGTGACGAAGATCGCTTTGCCTTCGGCGGCTTCGCCATCGGCATTGAGATGGGGGCGGCCGCCGACACCGCGGATGGTGAGGTTGTTGGCGCGCCAGATCGCGACATCGCCGGTGTAATTGCCGGCATCGATCTCGATCATGTCGCCGTCCTTTGCCTGCGAGGCCGCGTCTTTGATGGTCCTGATGTCGCGCGATGGGCCGACATGCAGCACGCGGCCGCTCGCTTTCGGCTGCGCGCCGGGTGAGGGCGGTGCCGGCGGCGGGATGATGGCGGCAGTCGCCGGTGTGCCCGCCGGCGGAGTGATGCCGGGGATCGGCGCGACCAGCTTCGACGACGATTTGCCCGGCTTGCCGGGTGCGGCGGGCAAGGGCGGAAGCGGTGCGGCGCTCGCGCTGCTGCCCACGCCCATTCCATTAGAGCTGGGGCCGAAGCTCATGGAATCGATGTCCTGCGGATCGACCGGCAGGGTGAAGTTGCGCCCATCCTTCAGATGGATGGTCATTTCCGCGAGCGAGGGCGCGGCGAGTATCGAGGCGAAGCCCAGCACCGTGAGCGTAGTCCAGAGCCGTTTCATGAGGGGTCGACCATGATAGATGGCAGCAATTTGCCCGCCAGCCTGCGCCAAAGTCTTTGACGGATCGTAAAGGTTCGGCTCCTCCGCCAGGCTTATGGGCGGTTGCCGGGGCCTGTGGTAGGTTTGGATCAAATATCGGCGGCGGTCGGAACGCGGCCGAGGGAGATGAAATGGCCGGTGAGGCGACATTCGATTACATCATCGTCGGCGGCGGCTCGGCCGGCAGCGTGCTCGCCAATCGCCTCTCGGCGCGGTCGAGCAATCAGGTGCTGCTGATCGAAGCGGGACTCGATACGCCGCCCGATGCGGTGCCCGCCGACATCCAGGAGATGTTCCCGAAGGCGGCGCTCAATCCGAAATACAAATGGATGAAGCTCGTCGCCTATACGCAATCGCTGCGGCGCAATTATCCTCGCCCGCCGATCCCGGTGCTCTACGATCAGGGCAAGGTGATGGGCGGCGGCTCCAGCATCAATTACCAGGCGGCCAATCGCGGACACCCCGACGATTACAACGAATGGGCCGAGCTCGGCGCGAGCGGCTGGGGTTGGGACGATGTGCTGCCCTATTTCAAGAAGCTCGAAGACGATGCCGATTAGGGCGACAACGCCTATCACGGCAAAGGCGGGCCAATCCCGGTGCAGCGTATGCGGCGCGAGGAATGGTGCGGCTATACGCGGGGCGTCGCCGAGGCGCTCGAAAAAGCCGATCTGCCTTATCTCGAAGATCAGAACGGCGCCTTCGTCGACGGCTATTTCTCCGCAACGCAGAACAACCGTAACGGTCGCCGCGTTTCGGCCGCGGTCGGCTATCTGAGCAATGATGTCCGTGCGCGGCCCAATCTGCGCATATCGTCGCAAAGCCATGTGCTGTCGCTGATCTTCGAAGGCCGCCGCGTGGTCGGCGCGCATGTGCAGACGCCCGGCGGCGTGCAGACTTTCCGCGCGAAAGAAGTGATCCTCTCCGCCGGCGCGGTGCATTCGCCGTCGATGCTGATGCGGTCCGGCATCGGCCCGGCGGCGCATCTTTCGGCGATGGGGATCGAAGTGCGGCAGGACCTGCCCGGCGTCGGCGAAAATCTGCGCGATCATCCGGGCATCGGCCTCTTGGCCTATATCACCAGCGATGCGCGCTCTGAGGATGCAGCGCGGCCACTGCAGATCTCGTTCCGCTACTCCTCAAAAATCACCGACTGCCCATCCTCCGATATGTTCACCGCGATCTTCAGCCGCGGCGGCTGGCACGGTGTCGGCAAGCGGCTCGGCATGGCGATGACTTGGGTGAACAAGTCCTTCTCCGCCGGGCGCATCAGCCTGCAAAGCCTCAACCCGCAGGACGAGCCGAAGGTCGAGCTCAATTACTTCGACGATCAGCGCGATTTCACGCGGCTGAAAGACGGGCTGCGCTTCATCACCGGCCTGTTCGATACCGCACCGGTGAAGCAAGTGACACGCACGCCGATCGGCGCGCGGCTGTCGGAGCGTGCGCGCGAGGCGAGTGCGGTCAATTTCAAGAATCTCGTGAAGATGGGTGCGGCGGGAATGATGCTTGACGGTCTGGCGCCGCTGCGCGACAGCATCATCCGTAACAAGATCAGCGAAGCGCCGCCGCTCGCCGAGATGATGGCCGATGAGAGCGTGCTCGACGAGTATGTCCGCTCGACCGCGATGGGGATCAAGCATCTCTCCTGCACCTGCCGCATGGGCCAGGACGACGATCCGAAGGCGGTGACGCATACCGACGGCACGGTGAAAGGCGTCGACGGGCTGCGCGTCGTCGATGCCTCGGTGATGCCGAACCTGCCGCGCTGTAATACGAATCTGACCACGATGATGATCGCCGAGAAAATGTCGGACAAGATTCTCAATGCGTGACATTTGTCTTTATGTCATGCCCGCGAAAGCGGGCATCCAGTCTTTTGCCCTGGACTCCCGCTTTCGCGGGAGTGACGGGAAAGGCGAGGAGCGAAGCCATGGTTGAAACCATCAAAGACGATGCCGTCACGGCGCTCGCCGATTTCGACAATCGCGCGCGGCGCGCGGCGGTGCTGAACCAGCGCCGCTCGTCGCAAACGATCCCGGTCATCGATTTCGGTCCTTATACGAACGGCGAGGGGATCGAAGCGCGCCAGCGCGTCGCACGCGACCTGCGCAAGGCTTGCGTCGACACCGGCTTCTTCTATCTCGCCAATCACGGCATCAGCCAGGCGGAATTCGATATCGCGCATGACTGGGGCCTCGTCTTCTTCGAGCAACCGCGCGCCGAGAAGATGAAGCTCGACAAAAGCAATCATCCGGCGCGGCAAGGCTGGATGCCGGTCGGCGGCATGAATCCCGGCGCCAATCCTGACAAGGATGCCGATCAGAAAGAGACTTTCGTCCTGCCGCGCGAGCTGCATCCCGGTGAGGTGAAGGGCGAGAACCCGGCAGTTGGTAACGGCCAATGGCCCGATCCGGCAAGGCTTCCGGGCTTCCGCGAATTCCTCACCGCGCATATCGCCAAGCGCGTGGCGATCGCGCAACGACTATGCCGCGCGCTGGCGCTGAGCCTCGATCTGCCGGAGGATTATTTCGATGAGAGCCATCGCTATCCCGGCATCTCGCTGACCTACAACTACTACCCGCCGGTCGATCCCGAGACCGCGGGCCGCACGCAATGGGGAATCTCGCCGCATACCGACTACGGCACCTTCACCTTGCTGTCGCAGGATGCGCTGGGCGGGCTCGAGATCCGCAATCAGGCGGATGCATGGATCGATGTGCCACCGCTGCCCGGCACCTTCGTCGTCAACATCGCCGATCTCTTCGCGCGCTGGACCAACGGTCTCTATCGCTCGAGCCTGCATCGTGCCTCGAATTTCAGCCACAGCACGCGCGCGCGCATCTCGCTGCCGCTTTTCGTGATCCCTTACGCGAAGACGCGGGTCGAATGCCTGCCGACATGTCAGGGACCCGGCAATCCGCCGAAATACGAGCCGGTGGAGGCGGGGCCTTATGTCCGCGCGCTGTTGGAGCAATCCTATCGCACCGGCCGGCCAGGCGTCGCCCAGCGCACGGTCGAAGAGCGGATGAAGTCGTTATAAGGAGTAAGACGCCATGCAAGCGCCACGCAATTTCTGGTACTGCGCCGCTTTCGGCAAAGAGCTCGAGCAGAAGCCGCTGGCGCGCATGATCCTTGGCGAGCCCGTCGTGCTCTATCGCACGGGCGATGGCCGCCCGGTCGCCTTCGAGGATCGTTGCTGCCATCGCCGCGTGCCGCTCTCCGCAGGCAAGATCGAGGGCGACAATCTGCGCTGCGGCTATCACGGCCTTCTCTACAATCCGACGGGCAAGGTGATCTGGGCGCCGGGGCAGGATCATCTGCCGCCCGGCGCGCAAGTGCGTTCCTATCCCATCGTCGAGAAGCATGGCTGGGTGTGGATATGGCCGGGCGATCCCGCGCTCGCCGCCAAGACGCCGGCACCGGATTACGACAAATACGACGACCCGAAATGGGCGTCGTATGAGGAACTGCTGCCGATCAGCGGCAACTATTTCCTCGTCGTCGACAATCTGCTCGATCTCTCGCATCTGCCGTTCCTGCATGCGGCGACGATCGGCAGCCCCGAGGACATCGATCCGAATCTCAAATGGGAGCGCGGCCCCGATTGGATCAAAGGCACGCGCATCGCGCGCGGTCTCTCGCCGTCACCGCGCAATCTGATGGAAGGGCTCGATTTCAAATTCGACCGCACGCAGATCATGCATTTCGAGCCGCCCTCGCAGGTGACGATCGACATTCTGTCGAACGAGTTCGGCAAGGAATACGGCGCGCCTGACGACCGCATGAACCGCCGTATCATCATCTACGATGCGATCACGCCCGAGACCGAGACGAGCTGTCATTATTTCTGGGCGATCTCGCGCGACTATGCGATCCGTGACCAATCGCTCACCGAGCTCGGCTTCAAGGCGACGAGCACCGCCTTCCGCGAGGACAAGGCGATCATCGAGAAGCAGCAGCGCATGATCGACCGCGATCCCGATGCGCCGATGATCGATCTCATCGGCGATAGCGGCGGGCTGCAGGCGCGGCGCATTATCGAGCGCCTGCTGGCCGAGGAACAGAACGCTGCGAAGGCGGCGGAATAGATGCGTTCAAGCAAGGAGGGAGGAACACATGAAGCTCTACATGCATCCGATCTCGACGACCTGCCGGCCGTTGATGTTGTTCATTGCCGACAACAATATCGATGTGCAGGAAGAGGTCATCGATATCCTCCAAGGAGCGCATTACAGCGAGGATTACAGCAAGCGTAATCCGAACCGGCTGGTGCCGCTGCTCGAAGACGGCGATCTTGTGCTCAGCGAGAGCGCAAGCATCCTGCGCTATCTCGCCGGCAAGATTGATTCGCCAGCCTATCCGAAAGATTTGAAGCAGCGCGCGAAGGTCGATGAGCGGCTCGATTGGTTCAATACCAATTTCTACCGCGACTGGGGCTACAATTTCGTCTATCCACAAGTCTTCCCGCATATCGGCTATGAAGACGTCGCGGCGCAGACGGCGGTGATGGCGCGGGGCAAGGAAAAGTCGAAAACCTGGATGCAGATACTCAACGATCACTGGATTGGGCCGAGCCATAATTATGTTTGCGGCGATACGATCACCATCGCCGATTACTTCGGCACCGGCCTGGCCACGATCGGCGAATGGATCCACTGCGATATCTCGGCCTATCCCAACGTCGCACGCTGGCTCGATACGATGAAATCGCGGCCGAGCTACACCAAGATCAACAATGTCTTCGACGGCTTTGTAGCATCGACCAAGGGCAAGCCGTTCCTGGTGTTCTAACGCCGGTCGAGGCTTTAGCGTATATGAGGAGGTGAAGACGATCATGCATCATGGCCGTCCTTTTCGGGCCGACCAGGTGGGAAGCCATCTGCGGCCCGATACGCTCGTCGACGCGCGGCAGCGCGCAGGTAAAGGCGAGATCAAGCGGGAAGAGCTACGCGCGATCGAGGACCGATGCATTCGCGAGGTCGTCGCGATGCAAGAACAAGCTGGTCTGCACTGCGTCACGGATGGCGAATTCCGGCGGGGCTCCTGGAACAAGGATTTCCTCGCCGGCTTCGATAACGTCATCGAGCGGCCGGGCAATCTCCAAGTCTTTCACCGCAACCCCGATGGCACACCGGTCGCACAAGTTTCCGCTTGGGGCGTGACCGGCAAGATCAAGCGCTCCCATCAAATCCAAGTCG
>Ga0134126_10009773_pt1 | contig 12083 bp, 9 predicted proteins | sample KB31752_FD_96881 | JGI IMG/M metagenome (GOLD analysis project Ga0134126, IMG submission 96881) | Terrestrial soil microbial communities with excess Nitrogen fertilizer from Kellogg Biological Station, Michigan, USA - KB3-175-2 | ecosystem: Environmental > Terrestrial > Soil > Unclassified ...
CGCGGGGCTTCGCCCCGCGACCCGCTTTACGCTCGGCAGGGCTGGGTCCCTGGGACCCCAGCCCTGCCGGGCCCGCGCCGCTTCGATCCCCGGGGGCGGACCGCCCTACGGAATTTCGCGGTCTTTCCGCGCCAACTTGGCCCGCAGTGCCAACGGCGCGGCCCCCGCGTACGGCTGCAGCGGCGCAGGCGCGGCTCCCGGCTTCGGTATTGCTGCCGCCGCGAGCGGACGCGCGGGTGGGCGGGGCGGCCTCGTCCTCGGCCGGGGGAGGCGCGAAGGGCTCCATGGTGAAGGCTTGGGGGCGGTGGGAATCGAGGAGGCGGGGCGAGCCCACGCGGCGTTCGGCGGGGCGGTCGAAGACCTCGGAAAGCAGGCCGAGGAGCTTGGGCAGCTTCTCGCGGTCGGGGGCGGCGGCGGAGAACATGCGAGCTTGGAAGCGCCTGGGGCGGGCCAGCCGCAGCTCGAGATGGAAGCCGAGGAGGGCGGCGCGGGGCGGATGGCGCTCGATCTCGAGCTGCAGTTGGGCGGCGAGGGCGCGGGCGTCGCGCAGGGGCACGGCGAAGGCGCGGGAATAGGGGGCTGGGGGCGCGCCGCGTTCCAAGGCGAGCTCGAGCTCGGCGGCTTCGACCACGCGGTCTTGGCGCTCGAGCACGAGGGCGAAGCGGGCCAGCTCCTGTTCGAGCGCGGTTTTCAGAACCTGGAGATCGTGGAGGGGGGGATCGAACTGGCGATCGGCGATCAGGCGGGTTTCGGGCGGCGGAGGCGGGTTGAGGATGCCCGCCACCTCGGCCCGGGCCAAGGCGCGCAGGTGGACACCGACCGCGCCGAGGCGGGCGGCCAGAGGCGCGGCGGGGAGGGCGGCGAGCGCGCCGAGGGTGCGAATGCCCCAGCGCTCGAGCAGCGCCAGCGTCTCCGCGATCGCGTCCGGGGCGGCGACGGCGCGGGTCAGCTCCTGGCACTCGGCGAGCAGGGCCAGCGGCAGGGGCGCCAGGGCTTCCGCTTCCTGGCCGGCGGGCAGCCTGCGCTGGCCGCTCTTCGCCGCCAGCAGCGCCATGGCGGGCTGGGCGGCGATGCCGGTGCGCAGGGTCAGGCCGGCGGGCGCGAATGCCTGTTCCATCTTGGCGGCGGCGGCTTGGGCTGAGCCGTGCAGGCGCTGGAGGCCGGCGAAATCGAGGACGGCGAGGTCGGGAGCGATGGGCTGCACGCGCGGGGAGATGCGGTCGGCGAGCGCCAGCAAGCGCTGGCTCAGCGCGGCCTCGGCGTCGGCGCGCACCGGCCACGGCTGCACCGCGGGGCAGCGGCCGAGGGCCTGGGCCACGGCCATGCCGCAGTGGATGCCGGATTGGATGGCCGCAAGGTTGGCGGCGGCGACGAGCTCGAGCGGGCCTTGGCGCTCGGTGGCCATGGCCGCGGCCGCGGGCAGGCCGCCGCAGGCCGCCTGCAGGCGGAAAGCGGGAAGCCAGGCGCAGAGGTGGAGGCTCGGCGGGCTCATGCCACCACCTGGGCGGTGAGCTCGTGGACGGGGCCCGCGTCTGGACTGGGGGGACGGCGATCGAGCTGGCGGCGGGCGGTGTGCACGCGGACTTGGATGCGGGCGCCTTCGAGGACGGGGCGGGCCTGCAGGTTCCAGTGCCAGGCGGCGTAGCGGACGGAGAGGACGGTGTCGGCGCAACTGCCGGCGAGGGGGCGGGGCGCGAGCACCAGCAGGGCCGCGCGGCGCTCGCACTCCAGGCCGCGCAGGAGGCGGAACCAGGAGGAGCGCGGCTGGCGCAGCTCGGGCTCGGGGCAGTCGAGGAGATCGAGGACGAGGAGCGAGAACCCGCCGGCTTGAATCACGGTTTGGGCGGCGCGCAGGGCCGCCACCGCATCGCCGCCGCGCACCCACAGCAAACGCTGCAGGGCCAGCCCGGCGCGGGCCGCAGCCAGCGGATCGAAGCGGTCGGCCGGATCGAGCCAGGCGATCTTGCCGGAAAACTGGGTGGCGAGGTGGAGGGCCAGGCTCGCGAGGCCGCCGGCGGTGGCCGACACCAACTCGGTGATCGTCCCCGGGCGGAGGCGGAGGGCCTCGCCCCCGCCGGCGGCATAGGACGCCGCCCGTCTCTTGGCCGGGGGCTCTGCCCCCGACGGCTCCCGTTGGTCGCCTCCCCCTCGGCCGCTCCGAGATCGGTCGAGGGGCGCGACGGGAATATTGCTGGCCAGCGACGGGTGGGGCAAGCCGGCGGGACCGGGCCCCTCGACCTCGATCTCGCCTCCGCCGGAGACGACCCGGTCGTCGCCGCGACTGGCCTGATCCCGAGACGCAAAGCCGCGCAGGGTCGAGCCCAGGCCGCGCTTGCCGAGAAGGATCTCCAGTTCGCTTTTGGAGGAAATTGCCGCCACCACGAGCCTCTGATCTTCGCTTTTTCTTCGCTTAGATTAAAGGGGCTTCGGCGCGGTTGTCAATGGCGCGGAGGAGGGGGCGAGTTTCCAGTGAACGGCGTCCGGGGACGGCGCCCGTAGATCTCGCCATCGCCGGAGCGACTCGGTCGTTGCCGCAATTGGAGTTTCGAGCGCGCGCAGCCGTTTAGGCGACGCTTAGCTCTGAAACCACTTCCACTGGCCGGGGGTGAGCGGGACCACGGACAGGCGGCCGATCCGGAGCAAGGGGGAGTCGGCGAAGAGGGGCTGGGCCTTGATCTGGGCCAGGGTCTTGGGGTTTTTCAGCCGGGGGCCGACCTGGACCGTGACCCGCGGCAGCTTGGGGTCGGAGGCGTCCACGCGGAGCACGGTTGCCGTGCCGACGGCGGTGCGCCCGCTGCCGGTGTGGAAGAAGATCAGCTTGGCGCCCGGCTTCATCTCGCGCAGGTTCTTGACCGCGGCTGGCGCGGTCACGCCGTCCCAAAGCGTCTGCTGATCGCGGAGGAGGTCGTCGAAGGAATAGGCGCCGGGTTCGGACTTGAAGAGATAGTAGTCCATAAGGAGGGCTTGCCCCCATGGTGGAATGGCGACGGCTCGCAGTCAACCCGCGGCGGGCGGGACGCCGCCCGTCTCTCTTCTGCCGGGGGCTATAATGCTGGCGTGAATTTCCGGACGGTGGTCTGGGTGATGGCGATGCTGGCGGCGGGCGTGGCCCAGGGCGCAACCTTCGAGGCCGCCGCCGCGCCGGGGGCGAACTACGCGGTGGCCGAGTTCCGGCTTTGGGTTCCCGCCGGGGCGACGAGGCTGGCCGCGACGTTGGTGCTGGTGCCGGGCTCGAACGGCGACGGCCGCGCGGCGGTGGACGACCCGGTGTGGCAGGGGTTCGCCGCCCAGCACCGCCTGGCCTTGGTGGGCTGCTATTTCAAGGACAAGCCGCACCCGGAGGGCTTCATCGAGCAGTACGCCAACGTGGCCCAGGGGAGCGGCGAGGCGTTGCTCGACGCGATGCAGAGCTTCGCCGGGCAAGCGGGGCATGCGGAGCTGGCCAGCGCCCCGTTCCTGCTCTGGGGCATGTCGGCGGGGGGCGAGTTCAACTACGAATTCACGGCCTGGAAGCCGGAGCGGGTGGTGGCGTTCGTGGTGAACAAGGGCGGAATTTATTACACCGCGCTGACGCCGCCGGCGGCGCGGGCGGTGCCGGGGATGCTCTTCATCGGCGGCGCCGATTTGGATTCGCGCAAAGACATCATCCGCGGGCTGTTTGCGCTGAACCAGCGCGGGGGCGCGCGCTGGGCGCTGGCGGAGGAGCCGGGCGCGGCGCATATCGTGGGGCGTTCGCGCGACGTCGCCCTGGTGTTTTTCGAGGACGTGATGGCGCTGCGGCTGGGCCAGGACGGCCTGGTGCCGATTGCCAAGGGCACGGGCTGGGTGGGCGATGCCAAGGCGTTGAGCATTGCGCCGGTTGCGGCGGGCCGCCCGCCGGCCTATCCGGTGGCGTGGCTGCCGACCGAGCGGGTGGCCCGCGCCTGGCTGGCGATGGAGACCGGCAAGCCCTTCGAGCCGCCGCAGCCGTGAAGGGCTATTGCTTGACCAATGTCAGCAAATAGAGAATGATCCCGGCGCCGACCAAGCCGCCGCCGAGGCCGACAAAGGTCAGCAAGGCGATGGGGTGGACGAAGGCCATGGTCACGGCTTCGGTGAGCAGGCCGGTGGCGATGAGGGCGCCGGCCAGGCGGAGGCGGCTTTCCAGGCGCGCGACGGGGAGGCTCACGGCTTTGGGCTCCAGAACTTCTGCTTCGGAAGCTGGCCGACGTCATGCACCATGTCGTGGCAGCCGCTGGAGACGCAGGAGAGCGTTCCGGAGGCGAGCAGGCTCATCATGGCGCTGTGGGTGGGATCTTCCTCGAATTGGCGAGCGCCGGCGTGACAGTGCAGGCAGGTCTGGTTATTGAAGGGCTGGTAGAGGTGGATGGGTTTCATGGGGGTGCCGAAGTACTGCACCCAGACGTGATGGAGCCCCTCGAGCTTAGCCTGCAGGGTGCCGAACTGCGCGTAGTCGGTGTGGCAGGTGTAACAGGCGGCATCGGTGGGCACGAGATGGTCCTGGAAGTGGACGGCGGGAATATAGCGAGCATCGGCGATATATAAGCTCTTCCCCCAGGGCGCCATGATATGGCAGGAGAGGCAGAACCGGGTCTGCTCGGATCGGGTCAACTGCTCCGAGCCGCCGAGGCCGAAGGCCAGCAACGGCAGCAGGAAGAGCGCGGCGAAGGCGAAGATCTTCCCGTCGCGGCTCCGCGTGACCGCCGGCCGCAGCACCAGCACCAGCGCCGCCGCGAGCGCGAGCCCGAGCAGCGCATCGAACAGGTACACGGGCGTCAGCGGGACCAGGAGCGTCAGATTCCCTTCTTTTTGGCGAGCGCGCGGACGTAGGCGACCAAGTCCTGAATCTGATCCTTGGAAAGCAGCTTGCCAAAGGCCGGCATTTTCGCCTTGCCGTCGCCGATGATGGCGGCGAGCTGGGCATCGGTTTCTTCCTGCACCGCGGGCAGGCTGAAATCGCGGGCGCCCAGCGCCTTGCCGGCCGGCACCGCCGCGCGGCCATCGGGGCCGTGGCAGGCGGCGCAGCGGGCTTGATAGAGCTCGGCGGCCTTGGGCGACTGCGCCGCAGCGGCGGCAGCCAAACCCAGGCCCAGGAGGATGGTGATGGCAGTGGATCGCATGGTTCCCCTTTTCGCGTCAGAACGAGTAGCGCAGCGACAACGTGAGCAAATTGGCGTGGAAGTTATCGAGCGGAAACGGCGCCAGGCCGCTGGGCAGGCCTCCCGGTTCGCCATAATCATAATTCCGCCAACTGCCGGAGAACACGGTGCCCGGCGCCATTTGGAATTCGACCCCGGCGGTGGGGCGAAGGTAGTCGTATTGCAACGCCCCGGCGGGTGCCAGCGGGTCGAGCAGGAGGGAGCTGCCGCGGGTGAAGCTGCCGGCAAAGCCTAGCCGCAGGGTGGTTCGCGGCACCAGCCGGATGACCGTGTCGGCGTAGACGAAATGGTCGAGGTCGGAGTAGGAGCCGATGGCGGCCAGTTTGACCGGGGATCCGGCCACCGGGCAGGCGAAGCTATTGGATGGCGATGGAGCCGAGCCCACGGTGAAGCAGACCAGGGCCGAGGAGAAGATGCTGTTGTAGGTGAACCCGCTCTCGAAGCTGATCTTGTCGGCGGGCAGCAGCGTTGCCGCCAGGGCATAGCTGCGGTTGTGGGCGAAATCGTGGACGTCGATGGCGTTGTCTTGGGCGTTGTAGGCGTCCACATCGACGCTCAGCGTCGCCCAAGCGGCCGGGGAGTAGGCAGCTTGCGCGGCGTAGCGCTGGGAGGTGCGGGGATCGATGCGGTCGAAGGAATGGTCGGCGGTGGAGTAGGCGAGGTCGGTGCCCAGGCGGAGCTTGGCGCTGGGCCGGGCCCAAGCGCCGAACAGCAGGCTGTTGCCATGGATGTTGGCGGTCTGGCTGACCAGCGGCGGCAGCGCCGCCAGGTTGGGGTTGAAGCTCACCGAACCATCGGGGTTGAGGCTGCAGGCGGAGGGCAGCATGCCTTTGACCAGGGCGCAACTGCCGCGGAAGGCGAGCGCAGCGCCCGAGCCGGGATCGTAGGTATCGCCGGTGATGTAGTCGGCCTCCCCGTCCGCCACCCGTTGATGGCTGTAGCGATAGCCGACGTGGGCCCCCATCCAGCCGGAGAAATCATAATCGAGCATGAGGGTGTCGGCGAGGTTGTTGTTGCCGAGAAAGGTGTAGGTGGCCCCGGTCTCGAGGTCGGCGACCGAAGCGGCGGCATGCTGCGGGCAGGTGGCGGCAGTGTAGGGGGCGGGGCAGTTGGTGGAGTTGAAGACGGCGGGGGGCACCAGCAGGGAGGCGGCACCGTTGGTGAGCGGGGCCTGGGTGAAATTGGTGACGGATCTGTAGATGTAGTCGCCGGGGTTCTCGAAGCGATACAGGTTGAAGGTGTCGGTGAGGCGCAGGTCGGAGCGGAGGGACCAAATGGCGGTGCCGTCGCCCTGGGCGTCCACGCGGCTGGCCCGGGTGGCAGCGGTTAGGGCGGTGGCGCGGGTGAGCGAACTCAACCCATTGCCGGTCTGGCTGAAATTGGCGACGGTATTGGCTCCGCTGTTGTAGCTGAAGCTGGCGGTCAGCGCCAATTGGGACCAGTAGTCGGAGTGGAGGCTGAGCCGCTCGGTGGGCAGCGAGGTCCGCGCCGGCGCCACTTGCGAATAAGAGAGATATCCCTTGCACAGCGGGTTGGCGGTGGGCGGGCTGGTCGCCTGGTTGAGCGCATTGCTGCAGGGGGTGGTGCCGCTGAAGACGAAGCCCAAATCCACCGGGGTGCCATTGGGGAGCTGGTAGGGCGTGGGCACCCCGGCGACGACGGTATCGTTCTTGAAGTACTCGAAGAATTGATCGTAGGAGAGCACGGTGCGCGCGAACGGCTTGTAGTCCACCCCGAAGCGCAGCGAGTTCATGGTGGTGCGGTAGCTTTCTTCGAGCTGGGTATCGACGTTGTCGTGCAAGGTCGAGGCGGCGGGCCCGGTTTGCACGTTGCGGGCGTAGCCGAGGCGGAAGCTGATGCGCGCAAGCGGCAGCAGGCGCAGCTCGTAATCCTGCATGCGGTGGGAGAGGTCGAGTTGGTGCAGGGTGTAGCCGACGCCGACGGCGGGGGTGTTGCTGGCGGGGTTCAGCGGGTTCGAGAGCAGGTTGTAGTCGAAGACGTTCTCATCGCGCCGCCACGCGCCGGAAAAATTGTAGAGCTTGCCTTGGTCGGCGTGCAGCCGGACGACACTCTGGGGATCGCCGCCGAGGCCGGCGGTGGTGAGGGAGAGATTGTCGAACCATCCGCCGCGGCCGGCGGCGGCGCGGGCGATCAGCGAGCCATCGAGCAAGCGCGGCCCGGACTGCAAATTGACGAAGGTGGCGTAGTTGGCGGCGCTGCCGGCGATGCTGCCGAAGCGGTAGCCGAGGGAATACGTCTGCTGCACCTGGTAGGGACCGACCTGGGTCGCCGGCGGCGTTTCCGGCGCGGTTTGGGCCGTTGCCAGCCCGGCCGAGCCCATCAGCGCCGCCAGGATTGTGGCGATGCGGGTGCCGGCGGCCGCGGCGCGGCGGCAGGGGGCGTCAAAAAAAGAAGAAGGGGCTGAAGTTCGAGCCATGGATCTGGGTATGGCAGCTCAGGCACGACTGGAATTGGGTCGTCTGGTTATGGAAGTTGGGGATGCCGGGCGCTCCGCTGAAGCTGGAGGCGGTGTGGCACTGCAGGCAAAGGATATTCACCTCGGCGACTTTCAGCAGGTGGGGGCTGGAGGCGCCATGCGGGTTGTGGCAAGCCATGCAGCCATTCACCTTGACGGCTTGGTGCTCGAAGACGAAGGGGCCGCGTTTGTCCACGTGGCAGGTGTAGCAGACGGCATCGGCGGCGGCGGCGGTGCGGAGCTGGTGCGGGATGGGGGCGCCGTGGGGGTTATGGCAGTCGCTGCACTGGACCAGGCCTTCGTTCACCTTGTGGTGGGAGGGCATCTCGAACTCGGCTCGGCGGGCCATGTGGCAGGTGTAGCAGAGGGCAGGCTGGGGCAGCTTGAGCAGCGCCGATACCGTCTTGGGATGGTGGATCGAATGGCAACTGGTGCAACTGGCACCGTTGCGGACATGCACGGAGCTGGCGAAGTTCTGCTGTTCGTGGCTGGTGCTGTGGCAACTGAGGCACTGAGCATTGACGGCCGCAGGCTTGGCGGCGCGGAAATTAAAAATGGTGGCAGGGTCGGCTGGATTCTCGGTGTGTTTTTGGCCAGGCCCGTGGCAGCTTTGGCAGCCGGGCTGGACGCCCGTGGCGAACGCGCCGAGGGGAATCTTGGCATGGGGCGCGGTTTGGTACCGGGCAAACTCCTCGGCGTGGCAGGTCTCGCAGGCGGCGTTGGGCACGTAGCCGGAGGCGGCCGGGGCGGTGGCCGCCGCCGGCTTAGCCGCGGGCGTCTGCGCCGCCGCTCCCCAGAGCGACAGGGCCAGCGCGACTGGGACCGATAGGTATATATTCTTGTTGAGATGCATTGACCGCGAACCGATTGTACCTCACTTGCGGTCCGCGTCTGTGACAGGAGTCACACCGCGCCTGCCGGCGCCGCGGTTCGCCCCTGGGCCTTGATCCGGCCGACGCGCCAAGGTGGACTCGGGCCAGTTGATTGGCGGCCGCTGTCCGGAAGGCTTCGGCGAATAGAAAGCTCGCGGGCCCGCGAAGCGCAGCCGCGCTTGCGGCGGGCGCAGGATTGGGGAACAATGTCGGCATGGGAAGCTGGGGAGCGGCTTGGCTGCCGGATGTCCGGCTGGGGGCGCGGGCGATGCGCGCCAATCCGCTGCTGAGTTTGGTGGCGGTGGGTTCGCTGGCGCTCGCCATCGGGGTCAACACCGCCATCTTCAACACCTGGAGCGCGGTGATGCATCACCGTATTGCGGTGCAGCAGCCCGACCGCCTGGTTTCGATCTTCACCCAGGCGCCGTCCATCCCCGGCATCGGCTACATCCCCATCTCGCATCTCGACTCCCTCGACTATGCCCGCAATCCGCAGGTATTCAGCGGCACCTACGAGATTCGGCAGGCGCCGGTGGCGATGGTCTATGGCGGCCGCGCCGAGCAGGCCACGGCCGGGGTGGTGAGCGGCAATTTTTTTGACGTGCTGGGGGTTGCGGCGGCGGTGGGGCGGGTCTTCCACACGGTGGATGCCCCCGCCGACGGCACCGGAGCGCTGGCCGTGCTCAACAATCGGTTTTTCGTGAGCCGCTTCGGCGGCAACCCGGCCATTCTCGGCGCCCGGCTCTCGATCAATGGCACCGGATTCACCGTGATCGGGGTTGCCCCCCCGGACTTCGACGGCACCGGGACGCTGGCGGCGGCAGATCTTTGGGCGCCCATCACCATGCATGCGGCGCTGCTGCCGAGCGCCGTGGATCGTTATTACAACGCGCGCAACGCGCAATACTTCAACATGGTGGGGCGGCTGCAGCCGGGCGTGACTCCGGCCCAGGCCGCCGCCGCCGTGCGGGTGACGGCGGCCCGGCTGGCGCGGCAGTATCCCGAGGCCGATCAACCGCTCACCGCCACCGTGATGCCGCTGCTGGCCAGCGGCATCAATCCCAACCAGCGCTCCACCTTCGAACTGGCCTTCACCGTGATGCTGGCGGTGGTCGGGATGGTGCTGCTGATCGCCTGCGCCAACGTGGCGAATCTGCTGCTGGCCCGCGCCTGGACGCGGCGGCGCGAGATGGCGGTGCGGCGCGCGCTGGGGGCCTCGCGCTGGCGGCTGGCGCGGCAGTTGCTGGCAGAATCGCTGTGCCTGGGGGGCCTGGCGGGCGTGGCCGGATTGGCGGTCGCCTGGATCGGGCAGCGCGAGCTCTGGAGCCATCGCCCGCTGGCGCTGCAGCAAGCGCCGATCCACTTGAGCTGGAACGCTCCCATGGGGGCATTCACGATCGGGCTGGCGCTGCTGGCCAGCTTGCTCTTTGGGCTGGCGCCGGTGGCGATGTCGGCGCGGCTGGACTTGGCCTCGCACCTCAAGTCGGCCAACGCCGGAAGTTCGAGCGGCGGCGGCGGGCGGGCGGGCTTGCGGGGCGCGTTGCTCGCCGGCGAGGCCGGGTTTTCCATCGTTGCCCTGATTCTGGCCGGGCTGTTTCTGGCCAGCCTGCGCCACCTCCAGACCACGACTCCGGGGTTTGATGCCAGCCGCCTGGTCACGCTGCGTTTCGACATGTCGAATACCGGTTTCCGCCTGGACCGGCCGGGAGCGCCCAACCAGTTGCTGACCTTCGACCGGAAGCTGCTGGAGCGGGTGCTGCGCCTGCCGGGCGTGAGCGCAGCGACGCTGGCTTCGGGCACTCCCATGGCGGCGCGATCAATCTCCCATACTTACCAACTGGAGGGCCAGTCGCAGCGGAGGCAAGGGCTGCGTCTGGCTGAGGTGGAGGCGATCGCGCCCGCCTCGTTTTTCCATACGATGGGCATTTCCCTGATCGAGGGCCGGGACTTTTCGCCCGGCGATGGCGTCCATGACCCCCAGGTGATGATCGTCAACCAGACGTTCGCCCGCAGGTCCTGGCCGGGCCAGGATCCGATTGGCAAGCGCGTCCTCTTTCACGACGACGACGGTCCCACCCAGGTGGTGGGGGTGGCGCAAGACAGCAAATACGAGTCCATGGCGGAGGACGCCGTCGCCTTCGCCTACGTGCCGCTGGCGCAAAATCCAGCCACCGCGCTGGGACTCGCGGTGCGCGGCGCGGAGACGGGCGCGGGCGGGGCCGCGCAGCAGGCGGGGATGCTGCGGGAGATGAGCCAAGTGGTGCAGGCCTTGCGGCCGCAACTGGCGGTGACCGCCGCCCAGCCGGCCACGGTGGCGATCGAGCAGTCGTTGTGGGCGGAACGCATGGGTGCGGAGCTGCTGGCCCTGCTGGCGGAGTTCGCGACCCTGCTGGCGGCGATCGGCGTCTATGGCGTGGCGGCCTACAGCGTGCGCCAGCGCTGGCGCGAGTTGGGCATCCGCCTGGCCCTGGGCGCGAGCACCGGCCGCGTGTTCACCATGGTGCTGCGCGACGGGCTGGCGCCGGTGCTGGTCGGCGTCGCGGCGGGTGCGGGAGCGGCGGTACTGCTGGCCCACGCCTCGGCCGCGTTGCTTTTTGGCGTGGGCCCAGCCGATCCGGCGGTCTTGCTGGGCTATAGCGGGCTTTTCATCGGCGTGGCGGCGCTGGCCTGCGCGCTGCCCGCCCGGCGCGCTGCCCGCATCGATCCGCTGGGGGCGTTGCGCAGCGAATAGCAGGACCGCCGGTCGCTGGAGGTGCTGGCGATCGCTGCACGGCGTCTTGACGTGGCCGGTCCCCCGCTTTTGGCGTCGAGCCGGAAGTGAACCAGAACCCCTGCTTCGATCCGGCGGAGCTTCGCAGGGCCATTTGTCGCGCGCGCCGCGCGCGAGCAATGGTCGTGGCGAGAGGATTTGAACTTCCGATTTATTGCGGCACCGCTCTCATGATCAGCCTCAAAATCGTTCGCATTACATTTCCCGAGCTCACTCTCGCAGATGGCAGCTTCAGCTGCGTAGCAACCTGCAATGTGATCAACCAGTTTCGCCCGGCAGCTCGCGCAGCTGATCGAAAGGATCCCTGCTGGCATTGATGCCCTGCAGCTGCAGCAGGTCCACCTGCAATCGCATGTGACCGACGCTTGGTCGTGACTCGGCACTGCGCCGATTTGGCCCACAACGATTTCGGTCACGGCGAAGCCGGTTTTGTGCCTGACAACAGTATGGGCAGCTTCATGGAGACAAGCGTCAGAAGAGATTGGCATTTTTATCCACGATAATTTCCATACGAAATCATCTACGCTCGAAATCACCAGAGAAGCGGTTCAGCAACTCCTCGGCCCAAAGCGCCCCGCTCGGCGCATCTTCGTGCTTGAAATATACAAACGCATCGCCGGCATGGAGCAGACTCGTGACGCTGGCGGTGAGCTTCTCGCGGTCTGCCGCTGAGTAGTCGTCCTTTCGATATCGCAGGTAGGCAAAATCGGCCGTGGCGGCGCGCGGCATGTCCAAGATCTCCGTCTCGGCCTGGCAGAGCGCCACATTGTGCGCGCGCAATAGCTGGTACGCATCCTCGCAGAACC
>Ga0134126_10009774_pt1 | contig 12083 bp, 9 predicted proteins | sample KB31752_FD_96881 | JGI IMG/M metagenome (GOLD analysis project Ga0134126, IMG submission 96881) | Terrestrial soil microbial communities with excess Nitrogen fertilizer from Kellogg Biological Station, Michigan, USA - KB3-175-2 | ecosystem: Environmental > Terrestrial > Soil > Unclassified ...
CCGATCTCGTCGAACGAGAAGAACTCGCCGTGGTGGGCGGTCCGGGCGTCGCGCCAGCAGGCGCGCATCACCGCGAGGGCCTCGTCGCTCCACGCCCCGCGGCGGTCGTAGTTGCCGCCCAGCAGCTCGATCTCCTCGCGCATCCAGCCCACGCCGACCCCGAGCACGAGCCGGCCGCCGGCCAGATGATCCAAAGTCGCGCACATCTTGGCCGCCATCACCGGGTTGCGGTGGGGCAGCACCAGGATGCTGGTGCCGAGCTGCACGCGCTCGGTCACCCCCGCCACCAGGGACAAGGTGACGAGCGGCTCCAGGAACGGCACGTCGGCCGCGAGGGGGAACTGGCCGGTCGGGCTGTAGGGGTACTGCGGATCGATCCGGTACGGGATCACCACGTGGTCGCTGGCCCAGAGCGAGTCGTAGCCGAGAGCCTCCATGCGCCGGGCGACGGTGAGCACGCTCTCGCGCGTGCCCACCGGCCCGAACATGGGCAGGTGGCAGCCGATCTTCATGGGCGAAGCGCCGCGGCGGAGGACACGAGACTAGTCGCGACGGGCGGAGCCGGAGGCGTGCAGGAGACGATCGCCGAGCTCGTCGCGCGTGATCATCTCCCCGAGACGCGAGCGCTGGATCTTGCCCGACGAGGTCTTGGGGATCGTGCCGGGGCGGACCAGCAGCACCTTCGCGGGTCGATGGCCGCGGCCCTCGCGCACGCGCCGGACGATGTCGCGCACCAGGCGGGAGAGCGTCTCCGCGTCGGCGGCCGGCTCGCGCACCTCGGCCACCACGTGCAGGCGCTGGGTGCCGGTGCGGTCGCTCTCGATCCCCACCGCGGCCGAGTAGCGCACGCCGGGCACCTGGTCGACGATCTCCTCCACGTCGGCCGGGATCACGTTCTCACCCCCGAGGATGATCACGTCCTTCAGCCGGCCGGTGACGAAGAGATATCCCTCCGCGTCGAGGAAGCCCAGGTCGCCGGTGCGGAGCCAGCCGTCGGGGGAGAGCACCCGCGCGGTCGCCTCCGGGTTGTTGTAGTAGCCCTGCATGACCCCGGGGCTCTGCACGCAGATCTCGCCCTCCGCTCCCGGCTTCATCTCCTCCTCGCCGTCCATGATCCGCACGCGCACCCCGCGGCACGGCTGACCCACCGAGAGGAACTTGCCGGAGGAGTCGAGCCGGAGCGGGGTCTGGCGCGGCCAGATCGCCACCGCGAGGGTGGCCTCGGCGAGGCCGTAGCACGGGGTGATCAGGTTCCCCACCCCGAACTTCGATTCGAACGCCTCGATGGTGCTGAGGCGCACCGGCTCCGCGCCGGACAGCGCCTGCTTGAGCGAGGAGAGATCGAGGCCGCTGGTGTCGCCGATGTTCCGCACGCAGTTGCGGTAGCCGAAGTCGGGCGACACCGTGAAGGTGGCCCCGACCCGCGTGCAGAGCTCGAGCCAGACCCGAGGGTTCTTGAGGTCGGGCGGGAGCAGGTGGACCGGCGCCCCGTTCCACGGCGGGGTGAACGCGCAGCCGATCAGGCCCATGTCGTGGTAGAGCGGCAGCCACGAGACCACCACGTCGTCGCGGGTCAGCTGCGCGGCCTCGGCCATGAACTCCACCGTGCGCACCACGTTGGAGTGGGTCAGCACCACTCCCCGCGGGGTGCCGGTGCTTCCCGAGGTGTACTGGAGGAACGCCACGTCGTCGGCGGACGGGGTGGGAAAGGCGGGCGGCGGGCCGTCGACCTCGAGGTCGCTCGGCTCGAGCACGTGGCGGATGTTCGCGGCCCCGGCCTGGGACTCCTCGACGCCCTGGCGGAACCAGCCGATGGTGACCACCGCGGTGGCCTGGGAGTCGCGGAAGATGCCCGCGGTGGCCTCGACGCCCAGGGTGGGGTAGAGCGGCACCGGGATCGCGCCCAGGCGGAGGGCCCCGAAGAACGTGTAGAAGAACTCGGCGCAGGTGGGATAGATCAGGCACACCTTGTCGCCGCGGTCGATGCCCGCGCGCCGGAGGCCCGCCGCGTAGCGCGCGCTCTCCCGCCAGAGACGCCCGTAGGGGACCGTTTCGTCGAAGAGGTGGAAGTAGGCGGTATCGGGGTCCCGGGCGGCTCTGCCGCCCATCAGCTCGGTCAGGGTGGCCGGGACGGGCGCTCCTGGCTTCACGGGCGGCATTCTAGCGAATGCGCGGGTCACCGGTCCATCGTGATCACGTCGAACGTCTCCGCATAGGCGTAGCCCCGCGGCTTGCCAAGCTCGGCCCCCCGGGCCCGCACCCGGGCCTCGACACCCGCGAAGTCCTTGAACTGGCTCGCATGGCAGGCGAGCGCCTTGATCTTGAGATCGATGGTGTCGCTGATGTCGACGACCGCTTCCGGGTTCTCCCACCACATCAGGTACACCTCGCGCACCTTGTGGGGCTCGAGCCCCTGCGCGAGCAGCTCCGGGAATGCCATGTGGTCGCGCGCGAGGGGATAGACGCAGTCGAGCGCGATGCCGGCGACGGTGCGGTGGTCGCGATGAGAGGCGCCGAGGTTCTTGGTGCGATTCGGGTTCTGGATGATGAGCCGGTCCGGGCGGTGCCGCCGGATCGCGGCGGTGACCGCGCGGCGGGTCTCGTAGGTGTCCTCGACCTCGCAGTCCGGGAAGCCGAGGAAGTCCACCGTCTCCACCCCCAGCACCTGGGCCGCGGCCCGCTGCTCGTCGGCCCGGATGACCGCGAGCCGCTCGGGAGTCATCGTGCGATCGCCCGAGCCCTTGTTGCCGTTGGTGGCGATGCAGTAGGAGACCTGCTTGCCCTCGCGCACGAGCTTGGCGATGGTGCCGCCCGCGCCGAACTCGGAGTCGTCGGGGTGAGCGGTCACGACCAGGACTCGCTGGATGGGCGCGGCCTGACTCGGATCGGGACTCGGATCGGGCATGTGCACGGCTCCTTTCGTGGGGGCTATGGTACCACCCTCGCTATAATGCGGCGGGTGACCTCCCGGTCGACCGGCGTCGTCGCGCTGTGGCTCCTCCTCGCCGGGTTCCTTCTCCTCGGCGCGCTGCCGAACCAGACCGCGTCGATCCGGCTCGGCGGCCTGTCGCTGCTCTGGTGGTACGGCGGCGTGCTCGCGCCCGTGATGGGCGTGCTCGTGGCGATCCGCTGGCTGGCCGGTCCGCTGCCCGCGCCCCGCCACGACGGATGACGTCGGTCTCCCGGGTCCTCGCGGTCTGGCTGACGCCCGCCGCGCTCCTGGCGGTGCCCGCCGCGCTCGCGACGCACGCCGCGGGCGGTCTCTGGCTGGGCCTCGTGCTCCTGCTCGCGCCGCTCATCGTCCTCGGTCTGCCCGCCGCCGCGGACCCTCGCAACGACCGCGGCTCCCTGTTCCCGGTGGTGACGCTGCTGATCGCGGTGGGACTGCTGCTGTGGGCGAACATCGCGCTCGCGGGCGACCTGGCCGCGTGGCTGGGAGCGCGGCGGTGGCAGGGCATCGTGGTCGCCGCGGTCTCGGGATGGGTGCTCACCGCGTGGCGGCCGCTCCGCCGGACCGCGCCGCTGCTGCTGGCCATCGCGCTGGTGGCCGCCGCCGCGCCGCTGATGCAGGTGGGCTGGGCGACCGGCCTCGGCCCCATCGCGGCGTGGGAGCGCGTGGCGGCCCAGCCCGCGTTCCGGTTTCCCGCCGGCAGCCCGTGGGTGACCACGGGGCGCGCGCTCGCCTCGGTGCACGGGCGGGCCCCGCTCGTCTTCGAGGAGGTGCACCGGCTCACCGCGCCCGCGGGCGGGGTGGTGCGCGCGCGCACGCTCGACGGCACGCGGCTCTCCGAGATCGAGTGGACGCTGGCGCCGGGACAGAGCGTCACCCTGCGGTCGGGGGACGAGCTGGTGCATGGCGCGCTCCGGCTCCGCTTCGAGGCTGACAAGCGCGTGCCCGGCGCGCCGCCGTCCGGCGCCGCGTGGGCGGAGGACCGGCCCCGGCGCTGGCTCGAGCGGCTGGGCGTGCTGGTCACGCTGCTGCTGGGCGCGGCCGCGCTCCTGCGCGCGGGGCTCACGGTGCGCCTGTCGCGGGACGGCGCTGGGTTCCTCGCCGGCGGCCTCCTCCTCGCCTTCGGGTGGGCGCAGCTCTGGGCGGTCTACGCGATGCTGCAGTCGCCCGATCTCTTCCTGGGTGGCGTGACCCTCGAGCGGCTCCTCGAGGTGCCGGGCGCGGCGCTGTTCGCGGAGCCCTGGCGCCGCACGCTCCAGGTGTTCCTGATCGCGGCCGGGCTCGCCCTGTTCCTCGCCTCGAGCGTGGCCCTGCGCGAGCGACTGGGCGCGCTGGACCCGACCGGGGGCGGCGAGATCGGTCGCGATCCCGGCCTCTGGGCCGCGCTCTTCGGCGCCGCCGCGCTGGCGAGCCTGTGGCCGGTGGACCCGTGGACGCTCACCCTGCTGGCCCTGGGCGGCGTGGGCTGCGCGCTGGGCCCGGCCACGATGTGGCCGGCCCCACCCGGGCGCGCCGCGCTCGCCACCACCGCGGGAGTGGTCGGGCTGCTGGTGTTCGCCACGCTCGCCGCGGCGCAGCTGCGCGGCGGCGGCGACGCCGTGCTGAGCGGTGTCATCGGCTATCCGGCGCTGGCCGGCGGGCCCGCCGGCGTCTTCGTGCTCTGGCTCGGCCGCCGGCGCGCCGGGTGAGCGAGCACCCGCCGCTCCTCAACCCGACGCTGGCCGCCTGCCTCGGGATCACCGCCGGCTCCCACGTCGCGGTCTACCTCCTGAATGCGACGCTGCCGCTCCACCTGGTGGCGCTCGGCGGCACCAGGACCGAGGTGGGGCTGCTGTTCTCCACGACCGGAATGGTCTCGATGCTGCTGCGCCCCGCGGTCGGCGGCTGGATCGACCGGTACGGCTTCCGGCCGGTGATGCTGCCGGGCGTCGGCTTCCTGGTGGCCACGCTCCTGCTGCTGCCGCTGGCCGCGACGCCCGCGGGGCTCGTCGCGTTGATGGGCGGCATCGGCGTCGGCAACAGCGTGGTGTCGACCGGCGCCGGGGTGCTGGCCGCGCAGGCGAGCCCGCCCGCTCGCCGCGGGGAGGCGCTCGGCATCTACTACGTCGCCACGTCGCTGGCGTTCTCGCTAGGGCCGCCGCTCGGGCTCGCCCTCTACGCGGGCGGCGGCCTCGGGCGCTGCGTGCTGGTCGCCGCCGCGATCGGCATCGGCATCGGCGTGCTCGTGGTGGGCGCCCGGGTGCCCGCGCCCGCGCCGGGCGCGCCGGCGCGCCTTCGATGGATCAGCCGGCGGGCCCTGCCCGCGGCCGCGATCCTCGTCGCGACCAACGTGGGCTACAGCTCGATCTACGCGTTCCTGCCCCTCTACGCCATCGCGGCGGGCGGGGCCGGCGACCTCACGTGGTTCTACGTGCTGTTCTCGGCCTGCATCATCCTGGGGCGCCTGGCCCTGGCGCGCGTGTCCGATCGGGTCGGGCGCGCCCGGGTGATCGGGCCCGCCATCGCGGCCAGCGGCGCGGCCTACGCGCTGCTCTCGCTGCCGCCGCGCCCGGCGACCCTGGCCGCGGCCGCGGTCCTGCACGGCGCGGGCGTGGCGATGCTCTACCCCACGCTGCTGGCCCAGCTGGTGGACCGCACGCCGGAGCGCGAGCGAGGCTCCGCGATCGGCACGCTCTCCGGCTCCTTCGACCTCGGCAACGTGATCGGCTCGCTGCTGGTGGGCGTCACGGTGGAGCGCCTCTCCTATGCCGCGGGCTACCGGACGGCGGTGGTCGGCGCGGCGTGCGGGCTGCTCCTGTTCCTGTGGTTCGAGCGGCGCGCGGCCGGAGCCGGAGGTATGATGTAGCGTCCATGGCCAACGACCGGATCGTCATCCGTGGGGCCCGCGAGCACAACCTCAAGGGAATCGACCTCGAGCTGCCGCGGGACCAGCTCGTGGTCATCACCGGCCTCTCCGGCTCCGGCAAATCGTCCCTGGCCTTCGACACCATCTACGCCGAGGGGCAGCGGCGCTACGTCGAGTCGCTCTCCGCCTACGCCCGCCAGTTCCTCGAGCAGATGGAGAAGCCGGACGTCGACTCCATCGAGGGGCTGTCGCCCGCGATCTCCATCGAGCAGAAGACCACCTCCAAGAATCCGCGCTCCACCGTGGGCACCGTCACCGAGATCTACGATTACCTGCGCGTGCTGTTCGCCCGGGTGGGGATCCCGCACTGCCCGCAGTGCGGCAACGTGATCTCGGCCCAGACCGTGCAGCAGATGGTGGACCGGGTGATGACCCTGCCGGCGGGCAGCCGCCTGGTGGTGCTGGCGCCCATCATCCGGGGACGCAAGGGCGAGTACCGCAAGCTCTTCTTCGACCTGAGGCGCCAGGGCTACGTGCGGGTGCGGGTGAACGGTCAGCTGCGCGAGCTGACCGAGGACATCGAGCTGGCCAAGACCAAGAAGCACACCATCGAGGTGGTGGTCGACCGGCTGATCGTGAAGGACACCCTCGGCGGCCGGCTCGCCGACTCGCTCGAGACCGCGCTACGGCTGGCCGACGGGATCGTGCAGGTGGAGGTGCCGGACGGGCCCGCGTTCATGTTCTCGGAGCGGCTGGCCTGCGCGGCGTGCGGCATCTCGTTCCCGGAGGTGTCGCCGCGGATGTTCTCGTTCAATAACCCCTACGGGGCCTGCCCGGAGTGCGGCGGCATCGGCACCCGCTACGAGATCGATCCCGATCGCGTGGTCCCGGACGGGAACAAGACCCTGGCCGGCGGCGCGCTTCTGCCGTGGGCCGGTCCCACCGCATCCGGGATCTTCAAGCAGACGCTCCGCGTCCTGGCCAAGCGACACGGCTTCGGCCTGGAGACGCCGTGGGCCAAGCTGCCCAAGAAGGTCCGCGACATCATCCTCCTGGGCGAGCCGGACGACGGCTTCGAGGGCGTGGTCAAGCTGCTCGAGCGGCGCTACAAGGAGACCACCTCCGAGGAGACACGCGCGGAGGTCGAGCACTTCATGACCGAGCGGCCGTGCCCCACCTGCGGCGGCTCCCGGCTGCGGTCGGAGACGCTCTCGGTCAAGATCGCGGGGCGGTCGATCGCGGACGTGGTGCGCTTCCCGGTCAAGGCCGCGCGGCAGTTCTTCGACACGTTGACGCTCTCCGAGCGGGAGATGGCGATCGCCCGCCGGGTGCTCAAGGAGATCCGCGAGCGGCTCGGCTTCCTCTCCCAGGTCGGCCTCGACTACCTGACCCTCGACCGGCCCGCGGCCACGCTCTCCGGCGGGGAGGGGCAGCGCATCCGGCTCGCCACCCAGATCGGCTCGAGCCTGGTCGGCGTGCTCTACATCCTCGACGAGCCGTCGATCGGGCTGCACCAGCGGGACAACGGCCGTCTCCTCGACACCCTCAAGCGCCTGCGCGACCTCGGCAACACGGTGCTGGTGGTGGAGCACGACGAGGAGACGATGCGGGCCGCCGACTACGTGGTGGACCTCGGGCCCGGGGCGGGGGAGCTGGGCGGGCACGTCGTGGCGGTGGGCACGCCCGACGAGGTGATGGCGAACCCGGAGTCGCTGACCGGCCGCTTCCTGGCCGGCGTCGAGCGCATCGACCCGCCCCCGGTCCGGCGCAAGTCGAACGGCAAGTTCGTCACCATCCACAACCCGCGCGAGCACAACCTGAAGGGGATGAACGTGAAGATCCCGCTCGGGACCTTCACCGCGATCACCGGGGTGTCGGGCTCGGGCAAGTCCACCCTGGTCAACGACATCCTGTACCGCGCGCTCGCCTCCATGCTCCACCGTGCGCAGGACCGGCCGGGGGCCCACGACCGCATCGAGGGGGCGCAGCACCTCGACAAGGTGATCGACATCGACCAGTCGCCGATCGGGCGCACCCCGCGCTCGAATCCCGCGACGTACACCGGCGTCTTCACCCTGATCCGGACCCTGCTCGCGCGGACGCCCGACGCGCGCATGCGCGGCTACCAGCCGGGTCGCTTCTCCTTCAACGTCAAGGGCGGCCGCTGCGAGGCCTGCCAGGGCGACGGGCTGGTGAAGATCGAGATGCACTTCCTGCCCGACGTGTACGTGACCTGCGAGGTCTGCCGCGGCAAGCGCTACAACCGCGAGACCCTGGAGGTGCGCTACAAGGGCAAGAACATCGCCGACATCCTCGACATGACGGTGGCGGAGGCGCTCGCGTTCTTCGAGCCGGTCCCGTCGATCAAGCAGAAGCTCCAGACCCTCCACGACGTGGGGCTCGACTACATCCGCCTCGGGCAGGCCGCCACCACGCTCTCCGGGGGCGAGGCCCAGCGCGTGAAGCTCGCCACCGAGCTGAGCCGGCGGGCCACCGGGCGGACCCTCTACATCCTGGACGAGCCCACCACCGGGCTCCACTTCGCGGACATCCGCCGCCTCCTGCAGGTGCTGAACCAGTTGGTGGATCAGGGCAACACGGTGGTGATCATCGAGCACAACATGGACGTCATCAAGACCGCGGACTGGATCGTGGACCTCGGGCCCGAGGGCGGCAACGAGGGCGGCAAGGTGATCGCCTCCGGCACCCCGGAGGACGTCGCCCGCCAGGAGAAGTCCTTCACCGGCCAGTACCTCGCGAGAAGCCTGAAAGCGAGCGCGTGACCGGATCGGGTCATCCGCCGGTCAAGTGAGTGCGAGGACCAGTATCCGATCGGTCGGGACCACGGGAGGCCGGATTGCCGGTTGTCCGCCCGCGGGGGGGAGTGCGGGGGCCATTTCCGGGCCCCCCGCAGCTGAAGAGCCTTTGAGGTGAACCGTTCTTGAGGCCCAAACGCCCGTGAGAAGAACCAAGATCGTCTGCACGATCGGCCCGGCGAGCAGCTCGCCGGAGATGCTCGATCGCCTGGTCGGCGCGGGCATGGACGTGGCGCGGCTGAACTTCTCCCACGGCACCCACGCCGAGCACGCGCAGGTGATCCGCGCCCTCCGGGAGGGCGACCCGAGCTGGGGCCGCCCCATCACCATCCTCCAGGACCTCCAGGGTCCGAAGGTGCGCCTCGGCACCTTCGTGGGCGGGCAGGCCATGCTCGTGAGCGAGGAGGAGTTCACGCTGACCGGGCGTGACGTCAAGGGCACCGCCTCGCGCAGCTCGCTGAACCATCCCGAGTTCCTCGCCGCGCTCCGCCCGGGAGACGCGGTGTGGATGGACGACGGTATGATCCAGCTGGTGGTGGAGACCGTCGATCAGGGCGAGGTGCGCTGCCGGGTGGTCTCGGGGGGCATGGTCTCCGACCACAAGGGCGTGTCCTTCCCGCGGCTCCCGGTCCCGGTGTCGTGCCTGTCACCGAAGGACCGCGAGGACCTCCGCTTCGGGATCGAGCAGGGCGTGGACTACGTGGCCATCTCCTTCGTGCGCTCCGCGGCCGACATCCAGGAGGTCCGCAAGTTCCTCCACGACCAGGGCGCCAACATCCCGATCATCGCCAAGCTCGAGCGGGCCGAGATCGTGGCCAACCTCCAGGGCGTGCTGCCCCTGGTGGACGCGGTTATGGTGGCCCGCGGCGACCTCGGCGTGGAGGTGCCGCTCGAGGACGTGCCGATCATCCAGAAGGAGGTCATCCGCCAGGCCCGGCTGGCCAAGGTGCCCGCGATCGTGGCGACCCAGATGCTGGAGTCGATGGTGACCCACTCGCGGCCCACGCGCGCCGAGGTGAGCGACGTGGCGACCGCGATCTTCGACGGCGCCGACGCGATCATGCTCTCGGCGGAATCCGCCACCGGGCGCTTCCCGGTGGAGACGGTGCAGGTGATGGCGCGCATCGCGGAGCGGGCCGAGCGCGCCGCGCCGGCCACCCTCGCCTCGCTGCCCCGGCCGGAGGCCTACGGCTTCCCGGAGGCGGTGGCGGAGGCGGCGTGCCAGGCGGCCCGGCTGCTGCACGCCAAGGCGATCGTGGCCTTCACCCAGTCCGGCTTCAGCGCGCGCCTGATCTCGCAGGACCGGCCCGAGGTGCCGATCATCGCGCTCACTCCCTACTCGGAGGTGCAGCGGCGCCTCGGCCTGTTCTGGGGCGTGGCCTCGCGCCTGGTGCACAAGGTGGAGACCACCGACGAGATGATCCTGGAGGTGGAGTCGACGCTCGTCGCCGACGGCACCCTGCGCAACAACGACGTGATCGTGATCATCTCGGGGGCGCCGATGTGGGTGACCGGCACCACCAACCTCCTGAAGCTTCACCGCGTGGGCGATCGGCGATAATCTTCCCCCGCGCGGCCGGGCGGGGCGGGGCCGGGAGGGCACCCTCCCGACCTCACCCCGCCCGGGTGTCGGCCGGCGGGATCATCGATGATCACCACGACATTCATCACGGGGGACTGACATGGGCTACGAGACGGTGCGGTACGAGGTGAAGGATGGGGTGGGGACGATCACGCTGAACCGGCCGGAGGCGTACAACGCGCTGAACCTGACGCTGGGGCGCGACCTGTTCCACGCCACCCTCGAGGCGGACGAGGACCGGGCGGTGCGCTGCATCGTGATCACGGGGGCGGGAAAGGCGTTCTGCGCCGGCGGCGACGTGAAGGACTTCGCGGACAACCCGGACCGCATCGGGATCATCATCAAGGAGCTGACCACGTACCTGCACGGCGCGGTCTCGCGGCTGGCCCGCACCGCCAAGCCGGTGGTGATGGCGGTGAACGGCATCGCGGCGGGCGGCGGCATGAGCCTGGCGCTCGGCGGCGACCTGGTGGTGGCGGCCGAGTCGGCGAAATTCACCATGGCCTATTCCAAGATCGCGGCCTCGCCGGACGGCTCGTCGTCCTACTTCCTGCCGCGGCTGATCGGCCTCCGGCGCGCGCTCGAGCTGCACTACACCAACCGGGTGCTGTCCGCCCGCGAGGCGATGGACTGGGGCCTGGTCAACCGCGTGCACGCCGACGCCGAGTTCCCGGGCGCGGTGGCCGGGCTCGCCCGCGAGCTGGCCCAGGGGCCCACCCTGGCGTTCGGCAGGGCCAAGCTGCTCTTCCATCAGTCGACGCAGGAGAGCCTCGAGACCCAGATGGAGCTCGAGGCGCAGGCGATCGCGGCGAGCGGCCACACCGAGGACTTCCGCAACGGGGTGGTGGCGTTTGCCCGCAAGCAGCCGGTGACGTTCGCCGGGCGCTGAGCCGCGCGGTCGCGGTGCTGCCGGTGGGTCGACCGGAGGCCGCGGAGCTCGGCCGCCGGCTCGACGACCTCCTCGCCGAGGCCGAGCGGCTGGTGCGCCCGGTGCCCGCGGCGGCGATGGCCCCGCTCCGCGACACCGCGTTCCGAGCCTTCCGCCTCGCCCTGGCCTTCGTGGACGGCATGGACCGCGGCCGCGTGGAGGGCGAGTGGCGCGGGGAGCGCGCGCCGGGCGACCTGCAGGACGGCGCGTCCCTGGCGCGCTACGGCGCGCTCGTGCGCGCCCGCGTGGGCGGCTGGTTCGAGGGCGCGGGCCCGCGCGAGCTCGACCGGGTCATCGAGGGACTCGACGGACCGCGCCCGGCCGCGGAGCGGCTCGCGCAGGCGCTCGCGGACGCGGAGGAGCAGCTCGCGCAGCTCCGGCGCGCGCTCCCGCGACCCGGCGGAGCCTCCTAGCGCGTGGGCGAATCGCCGCTGGTCTGTGCCCGCTGCCGGACCGAGAATCCGTCCAGCCATCGCTTCTGCATGGAGTGCGGGCAGCCGCTGGCGGCGGCCTGCCCGCGCTGCGGCTTCCCCGCCGAGCCCGGCGCGCGGTTCTGCGGCGGCTGCGGTCAGCCGGTCGCGGCGCCCGGCCCGGCGCCAAGCGCGACGGTGGACCGCTTCGCCTCGCCGGGCGCCTACACGCCGCCGCACCTCGCCGAGAAGATCCGCACCGCGCGCGGCGCGGTGGAGGGCGAGCGCAAGCAGGTGACGGTGCTGTTCGCGGACGTGAAGGGCTCGCTCGAGCTGCTCGCCGACCGCGACCCCGAGGACGCCCGCCGCGTGCTGGACCCGGTGCTGGCCCTGATGATGGAGGCGGTGCACCGCTACGAGGGCACCGTCAACCAGGTCATGGGCGATGGCATCATGGCGCTCTTCGGCGCGCCCCTCGCCCACGAAGACCACGCCGTCCGCGCCTGCTACGCCGCGCTCGCCATGCAGCAGGCCATGCGCCAATACACGGCC
>Ga0134126_10009775_pt1 | contig 12083 bp, 14 predicted proteins | sample KB31752_FD_96881 | JGI IMG/M metagenome (GOLD analysis project Ga0134126, IMG submission 96881) | Terrestrial soil microbial communities with excess Nitrogen fertilizer from Kellogg Biological Station, Michigan, USA - KB3-175-2 | ecosystem: Environmental > Terrestrial > Soil > Unclassified ...
CGGTGAAGACCATGCCGATGTCGTCGTTGTAGTCGCTGCCGGCGGCCGAGACCCACGGGATCTCCCAGACCAGCCGCTGCCTGTACTCGAGCAGCTGAGAGAGCGGCGCCCGCGAGGAGAGCAGCAGCGTGGTGTCGCGGGCGTTCAGGTGCGGAACCTGCGGGTTCAGCGTGTCCGCGATCGAAGTGCAGACGGGGCAGCCGCCGCCGCTGTACTGCGGGCCGAACATGAAGTGGTAGATCATCAGCTGGGAGCGCCGGTCGAACAGCTCGGCGAGCGTCTTGGTTCCCTGCTCGGTCTCGAAGCTGTACTCCTTCTCGACCGGCACCCAGGGCAACTCGCGCCGCCTGCGCGCCAGCTCATCGCCGCGGCGCGTGAGCTCCTTCTCCTCCCTGAGCAGCTCGTCGCGCTGCGCTTGCCACTCCTCCTGCGTACCGATACGGGGCGGTGTCATCGAAGTCGTCTCCTCTGTCGCTGTCCATGTATAGTTAGCAGAATGGCTAACGATACGTTCAGCGCCCTTGCCCATCCCCTGCGCCGCGAGATCGTCGAGCGCCTCAGCGGCGGCCCGGCGTCCGTCGGCGCCGTGACCGGCGACTTCGGCGTCTCCAAGCCGACGATCTCGCGCCACCTGCGGATGCTCGAGGAAGCCGGCGTCGTGACGCGCGTGATCGACGGGCGCACGCACACGCTCGCCCTGCGCCCGCAGGCGCTCGCCGAGGCGTCGGGCTGGCTCGACGAGCAGCGCGAGCGCTGGGAGCGGCTGTTCGACGTCGTCGGCGAGTATCTCGAGGAGCGCGCATGAGCGAGGTGCTGCGGATCGAGCGCACGTATGCGGCCTCCGCGGAGGACGTGTTCGACGCGTGGACGAGCGCCGACGTGATGCGCCGCTGGTTCCACGTCGCGCCCGACTGGGAGACCCCCGTGGCCGAGGTAGACGTGCGCGTCGGCGGGCAGGTGCGGGTCGTGATGCGCAAACCCGACGGCTCGGAGAACGGCGCGCGCGGCGAGTACCGCGAGATCGACCGGCCGCGGCGACTGGTGATGGCCTGGGCGTTCGACGACCGCCCGGGCAACGAGCAGCTGATCGAGCTGACCTTCTCCGAGTCGGCGGGGACGACGACGGTCGTGATGGTCAACAGCGGCATCGAGGGCGAGGAGCGCCGGGCCAGTCAGGATCGCGGGTGGCGCGGGTGCCTGGCCGAGCTCGAGCGGGTGCTGGGCGCGTGAGGCGGACCGCTTTGGACCTGGGCTCCGTTTCAGACGGGGGCGCGCAGGCGAGCGAGTGGCGCGCGTGGCTGCCGGGCGCCGGACCGATCGCGCTGTTGCTGATCGCGGTCGCGGGAGCGGGCTGGGCGATCACCGCCGATCGCATGCAGGGCATGGACATGGGGCCCGGCACCGACCTCGGCGCGCTCGGCTGGTTCGCGGTCGTGTGGGTGACGATGATGGCCGCGATGATGCTGCCCTCGCTCGTGCCGATGAGCGCCGTTCACCTACGGACCGGGCGCAGCCGGGACGGGCGCCTGCCGATCGTTGCGGCGTGCGTGTTCGTGCTCGGATACCTGGCGGTCTGGGCGCTTGCGGGACTGGTCGCGTGGCTTGTGTTCGAAGCCGTGCGCTCGCTCGATCTTGCGTGGCTGGCCTGGGATCGCGGCGGGCGCTACCTCGCGGGCGGCGTGATCGTGGCCGCGGCGCTCTACGAGCTCACTCCGGTGAAAGGTGCCTCGCTGTCGCATTGCCGCGTCCCGGTGCTGCTCGCCGAGCGTTGGCGTCCCGGTGCCCGCGGAGCGCTGCGCACCGGGGTCGAGCACGGCGGCTTCTGTGTCGGCTCGAGCTGGGCGCTCATGGCGGCGTTGTTCGCACTCGGCGTGATGAACGTCGCCTGGATGGTCGTCGTGGCCGGGCTCGTGGCGATCGAGAAGCTGCTGCCGTGGGAGCGAGGCGCCGTCGGGGCGACCGCGGTGCTCGTCGGCGTGCTCGGCGTTGCCGTTGCGCTTGTGCCCGGGCAGGTGCCCTGGCTGACAGTGCCGATGTGATTCTCTGCCGCGGTGCCTAACCGTCCTGCGATGCCCGCGCGACGATCAACCCCCTGAGGCTGACCGCCGACCAGCAGGCCTCGAGCATCAGGAAGCCCCACTGCTGGGTGCTCAGCGCGACGCCCGCGAGGATCAGCGAGCCGACGAGATTCGGCCAGAGGTAGGCCGGTGCCTCGGGGCGCAGGGAGCCGAGCTGCTGGTAGCCGAAGGGGATGAGGATGAGGAGGGCGCCCGCGATCTGGAGGACGTCGGTCATGGGGGGTGGTTAGCGCGCGGGGCGGACGGTGCCCTCGGGGCACCGCGCTGCGCGGTGGATCGCTACGGCGACCGCTGCTTGCAGGCGCCGCGCTCGTTGCTCCCCGTCTTCCTCCTACCAGTAGCGGCTGGCCACTACCACCAGCCGTGGCTCTTGGAGATCGCCGCGAGGAGCCCGATGGCGGCGCCGGCAGCGACGCCCGAACGCCCGCGGTGAGCTTCCGCGCGTCTCGAAAGTCCCGTTGAGAGCCGCAGCAGCGCCAGGCGTGCGGTCGCTCCCCAGCCGAGGAGCGCGATGCGTTCGTCTTCGGAGGGGTGGCGGGAGAGCGGTTGCGGCGGCGCCGTGAGCTGCGGTCGCGGCATGACCACCACAATCGCCGTCCAATCCGCGTCAGTCAATAGCCAACGACATGGAAACTTCTATCGCGTGAGTCAACCAGCGCGAGGCCATCGGCGACCCCGCGCTGGCGGTGGAACTGGCGGTGTGGGCGGCCTCTCCAGCCACCGACCTGCCTAAATTGGGGCGATTGGTGGGGGTTGGCTCTGTGAAGCCGATCTTGGGGGGGCGTGGGCGGTTTCGTGGGCGGTCGGTGAGCGGCGACACCCGCGTCGCGCGGTGCCTCCACCGACCGACGCCTATCGTCCAGACCATGTCCGGCGCATACCCCAGGGAGTGGAAGGTCGGCGGACCAGCGGCGAACATCGATGCTGACACGGCTCTCTGCCGCCTCTGGGATGCGCTCGGCGACTGCGCGGAGAACATGACGGACTGGGATGCAGTCGAACCGATCGTGAACCCGCTGCTCGACGTCCTCGTCGATGCCGGCTACGTAGAAGCCTGGGGCCACTCGCCAACCGGGTGTGCCTGGGAGATCAAGTTCGAGGGACACGAGCGACTGCGCGCGCTCGGACGCGACGACGCTTAAGCCGATCGCATCGATGACTTGACGACGCCTGCGACGTCCTCGGGAGACGCACCGGCGCTGAAGCTGAGGATCCATTCGGCGAGTACGGGATCCGGTGCCTCGACCCGCCAGCCATTGATCTCCAAGAAAACGAGCATCGCGATCAGCGCCGTGCGCTTGTTGCCGTCGATGAAGCACTGGCTCTCAGCGATCCCGTGCGCGAGCACGGCCGCTTGGAGCAGCAGATCGGCGTCCTCATAGTGGGCGTACGTTTCGGGTCGGGCGATCGCGCTCTCAAGCCCCGCGCGGCTGCGCAGTTGGTCGGCCGCCTCGGCTGCGCCGGCGCCGATGATGAGGCCGTAAAGCTCCAGGACGTCTGCCAGCGTCAGATAGACCGGCTCGATCTCGCCGGCCTCACCCTCAGCCATCCCCTCTACCGCTTGGGGGCGTCGGGATCGTGATTGGCGAGGATGTCCAGCGCCTCGCCGTGCTCGGTGACGAGCCGCTCGCCGACCTCCCGGATGCGCTCGCGCACCTTCTCGGTCGGCATGACCCGCAGATCGCCACCCGGGAGCTCCTCGACGAGGACCGAGGCGCCAGGCGCGTAGCCACGAGCCTCGAACTCACGCGGAATCGAAATGACGTTGCTGTTCCCCACGCGACGGACCTTCACGACCTTCATAAACGCAGTATATACACGGATAGCCCAGTGCAACAGATGTTGCCGTCACTCCGGCCCGCACCCATATTTGAGCTTCTGGCCCAACCTCAAATATGAACTCTCGCTGACTCGGGTTAGGCCATCGGTACGAGTCCACCATTAGGAGCTACGACGGTTCCAGCATCCCGTGACGTAGGCCGATTACGCTGCCGCGGATGACCTCCGAAGCGCCTGGGCCCCGCGATCACCTCCTCACCCGCCAGCTAGAGCGACGGCTCGCGGGTCTCGACCCCGACCTGCGCTCGGAGGAACCGCTCGATCCAGCCGAGGGGCCCGAGCGCCTGGCCCGTCACGCGATGAAAGAGATTCGCCGGGACCTCGCCGGCGTGGACTCAGCCGACGACCAGGCGCAGCAGCTGAACGGACTTCTCGCAGACCTGGACGACGACGCGTCGGACGCGCTGCTCGAAATACCGCCGCGGGTTCTCACAGGGATCAAGGCGCGCTCCCCACTTGGCGATCCGGTGCCTCTGCCGCCACTGCCCGCGACGCCGCTCGGACAGAGCGACCTCCTAATCAACGCCGAGGGGCAGCCGAACATCGGCTCCGAGCTCCGCGCCGAGCTCGCGAGCGCCGAGTCAGTCGATCTGATCTGCGCGTTCATCATCTGGTCGGGGGTCCGCCACTTGCGCGACGCGCTAGCGGACGTCGTCGCGCGCGGCGGACGCGTCCGCGTCGTGACCACGACCTATATGGGCGCCACCGAAAAGGGCGCCGTCGACCAGCTCGTCGCGCTCGGCGCAGAGGTCCGCGTGGCCTTCGACGCGCGCACGACCAAGCTCCACGCCAAGGCCTGGCTGCTTGAGCGTGCCTCCGGACTCAGCACCGCCTTCGTCGGCTCCTCGAACCTGTCCCACACCGCGCTGTTCGACGGCCTCGAGTGGAACGTGCGCCTCTCCGAAGTCGATGCGGAACACATCGTTGAGCGGGTGCGGATGTCTTTCGAGAGTCACTGGGCCTCGGAGAACTTCGAGGACTACGACCCGGACCGCAACGGCGAGGCGCTCGAACAAGCCCTACGCGAGCACAACCGCCGATCCCTCGGCGAGACCTCGACAGTGCAGATCGCTGGCCTCGACGTGCGGCCGTATCCGCACCAGCAGCGGATGCTCGACACGCTCACGCTGGAACGGGAGCGCCACGGCCGGCACCGCAACCTCGTGGTCGCGGCGACAGGGACCGGCAAGACCGTCGTTGCAGCCCTGGACTACCAGCAGCTAATCGCGCGCGCGGGCGACGATCTCTCCCTCCTGTTCGTGGCCCACCGCGACGAGATCCTCGAGCAGTCGATGGCGACTTACCGCGCCGTGCTCAAGGACGGCTCATTCGGCGAGAAGCACGGGGGCGGCAAGATCGCAACCGGACGCCACGTGTTCGCGATGGTCCAGACGCTCGGCCGCGCCGAGCTCGACCGCCTGGAGCCCGACGCGTTCGACGTCGTGGTCGTCGACGAGTTCCACCACGCGGCCGCGGCCACCTACGACCGGCTGCTCAACCATCTGGAGCCGGAAGAGCTGCTCGGCCTGACCGCGACACCCGAGCGGATGGACGGCAAGGACGTCACCGAGTGGTTCGACCACCGGATAGCCGTCGAACTGCGACTCTGGGAGGCGATCGACGAGGGCTTCCTCGTCCCGTTCCAGTACTACGGGATCGCGGACGGCACGGATCTGCGCGACCTCGAGTGGCGTCGCGGCGGCTACGCGGTGCAAGCGCTCTCGGACGTGCTCACGGGAGATGACATCCGTGTTCGCCGTTTGCTGGCCGGAATCGAGCGGATCGTGCTCGCGCCGGGGGCGATGAAGGCGCTCGGGTTCTGCGTCTCCAAGGAGCACGCGCACTACATGGCGCAGAAGTTCTCCGAGGCGGGCCTTGAGAGCGTCGCGCTGACCGGCGACGATGCGCCCGACGTGCGCCAGAAGGCGCTACGCGACCTCGCGGCCGGCCGGCTGCGGTGCGTGTTCTCGGTCGAGGTGCTCGGCGAGGGTGTCGACGTGCCCGACGTCGACACCCTGCTGCTGCTCCGGCCGACCGCCTCGGCCACCGTCTTCACGCAACAGCTTGGTCGCGGTCTGCGCCGCGCGGAGGGAAAGAGCCATCTCACCGTCCTCGACCTGATCGGCCAGCACCGGCGCGAGTTCAGCTTCGCGGAGCGCTTCAGCGCGATCATGCGCCGCGACCGCCAGCCGATCGAAACCCAGGTGCGCGAGGGCTTTCCGTTCCTACCGGCCGGCTGCACCGTCGACCTCGACAAGACCTCCGAGGAGATTGTCCTCGAGAACCTCAAGGCGGCCGTCCAGAGGACGCGCTGGCAGACGCTGGTCGGAGATCTGCGCACACACCGAGAAGCCACCCTCGGCGAGTTCCTCGACGCCACCGGTCATCGCCTCGTCGACGTCTACAAGCAAGGACGCAGCTGGACCCAGCTTCAACGTGACGCCGGCCGCGACGTCCCGAGCGCGCGCAACCCCGAGTTCGAGGCACGGTGCCTGAAGGCCGTCGGGCGGCTCACACACGTCGATGACCGCGAGCGAGTCTCGTTCTATCGCGAGCTGCTCCAGGCACCCAGGCCACCGACGCTTGATCACCTGGACGAGCGCCAGACGCGGCTCGTGACGATGCTCGCCTGGGGGCTTGAGTCCGGCTCAGGCGAACACGAGTCCCTCGATAGCTTCCTCGCCGCGATTTGGCAGGAGCAGGTGATTCGCGACGAGCTCGGGCAACTGCTCGACAGCCTCGACGCGAGCTCAAGCACGCTGGAGCTCCCGAGCGAGTTGCGGCCCGAGGTGCCGCTGACACTCCATGCCCGCTACACGCGCCGCGAGGTCATCTCTGCCGCCGGCCACGCCGGCGGGGTCAAGCACAAGGTCACCCAGGGCGGCGTGCTGTGGATGCCCGAGATCGAGGCCGACGCGTTCTTCGTCGATCTGCGCAAGGCCGAGCGCGACTACTCCCCCACAACGATGTACCGCGACTACGCGATCAACAGGACGCTGTTTCACTGGGAGTCGCAGAGCCGCCAGACGCCGCAGCAGACGGTGCAGCGCTACATCCATCATCGCGAGCGCGAGACCCGCGTCCTGCTGTTCGTGCGAGAGCGCAAGCAAGGAGAGCTAGGAACCGCTCCCTTCTACTTCCTGGGGCCGGTGAGCTACGTCGATCACCGCGGCGAACGTCCGGTGTCATTTACGTGGCAGCTTCCGCGCCCGATGCCCGAGGACCTGTTCGAGATAGCCAGGAGCGTCGCCGCCGCGTAGACGCCAGAAGATCGAGGTACGCGGGCGGCGACGGCCGACGGGCCGTCGTCCCGTTAGGAAAGGTCGGCACCGCACGGTCCCACGTGCACCTAGTCCGTCGAGACTGTTCGTTGAACCGAAGCGACGGCGTGATTGACCGTCAGGCGCTCGACGAAAAGACGACGGCCGGGAACACGTGGCGACCGGAAAGCGCCGTGGCCGCTTTTCGCAAGGTCCGGAAACTGGGCGTTTGGCGTTCAAGCCCAGCCGGGGTCGACCGTATACTCGCGCCGTGGCGAGGCCCTCAACGGGGAGGAGCGAGTTGGCTTTCGAGCCAGCGGTCTGCCCTCGGGACCACGAGCCCCGACGCCCTCCGTCGCGGCGCAAGCGGATCGCCGGCCGACTGCTGGAGCCAACCGAGGTCTTCGATACGTACTGGCGTTTCGCGGCGGCGCGCCAGGATATTTACCTCGCGCGACTAGCGGGCGATGCTGGGCCCTGGAGCGACGACAGAATCCTCCGTGACTTCCGTTTCACGAACGTGTACCGCGCTGCCGACCGGGTGTCTCAGTACCTGATCCAGAACGTCATCTACGGCGCTGGGTCCCCAGCCGACGCCAGCAGTGTGGTGTTTCGCGTCCTTCTGTTCAAGATCTTCAATCGGATCTCGACCTGGCAGCATCTCGAGGCCACCGTCGGACCAATCGAATGGGTGAGCTTCGACTTCGCAAGCTACGCCGATGCGCTCGACGACGCTGCGAGAGAGGGTCCGATCTACTCGGCAGCTTACCTCATGCCACCGCCGCGACTCGGGGAGGTCAGCAAGCATCGAAATCACTTGCGGCTGCTCGACCACATGATGCGCGACGGCCTTGCGCGCGTTGTCTCATCAGCCGGCGCCCTATCCGAGGTGTACGAGCGTCTCGTTAGCTACCCGTCGATCGGCCGCTTCCTCGGGTTCCAGTACACGATCGACCTGAATTACACGCCGCTGATGGACGGCAGCGAGAATGAGTTCGTGGTCGCTGGGCCGGGCGCACGCGACGGAATCCACAAGTGCTTCGGTCCCCGCTCCGCAGGCATTGAAGCGGAGATCATCAGGCATGTCGTGGACCACCAGGACGAGTATTTCGCGCGCCTTGGGCTCCAGTTCGGCGGTCTCTTTGGCCGTCCGCTCCACCTGATCGATTGCCAGAACCTGTTTTGCGAGGTCGACAAGTACGCACGCGTGGCTCATCCTGACGCGACTGGTATCTCGGGCCGAAGCCGCATCAAGCAGCGGTTTCGACCCAACCTAGACCGGATGGCGGCCGTCTTTCCTCCGCGTTGGGGACTGAAGAACCCCTATCCCAGCCTCGGAACTCCTCAGCTGGAGTTGTGGCCCTAACCATCGACTATCTCTATGAGGGCAGCATCCATGTCGACCCTCACCACTCCCTCGCCGGTCGTTCGCAGAGCCCTCCAGATCCGAAATCCAGCGAGGATCGCGCTCTCCCATTCTGCCTCGGTTCGATGCGCAACCTCGAGCCCAGCAGTCATCGTCCGAACTGTTTCAAGGATCCTGTCGTCGACACGCTCAGCGCCCTCGAAGTGGTCATACGGACGCGAGAGAGCGAACACCATCGCCGCGATGGCCTCCTCGGTCGCGCATGCCCGAGCGCCGTCGTCAGCGTTGTCCACGATCGGGTCGTCCTTGCGCTTGCGCCGAAGCAATGCGCGCAGTATTGGTGACCAACCAAGTATCGCTAGGTAGCCGAGGTGAAACGCATCATGAAATCGGTAGTCATCTGAGTCGCGCGCGTTGTCGTCGATGGGATCTCCGACGTCCTCCCCATCGATCTGCATACGCGCCTTTAGCGTTCCAGCGGCGTCTCGGTAAGTCGTGAAGCTAGCAGTGAACTGGCGCGGGAGACGCTGTGTCTCGGGGAAGGCGTCATCCAGCGGAACCTTCCGCTCGGGGTTGGGTGGCAGCCATCGTTGCCTCGTCTTCTGAAGGTTCGCCACGGCGACATCGTTCAGGCTGAGATTGACTCGGCGGGCGACCGACGCGAGGTACCACAGGATGTCCCCGAGCTCGGTCTTGACGACCTCCTCGAACCCAGTGTGCGCCACCCCATCTGGCCTGAGTTTCTTCTTGTACTCGGCGATCAAGGAGCCGACCTCCCCAGCAAGGCCGAGGAGCGGCGTGATCGGATCGTTGTTGTCAGCGTCTAGGTCGGTAAGCGCAGACTCGCGCTGGTAGTCCTCGAGACTGAGGCGTTCAGGCGGTTCGCGGTCGGGGTTCATTGGGAGCTCCCACTGCCCGTGCTTGTCCGACCGAGACCAAGCGCCACTAGCGATGCAACTTCGCTCGGACGGTGCGACGCCGCAAGCCGGAGGTTCTCGTCGCGGCTCAACCCGTTCCGGTCCAATCGCCAGCCGGCATCTCGCGACGCCGTCTCGATTAGGGCTAGTCCTTCAGATAGCCCGTCGTGCTGCTCCTCGCTGGCCGCGATCGCGTCAAAGTAACCATCGGGATCGAGGCCGAGTACTCGTGCGATATCGAGCGTTACACCGCCGAAGCCACTCGCGAGGAACAATGGGCGCCCAGCCTTGATCGAAAGTAACGCCTCCTCGAGCACACCCGGGTACCGACCCTGAAAGCCGGTCCGCTTGCCCCCAAAGAGTACGCGGGCATCCGTGCGGTCGATCATGTACTCCCGGAGCGCTGTAAGCGCCTTCCGACGGACCTCGGAATCCTCAACGGGCTCGGCCAGCTCGGTGCGCTCGTAATCACGGGGGATCTCCTCTCCCTCGGCGCTGAGGTAGACGATCCTCCCGTAGAGGCTTAGCGCGTCCTCCGCAGCAGCAAGATCCGCGAGCGGGATCCGCCTGTGTTCCTGCCACGCAAGGCACACGCTGAGAGGCTGATCTCGGCGACTGTACTTTTCCATCTCGGCCCACAAGAAAGCGGCGTATCCGTCCGGGTCGAGATGGCCGCCGTAGACAATCCGCGCACCGGCAATCAGCATCGCACGCGATGCCTCAGCCAGCGCGAGACGTAGGTGGGTGTCGAGTAGGCCGAGCCGCCCGAGGTCCGCGCTCTCAGAGACCGAGATCCCAAGGCGAAGCTCAGTCAGGCTGTCGCGGGCGAGGAGTTCGCGCTGATGGGCCATCGTCAGCCGCCTCGAGCAGCGAGCCCACGCGGAGTCATGATGTCGAGACGGTCTCCGAGGCCGGAGAGGGCCGCGATCTGGCTGAGAGCGTCTCGCTCGACGGGGCCGAGCGGCGGGTCGGGGTGAAGGATTCGCACATCCTCGCCCCCATCCAGTCCCTTCGCCTCCTCAGTCAGCCAGCCAGCGAGCGTGAGTGGCTCGGGTGCGTGCGGAGCCCACCACGCGATATCCCAAGCTGCGCCTCCGACCGTCGCCTTGCGCTGGAGCTCCCACAACTCACGCTTGAGCGCTTCATCGACGAGCTGGTTGAGCGCAGCGACGATCGCGGTGTCGTCCGGGTCTTGACCGGCCGCAGTGTTCGGGACGCGCGCGACGTGATCCATGAGGAATGAGCCCCGTTCCTCCCCGTCGGTCAGCGCGTCGAGGATGACTACCGGCATTCCAGCGAGCTTCGCCGTCGCTACCTCGCGCTGGCACCACTCGCGGCTGGCGTAGAGGTCGGTTCGGACAGCTAGCAGCGTGCTGCTTCGGGCGTTGACATCAAGTCCCTCGACCCAATCGGAACCTGGCTGGAGATCGCTCGCGTCAAAGAACTCGGAGAGCCGGGTCCCATTAATCGCGCAGCGAACCTGCTCGATCAACCGACTCAGCCGCTCGGTCTCGTCATTTCCGGCGCGCTTGGTGTGACTGAGGAAGACCTTGAGTCGCGACCCTCCATTGGCCAGCTGAGCAATCCCTTGCGCCAGATCTCTGCAGCGAATGGACGCAGTCTCAGGCGTGATCCGGGTGACTTGAGGGCCAATCGACTGAATCGAACCAAACAGGTTCCCCAGCGTCGTCCCGTCAGTGGCACCTTTCGAAAGACTGACCGGAAACACGCCAACGCTCCCGGGGGTTGCCTGCCTCCGGTCCACGATGTCGCGCGCGTAGTCGAACCACGAGCCGCTTCCGCTCTGCACCGCGTTCGCGAAGCCATTACCGAGCACGGGCACGATTGCGGTGAGTGCGGCACCGGCGAGCCCGTAAGGGCCCGACGACACCGGCCTCGGGGCGTCCTGCGAGCTGCGCCAGCCCTCCGACCGAACATAGATCTCGACGGCACCTCCGATCAACCCAGAGAAGGTGGTCCCGTGGAAGTGCTCGACGAATTGGTCTGCGACCGCCTCGCCCTCGCGATCCTCCGGATGCCAGACGACGAATATCTCAAGAATCGGCGGGACCATGCGTTTCCAAATCTTCCGAGTGCTAGTACTCCTACACTATTTGGGACGACCGAACGAGTAAAGAGACGATGGCTCTATGCCCGACGTGCGGAACGTGTTTATAAGCCACATCCATGAGGACGATCGCCATCTCGATGGCCTTAAGGGTCTAATGGCGGACCGCGGACTCGATATTCGAGACTCGTCGGTCAACGCGGCAACCCCAAACAAAGCCAAGGACGAGGGGTACATCAAGAGCCAGATCTTGGCTCCAAAAATCCAATGGGCCGGCACGATGATCGTGCTGGTCTCCGCCGACACGAAGGACAGCCCTTACGTCGAGTGGGAGATCGACTACGCGCAGAAACACGAAACCAGGATCCTCGGCGTGTTCGCGCCCGGTGCGGCCGAGTCCGATCTCCCAGAGGGTCTCGTTGACTACGCCGATGGGATCGTGAGTTGGAGCGGCGAGGCGATCTTTGAGGCGATCATGGGCGAGGACGTGTGGCAAGACAGCAAAGGGACGCCGCGATCCCGTACCGACATCGCCCGCCACAACTGTTAGGGCTC
>Ga0134126_10009776_pt1 | contig 12083 bp, 11 predicted proteins | sample KB31752_FD_96881 | JGI IMG/M metagenome (GOLD analysis project Ga0134126, IMG submission 96881) | Terrestrial soil microbial communities with excess Nitrogen fertilizer from Kellogg Biological Station, Michigan, USA - KB3-175-2 | ecosystem: Environmental > Terrestrial > Soil > Unclassified ...
CTGCGCTGATTTTCTATATCCTCACCATCATCGGCGTCATTCGCCTGCGCCGTATCCGTCCCGATGCCATTCGCCCCTATCGCGCGTGGGGCTATCCGGTTGTGCCGCTCGTCTATATCGCCGGGGCTGGCGCGGTGCTCTTCTGCCTTTTTGCATTTCGCCCGGCGACCACATGGCCGGGCCTCTTGATCGTGCTGTGCGGCGTGCCTGTTTACGCCGTCAGCCGCCGCCGGTGATGATCGAAATGCAGGATTTCGCAAATCCAATGACGTTGGTTGATCCCCAAGGCATCGTTGCCTGCATGTCCGTTCGGGGACATTAGTCCAACAACTGTTCGGCTGCGTCGACTCGCGCTTGCGCGGCAAGCATCTGCGCAAGTGCTTCATCGATGTTGTCGACGGGAGGCTGGCGCTCAACAGCTTCTTGCGCTTCCGTCAGCCGCCGGCGTGCTTCTTCCACATTGATATCGCGGCCAAACTCGGCGTGCTCGGCAAGAACGCGGACATGGTTGTCCATTACCTCGATAAAGCCGCCATCTACCGCGAGCACGCGATCTCCGTTGCTTGTCGAAGAAGAAGAGAAGCTGAGCACTCCCGCGCCGAGTTGCCCCAGCAGCGGAGCATGATCCGGCAGAATGCCAAGATACCCGTCCCTGCCTGGGATTTCGACGGCCGTCACCGGTTCATCGATCAATTGCCGCTCCGGCGTTGCGACTTGCAGTTGTAGCGTGTCCGCCATCGTGGTCGAGTTTAGCCCTGCTTCTTCAATTCTTCCGCGCGCTCCAGAACTTCGTCGATCGTACCCTGCATATAGAACGCCTGCTCGGGAAGCTGATCGTGTTTGCCTTCCACAATTTCCTTAAAGCTCCGGATGGTGTCCGCGAGTTTCACATACTTGCCTGGGCGGCCGGTGAACTGCTCGGCTACGTGAAACGGCTGGGAAAGGAAATTTTGGATGCGGCGCGCGCGGCCAACGGTCTGTTTATCGTCGTCGCTCAATTCGTCGATTCCGAGAATGGCGATGATGTCCTGCAGATCTTTATATCGCTGCAGAATCTGCTTCACGCGCTGGGCTGTGTTGTAATGCTCTTCGCCCAAAATGCTCGGATCGAGAATACGCGACGTGGACGCTAGTGGATCGACGGCCGGGTAAATACCCATTTCGGAAATGGCGCGTGACAGATTTGTGGTCGCATCCAGATGGGTGAACGCGGTCGCCGGCGCGGGATCGGTATAGTCGTCCGCCGGCACGTAGATCGCTTGCACCGAGGTCACCGAGCCAAGTTTCGTGGACGTGATCCGCTCCTGCAAGTCGCCCATTTCCGAGGCGAGATTGGGCTGATATCCCACGGCGGAGGGCATGCGGCCCAGCAGCGCCGAGACTTCGGAGCCTGCCTGAGTGAAGCGGAAAATATTATCGATAAAGAGAAGCACATCCTGCCCCTCCTGATCGCGGAAGTACTCGGCCACCGTCACGCCCGTCAAACCTACGCGAAGCCTCGCGCCCGGCGGTTCGGTCATCTGCCCATAAATGAGCGCTACTTTCGACTTCTTCCAATCGTGCGGATCGACAATGCCCGACTCCTGCATTTCGAGCCACAGGTCGTTGCCCTCGCGCGTGCGCTCTCCGACGCCCGCGAAGACCGAGACCCCGCCGTGCTTCATGGCGATATTGTTGATCAGTTCCTGAATAATAACGGTTTTGCCGACGCCGGCTCCGCCGAACAGGCCAATCTTGCCGCCCTTCAAATAAGGTTCCAGCAGATCGACGACTTTAATGCCGGTCTCAAACATCTGCTGCGAAGTCGACTGATCCTCGAATGGGGGCGCCGGGCGGTGTATCGGATAGCGCATCTCCGTTTCAACAGGGCCCATGTCGTCCACGGGCTGGCCTAGAACGTTCATCACGCGGCCGAGTGTTTGCTTTCCGACCGGCACGGAGATGGGAGCGCCTGTGTCAATCGCTTTCATTCCGCGCACCAGACCGTCGGTGGGCTGCATCGCGATGGTGCGGACGCGGCCTTCGCCGATATGCTGCGCGACCTCCGTGATGATATCGATCGGCTCCGGTACGTCGAATCCCTGGCTGACGATGCGAATTGCCGTGTTGATGACGGGTACTTGACCTTCCGGAAACTGAATGTCGACGGCGGGCCCCGCAACCTGTACGACTTTGCCTTCGGCTAGACCAGTAGCTGATGCTGACATATAATGCTCCGATTTCCTGCTTACAAAGCGGCTGCGCCGCCGACAATTTCGATGATTTCCCGCGTGATCTTGGCCTGACGAACACGATTCATGTTCAACGTCAGCGTATCGATCACGTCCCCCGCATTCGAACTTGCCGCATCCATCGCGGTCATGCGGGCCGCGTGCTCAGCTGAATTCGATTCGAGCAAGGCGCGGTACAACTGCACTTCCACGTATCGCGGCAGAAGGGCTGACAGTAGTTCCTGCGGCGGCTCCTCGTAAATGTAATCGAGATTCTGCGCCGACTCGGGCACGGTCACGGGCAGAATCCGCCGCAGCGCCAGATTCGGCGCCATCACATTCTTAAACTCGTTGACGCAGATATAAACCGCGTCCACCTCTGCCTTGCTATATCGCTCAATAAGCTTGTCCGCGATCTTGCGCGCCGTATCGTAGCTCGGCTTATCGACGATGCCGATGTGAACTCCGCTTAACTCCACGCCGCGGCGGCGGAAGTAATCGCGTCCCTTGCGGCCGATGGCTTCAACGTGGATCTTTTTTCCCGCGTTGTCGTCGATAAATTTCTGCGCCATGCGGAGTATATTGGCGTTGAACGCGCCGGCTAGCCCGGGGTCGGACGTTACCACGACAAGTTGTACGCTCTTCTCTTCGCGCACGGCAAGTAGCGGTTGCGAGACTTCCTCATTCGCGGAAGCCGCGGCGGCGACGTTGGCTAGCATGCGATCGAGACTGGTCCCATACGGCCGCGCGGCAATAGCCCGCTCCTGCGCCCGGCGCAGCTTGGCAGCCGAGACCATTTTCATGGCCTTGGTGATCTGCTGCATGTTCTTGACGCTGCGGATGCGGCGCCGTATGTCGATCAGACTGGGCATGCAACTAGGCTTTCGCCGCGGCGGACTTGGCGGCCGCGAAACGCTGCTTGAACTCCTTGATCAGCGATTCAACCTGCTGTTTGATATCCGGCGACAATTCCTTTTTCTCGCGGATCGCCTGTAGCACGCCAGGATAACCGTTCTCCGCAAAGCTGAGCAGCTCGGCTTCGAACCGCCTCACGTCGGTCACCGCTACATCGTCGATGTAGCCGTTGACGCCGGCAAACAGGCTCAGCACCTGCTTTTCAACGGGCATCGGCGAGAACTGATTCTGTTTCAGCAGTTCGGTGAGGCGCTGGCCGCGGTTCAACTGGGCCTGAGATGCTTTGTCGAGGTCGGAGCCGAACTGCGCAAAAGCCGCAAGCGAACGGTACTGCGCCAGGTCGAGACGCAAGCTTCCGGCAACGGTGCGCATGGCCTTGATCTGCGCGCTGCCGCCGACACGGCTCACGGAGATGCCGACGTTGATGGCCGGACGGACGTTCGCATTGAACAGATCGGCTTCCAGATAGATCTGGCCATCGGTAATGGAAATGACGTTCGTCGGAATGTAGGCAGAAACGTCGCCAGCCTGTGTTTCGATGATAGGAAGCGCGGTTAGCGAACCGCCGCCTTTCTCCTTTGAAAGCTTCGCCGCGCGCTCGAGCAAACGGCTGTGGAGATAGAAAACGTCGCCGGGATAAGCTTCGCGTCCGGGCGGCCGGCGCAGCAGCAATGAAATTTCGCGGTATGCCGCTGCATGCTTCGAAAGGTCGTCGTAGATGCAGAGAGCGTGCCGGCTGCTATCGCGGAAATACTCGCCGATGGCGCATCCTGCATAGGGCGCGATGTACTGCATGGGAGCAGGATCGGAAGCGGTCGCCGCCACGACGATGCTGTACTCCATGGCGCCGCGCTCTTCGAGCGTTTTCACGACCTGGGCCACCGTGGAGCGCTTCTGGCCAATAGCGACGTAAATGCAAATGACGTCGCCTCCCTTTTGATTCAGGATGGTATCCAGCGCGACGGTAGTCTTGCCCGTCTGCCGGTCGCCGATGATCAACTCGCGCTGGCCGCGCCCGATGGGAATCATGCCGTCGATGGCCTTGAGGCCGGTCTGCAACGGCTGTTTCACGGGCTGGCGGTCAATAACGCCAGGCGCTATGCGCTCGAGAGTTTGAAATGCCTCCGAAGAAAGAGGGCCTTTGCCGTCGATCGGCTCACCAAGGGCGTTCACTACCCGCCCAATCATCGCCTCCCCGACCGGAATCGACATGATGCGGCCGGTGCGTTTTACCTGGTCGCCTTCTTTGATCGACCGGTATTCGCCCAAAAGCACGACGCCGACCTGGTCTTCTTCCAGGTTGAGCGCGATGCCGAACACATCATTCCCGAAATCCACCAATTCACCGGCCATGACGTTTTCGAGCCCGTATATCCGGGCAATACCGTCACCGACACTGATGACCGATCCGGTCTCGGACACATTCACGGCCGAATCGTAATTCTCGATTTCGGATCGGAGTACACGTGAGATTTCGTCTGCTCTGATTTGAGCCATAACTTCCCTTTAGCTGTCCTTTAAGATACCGGAGAGAGCTGCTGGCGCAGCGCCTCAAGCCGTCCAAGCAGCGAGCCGTCGTATTCTTTGGAGCCGAACCGCGCGACGATTCCCCCGATAATGGCCCCGTTGATCCTGTAGAGCGGCCTGACGCGCTTTCCCGTCGCTTCCACAAGCGCTTCCTCGACAGCTTGTTTTTGTTCGCCGGTTAGATCCGTTGCCGAGGTAATTTCCACGCGCGCAAGACCCAGTCGAATATCGATGGCCTCTTCAAAGCTCTCCAGGATGTGCCGGAGGTCTTTTACGCGCCGGTGTTCGACGATAACCATGAGAAAATTGCGAATCAGCCGGTCCAGGCCATCTTCCTCGATGAGTTTCCCGACTAACGCGATTTTTTTACTCCGGGAAACCGCCGGCGATTGGAGAACCCGGTGCAAATCGGGCGAGATATCCAAAAGCTGCACCGCTTTTCGAAGCTGTTGCACGGCCTGCTCCGGAGCCAGATCCGAATCGGGAGCGAATACAGCATCGGCAAGAGCGTCGGCGTAATGGATGGATAAAGCATTCGTCATGCGCTGACGACTCTCCTCGGCAACGCGTTCGCGAACGAGCGGACAAGCCGATCGCGATCGGCTTCGTTTACGTTATCGCGCAAATGCGCCGTCGCCAGATCGACCGCCAACTGAACCGCATGCTGGCGCAACGTCAATTGCGCCTGACGCCGCAGCGACTCGATCTCGCGAGCGGTGTGATCGTAAATCCGCTCCATGGCCAGTCTGGTTTCCTCGTCGATGCGTTGGCTTTCTCGCTGCATCTCCGCTTTGGCCGCTTCGCGCAATCGTTGGATTTCGGCGCCGAGCGTCGCCATCTTGCGGTCCACCTCGGACGATCGGAATTCGGCTTCGATTTTTAGCCCGGTTGCATCCTTAATGGCTCGCTGAATCTCTTCGGTGCGCGCGTTAAAGAAAGCAGGACCCTTTCGATAGGCCCAGTAACCGATGCCGCCGACGAGCAGGGCGAAATCAATCCATTTCCAGATGACCAGCGGGTCTTCATTGGATTGAAGCGCATTTCGATACGGGTGCGCAGAACGCTGCTCCTGCGCGCTTGCAGAAACCAGAATGGCGCCGGAGAGCGCCGCCAAAAGGAAAAGCCGTCTCATTAGGCGGCCCTCCGGCCCAACATGTTATCGATGATCTGTCTAGCAAGAGCACGGGCTTGCACGGCCAGTTCCGCCGTGGCGCGATCGGTCTCTTCGGCTAGCTCCCGACGCGTCTCTTCGATCCGCGCTTCGCCGTGAGCACGCGCCGCCGAAATAGCCTGGGCCTGGTCCGCCAGCCAGCGCTTCCGCTGTGCTTCCTGCTCCCGGTGCAGATCCATTCTCGCAACCTGCAGCGCCTTCTCGAAGTCTGAAGCCTTCTGGTCCGCCGCCGCAAAGGCCCGTTCAGCGAGCCGCCTCGCCCCTTCCGTTTCTTCGTTCCTTTTCTCAAGGACACGGTCCAACGGCCTGAAAAAAACATATTTCAGATACACCGTCAGAAAGACGAGCAAAAACATGGTCGGCACTGCTCTGAGCAGAAGTTCCGTGAGTTGCTTCAGTGTCGGATCCATTCGAATTTGGAAAAGAGAGACGCGTTCAGGCGCACCCCTCGTGCGCGAGGATTTCTCGAAGATTTACGGTAGCACAAGAAGAATTATAGAATCAAGGCAAAGACGCCGCTCTAGCGCGCTATCCGTGAAACTTCTGGCGCCATTTTTACGGAGATTTACCTTTGCCGCAGGATAGAAATCCGTAGAACCTCGCCGGCAACCCTCCCCGCAGAGGCCCTTTGAAGATATTACTCCAATTTCTATACGAACGATCCCCGCTTCGCTCAATCCCCCCGCTTACTTCCACAGGCAAACAGTTCCTGGCGCGATCAGATCCAACGGATTTAAGGAACCCATGTGCGATGCAGACCAATAACTGGATCGCGACCACAGGTTTGCCAGCGCTGGCCATCATGGCCTTGCTGATTGGGGCGGCGGCCTGCGAGGGAGCACACAAACAGGATGCGGCGGTCTCACCCAATGAGATCAACTTTCTCCAGGCGGTGCGACGCGAGAACGATGGCGACCTGGATCTGGCGCGGCTTGCCGTCCGGAACTCGAAGAATGCGGAAATCCGAGCATACGCGCAGAAAGTGCTTGCGAATCAAGAGATTGCGGAACGCGGCCTGGACGCGCTCGCTTCAGCGAAAAATGTGCAGTTGCCCTTGGGAGCCGGCGATGAGGACGCCGCCGAAGAAGCCAAACTGAAGGCCCTCTCCGGAGACGCCTTCGACCGGGATTTCATCAAACAGATGATAAAGAATCACAAGAAGACGGTATCCAACTTCGCGAAGGAATCGAAGCATGCCGAGGATTCGGACGTAAAACAATACGCCTCGAAGACGCTGCCGCTCCTGAAAGAGCACTTGGCAAACGCAGAAACGATCCGTGACCAACTGGGCGGGCGCCCGAAGGGATGATCGTAATTAATGTCGCAGGCGAGACGATGCCTCGCCCCTGCAACCGAAGATTACGAATGGCATCGGGTCGAGCATGCTCACAACGCCTCAATGCCGGAGCGAACTCGCTACACGGCGGCCATTTGCTGCCGCCATGCATAGAGCGGAAATCGCTCAGTCAGCGCCATAACGCGGTGGCGCACGTCGTCGATAACGCTTGCTTCCTGAAGATTGTCAAGCACCTGAGCAATCAGACGGCCTACTTCAACCATTTCCGTTTCGGCAAAGCCGCGCGTGGTAACGGCAGGACTTCCCAGACGGATGCCGCTCGGATTCAAAGGCGGGTTGGCGTCGAACGGAATCGAGTTTTTGTTGACCGTGATATAGGCTTCGTCCAGGGCCTTCTCGGCTTCCTTGCCGCGAACTCCCTTCGCGAACACGTCCACCAGCACAAGATGTGAATCGGTGCCGCCACTGACCACGCGGAAACCTTCCTTCTGTAGCGAGGCCGCGAGCGCCCGGGCGTTGGCGAGCACTTGCGTCTGATAGCTTTTAAATTCGTCGGTCAGCGCTTCGAGGAAGCAAACGGCTTTCGCAGCGACCACGTGCACTAGCGGTCCGCCTTGGGTTCCTGGAAACACGGACTTGTCGATCGCTGGCCCGAACTTCTCGCGAGCCAGAATGAGGCCGGAACGTGGACCGCGTAGGGTCTTGTGCGTGGTCGTTGTCACGATATCGGCATGCTCGCATGGATTGGGGTAAACGCCGGCCGCGACCAGACCCGAATAATGGGCCATATCCACCAGAAATGTCGCGCCGACCGAATCCGCGATCTCGCGAAATCGAGCGAAATCGATCGCCCGCGAATAAGCGCTAGCGCCCGCGATAATCATTTTCGGCCGGTGGTCGTCGGCGAGGCGCGCCACCTCGTCATAGTCGATCAGCTCATCTTCCTTGCGGACGCCGTACGCGACAACTTTGTAGAGCTTACCCGAGAAATTCAACGGGTGGCCATGGGTCAGGTGACCGCCGTGGGCCAGGTTCATTCCCAAAATGGTGTCGCCGGGCTGCAACACGGAGGCGTATGCCGCGGAGTTTGCCTGCGAGCCGGAGTGCGGCTGAACGTTGGCGTATTCCGCTCGGAACAGCTTCTTGGCGCGCTCCCGGGCGAGGTTTTCCACGATATCGGCAAATTCACAGCCACCGTAGTAGCGCTTGCCGGGATAGCCCTCGGCGTATTTATTCGTGAAGACGCTTCCGGTGGCTTCAAGCACGGCTTCGGAGGTGAAGTTCTCGCTGGCAATCAACTCGATGCGCGAGTGCTGGCGTTCGAGTTCCTTCTGGATGGCGGCGAAAATGTCTGGATCGACCTCGGCCAGCGGCCGGGCCATACGCTGCGTTTCAGTCATGTGAGTCTGTTTTAATTGTCTTATAACCGTCGATGCGTTGCAGCGCACTTTTCATACCCGCCTTGCGAGAGAATCCCGCGGAAGCGGAAGTAGTTCGCCATCAATTACTTCTGAGTGCCGGGTATGCGCGGCCCTTGGGCGGATGCGGCGCCCTGCCGCTGGCGCTCGACCTTAGTTGAATAGCGGGCCAAAATACTTCGCATGAATACTCAGGAACAGATCGCAGTGGATTGGAAAGCAGTGCGCGAGCAGTTTCCGGCGCTTCGCAATCGCACTTACCTGAACACCGCTACATATGGGCAGCTTCCGGCGATGAGCTCGCAAGCGGCGGTCGAACATTTTGCCAGGCGTGACAGGTTGGCCTGCGCCGATTTCCTGAGCTGGTTCGACGAACTGGAGCCCTTGCGGACGAATATCGGCCGGTTGATCGGCGCGTCCGCCGGAGACATTGCTTTCATTAGCAACGCGAGCCAGGCCCTCGGGCTCGTAATGGGCGGAATCGATTGGCAGGAGGGCGACGAAATCCTCACACTTGAGCACGAATTCCCGAATCAGCTTTACGCGGCGCAGTGCATTCCCGGTGTTCGAGGCGTTATTTCCCGGCCGGCGGAGATTCAGGAGAGCATCACGGATCGTACGCGGCTCGCGGTGCTGAGCACGGTCAATTACACAAGCGGGCTGCGTCCGGATCTAGAGCCAATTGTTCGGCATCTGCATAGCCGGGGCGCGCTGGTCTATCTCGACGGCACGCAAAGCGTGGGAGCTCTGCGCATCGACTGCGCGGAGCTGCAGCCCGATTTCCTGGCTGTTGACGCGTATAAGTGGCTGCTCTCGCCAAACGGCGCCGGTTTCCTATACGTGCGTCCTGACGTTCGGCGGTGGTTAAGACCGAATGTCATCGGCTGGCGGAGCGATAAGGACTGGCACTCGGTGGAGAACCTGCATCATGGAGCGCCGCGGTTTTCAGATACTGCCGAAAAATATGAGGGCGGCATGCTGCCGTTTCCTTCGCTGTTTGCGATGAAAGAATCCGTACAATTGCTGGTCGATCTCGGCATGGATGCGATTGAAGCTCGTGTGCTGGAATTAGCCGCGAAGCTTCGGGAAGAGTTGCTCGCGCTCGGCGGCAGCGCGTATCCAACGCTCGGCGGCAACTTTCTGGAGTCGCAGATCTTGTTGATGAGGCTGCCGGAGGTCGATTCGTCGCAGCTTGCGAAACGTCTGCAGGAGCAAGAGATTCACGTGTCCGCACGCCGCGAATACCTGCGCGTGTCCCCACATTTCTACAACGATGAAAGCGACGTGGAGGAGTTTGTCGGGGCAGTGAAGGCATATCTGTAATTCAGTCGCGATCGCGCCACGGAGAACAGAAGAGCCAACAGCACGCGGGAATCCAGGCTAGCGCTCTGCCCGCCAGTGCCGGAGCCGCTGAACGTACACGAGCAAATTTACAACACAAACAGCCACTCCGGCCGCAATTAAGAAGGATTCTGGGAGATTCGGGTAGACGATCGAATCGAGGTAGTGTACGAGGAACCCTCCGTGATATGGATCGATTCCGGCTCTTTCTTCAAAGAATTCTTCCACGAGCGTGAGCGGACATGGCCACGGACCCAACTCCACCAGTAATCCCCAGATGAGTGACGCAATGTGGAACGCCGCTAGAAACGATCGATTGCGCGTGAAATAGGCGCCGGTGATAACCCAGACGATCCAAGCCAGATGAAAAGCGAGAACGATTTCAGCTAAAATCCGGTACGTCATTCGAGTTCATCGGTTTCAATTATGCGCGCGATTGCGCGTTGGGCGCACTCTTCGCTTGCATTGAGGTCTACTGAAAATAGATGTCCACTGAAATCGCGGATCGGATCGGTAAGCCGCTCGCCGTCATTACGGGCGGGTCGAGCGGAATTGGCGCGACGTTCGCGCGCAGGCTGGCGCCGGATCATAATCTGCTGCTTATCGCTCGGCGCAAGGAGCGGCTGGAGGAGCTTGCAGCCGAGCTTTCGAGAACCTGTGGATCGAATGTCGAGGTAATGGCGGCCGACCTGACGGTTGAGCAGGATCTCGCGGCGGTGTCGGAACGGTTGGAGAACGCCAAGGACCTCGCGCTTCTAGTGAACAACGCGGGATTCGGAAGCCGGGGACGCTTCTGGGAAGCCCCGATCGACATGCAGGAACAGATGCACCGGCTGCACGTAATGGCCCCTTTGCGTCTGACCCACGCGGCGCTTCGCAACATGGTTCTGCACGATTTCGGCGGGATTATCAATGTGGCCTCGGTTGCGGCGTTCATACGAAGCTCCGGCAGCACAAGCTACTGTTCAACAAAAAGCTGGATGACGGTCTTCACGGAAACGCTTCACCTGGAGCTAAGGAGCATCCGGTCAAATGTGGTCGTACAGGCGCTCTGCCCCGGCTATACGTACTCGGAATTCCACGACACGCTGGGAGTGAATCGGGAGAAACTGGCGCCGCGATCGTTCTGGCTAACGGCGGAGGAAGTGGTGGATGCCTCCCTTGACGGTCTGCGGCGGCGTAAGTTGTTTGTCGTCCCCGGCTGGCGGTATCGCTTGCTGACATCGCTGGTGTCAAAGATTCCGACGCGGCTCCGAGTGGCGTTTGAATCCGCCACGACAAAAGTCCGATCGGGACAATTAGCGTCTTCGAGAAAGGAACCCGTCGGCATCGGGCAGAGCGGCGCCGATCAGGCTCCTGACCGGTAACCCGCTCGATTCGATCTGCGCGCGCATGCCGTCGTCGGGTTTTTGCGCAATCACAAGGTGATCCGCCCAGCCGAGGGTATCCTCCAAGCGCGCATCCAGAAGTCGGCCAATATGCGGAATCTGTTGCAGGATGAAATTCCGATTACTGCCGTAGATCGCATCGAGTTGGATGTGCGGATCGAAAACGCGCACTTCGCGGCCCTTGCCGATTAGTTGTTCAAGCAGAGCGACGACGGGGCTTTCGCGGAGATCGTCGGTGTTTTCTTTAAACGCCAGACCCAGCACGCCCAAGCGCCTCGCGGGCAAATCGAGCAGCAGGTCAATCGCACGATGCAAATGTTCCTGGTTGCTTGGCAGCGTGGCTTCGAGCAGCGGCAGTTTCAGGTCAAGCCGGCTGGCGCGATGCGCGAGCGCTCGCAGATCCTTCGGCAGGCACGAACCCCCGAATGCAAAGCCCGGCTTCAAGTAGGCTGGCGATATGTTGAGCTTGCGATCCTCGCAGAGAGCGCTCATCACTTCCGCCGCATCCATCTCCAGTGACTCGCATACGGTTCCAATCTCATTCGCGAACGCAATCTTCATCGCATGGAACGCATTGCACGCGTATTTGATCATCTCGGCGGCCCGCAGTGAGACGATACACGGCGGGACGTTCAGCGGGCGATAGAGCGCGGCGACGCACTCGGCCGCGGCGGCATCGTCGCTGCCGGCGACGAGCAACGACGGCTCCATGAAATCCGCGATGGCGCTGCCTTCGCGAAGGAATTCGGGATTAGCCACCACGCGAATGCCGGGGAAGCGTCGCAGCGGCCGGATGATGTGCTCTTCGCATGTCCC
>Ga0134126_10009778_pt1 | contig 12082 bp, 8 predicted proteins | sample KB31752_FD_96881 | JGI IMG/M metagenome (GOLD analysis project Ga0134126, IMG submission 96881) | Terrestrial soil microbial communities with excess Nitrogen fertilizer from Kellogg Biological Station, Michigan, USA - KB3-175-2 | ecosystem: Environmental > Terrestrial > Soil > Unclassified ...
CATGTGATCGCCGATGATGACGAAGGCGTCCAACGTGGTATGGCCTACAGGGTTTTCGGACACTCGATCCGCATCAGATCTCCCTATTGCGAGGCCTCGCCGCAACCGGCGCAATCCTGACGTCCGAGGGGCGGACGTGATACTGGGCTCGAAACAGATTGCTGAAATGCGATGAACTGTTGAAGCCCATCGAATAGGCAATCTCCGTGATCGATTTGTCTGCATGCTGCGGCGAGGCCAGCAAATTGTGGCATCGTCCCAAACGTCGCAGCCGCAACCAGTCCGACACCGTCATGTCCAACTGACGGAACAGGTAGTGAAGATAGCGCAACGATATTCCGCTTTGCTTGGCGATCGTCGCCGGTGACAAATTGGGATCGCCGAGATTGGCCTCGATGTAGGCCTTCACGGATTGCAGGCGCGCGTGCTGCACGCTCCTTTCGGCCGCCGCCTGCCGATCCGGCTCGGCGATCAACGCCAGCGCCAGAATATCCATGAATTGCTCGCCGAGCTTGACTCTTGAAGCCGCGTCGACGCTGACGCCCTCTTTGGCGAGCGTCGCGCAAAATTCCGCCGCCACGCGGCCGAGTCCGCGATGCAGGTCGAAATGCTTCAGCATCGGCGGCCGTCCGGTCTCGAATCGACGATCGAAATCCGCGCGCGGCAGTTCGATCCAGAATTGCCGCGACATCACTTCGCAATGCAATTCGTAGGGCTCGTTGGCGTAATACAAAGACCCTCGCCCCGGCCGCAGGACGAACGACGATCCGGCCTGGCGGATGTCGACGGCGCCGAGATGTTCGATGCCGATATAGTAGCAATCCTTGTCGAAGCGGCCGATATGACGATGGCGCCGGGAGATGATTTGCGGTGAAATGAGCGTGTCGGTGATGGTCACGCCGCCAAAGCGCGCCTCCTGCACGAATCCGACGTATTCCTTGTCGGACTCGGTCTCGCAATCGACTTGCAGGTAGATTTCGCAGATCGCGTCACGCCACGCCCGCCTGCCGGTCCCGGCGGGCATGGCCCTGGTATCGAAAACGACGTCCATGTCTCCCTCCCTTACCGCCGTCCCGACTGGCTTGGGCCTGACGCAAGCGCCTCGCTGGGCGTTACGAACCGGGCGCAGAGCGGCAAAGCCCGGCTCTGGACCTCGGGCCTATCGGAGCGTAACTTTGCGCTTTGGAAAAGCAAGCTGGATTTCAGCGACATAGATCGCGGGCGGGCCTCCACAGCGGCCGATTTTTGCGCTGACGTGCAAAGCCTTGCGCTACGGCGCAAGCGGAAAGCGAAATAGCCCGAGATAGTTGCGCCCCGAAAGGGGTCGGCGGCAGATCGGCCCCGGCGTTCTCAAGATAGCGACAATCCCGCGACATGATGCTCGGACGAATAAAGGGTGCGCAGGTCAGTCAAGAGAAGATCGTGCTCTTGACGGCGATCGTGCTTTTTTGCGTGTTCTCGTTGTTCTTGAAGGGTTTTTTGAGCTCCGGCAACCTGCTGACGCTGGTGCGCGGCGTCTCCGTTCTAGGAATCCTCGGCATCGGCATGGCGTTGGTCGTGATCGGCCGCGGCATCGATCTGACGATCGTCGCCACTTACGCGATGTCGGCGGCGTGGACGTTCCATCTGGCGACGCTCGGCGTCGCCATCGCGCCGGCCTTGGCGCTCGGCTTCGTGCTCGCGCTCGCCATCGGCGTGACCAATGGCGTGTTGATCGCCTACGCCGAGATTCCGGCTTTGTTCGCGACGCTGGGGATGGCGGCGTTCGTCTACGGGTTCGTCCGCTTCGCACTGGTGCCGCTCTATGTCGTCTATATGCCGGCGAGTGCCAACGGCATCGCCTGGATCGGCGGCGGCTTTGTCGGCGACGTGCCGACGCCGATCCTGTTTTTCGCGCTGATCGCGTTGCTGGGCTTCGCGTTCCTGCGTTTCACCAAGGCGGGCCGCTTCATCTATGCGATCGGCGACAATTTCGCCGCGGCGCGCAATTCCGGCGCGCCGGTGCGCGGCGTCATCGTGCTGCAATACGCGCTTTCCGGATGCATCGCCTATGTCGCGGGAATGATTACCGCGACGTCGGTCTCCAGCATGAACACCAACGTCGCCAATTCGTCGCTGATCTATGACGTGATCCTGGTGGTGGTGCTCGGCGGCATCGGCCTCTCGGGCGGGCGCGGCGGCATACGCAATGTGCTGGTCGGCACGCTGTTGATCGGCATTCTGCTCAACGGCATGACCATCATGGACATCCAGTACACGCTACAGAACGTGATCCGCAGTCTGATCCTTCTGGCCGCGATCGTGCTCGATAGCCTCGTCAATCCACGCGACGAGCAGACCGAGCAACAGGGCGACATCTAGAGCGCCCGCAATAACAGGGAGTGGAAACAATGCGGGATCGTCACATTGCGACCGCCATCGGGCTGTTGGCGCTCACCTTCTCCGCATCAGGGCGCGCCGCCACATGCGAGAGCCTAAAATCGGCTGATATCGCCGATACGACAATTGTCAGCGCCGTCGCCGTCGCCGCCGGCGACCTGACGACTGACGACAAGGTGACGCGAAAGAACATGCCGGCGTTTTGCCGTGTCGTCGCCTCGATCAAGGACGCGCCCGACTCCGACGTTCGCCTCGAATTGTGGTTGCCTGACCAGGGCTGGAAAGGCGTTTTCCACCTCAACGGCAACGGCGGCTACGCGGGAATCCTCAACTACAATTATGGCGCGATGGAAGCCGCGCTTAAGCGCGGCTATGCCTCCGCCGAGACCGACCTCGGGACGGCGCCGGCGACGCCGCTCGACGGCGACGCGCTTGTCGGGCATCCGCAAAAGTGGAAAGACTTCGGCCTGTTGGGCACCCACGAGGCGACGCTCGCCGGCAAGCGGATCGCCGAAGCGTTTTACGGCGCAAACCCCAAACGTTCCTATTACACGGGCTGCTCGACAGGCGGTCAGCAAGGGTTGATTGAGGCCGAATATTACCCGCAAGACTTCGACGGCATTCTCGCCGGCGCGCCGGTCATCAACCGCACCTGGGGCCACGCGGTCGCCGTGACGACTTATCAGGCGGCCAATCTGACGCCCGAACACAAGCTTTCCACAGCCAAGCTCGCATTGCTCACCAAATCAGCCGTAGCCGCCTGCGGCGGCAAGGAGAACGGGCTCAAGTCCGACCCGTTCATCGCCGCGCCGTTGGCCTGCGATTTCGACCCCGCGGCGCTGACCTGCAAAGGCGCCGCCGCTGACGATTGTCTGACGCCGAAAGAGGTGGAGACCGCAAAGGCGATCTATCTCGGCCCCGCCGACGACAACGGCAAGCCGCTGTACTACGGCGAATTGCCTGGCAGCGAGTCGGGCTTCTTCAATTGGGGATTTCTTGAGGCGCCCGGCAACGCCCCGGGAGAACCGGCGTTTGATGGTCTCTTCAAGTGGGTGTTCGGCCCCAACTGGGATTGGCGCGCCTTCCACGTCGGGCCCGACATGGTCAAGGTCGACGCCGCCCTCGGGGCGGCGCTCAACGGCGCCGTGACCGGCGACATCAGCAAGTTCCGCGATCGCGGCGGCAAGATCATCCTGTTCCAGGGCTGGGCGGACCCGATCGTTCCTGTCGAGCAAACCATCAAGTTCTACAACGGCCTGGTGAGCGAGTTCGGCGGCCAGGCGAAGACGGAGGCGTTCGCGCGGCTGTTCATGGTTCCCGGCATGGGCCACTGCGGTTTCGGCACGGGCCCGAACCGGTTCGACTCCGCCGCTTACGGCGGCCTGCAACCGCCAGCCTCGGACCCCCAGCACGATATTTTCGCCGCGCTCTCGCATTGGGTCGAGGACGGTGTTGCGCCGGCTCAAGTCATCGCGACGAAATTCGTCGATGGCGACGCCTCGAAGGGAATCGCCATGCAGCGGCCGCTCTGCCCCTATCCGCAGCGCGCTTGGTACAAGGGCGAGGGCGACGCCAATTCCGCCGCCAATTTCGTCTGCGCCGTCGCCAGGAAGTGAAATGCAAAACGGGCTCGCCGCAGACTTCAAAACCGCGCGGCGATCGCGCAACAAGGCGCCCCTCGTAACGCCATAAACTCAAAAGGGAGTAGGAAATATGCGAACCAAACATATCGCCACGTTTTTCGGGCTGGCGGTCTCGCTGACCGGTCTGGCCGCTCACGCCGCGGGCATCGACGACCCCCGGCGCGGCGACTATTTCAAGGACTTCGCCGGCAAGACCATCGCCTTCGTGCCGGTGACTATGGGCATCGACCTCACCGACGGTTGGGCGTCAGTCATGAAAGAGCAGGCCAAGCGCCTGCATATGAAGTTCGAAATTCGCGATCCACATTTCAGCGCCGACGCCGGCGCGCAGGCGATCACAGCGCTGATCGCCGAGAAGCCGGACGTGCTGGTGGTCCACAATCCCGACGTCAGCTCCTACGCGCGTCTGCTCAAGCGCGCCGAGCAGGCGGGCATTCACGTTATCCAGATCAACATGCGCTCCAACTATAATTCCGATGTCTATGTCGGCGCCGACTGGATCGGCATCGGCGAGGCGGAAGCGAACGCGGTCATGGAAAAGTGCGGCCCGGGCACCAGCCAGAAGGTCGCCATCCTCCAGGGCCAACCGACCTCGGGCTCCGACAGCGGCATGATGAAAGGCGCCGACAACGTCTTCTCCAAACATCCCGAGATCAAGGTGGTGGCCAATCTTGCCGGCGAATGGGACGCCACCAAGGCGCACTCGATTATTTCGACCGTCATCCAGCAGCACCCCGATCTCTGCGGCGTCGTTGGATTCTGGGACGTCATGGATCTTGGCGCAGCGGCGGCGATCAAGGAATCCGGCAAGCCGATTACACTCGTCACCTCGGGCGGCGGCGAGCAGATGGCTTGCAACAATGTCGAGAAAGGCGTGTTCTACAAGGAGGTCGCCTATCAGGTGATGCAGCAGGGCCGCGATCTCAACGACATGATCGCCACCGTGTTGGAGACCGGGTTGCCGGCCGGAAAACTCAAGGCGGTGATCTACAGCCCGCAGGTCATCATCTCCAAGGAGACGCTGCGCCCTGGGCTTTGCTGGAGCGCCGCCGCGCTTAAGAAGTAATCGCAACGCCAAAGCGGCAAGCGCGCCGAGCCTCACAGCTCGGCGCGCTTATGTTCGGAATGGAATGAAACATGACGACGGGCGAGTGGGCGACCAGACTGCGCTATCGGTATGTGCCCGATCATGTCATTGGCGAACTGCTCGGCCGCCGCTGGGTCGACAATGTCATTCCCATCGTTCTGCTTGTCGCGCTGACGACCTATCTGAGCGCGACCATTCCGCATTTCCTCTCGGCCGGCAATCTCTCCGACACCTCGCGCCAGATCGGCGAATTCGGGTTGATCGTCATCGGCATGACGATCGTGATGGTCGGCGGCGGCATCGATTTGAGCGTCGGCTCGATTTTCGCGCTCGCCAACTTCACGACGCTCGCCTTGATTAATGTCGCGCGCTGGCCGGTGGCGGCGGCGGTGGGCGCGACGCTGGCCGTCGGCGCCCTCGTCGGCCTCGTCAACGGATTGCTGATCGGTTATCTCAAGTTGCGCGCCTTCCTGACCACCCTGGTCATGCTGACGCTCATTCGCGCCATCGTCGAGTTTCTGCTCGGCATCTATTCGGTGCGGATCGCGTCGAGCGACGTCGATGCTCCCGTCTTGGACTTCCTCGGCATCGGCTCCGTGCTCGGCGCGCCGGTCAGTCTGGTGGCGCTGGTTGTGGTGGCGCTGGCGGCGCAGGTTATTCTGACGCGGCTGCGCGTCGGTTGGCGGATCATGGCGGTCGGCGGATCGCGGCGGGCGGCCCACAACGCCGGCATCCCGGTGCGGGCGATCGTCTGTCTCACCTACGTCGTTTCCGGTTTGCTGACGGCGCTTGCCGGCGTGCTCTATGCGGCGCGGCTCTCGGGGGCCGGTCCCGACACCGGGCTGGGTCTCGAACTCAACGTGATCACGGCGGCGCTGCTTGGCGGCAACAGCATCGGCGGCGGTCGCGGCTCGGTCGGCAAGGCGTTGATGGGGGCGATCATCGTCTCGCTGCTGACCAACGGCCTCGTCCGGCTTGGCCTGCAAAACGGCGCGTCGTCGATGGTGATTGGATTGGTGCTGCTGTGCGCCATCGGCATCGACGTCCGATGGAGCAAATGGCGGCATCGGCTGCACGCGAAAGTCTATGTCTCGCCGGCGTTTCTGGCGCTGCCGCCGGCGCCGGTTTTCGTCGCCGGCTCGGCCTCGCCCTACGCCATCAACGACCGGCTACGCGATGTCGAGACCATCGGCCGCGGCGAAGTCGACGGGCCGGAAGACGTCATTCTCGACGCCGACGGCCATCTCTATTGCGGCGTTCGACATGGGGAAATCGTGCGCTTTCTCGCCCCCGACTACGTCAAGCGCGAGGTTTACGCTCATGTCGGCGGGCGGCCGCTTGGGCTTTCCTTCGATCAGGACGGCGGCCTCGTCGTCTGCATCGCCGGTATGGGCCTTTATCGCGTCGACAAGGACCGCAACGTGCGGAAGCTGAGCGCCGAGACCAACCGCTCGCCGTTCTCGATCATCGACGATTCGCGGATGCGCCTGACCGACGATCTCGACATCGGGCCGGACGGCAAAGTCTATTTCAGCGAGGCGACCATCCGCTACGGCTTCGAGGAGTGGGTGGTCGACGCGCTGGAAGGACGCGGCAACGGCCGCATCATCCGCTACGACCCGGCAACCAAAACGACGCGCACGATTTTGCGCAATCTATTATTCGCCAACGGCGTATGCGTCGCACACGACAACAAATCGCTGCTATTCGCCGAAACCTGGGGTTGCCGCGTCAGCCGCTACTGGCTCGAAGGTGCGAAGGCGGGGACCGTCGAGCGGGTGATCTCCGACCTTCCCGGCTATCCCGACAACATCAATCGCGGATCGGGCGGAACCTATTGGGCGGCGCTCGCCGGCACGCGGACGCCGAGCTACGACCTCGCCATGACCATGCCGGCGTTTCGCCGCCGCATGGCGCGCCGGGTCGCCGGCGACGAATGGCTGTTTCCCAACGTCAATGTCGGTTGCGTCGTGCATTTCGACGCCGACGGCAAGGTGCTGGAGACGCTGTGGGACGCCGGCGGCGACAACCACCCCGCCATCACCTCGATGCGCGAGCATCGCGGCTACCTCTATCTCGGCGGCGTCACCAATAATCGCATCGGACGCATCAAGCTCGCGGGCGCCGATCCCAACTGGTCGGGACTGGCGTCCTACCGCGGGGCGGCGCGATGATAGCGCTGACCAAGGCCCTAGATCGCTGGTTCGGCCGCGGCGAGTTCTCGATCACCGTGCCGCCGCTGGACGGGGCGTTCCGCGCCAATGATGCGCTGGAAGCCGCCGGCGTCGTGCTTGAGGTGGGCGCGCCCGACGGGCTGGCGGTCACCTCGCGCGGCTTGCTGGCGTCCTGCGGGCGGAAGCTGATCGGCATCAATGACCCCGCCGCCCCGGCGGCGTCCTTTGACGCCGAGATCGGCGCCGTGGCCGGCCTGCCGGACGGCGGCGCGGCGGTCGGCCTCGTCGATGGGCGCATTGTGTTCCTGGGCGGTCAGCATGACAGCCGCACCATCGCGGCGCATGCCGAAATCCGCTGCATCACCGCGCTGGCGCCAGCCGCGGACGGCGCGCTGATCGTCGCCAACGGCTCCGCAACTTATGCGGCGGCCGATTGGCAGCGCGATCTGATGGCCAAGCGTGCCTCGGGCTCTGTTTGGCGCCTGGCGCCCGATAGCGGCGCGTGGAGCCGCATTTCAGGCCCTCTGGCCTTTCCCTATGGCCTCATCGACGAGGGCGGCGCCATTGTCGTCAGCGAAAGCTGGCGCTGCGCCCTGACGCGCATTTCCCCCGGCGGGCGCGTGCGTCCGCAAACCGTGGTGGAGGCGCTACCCGCCTATCCGAGCCGGCTGTCGCGCGGCGCCGACGACGCCATCTGGTTGGCGCTGTTCGCCCCGCGCAGCCAACTCGTCGAGTTCGTATTGAGCGAACGCCGCTTTCGCGAGCGCATGATGGCGGAGATTGATCCGGCGTTTTGGGTCGCCCCCTGCCTGCGCTCGGGCCAATCGGCGCTCGAACCGATCCAGCAAGGCGGCGTCAAGCAGCTCGGGGTCTTGAAACCGTGGTCGCCGAGCCGATCCTACGGGCTCATCGCGCGCCTCGACGGCAGCTATCGCCCAACGGCCTCGCTCCACAGTCGCGCCCACGGCCATCGCCACGGCGTCACCTCGTGTCTGGAGTTCGAGGGCCGCCTCTATTTCACCGCCAAGGGCGACGGCGTCGTCGCCGCTTTGGCCGACAACGGAGCGACGCAGTGAACCGCTCGCCGCAAGCCCTGCCGCCGCTGTTGGAGATGAAGGGCGTCGGCAAGCAATATCGCGGCGTCGCTGCGCTCAAGGACATCGACTTCGATCTCAGGCGCGGCGAGGTGCACGCCATTCTCGGCGAGAACGGCGCCGGCAAATCGACGCTGGTCAAGATACTCTCCGGCGCGGTGACGCCGACACAGGGAGAAATCCGCATCGAAGGCCAAAAGGTGCAGATCGCCGGCCCCGCTTTGGCGCGCCGCTACGGCATCGCCATGGTCTATCAGGAGACCAGCCTCGTCCCCAGCATGACGGTGGCGCAAAATCTCTATCTCGGCGACGAAAAGTTCTTCAACCGTCTGCGCGGAACTTATATCGACGCGCAGCAATTCCTGCAATCGCTCAACTTTCCGGTCGAGCCGACAGCGACGGTGCAATCGCTCGGCACCGCCAAGCGGCAGATGGTCGAGATCGCCCGCGCCGTGCGCCTGAAAGCGAAAGTCATCATTTTCGACGAACCGACGGCAACGCTGACGCCGGAAGAAAAGCATCATCTGTTTGCGTTGATCGACCGGCTGCGCCGCGATCAGGTTTCGATCATCTTCATCAGTCACGCGCTCGAAGAGGCGCTGGAGATCTCGGATCGGATCACCATCCTGCGCGACGGGGCGCACGTCGTCACCGACGAGGCAAAAGCGTTTTCGCGCGAAACCATCATCCGCCACATGGTCGGGCGAGCGTTGAGCGACGACCTCTATGGCCGCGCCGGCGCGCGCCGCGCCCCGCGACCGGCCGGGGCCAAGCGGCTCAGCGTGCAGAATCTGTCGATGCAAAATCTGGTGCGCAATACCTCGTTCTCGGTGTTTGCGGGTCAAGTGACGGGAATATTCGGGCTTGTCGGCTCAGGCCGCACCGAGACGGCCAGGATCATAGCCGGGGTCGCCAAGCGCGATTCCTTTCACGGCGGCGACGTGCGCATCGACGGCCGCCCGGTGCGCTATCGCACGCCGCGATCGGCGGTCGGCGACGGCGTCGTCTATGTCACCGAGGATCGCAAGGGCGATGGGTTTTTCGAGACCATGTCGGTCGCCGACAACGTCTATATCGGAAAAATCTCCAGCCGTTCCTCGCGTGGCCCGTTCGCCAGTCGCGGCGAAAGCCGCGAACTCGCGGCGCGCTGGACCAAGACTCTCAACATCCGCGCGCTGAACAGCGATTCGCGGGTGATCGAACTCTCGGGCGGCAATCAACAGAAGGTGGTGATCGCCAAGGGGTTGGTGCAAAGTCCGCGCTTAGTGATCTTCGACGAGCCGACGCGCGGCGTCGATGTCGGCGCGATCGCGGAAATCCATCAACTGATTGGCGGGCTCGCCGACGACGGCCTCGCCGTGGTCGTCATATCGTCCTATCTGCCGGAGATCTTGAACCTTTCCGATCGTGTGCTGGTGGCGCGGCAAGGCCGCATCGTCGAAGAGCTTTCGCCGGACCAGGCGACCCCGGAAGCCGTCATGTTCGCCGCTGTCTACTGAGGCGGGGCGCCCGACAAAGGCGCGAACGGGCTCGCCTGAAGACGTGCGAGCCCAACGAACGGCGGACATCGGATCTCCCCCGCCGGCGAGAGCTGGCGGAGTGTCCTGGCGTGCGCTTGCATTGGCGCGAAATCGCGCCATCCCAAGGCTACATTTGCTATCGCTGCCGCTCCATCGCAAATTGGACGCGCAGCAGGAATGCGGAAAGGCTTGAGCTTGCCCCAAGAAAAGAAGCCCCGGCAAAAGAAGGCGACCAACTCGGAACGGCGCGTGGAAATGATGGAGCAGATCATCGACGCCGCCGAGTTCCTATTTTCCAAGCACGGGTTTTACGGAGTCACGCTGAGGGACGTGGCGACGCGCATCGGCGTGCATCACACGCTGATAAACTACTATTTCGAAGACAAAAAGGCGCTGTTCGACGCGGCATTCGCCCGCCGCGCGGTGGTGACCAGCGAGCGTCGCATGAAAGTGCTCAGCGAATACGACGAGGCGACGAAAGGCAAGCCCTCGGTTGAGGGGGCTTTTCGCGCCTTTCTCGATACCGATCTCGATCTTTACATTCAAGGCGAACAAGGCTGGCAGAACTACGGCGCCATGACGGCGCAGGTCGCCAATACGCCCGAGTGGGGCGCCGAAATGATGGACCAGCATTTCGATCCGGTGGTGCTGCGCCTGATCGAACTGCTCAAGAAGGCGCTTCCCGATTGCGCCGAGGCGGACCTGTTTTGGCTATCACTTCGTCACCGGAGCGCTGATGCTCACCCTGGCGCGCACCGGGCGCATCGACAGGCTTTCCGGCGGCCTGTGCAAATCCGACGACTTTGCCGCGGTTAAGGAGCGCATGGCGCCATTCATGACGGCCGGGCTACTGGCGATCTGTCAGTGCCGAAAGACCGAGCCAAAGATCTGAATGGGTCTTGCGAAGGAGCGTGCTTTGGGTCTACATAACTCACTCACTCGTTAGTGAACATATGTCGCGCGCGAGTACAACGAACGTAGGGAGCCAACAGCAGCAAAGGAGGACGACCGACGCGGATCGCCGCCGAACCGCGACACAGCGCTCGGTTCGAAACGAGACCGCGCGGCGAATGGGAATTGCGCAAAAAACGGGAGGAACCGACGCCAATCAAGCATTGATGGCATTCGTTCGCGCAGCGGACGATCCGACCCAACAAAAAGGAGGAAACCGGTGAATAAAGCCCTTGTTTCGACGGCGCTTGCTCTGTCCATGCTCGCCGTTGCCGCCGTTCCGGCGGCGGCCGCGGGAACCATCAAGATCGGCTATGTCGATCCGCTCTCGGGCGGGGCGGCCAGCATTGGCCAGATCGGCCTCAACCAGCTCAAATTCATCGCCGACGAGGTCAACGCCAAGGGCGGCGTGATGGGCGATAAAATCGAAATCATTCCCTACGACAACAAGGTAAATCCGCAGGTCAGTCTGGTCCAGGTGCAAAAGGCCATCGACGATGGCGTGCGCATTATCGTCCAGGGCAACGGCTCCTCGGTGGCGGCGGCGATTGAGGACTTCGTCACCAAGTTCAACGAGCGCAATCCCGGCAAGGAGGTGATCTACCTCAATTACGCCGCCATTGACCCGATCCTCACCAACGCGAAGTGCAGCTACTGGCACTTCGCCTGGGACGCCAGCGTCGACATCAAGATGGAGGCGCTGACCAATTTCATCAAGCCGCGCAAGGACATCAAAAAGGTCTATCTGATCGATCAAGACTACTCGTTCGGTCACTCGGTGGCCGACGACGCAGTGCGCTTGTTGAAGGCGGCGCGCCCCGACATCCAAATCGTCGGCAACGAGTTCCACCCTTTGGTCAAGGTCACCGACTTTTCGCCCTATATCGCCAAGATCAAGGCGTCGGGAGCCGACACCGTCATCACCGGCAACTGGGGCCAGGACTTTGCGTTGTTGATAAAGGCGGCGGGCGATGCGGGGCTGAAAGCCAATTGGTACACATTCTATGCCGGCGGCGCCGGCGGCCCGACGGCGATCAAGCAGGCGAACCTGCCCGATCATGTCTTCCAGATCACCGAGGGCTTCAACAACCTCCCCTATAAGCCGGCGCAAGCGACCGCGAGCGCCTATATCGCCAAATATGAATCGGACCCGGTGTTCTATCCCCGCATGTTCAACCTGACGGGAATGCTGTTCGAGGCGATCACGCAGGCGAAGTCGGATGATCCCGTGAAG
>Ga0134126_10009779_pt1 | contig 12082 bp, 7 predicted proteins | sample KB31752_FD_96881 | JGI IMG/M metagenome (GOLD analysis project Ga0134126, IMG submission 96881) | Terrestrial soil microbial communities with excess Nitrogen fertilizer from Kellogg Biological Station, Michigan, USA - KB3-175-2 | ecosystem: Environmental > Terrestrial > Soil > Unclassified ...
GTTAAGTAGTAACGTTTTACTTTTTAATGGTTTTTCTTTATCGAATGGAATCAAATCAAACAAACTGGGTTACGAAGCTTCGAAAATGGAATTACAACAAGCAAAAGATAACCTCACCATAAATATCATACTCGCCTACCTGCAGGTTTTAAGCGCTGAAGAGGTATTAAACCAATCGCAAGATCAGGTTACAGTTACGCAAAAACAGGTAGACCGTTTAGGGATTCTAAATGACAAAGGCGCAATTTTGCCCGCAGATTTTTATGACCTGAAAGGGCAATTGGCTACTGACCAAATTGCTATTTCCGATAATAAAGCCAGTGTCGCAACCGCTAAACTCAACCTGGTACAACTTTTAAATATCCCTTACGATTCAGCACTGGAAGTAGAAAAAATACCAGCTGAAAATTTCAATGCCGGTTTTCCAGGTACACCAGATTCTATTTATCAAACTGCATTGCATCAATTTGCACAGGTGCAAGCGGTAAAGTTTAGAACGCTAAGTGCCGAAAAAAATATTCTATCCGTTAAAGGCGAATACTTCCCCACCCTATCTTTTGGGGGAAACATAAATACCAGTTATTCAAGTGTGGCCACACGCGATTATTTTTTAAACACAACGGAAAACCCCTCGTCAAACTATGTGGATTACAATAATCAAAAACTGCCTGTGATCGTGACACAGAATAATTATGATGCCCGGAAAATTATTTTTGGAGACCAGCTTAACAATAACCTTTATTACACCCTTAATTTAAATTTAAGTATCCCGCTTTTCAATGCCAGCCGTGTAAGGAACCAGGTAAAGCTTGCAAAAATTAATTATCAGAATACTAAATATATAGAACAGAATACTAAAACCCAGTTGCAGCAGTCTATTGAGCGCGCTTACGTTAATTTGAATTCAGCAGGCGATAAATATAAATTATTGCAAAAACAAGTTGAAGCATTTACAGAATCCTTTCGCACCGCTGATATTCGTTTTAATGCCGGCGCCATCACATCAGTAGATTATCTGATTGCGAAAAACAATCTTAACCGTGCAGAAAATAACCTTATCATTTCAAAATATGATTTTCTATTACGGGAAAAAGTATTGGATTATTATGGTGGAAAACCGCTGTGGTAAATTATTCTGTTTTAGTGCACGTATGAATTCGTTCACTGTTTATTACACACATAAATCTCTCTCATGTTTAAGTTTAGGTGTAGGTTCCAGAGCCTGCACCTTTTTTTAGCTTAATAACGCCATGCTAAAAAGATTTCAATTATGTATATAACTACAATGATTATACGAAAATAATTTTACCAAAATAAAAATTAAGCTTATTTCTTTGTTTACTGTTGAAAGCCACATTTTAACTTTCTCATTCAAACAATTCCGCGCGGTTTTTTGGGCGAATGTTATCCAGCCATTCAAAGTTTTTTAATTTTCTTTGGCCTTCAGGAATTTGGTTCATCGGATACATAGTACCCTGGACCTGGTTTACAAAAATAACTTTACTTAAATCCTGTTCTTTAAAGTAAAGGTCAATCACATCAGCCACAGCGCGGTTCATACCGATATAAGCGCTGTCATCATCTTCCATGTAGTAAATACTTTCTGATTGAGAGCCTTTCACGCGCATGTAATCTATTTTTCCATCTACAAAATAACCATTGATGGTTTTACCAGCCATCTGATTAAAAAAACCTTCTTTTGTCCTGTTTACGATTAAGCCTCTTTCGAAAACATACAATCTTTCCGGCTGTTTATTTTTTGTGTAAAGGAATATTGTATCTCCCAATATTTGAGTATTACCGCTCCATACAACCGGATTATAATACAAACGGAAAACGGAATCCCTGGATGAAATAAACATACTGTCGCTAACGCTTTGCAACGAGTCATTAAATATTTTCACATGGTGGAACGCGAGGAAATACCGTATAGCCGTGTCCGATTTATTTGAAGAATCTGTAATTAATTTCCCTTGGGTTGCTATGCTGTCCGAAAGATTTTCTTTCAAAGATTTTTTTGTGGAATCAATAATTTCATTCTTCGCCGTATCAATAATTTCTTTTTTTACCGAATCAAGTTTCTCCTTATCATCTATTATCTTATTCTTATGAATTCCATTTTTTAATGAGTCAGAAATAATCCCTGAATCAATTTCTTTTTTGATGGAATCCTTTGTGTTTACAGTCGCTATTGGAGGTTTTTTTATAATTTTTTGAGAAGTATCCTTCAATATATTTAGCCCAATGGAGTTTAATGAATCAAGATGTGGATGCAAAAATTTTGAAGAATCCTTTTCTGAAAAGGATTTGGCAGAATCAATTTCTTCCTTGCGGTGCTTTAAAAAAAATTGTTCAGTAGAATCATTAGCAATAGTTTCAAGCACTTTTTGATTTTCCGAAAGGCTTACATTTATTGTTGTATCATTTCTCAACACTTTATTTTCATTTTTTACAAAGGTGGTAAAGCCTGAAAAAATGGTATCCGCGGCAATATAAGTACTATCATTTTTTTGTTTCAAAATTAAAACCGGCTTGCGTGTAGCCAGGAAAGAGTTATTTTTCTTATTCATGAAAACCTGGTTCGCGATAATAGTATAACCGCCCGCAGAATCAATGATGACGGCATTTCCCTCAAGCTGCGCATTGCCGGAAACATTTTCGAGTGCCATCGTGTTTGCAGAATACAAACGGCCGCTGCTGTCTTTTACTGTTGCGCGGCTGGTAAAAAAAGCATTTCCCGAATTCAGGTCATAATTTCCCTGGGTGGCGTTCACTTCTACCTCCGGAGTTTGAATATTTGTCTGGCTGATAAAAGTCGCTTGCCTCGTTTGCATGTTGTATAAAAGCGAATCAGCGCGGATGTGTTTTTTAGGCTCATCCAATTTTACGTTTTTCTTAAAATAAATATCTTTGGTATCATCATAATACGTTCCTTCGACACTGGTTATAATATTCTTGCCTTCAATTATTTTTCCGCCTTTATAAAAATTACCAATGCCAGTTTGCATATTGTAATCCAGGTCATCGGTAAATAACGTTCCGCTTTTATTGGTAAGTTTTACTTTATCTTTTAAATACGCAATTTTTTCTACCCCTAAATATTTTAAATATTGGCTGTAAGTATGAACCGTATCTGCCTGGTTTATTTCAATGTTTCCAAAGGCTTCCATAATATGCGTTACAGGATTAAAGACAGCGCTGTCACCATGGAAAATAGTAGTTCCTTGTTTTATGATGGCGCCACCAGCGATAGTTTGAAGCGTCGTTATTGAATCTATTTTAATAGCGCGCATGCTCGGCCCCCGAAGAATTTCAAACTCCCTTAATGTATCTTTTGGTGGCTGGTTTCGAAGCGTATCCTGTGACCGGGAATAATAACCTGACATTAAAAAAATAAAAAGAAAAAAATATTTCAATTTCTGAAACATACTATTTCTTTTCCACTTTTAAAGTATCATCAATCAACGGAGCTGTCAGGTAATTGCCTTTATCCTTTTTTCCGAAAACAGAAAAGTTTACATATCTTTTTGGATGCACTCGTATGTCATCTAGCAAAATATTCAATTTATCAGAAGTACTTTCAAGGTTATTATATAATGTTTTATCATTGAGTAGTAAACCGAGCGAACCTTCTTTACTATTGATTTTTTCTGTACCTGCTTTTAAATTATTGATCGCTTCCTGTAAAGTATCGAGCGTCTGTTTCAAATCAATTTTAGAAAGTTTATTGGAAAAAACCTCTGTATTTTTTATGATGCTATCAAAATGGCCATTGTTAGCGTTGAGGCTGGCAGTAAAGCTCTTCATATTTTCCAAAGATTGGCCAAGTGCTCCATTTTGAACGTCTACTAATTTTTGCAACGATTGGGAAGTTATTATAAAAGAGGCGGTAGCTGTATTTACATTTGCCAGGATGCTTCGTATATTGTCTTTAGTATTCGCGTCAATAACTGTAGAAACACTTATGAGAACTGAGTCTAATGATTTTACAGCATTTTTTACCTCATACAGTACCGGGTTTATCAACTTCAATGCCTCGTCAAAAGCTCCGGAACTGAGCGTGGTAAGTAATGTATCACCGCTTTTTAAAAAGGTATTGGCATTTCCGAGTTGTATTTCCATTGTTGGGCTTCCCAAAAGGTTCGGATTGATGACGGCCAGTGAATTTGTCGGGATATTTACATCTTTGGAAAGTAAAACCGTTACCACAATTCTTTTCATGTCTTTTCCACCATCTAGATTTTCAATTCTTCCAATCTGAAGGCCATTGATCACAACCGGATTGGATTGTTTTAAACCCTGTACATCTGAATAAACTGCATAAATATGATTCTCTTTGGTAAAAACGCCTCTACCCTTAAGGAATTTAACACCGATTACCAGCATTACAATCCCCAAAGCTGCCATCACGCCTATTTTCGTTTCGTTATTTATTTTCATTTGGTATTATTTCTGTAAAATAATTTTATTTCAATGTTGATCTCTTTGAAAGTAATATGCGAAAATAGGAAACTTCATTCGCAGTTAATAACAAATGAATAATCATTAAAACACTATCAAAAATAGGATTGTAAAAAAGTAATTACAAAATTGAGATTATTTTGCAGAAGTTACGGCGTTGGTGTTTGCACCGTTTTTTGGTGTTTCTACCATACTCTTGTATTTTACAAGTGCATCCGTAATTGCCTGTGCTATTTCTTCCTGGCCTTTTTCACTGTTCAAATACCTCTCATCGTCATAATTGGCGACAAACCCTGTTTCAATCAGTATAGCAGGCATTTGAGTAGCATGCAAAACCCAAAGGCCTTTTTCACGCTGCCATACTCCCAGGTTAGGCCTGCCCGTTTCCTGCGCTACCTGATCTTGTACAAGAGTAGCCAGTTGATAGCTCTTTTTGAAATAATGGGTAGAATATAAAAGTGCGCTTGCTTTATATTCAGCACTTTGATAATTTATTGCGGCGGTACTATCGTCATCTTCAGTATTAAAACCAAGGCCTCCATCTTCCAACGCTTTAACTTTATCATCTGTCTGCCGTTCTGCCAATATCAAAGTGCTCGTACCTTTTCGTGAAGTTGGAATTTTATAATAGTGCACGATAGGAACGCGCCTTGTGTGTTTTGTAGAAACTTTTTTTCTTGATTTACCCTTACCTACATAATGATGTGTATGATATTCCTCTGTTTTGTATCCCACTATCCTGGAACCTGTTTTTAATCCAACTGCATCAGCATGGATACATACAAAAAGATCGCCATGGTGTTCATTTGCAAATTGTGCTTTTTCATGCACAGACATATATACATCAGTTGTCCTGGAAGGAATAATATTCACATCCGGCATTGCTTTTTTCAGGTCAGCTACCAACTTCATAGAGATGGCCAGTGTGATATTTTTCTCCAAAGAGCCTAAAGTGCCCTCATATTCCCCTTTGGCTCCATGGTCCTGGCCGCCGTGGCCAGGATCAATAATAATCGTTTTTATTTTAGGGGTGCGGGGTGCCTGTGAAAATGAATTACTATTTACAAATAAAAAAATAGAAATTGATAATGTAAAAGTTCGTAAAAATGGGAAATGCCAGCTTCTTTTTAAATCAAACATTTATAAACATTGTTTTTAATGGGTAAATCTTATTAATCTTCACATATCCTTAATTGGATTATCTCTATTTTTGTTGCCACACTGCTATGCAAAACAGAAACGAATTTAGCTCTAAAAATATTTTACCATATGCTTTTACAGCTATCCTGTTTGTATTATTTATATCAGCAGTAAAAAGCAGCGGCCTGAATTCTACAAAAAAACATTTCTATTCCAATTTAGATAATAACCCTTCAACGCAATTTCCCTCAAAGGAAAACCATTTTAGTGTTGCAAAAAAGCAAAATTTTTTAAATGATACAATACCTCAACAAAATGGGCTATCAAAGGATTCCGGTTTAGTAAATAAAAACGATTCGCTAAATCTAAATGATACGTCATTAAACAAGAATGATACTTCCTTCCTTAAAAAAAATGCGGATACTATTCATTTTAACCTTGCTAAAAATGCTTTGGAGGCCCCGGTAGAATATACTGCTGAAGACTCGATGGTAGTAGATATTAAAGGGAAAACCGTTACACTTTATGGAAATAAGGTTACTACAAATTATAGAGGGAATAAACTAACGGGGCCTATTATTGCTTTTGATGAAGCATCAGGAGACATTATAGCATCTGTTAAAAAAGATAGTACAGGTAAAGTGATCGCCTTTCCAACTTTTAAACAATCCGATTTTACATCGCAAAGTGACTCTATCCGCTTTAATATGAAATCCGGAAAAGGAATAACCAAGGGGACATACACGCAACAAGGGGAAATGTATGTGTATGGCGAAGTGATAAAAAAAGTAAGCCCTGATGTTTTTTATGCATTGCGCGGAAGGTTTACTACCTGTAACCTGGATACGCCCCATTTTGCTTTTGTAAGCAATAAAATAAAATTCATTACTAATAAAGTAGCTATTTCAGGGCCTGTCCACCCGGAGTTTGAAGGAGTACCCATACCAATCTATTTCCCATTTGGAATTTTTCCGTTAAACCAGGGTAGGCATTCTGGTTTTTTATCGCCCAATTTTACAGTTAACGAACAAAGAGGCATTGGGCTGGAAGGGATTGGCTTTTACAAAGTAATCAACGATTATTGGGATGTAATTGTTCGATCGAATATATATTCTTATGGAGGCTGGTCAGTCAATTTAAATCCCCGCTATTCAAAAAAATATCATTACAATGGAAATCTTGCATTAGACATCCAGAGCTTTAATTATAATTTTAAAGGCGATCCGGATTTTAGCAAAAACCGGTCGTTTCATATAACATGGAACCATAGTGCAGATACCAAATCGAGGCCCGGCGTAACATTTTCTGCGAATGTAAATGCGGGAAGCAGTAGTTATAACAGCCAGGTCCCCAACGATCCAAATTTAAATTTTCAAAACCAATTGACCTCGTCCATTGCATATTCAAAAACGTGGCAGGATTTACCTTTTAATTTAACCTTAAATGCCAATCATAATCAGAATACTCTTTTAAAACAAATCAGTGTAACCTTGCCCACATTGGGTTTCAACATGCAAACTATTTACCCTTTTAGGAGAAAAGACGCTGTTGGTTCTTTAAAATGGTACGAAAATATTGGGATCGGATACCGTTTAAACGCCGGGAACCAGTTTACATTTTATGATACAGTGAAAAATAAAAGCATTTTTCAGCAAATAGCCGATACACTGCAATGGGGAGCACATCATTCAATCCCAATTACTTTATCGCTGCCTCAAATGGGTGTTTTCCAATTGGCGCCTTCTGTGAGTTATGATGAAACGTTTTATCAGAGCAAAGTCACACAATCCTGGGACAATGTAAAAGATACGCTGGTTACCAGCGTTCACAAAGGTTTTTATGATGCCAGGCAAATGTCATTTGGATTAAGTGTCTCTACCAGGATTTTTGGTATGTTTACTTCAAAAAGTAAAAAGTCAAAAATCCAACAAATACGCCATGAACTACGCCCTACTCTTTCACTCAGTTACCAACCAAATTTTAACCGGAATAATTATTATACTGTAGTGGTAGATACATTTGGCAATAAAAAAACACTTCCTTATTTTCCAAGCGGTTACAATCTTAACGGCCCTTACAACAACGGGCGGTTTGGAGGTTTTACTTTTGGCCTCGAAAACAATTTGTCAATGAAAGTACGCGACAAAAAAGATACGGGAAACACTTTAAAAAAGGTATCCATTCTTGATGCATTCAGTATTCAGGGAAGCTATAATTTTTTCCCGGTAGATTTCAGGCATTTTTCAAATATAAATGCGAATGCTTCTACCAATTTATTTAATAAAATCAATTTAACAGCTAATGCTAATTTTGACCCTTATGAAGTAAACAATCAAGGCTTTGATACCAGTATATTAATTTGGAAAACAAAACCTATTTCGCTTGGAAGGCTTACAACAGCGAGTGTTTCCTTATCAAGCCAGTTCCGAGGGGGAAACAAAAAAACAGGTGAAAAGGCAGGCGTAGCCCCTAATGAGAATGCTGCTGCCCTTGTAGATGGATACAGCCAGGACCAATATAATAGCGATTTGGCTTATATCAGAAATAATCCTGGCGAATTTGCTGATTTTAATATACCGTGGTCCGTAAATTTTACTTACGCTTTGAGCTACTCAAAAATATTTGTTATTGGAAGGGGATTTAAGGGAATATTTACTCAAAATCTGACTTTTGGAGGCACGCTTAATATTACACCTAAATGGCAAATGGGCGTCCAGGGGTATTATAACGTTACACTGGGCCAGATTGTTCCTTTGACCATCTCCATTTCAAGAGATTTACATTGCTGGCAAATGAGTGTAAATATAACACCCGTAGGATATAATGGAAACCGTTCTTACAGTATTAGCCTTAGCCCTAAATCACCAATTCTACGAGACCTGAAAGTAAACAGGACAAGGTCTTTTTATAATAACCTTTAAAAATAGAAAATAAGAATCTGCCTTATTTGTTGGTTTACTATAATTGGATTTGGAACAGATTATCCAATCTGTTTACCGGCTCTTTTTGTCGCAGCTTTTTGGGTATTCGTCTCTTTTTTCCTAAAAATATTTTTAATTATAGTTATGTTTGGCTTCTTTCAGAATTGAAAAACTTTTCAAAATATGGAAAAACCCTGGTATACAAAAAAATGGATAACCTTTGTTATTCATGCGATAGCATGGGCATTATTATTTTCTTTGCCAGTGTTATTACGGACGTCTCATAATCCGTCAAACGTTAAACCTGAGCCGGCTAATCCGGCTTCCGCTATAGTGCAAGTTGTAAGTTATTTATTACTTATGGCCATTTTTTACCTGAACGCAATCGTCTTGATTCCCCGCTTATTGTACCTAAGAAAATATGCGTGGTATACTTTATCAATGATTATTTCTTTTGCGGTTTTCGTCGGCGTTATCTGGCAACTTTGGATTAATTTTTCAAAAGATAATATTCATTTCTCTTTTGAAGCACACCTGTTGGTAAGTATGTTTATTTTTATATTCATAATTGCGTGCAGTACGGCTTATAAAATGATAAGGGATAAATTTATCGCAGACAATCTTGCAAAAGCAAAAGAGACAGAACACCTAAAAACTGAATTATCACTTTTGCGCTCACAAGCCAGCCCTCATTTTATGTTTAATGTTTTAAATAATATGGTGGCACTGGCGCGAAAACATTCTGATGAATTAGAACCTTCCCTTATCAAATTTTCTTCGTTAATGCGCTATATGCTTTATGAAAATGATGAAGAAAAAGTTTCGCTTGAGAGTGAGGAAGAATACCTTCAAAGCTATATTGACCTTCAACAACAAAGGCTTAGCAAGAAGGTAATTGTTACTGTAAATATGTGCAAATCCGATAAGCCATATGAAATTGACCCGATGCTTTTGATTCCATTTGTTGAAAATGCATTTAAGCACGGCACCGGTTTTATAGAAAGCCCGCATATTGATATAGAACTAAAAGCAAAAGATAATATTCTTTATTTTCAGGTAAGCAATAAATTTGATCCGGAATTGCAACAGGTAAAAGATAAAGCCAGTGGTATTGGCCTCGTAAATGTAAGAAGAAGGCTTGATCTTTTATATCCGGGAAAATATAATCTCAACATTACAAAAGATAACAAGGTATTTACTGTGTTACTACAAATAAATTTTAGTAAATGATTCGTTGTTTAGCAGTTGATGATGAACCTTTAGCACTGGAATTGCTGGAAGATAATATCAGCAAAGTCCCTTTTTTGCATTTGGTTTCCGCATGCGACAGCGTAATCGATGCAATGAAAGTAATGCAGAGTGAATCCATTGACCTTATTTTTTTAGACATCCAAATGCCGGGCCTTACCGGATTGCAGTTTATAGAAAGCATGGCCGAAAAGCCAATCATTATATTGATAACTGCTTACAAACAATATGCATTGGAAAGTTACAATCTTGATGTAACAGATTATTTGGTAAAACCAGTTTCACTGGACCGCTTTATCAAAGCATGTAATAAAGCCAACCAGTTGTTTGAATTAAAATCTAACAGGAAGAACGGGAAAATTCCCGCCAGTGCTCCTGATTATTTTTTTGTAAATGCTGATTACAGCATGGTTAAAATCAACTTTTCAGATATAATTTATATTGAAGGTTTGAAGGATTATTTAAAAATTCATTTGAAAAGCGCACCACATCCGCTTGTAACCCGGATGCCAATGAAAACTATCGAAGAAGAATTACCTCCCTCCAAATTTATACGTATTCATAAGTCATATATCGTGTCTGTGTCATTCATCACTGCAATACGAAAATCCAGTGTATTTGTTGATTCACTGGAACTCCCTCTCGGCGATACTTACCGCGATGCCGTTAGTGCTATTACCGAAAATTGTAAAAGCAAATTACCCGGAATTTCATAATGTTTTAAACATATCCTTCTTCACTTTCAATCTATTTCCAACTAAAAGATTCTTCTAAAAATCTTACCCAAAAAAGCCAATTTTCCCCTTTTGCCGCAACATTGTGCCAACTCATCTCATTTACTCAAAATGTAGCCCACTGAAAACTAATTTTGTGTTTCAAATTTAAAATCAAAAAAAAATGAAAACATTAATCAGCAACAAAACAAGTGACATTCCTGGAGTTGCAAAACGCATTTTGTATTCTTTAAAAGTAGTAACAATTGGATTGTTTATTCCTTTTCTATTTGTATTTGGGATAACAAGCAATACTCCTAAAAAAGCCCCGGTAGATGGAATCAATATCTACCATCAAAAACGTGCGGTAAATGATAACGTAACTGTGAATTTCAACATACCATTATCTGATAAAAACAGTTGATCTCATAGTAATTTCCCTCACCGCCAACAATTTTCATATTAACATTCTTTTCAAAATCAAACCCCATTTACCATTTCGTCGCAACATTTAAGCTTCTCATCTCATTTGATAAAAATAATGTTCGTAGGAAATTAGTTTTGTGGTTCAAATTAATCAATCATGAAAAAGTTTCTATTAATTATTGCCCTGTTTGTTACTGCTCAAACTTATGCGCAATATCCGCAGTCAATGCCTGCTTCCATAAAAAACAGTGGCCATGTTTATGGCAAAATTACTGATGCTGATGGAAAACCTGTAGAAGGAGCTTCCGTTCTCCTGCTTCACCAGGAACTTGATGCCACAACGAAGAAAGCGAAAATGATCCTGGTAAGCGGAGTCCTCACCAAGAACAATGGAGATTTTAATTTTACATCAGTGCCGGTAATGGGCAAGTTACAATTACGTATTAGTAACAGCGGTTTTAAATCGTTACAGGAAAATGTGGCGTTTGCTATGCCGAAGATGCAGGCAGGCGGGGCTCAACCAGCAGGTGGAATGCCATCAGTAACTTCTTTGCCATTTGATAAAGACCTTGGGAACATAAAACTGGAGGCAGACGTAAAAACATTAGCTGCCGTTACGATTGTTGGTAGTGCTCCAACCTTAAAAATGGACATTGACAAAAAAGTTTTTAATGTAGAAAAAAATATTGTAAGTGCCGGTGGAACAGCAGTAGATGTGATGCGCAACGTTCCTTCTGTACAGGTAGATATTGATGGAAATGTAAAACTGAGAAATGCAGCTCCGCAAATATATGTGGACGGGCACCCTACAACTTTATCCCTCGATGAAATACCTGCCGATGCTATTCAAAGTGTAGAAGTGATCACCAATCCTTCTGCTAAATATGATGCTTCAGGCGGTAGTTCGGGAATATTGAATATCGTTTTGAAAAAGAATAAGGCCAGTGGTTATAACGGAAACGTATCAGCCGGAATAGATAGCCGTGGCGGAATAAACGCCGGCGCCAACTTCAACGTAAGGCAAAATAAAATAAACTTTACTGCCGCCGGCATGCTTCACCAGATGAGAGGGTATACTACAGGAACCACTGACCGTACCAACTTTGGTGACACACTTACCAGGGTTTCTCAATCGGATATTAATAAAACCAACGGAGCGTTTGTTTTTGGGAA
>Ga0134126_10009780_pt1 | contig 12081 bp, 11 predicted proteins | sample KB31752_FD_96881 | JGI IMG/M metagenome (GOLD analysis project Ga0134126, IMG submission 96881) | Terrestrial soil microbial communities with excess Nitrogen fertilizer from Kellogg Biological Station, Michigan, USA - KB3-175-2 | ecosystem: Environmental > Terrestrial > Soil > Unclassified ...
GCTCTCAGACGCAGAGCGGGGGATGATGAGGAACGCGTTCGGCGGCTCCGCCGGGTCTCGAAAGAACCACGCCGATAGGTGCTGTCGAGGGAAGCCGAGCAAAGAAGGCCCGGCGCCTGTTCGTGCGACCTCGCATAACGTTCCCCTCCACTACCGAGAACTTGACCATATGCGGTCACGTGACCGCCTAGGGTTAGGCTGCCTGTCCTCATTTTCTGACAAACGCTGGACTTAGCTGCTATTGATCTTGCGGAGCTGTTGGGGCTATTCGTGCACTAGTCAGGATGTCGCAGGATTTCTCCGACAGAAGAGGCAAATAGATGAAATTCATTATGGTCGCTGCTCTGGCCGTTGCTCCGCTCCTGGCCGTGGATAAAGAATCGGTCAAGCGGTTGGAGGAGTCCGCGGCGGTGTTCTCCGAGGTGATGGCGACGCCGGATAAGGGCATTCCGCAGGAGATGCTCGAGAACGCGCACTGCATCGTGATCGTCCCGAGTCTGAAGACGGCGGCGTTTGTATTCGGCGGCAAGTACGGTAAGGGCTACCTGTCCTGCCGCAACAAGGGCAGGTCCGGGTGGTCGGCTCCGGCCACGATCCGCATTGAAGGCGGTAGCGTCGGTTTTCAGATTGGCGGGTCGCAGACGGATCTGATTATGTTGGTCATGAACGAACGGGGCGCGGATAAACTGCTCTCCAGCAAGTTCACCTTAGGCGCGGAAGGTTCCGTTGCGGCAGGCCCGGTCGGACGCACGGCAACCGCCCAAACCGATGCGCAGATGCACGCCGAAATTCTCTCCTGGTCGCGGTCACAGGGCCTGTTTGCCGGCCTCGCCTTGGAGGGCGCCACGCTACGGCAGGACCAGGACGACAACGTCAAACTTTACGGCCGAAAACTTGAGAACAGGGAGATCGTCACCTCAGGGATGGCGGCGCCCAAGTCCGCGGCGAGGCTCCTCAATCTGCTCAACAAGTATTCGGCAAGCGAGCGCAAGACTGCCTCTAACGACAGCCATTAGGCAACACAGGAAGATTCGGATCAACAATATGAAGACAATTACTGCATTTCTGTTCACAGTCGGAATTTTATCCGCGCAGGCCACACAGGCGCCGAACCCCACTCAACAATCAACCGGCAATATGGCAGCCGGGGGCTCCGTACCCATCTATCGCGTGACCGTGGTGGCACGCAGCATGAAGGCCATCAACTACAACCACCGCAGCGGATCCACCGAGATCGGTTTCCGCGGCACGGGGTTGATGCCGGGCGCCACGGGTGAAGCGAAGGTTGAGAGTAAGCAAGGAGTCATCAAAATCAACGCCGACATGCAGAAGCTGGAACCGGCGACCAAGTTTGGCCCGGAATATCTAACATATGTAATGTGGGCGATCACCCCCGAAGGCCGCGCCACGAATGTCGGTGAAGTGCTGCTGAATGGCGGCAAGAGCAAACTCGACGCCACGACGGAACTTCAATCCTTCGGACTGATTATTACGGCAGAGCCTTACTTCGCGGTGACCCAACCGAGCGACGTTGTAGTGATGGAGAACTTCGTCAAGCGCGGAACTACGGGTACAATCGAAGAACTCGACGCCAAGTTTGAGCTGCTGCAGCGGGGCCAGTACACGCTCAACGTGAATCCGGCCGAACTCAAAGCTCGCGTACTGGATCGTAAAGTACCGCTCGAACTTTACGAGGCGCGCAACGCCGTACAGATCGCCCGCTGGACTGGGGCGGAGCGCTATGCGGCCGACACGTACCAGAAAGCCGTCGACGGACTAATTAACGCAGAGGGCTATCTCAAAGGCAAGTCCGGCAGCAAGCCGATTGGGACGGTCGCACGTGAAGCCGTGCAGATGGCCGAGGACGCCCGCATCATCACCATCAAGAAGATTGGTGAAGAGCAGCTTGCCATGGAACGTCAGTCCGGAGCCGAACGTGAGGCACACTCGGAAATCGCCCGCGCTGCCGCGCAGTCTGAGACTGAGCGAGTGGCCCGAGATGCCGAGCAGTCTCGCCTGGCCGCGCAGGCCGAGGCTGCGCGTGTGGCGCGCGACCACGATGCGCAGGCTCTTGCCGCGCAGGCTGAGACGGATCGCATCAGGCGCGAGGGCGAAGCCCGGCTGGCGACCGCGCAGTTGGAGGCGGATCGCACGAAGCGCGACGCCGAGGCCAAGCTGGCCGGGGCCCAGGCAGATGCCGAACGAATGAAGCGCGATAACGAGGCACAAATGGCCACCAATCTTGCGGAAGCTGCCCGGTTGAAGCAGGCGAACGATGCCCAGCGAGCAGCTTCGCAGGCAGATGCCGACCAAATGAAACGTGACAACGAAGCACAGGCGGCCGCCAATCTTGCGGAAGCCAACCGGTTGAAGCAGGCGAACGATGCTCAACGAGCTGCATCGCAGGCCGAACTCGACCGCGCCGCTACCGATAAGGCCAAAGCCGAAACTGACAAGGCGCAACTGCGGGCACAACTACTGCTTCAGTTCAACACGATCCTGCAGACGCGCGACACCGCTCGCGGCCTGATCGTGAACATGTCCGACGTTCTATTCGATACGGGCAAATACACGCTCCGCGCAGGGGCGCGTGAGAAACTGGCGCGGGTTGCCGGAATTCTCGCTGGGCATCCCGGCCTACAACTGCAGGTGGAAGGATATACCGATAGCGTCGGCAGCGAAGCCATGAATCAACAGCTCTCGGAACATCGCGCCAGCTCGGTTCGCGACTACCTGACGAGCGCCGGAATTCCGGCGGGTTCCGTGACGGCGAAGGGCTTGGGCGAGTCCATGCCGGTCGCCACGAACGATACCCCCGCCGGCCGCCAGCAGAATCGACGCGTGGAACTGGTGGTTTCCGGTGAGATCATCGGATCGATCCTCACCGCCGGACCGTTCCTCGCGGTGAAGTAGGCGTACTGCGAAGGGAAAATCCACATGAATTGGGATCAAATCGAAGGCAGGTGGAATCAGCTCCACGGTTCCGTGCGCGAGCGCTGGGGCAGAATGACCGACGACGACCTACAGACTCTAACCGGAGCCAAGGATCGCCTGATCGGCAAGATTCAGGAGCGTTATGGAACCACCAAGGCGGAGGCCGAAATGCAGGTTGACGCCTGGTCCAGAGCCCTGGAAGAGATGGAACACGAAACAGCAGCGACGCAGTTGTAGTGGTCCGCGGGGAGGGCCGGCACATCGGAGGCGGTCCTCCCCTATTTTTCGGAAATTCAATACGTGGCTTTCTCAATCGTCAAAATGGCTTTCATGCGCCCGCTGCTGCGCGCCGGCCCAAGGTGCCTGGCTCTGTTCCGATGACCGCCACCGGGCCGTGAAGCGGCCTGAGATAGCTCCATCCCCCAGCGGCCCACTCACACCCGCCCGGTCCCTCCAGCTTCCTGTTCGGCCCACCGAATTCAAAACAGTCTTTTCGAAGTATCAGCTCGATACTTATTCCTCGTTCCGATTCTCCTCGCTAAGATCGCTGACTTGACCATATGTAGTCGCATGACCCTACGCGGTCGCCCCCAGTTCCCCTCTTTCATCGCCGGCGGTTCGAAACACCCTATGACTCCAATGTTTGGCCGCTGTTGAGGATTTGAGCGCAATTGGGTGCCCTCGTGCCCTCATGAGGGGCAAGTGAGATTTGCGCCGGGCCGATTCAGGCTCAGCGAACAGCAGCTCACACGAGTTTTGAAATTCAAGGAGATTCATCAATGAAATTACTCGCAACAGCAACTACCGCACTCTGCATAGCGCTTACGGGAACGATCTACGCACCGGTGGCCCAAGCAGACGATTGGGACCGAAAGACCACAGTTACCTTCAGTGCGCCTGTGGAGATTCCGGGAGTCCACCTGAAGGGCTGGGGTGTGCTGCCTGCCGGCACCTACGTCTTCAAGAGCCTGGATTCCCTGAGTGACCGCCATATCGTACAGATCTTCAACCAGAACGAAACCACCATCTACGCAACCATTCTCGCTATCCCGAACTACCGCCTGAAGGCCACCGACAAGACCGTAATCACCTTCCGCGAACGCGCCGCCGGCGAGCCGGAAGCGCTGCGCGCATGGTTCTATCCCGGCCGCAATTGGGGCGAAGAATTCGTTTACCCCAAGGCGAAGGCGATGGAACTGGCCAAGAGCACGAATGTCCCGGTCCTGTTCACGGCGGTCGAGATTCCCGTTGAAATCGCGGAGCCGATCAAGTCAGCGGACGCCCCGGTGGTCGTAGAACTGAAACGCGCCCCGATTATGGCTATTCGGCCTACGGGAGAAGAAGTGCAACTCGCGGTAGCCGTGACGCCGCCACCGGTTATGTCCGCTGCAGCGACCGAACCCGCGAAGACGCTTCCCGCCACCGCCAGTCCCCTGCCGATGATTGCGATGTTCGGAATGCTGGCCCTTTTCGGCGCCTTCGCGCTCCGTACGGCAAGGCGCCTCCAGTAATCCGTTTTGTGATTTCTCGCGCGGCCCGCCCCTAGCGGCGCGCCGCGCGAAGGCCCGCTCGAAGGCCGCTTTGAGGAGTGAAAAAGATGCGACAGAGAGTGATACCGATTCTCGCCCCCGTTAGGAAGCCTCGGCAAATAGAGGGTCGTTCCTACGAAACCAAGTCTCGAGGGGCAGCGGTCCTCAATTCGCCAATGCTGAACAAGGGAACTGCCTTCACCGCAAGAGAGCGGAAAGCGTTGGCGCTTACCGGGCTTCTTCCTCCGGAAATCAGCACGCTCGAAGCCCAGGTCAGACTCGCATACATTCAGTATGACCGCCTGCCGGATACGCTGAGCAAGAACACCTACCTTACTACTCTGCACGCACGCAACGAAGTGCTGTTTTACCGCCTGTTCTCAGAACACTTGCGTGAAATGATTCCCGTGCTCGAAGATGTGACACTGAGCTTCGCTGCGCAGCGCAATCACTATGAATGCGGTCCGTCGCGAGGCGTGTACCTCTCTATTGACCACATCGATGCCTTGGAAGAAGCGTTCGCCAATTTGGGCGCGGACGCAGACGATCTTGACCTGATCCTGACTACCGACGGCGAGCAGATACTGGGTATCGGTGATGGAGGGATGAGCGGCATCGAGAGATCTATCGGCAAACTCGCAGTCTATACGGCGGCTGGCGGAATTAATCCGAACCGCGCAATTCCCGTGATGCTCGATGTCGGCACCGACCGTCAAGATCTCCTGGACGATCCCACATACATCGGGAATCGGCACCCCCGGATCCGCGGAGAGCGCTACGATGCGTTTCTAGATGGGTACGTGAAAACCGTGACCAGGCTATTTCCGAACGCACTGTTACATTGGGAGAACTTCGCTCCGGGCAACGGGCGCCGCATCCTTGAGAAGTACCGCGGACAGACGTGCACGTTCAATGACGCTATGCAGGGTACCGGGGCGATCACCCTGGCCGCCGCGATCTCCGCGGTCCGGATCTGCGGAACCCCGCTCCGGCACCAGCGTGTCGTTATATTGGGCGCTGGAACCGCGGGTGTTGGCATCGCCGATCAGATATGCGATGCCATGGTGCGTGAGGGGCTCTCGATGCAGGAGGCAGCCCGGCAGTTCTGGTTTGTGGACAGGCAGGGCTTGCTCACCAGCGACATGACGGGCCACCTGCGCGACCATCAGGTGGCATACGCCCGGCCGCCAGCCGAGAGCGAAGGCTGGAAGGGGGACCTGCCTGGGGGCGGAATTGGTCTGGGCGAGGTGGTGCGCCAAGGGGTGGCGACCATGTTGATCGGCGCCTCATCGTCCGCGGGTAGCTTCACGGCGGCCATCATCAAGGAGATGGCGGCGCACGCTGATCGGCCCATCATCTTCGTGCTCTCCACTCCGCCGGTCCGGGCGGAGGCGACCCCGGCGGACCTGATTGAGTGGACCGGAGCGCGGGCGCTGATCGCCACGGGCAGCCCGTTTGCCCCGGTCACCTACCGCGGTTTGACCTACGTGGTCGCCCAGTTGAACAACGCGATGCTTTACCCGGGCCTGGGTCTCGGCGCGATCGTGTCACGCGCCAGTCGGATCAGCGACTCTATGTTCGAGGCGGCGGCCGGTGCGGTATCGAGCCTGGTAACGGTGCGGCATCCCGGGGCGTCCCTGCTGCCGCATATCGATAACCTGAGTAGCGTGTCGATGACGGTAGCTGCCGCGGTGGCCGAAGCCGCAGCCTCGGAGGGCCTATCACGTGCGCCGATCGATGACATTGTGCAACAGGTGCAAGATGCGATGTGGCAGCCAGAGTACCGTGAAATCGAGGCATCATGAATAAAGCTGCGCACGGTCTGCTCCTTTTGGTGCTCGGGTTTCCGGTGGTGGGGCGCGCCGAGGCGCAGGACCCGCAGACTTACCAACTTTCGGTCAATGTCAATCTGGTGGTGCTGAACGCGACGGTGCGGGACGAGAAAGGCCGGGTCGCATCCGATCTTCGCCAGCAGGATTTCGACGTTTTTGAGGACGGTGTCCGACAATCCATCGTATTATTTCTTCACGAAGATATTCCGGTTTCAGTTGGGCTGGTGATCGATCACAGCGGAAGCATGCGCCCGAAATTGGCCAGTGTGGTCGCGGCGGCGCGCACGTTCATCCAGTCCAGCAGCCCCGACGACCAGATGTTTGTGGTCAACTTCAACGAGAACGTAACACGCGGCCTGCCGGCCGCAATACCATTTTCCAATCGACCCGACGAACTCGCCGGAGCCATCTCCGGGACACCGGCGACGGGCAAGACTGCGCTCTACGACGCGGTGTGGAAGGGGCGCGAATGGCTGGCCAGTGGTAGCCGTGACAAGAAGGTCCTGATCTTGATTAGCGATGGCGGTGATAACGCCAGCACTCATACTCGCGCCGATGTCTTGCAGGCAGGCAACAAATCCAACATCCAGGTGTACACGATCGGCATCTTCGATCCCGACGATCCCGACAGGAATCCTGCGGTGCTCAGGCAGTTGGCGCTGGCAAGCGGAGGTGAGGCTTTCGTACCGGGCGAATTGAGCGAGGTCGTTTCCGTCTGCGATGGCATCGCCAAGGACATTCGCACTCAGTACACGCTCGGATATCTATCGAACGCAGCGACGCAGGGCAGTGGTTATCACTCCATCAAAGTAGTGGCGCGAGGCACAGGGAAGGCTAAGCTGTTTGTGCGAACCCGATCTGGATACTCCGGTCGTGGAAAGTGAGACTGCTGGTCAGGGTTGCGGATTTCAGCGTAATTCTGAGGTGGAGTCAGCAACTGCTGTTGAGTGTGGCTTGCCTATTGCTGGGTTACTGCGGCTTCGTGATGCTGGACTCGTGGACGTTTCAGCGGAATGAGCTGAGCGAGTTCAACCGGGCTCGGAGTGTCTCGCTACCTCTGAGAGCTTCGGGGGCGCCGGTCGCGGATGCCCTGACCGGTCGCATTGAAGTCCGTCGCATCGGGCTTTCGGCGATGGTGGTGGAGGGGACCACGACAATCGCCCTCAGGCGCGCGGCGGGCCACATTGCGGGTACCGGAATGCCCGGCGTTCTGGGCAACGTCGGCATTGCCGCTCACCGCGACACGTTCTTTCGGCCCCTGCGGAACATCCGCGAGAATGACATCATCACGCTCACTACGGTGCGCGCTGAGTTCCGCTACCGGGTTGTCTCCACGAAAGTGGTTGAGCCTGGCGATATCTCCGTTCTGAATCATGGCTACGATGAAATCCTTACCCTTGTGACTTGCTATCCGTTTTACTTCGTCGGTTCCGCCCCTGAGCGTTTTGTCGTTAGGGCTGAGCGGATCATCTAATTTAGCTTACGGCCATCTTTACTCTGTTTGACAGGCCGAGGCTAGGTTTGCATAATTTCCGAACCCTCCGCTACAGGTGTACATAGCGAGAAGCGAAAGCCGCTGCCAAGCCGTCGTCGCATCAATCGTATGTCCTGTGTCCGATACTGTCCAGTGAAGGCGTGATTTGCGAGGTGCTTTGGGACCGGCGTTAACAGGGCTTGTGGGTTGTGGCGAGAGTGCTGGTCTGAGGAATACCCTCGCCGGTATCGTATTAGTCTTTTCTTGGAAAATGGGGCCTGGTCCCTTTGACAATTTGGCGCACTTGCAGGCGCAGACGGAGCAACTGCGGCTTGAATTCATTACGACTGAACTGGAAACCTGCCGCACGTTCGCAAGTCTTGCGGCGACAGAACTCCAAATAGGGGATCGAGAAGCTGCGGAACACTGCATAACGGAGTCGAAAAAAGCCTGCGACACCGCTATCCGGTTCCTGTCGACAGTGACGTGCTCCGAAGAAAGACGAAGACTCGAGAAGAGGGTGAGAGATCTTCGTGAAACCCTGGACGATGTACGTCAGCGGATCACCAAGTAACAGGTCGCCCGTCGAGTCATGCTCCTGCTGACGAACACGCTTTGCTGCCACTTCACAGTTCAACTGGCTCTGGCGGCCGTCGACCAACAAAAACCAATCCCTTTCCCGTCAATACAACAAAGTACATGGTGCGCTGTTTGCCGCCCCGAACTGATCCGCGGCATCCGTCTTCTACATCGGCTGCCTCTTGATCCGCGAATGCAGTGCTTCCAATTCGGTGAGCCGCCGCTCTGTCGCTTCGAAATCTTCCAACAGGGCGACCAGGTCCCCGTCGCCTTCCGCACCGCAGCCCATACAATTACCATGCTCCGTTGAGACGGCGCGGGCGCCACAACTAAGGCATAGGAACACGGGCTCCTTTGGATTGGCGGCGACCCAGAGTTCGCCGGCCTTTTTGGCCGCATCGCGGCCGGAGTCTGAAGCGTTGGAGAGCACCGACGCGACATAGTCCGAGATCGGATCGGAAGTTTCCCGCAGGTAGTCCCACGAAGGGAATGCCTCTGTTATGTTGAGCGACAGGAGCGCTTGCGCGATCAACGCGCAGATGGCAAGAAAATCGGTGCACAACGTGCGGCAGGGCGCTTCCTCGAACCTGAACTCGTAATGCTCAGTGGCGTTCCGTAGATCCTTCGCCTCCAGCAGCAGAGCGTACTGCTTGCGCGTGAGCAGCGTCGGGTTCCGCTCCGCGGCAAACTTGAGCGCCGTGCGGAGGTCGATGGTTCTGCGCGACCCCGGCTTTTCGAACAGTGCGGCGGGCTCACACTTTTGCATGTAGCACTTTAGCAGGAGTTCCGCTGCTTGGATCAGGTGGAGTAGGGCAAACTTCAGGTTGTAAACAGCTGGCAACTTGCCCGGCGCATCTGCGAAACACAAATCCCCCTGCTGATTCCTCCATTCCACCGTGTGATCCTGAGAATCGAAGCGCCGGCCTTTCATGGACGTCGGCCGATTGTGACCAGTACAGGTGCTCGACGGCGTGATAGAGAGTGTGCAGCGCATTCTGGCGCAGGTTGAGGTTAATCATATCCATAGCGGCCTCGATGAGGATTTGATTGTAACGACTCGTGAGGCCGCACGGGACAGGTACCGTGGCACCCCCGGAAAACGTTTTGACGAAGCCAGCGCGGCTAATGCGACGTTCACCCCATGGAAATTCGCATTGATACCCGGCTGCAGTCGCCGAACTGAAGCAGAGTGGTGAACTCGGTCGCCGCTGTCGCTGCCGAACCGCACCTTATCTGAACAACGTGATTGAGCAGGACCACCGCTTCATCAAGAAGCGAATTACGGCGAGCCTGGGATTCCGGTCCGTGGAGGGTGCTTGTAGAACGATCGAAGGCTACGAGGCGATGCACGCAATCCGCAAAGGTCAGGTTCGCTGGATCGCCAAGGGCGATGCCGTCGCGCAACGCCAGTTCATCCACACGATTTTCGGAATCGCCGCGTAGCTTCCCCGAGTATGCGACACCTGCGCACCTGCGCCTTAGCTATTTGCAACAGAACCAGCGGGACTGCTACGACCGGGCGATCCGGACGCCATACATATCGGTTTCGTGACGTGCCGGTCATCGTGCCGGCGAGATCGAACACTGCAGGGAAGCTGTTCCGCTATGCGACGTTGGGGTCAAGCCGTTGATTAGGTCCGTTGCCGCGACGACAAAGCCGGTGTGGCTGATGGCGTCTGTTTCGACAATGGCAGCTTGCGAAACACTGCCAAAGAGGCCGATTCCAGAAGCAACGCAGAGCCTCAGAGCGAATCGGTTCCAAATTCATTTATCTAGTGGACTGTCCCCGTCATAAAGATTACTTGATCCTTCGACTGGCATCGGTGTAGGTCCAGCGAAACGGTTTTGCCGATTTACCGTACAGGCGGATGTATTTCATCAGCTTTCGGGAGAGGTCGGTGACCGAGGTGAACACGCCCCTGTCGATCACATCGTGCTGTATCTTTGCAAACCAGATCTCGACCTGATTCAGCCACGAGGAATAAGTGGGCGTGAAGTGAAACCGCACCCGCGGATTCTGATCGAGGAATTCGGCCACGCTCTTCGTCTTGTGGGCAGAGAGGTTATTGAGAACAATGTGAATCTCTTTGGCGCCCGGAGTTCGTTCGACGACCTGCGTCATGAATGCCAGGAAGTCTTCGCTGGTGTGCCGTCGGGCGGTCTTGCCATGAACCTGCCCGGTCTTGACATCGAGTGCCGCATACAGCGACAGCGTGCCGTGGCGGTAGTATTCGAACCCATGCTTTTCCGCTCGGCCCGATGAAAGCGGATGCACCGGGTCCAGCCGGTCCAGAGCTTGAATGGCGGTTTTTTCATCGACGCAAAAGACTGCCGCGTGCTGGGGCGGGTCCATGTACAGACCGATGATGTCGGCAGCCGTTTCCTCAAACTGCGGATCATCGCTTGCCATATAGCGCTCGAGCCGGTGCGGTTTCACGCGCGCCTGGCTCCAGATTCGGTGCACCGTCGATTTGCCGAGACCGAGTGTTGCCGCCAGTTTCCGACAGGACCAATGCGTGCTGACATCTACGGGCGGTTGCGTCGTTTCCCGCAGTACCCTGGCCTGCACTGCAGGCGTCACCGTTCGCGGCTTGGTGCCGCGATGTTGCGTCTCCAGCCCCGCCATTCCGCTCTCTTCGAACCGCGCTTTCCATCGCGCGATCGTCGGCCGCGAAGTGTTCAGTTCTTTCTCAATCTGCGTGTGGCTCTTGCCATCCGCAAGAGCCAGGATGAGCGATGCGACGAACACATCCCTCGCCGCCAAAGTGCGCGACCGCGACCATCGCGTCAGTTCCTCGCGCTCCGTCTCCGTCAGTTGCCGCAACTTCCATAGCCTTCCATACAGGGCCAGGCGCCTGGAACACTCAAATGGTTACATGTTCACCGGGACAGCCTACTAGTTAGTCTCCATTTCCGAAGCATGAAATACATCCCGTAAGTGTACCGGCGAATAAGAGGAAAATCGACACTCCCGAAGGTTAATAACTGGCGGCGGCCACGACTGTTCGAGTCCTAGTACTTGAGGGTAAATAGATCCGTTCTGGCGACCGTTAACAATAACAAGCAGGCTACGGCAGCGACGCTCCGAGGTGAGGGACGGCAACAATGCTCCGCTTGCGGAAGAAAGGGAGGCCCGGATTGAAGAAGAACGGCGAGGTCCTCTGCCAGGCGAAGCACACGGTAACCCTTGAAACCACGCCTGAGTCAGCGCTCGGCAAGGTAGAGTCGAGGAACGGCGCGGTTGCGGCTCGGTGAGAGCAGCCCCGTTTCCGTTCCGCGCTCATCAAACCGGACGTGCGGATTTCCCGCATCCGGCTTTCCGACAGACTTCGTCACGTGCACACGCAGGGACCTCAGTGAGGCCGTAGCGAGTAAACCCTCAACCTCCCAAAGACAACGTCGTCGGAAAACTGCCGCGTTCCTCTGAGTGCGTAGTGGTATGTCGCCGGCGAAGGAAGTATCGAACCCGATCGTAGACGTAGCGGTTTACAGTGGCGTACGGCCGGGCCACGGCCCCATATGAGAAGTAGTTCTGCCACCCACGCAACCGGGCGTTCAGGTCGGCGCGGACTAGCTCCCATGGTCGGGTATAACGCCGCCCTGGCGCCAAGTCAGACCGTCACCCTCGAGCAGGCATCCGAGCGGCTGGGCATCAGCCACAAGGTCATACGCCGGCTGATCGAATCAAACAAAATACCGGCTACTCAAGTCGTGCCGTGGGCACCGTGGGAGA
>Ga0134126_10009782_pt1 | contig 12080 bp, 13 predicted proteins | sample KB31752_FD_96881 | JGI IMG/M metagenome (GOLD analysis project Ga0134126, IMG submission 96881) | Terrestrial soil microbial communities with excess Nitrogen fertilizer from Kellogg Biological Station, Michigan, USA - KB3-175-2 | ecosystem: Environmental > Terrestrial > Soil > Unclassified ...
TCATAGCGTGATATTAATCATTAGAGCTTTCTGGAACAGTTGAAGTATGAAATGCTTTGATAATATTGATATTTCGTAGTTGTAGATTGAGAATTTTAATTATACCGGGTCAGGATGTCTGAGACTACCAAATTGGTAGTTTGCATGCAAATAAGATTAAATAAAGGGGGAACAATGAAACTAATCGACCCTATTTCAGGCCTGTAAAGTATCTGGTATACAATTAAAAATTAATGAAATTAGCCACATAGCTAAAGCTGAACAAATGCTTATTATACAAAAACGACTTTATGAAGTTTTACAACTTCAACAAGCTAGTAATTTAATTACCGATGCTGTAAATTTAAATATGCAAAATTTGCAAGAGGTTTTGGCAGAGCCAGATACAGAAAAACGTGTTAACATGATAGCTAAAATGCGTGCAAATATGGTTGATGTTGCTGGAATAAATACCAAAACCACGAAATTAACAAGCGATGCCCCAGAAAATAACCTAGTTGTACTGTATCCACCAGATAATGGACAATAAAAATCACACTCAGAAAGTGTAGATTATACAGGCAAATCCACATATAAATTCATTGACCAACAAGTTGGACTCATCTCATATCAATTAGTGTTATAATTTGGCATTCATAGGCATACAATAACGGGAATCATTTGTACTTAAGCAATATAATATATCAACTATTTTAAATATGTGCAGATATCATATACAATAGAAGTGATCAAATGCTCCGTTATAACCTTTAAACTTATACTAGAGAATAAAATAATGCAAAACCTTTACAATGATTTAAAAGAGTTGCTATTACATCATGAGCCATATATTATTGATGGTAAATTAAATAAACCTAAAATTGAAGATGATGGGTTAAACTTGGATGTAAATTTAATTAAACTTTTATTCCAACAAACTAAACTTAAAAAACACTTTTTCCAAGACGTTGATGGAATAATGGTGTTTGATAAAGTTAAGTTTCAAAGATTCGTCAACAATAAACAATTTTTACCTGATTGTTATACAGAATTTAAGAACAAAATTGGGTTAACAGTTAATGGTAAATTTTTAACTGAATCTAAGGAAGTTGTTTTAGATTTTCCCTATAAAGACTGCGTGTTGCAAGGATGTCAAGATCGGGAGGACGCTAAGCGTGACGAGGTGTTTTTTAATGAGACATTCGCCCCTGATGATATTGATATGCTATTAGAGTCTAAAGTATTAACCGGTTTCAAAAAGTATGATGCCAGCGGTTGTCATGAAGTAACTGATGTAACCATGCAAGATAATTTAATTATCAAAGGGAATAATTTGTTGGCTTTGCATAGTCTCAATCGTATATATCGCAGTAAAGTAAAGCTAATTTATATTGACCCTCCATATAATACTGGCAATGATGGTTTTCAATATAATGATAAATTTAATCATTCAACATGGTTAACCTTTATGAAAAATAGGTTAGAGATTGCCAGAGAACTTTTGCGTGACGATGGAGTCATATTTGTACAGTGTGATGATAATGAGCAAGCATATTTAAAACTTTTAATGGATGAGATATTCCATAAAGATAACAATAGATCAATCATATATATTGAAGCTGTATACTCAAATAAAACCTTAAAACAGGATCGTGTGTTTCACGACCAAATTGAACAAATATTATTGTATGCTAAGTCTCCTAGTGCAATAATAAAACAAGAAATGGAGGATTACAGTTATGATAAATTTCATTGGTATATAAAGGAGAAGTCGAATCCTAGTAAAATTATTGAGTTGGGTGGAAAAAAGGTAGAGGTGTTTGATAATAATAGTTTTGAAGTAGTATCAGGCGAGCCGTCTGAGACAGGGTTAAAAGAGATATGGGCATCTGGCACTGTTCTTGATATGAATTCTTCTGGACGATATTTCAGAGATTATCTTATGAACCGACTTACCGATGATGGTATGGGGTGTTTATATAAAGTGCATGGAATAGGTGATGATAATAGTTCCTTCAGATATTTTACTGGAGCAAAAAAAATAAATGCCACTAAGGGTAAATATTTTCAGGGTATACCAAAAGATAAGATTGGTGTAGATTTAGCGAATTTAAAGAAAAAGCCAATAGAAAATTTATGGCTAATGGCTGGAGACTTTGGAAATTGTAGGGCTGAAGGTCAGGTTGAATTAAAGAGTGGTAAAAAACCAGAAAAACTATTACAACGTATCATAGAGATGGCGACTAACGAGGGTGATATTGTTTTAGATTATCACCTTGGCTCTGGAACCACTGCTGCAGTCGCTCATAAAATGAAACGCAGGTATATTGGAATAGAACAGATGAACTACATTGATGAATTAGTAATTACACGCCTTAAAAATGTTATTGGCATAAATAAAGATAAAGAAGCTCAATTAATTAATGATGAAGGTTATCAGAATTATGATATGTCAGGAATCAGTAAGTCTGTAAATTGGTGTGGTGGTGATAGCTTTATTTATTGTGAACTGATGCAAAATAATCAAATTTGGGTAGATAAAATAAATCATACCAACAACCCAAAACAATTAATACTATTGTGGCAACTTATGCAAGATAAGGTACAATTGAGTTACAGAGTTGATATTAACCAAATAAATGCAAATATCAATAAATTTGAGCACTTAAGCCTTGAGGAGCAAAAACGTTTTCTGGTAGAAATTCTTGATAAAAATCAGTTATATGTAAATTATACCGAAATTGATGACGTTGCTTATTCGGTAAATGATACGGATAAACAACTTAATCGTAAATTTTATTCTATGAAATAGGCAATATTATGGCTGAGATTAAATTTGAACTATTAAATGCTTATAATGTGTTGTCTGACAAAAACAAGCTTTCCCCACAAGTTAAAGACATAATTAAAGATAATCTAAACCACAAATTTTGCATTCGTAATTATCAAAAAGAAGCCTTTATTCGCTTGGAAGAATATATAGAGCATGATAGTGAGAAGCAACGACCAATACATTTGTTATTACAGATGGCAACTGGTAGTGGCAAAACACTTATTATGGCTGGAAGCATATTGTATTTATATCAAATTGGATATCGTAACTTTATATTTTTTGTTAATAGTACTAACGTGCTAGAAAAAACACGGGATAATTTTTTAAATACTAGCTCCATGAAATACTTATTTGCACAAAGCATAGTAATGGATAATAAACAGATTAGTATTTGTGAATGTGATAATTTTGATGGAGTAAATGATAATGACATCAGTATTTGTTTTACTACTATTCAAGGATTGCATGCTCGGTTAAATTGCCCATCTGAAAATTCACTTACCTATGAGGACTTTGAGAATAAAAAAATTGTCTTATTATCTGATGAGGCTCATCATTTAAATGTTGCTACTAAGAGTAAGCAACAATCATTACTAGATGAAGAAAATAACTGGGAAGCAACAGTTATGAAGGTATTAAATGCTAACTCAGATAATGTTATGCTGGAATTCACGGCAACTGCCGAATTAACGCATAGTAGTGTTGCTAATAAATATGTGAATAAGTTCATTTACGATTATTCGTTAAAAGACTTCTACCATGATGGATATTCTAAAGATGTACAAATTTTACAGTCGACATTGCCGATTTTGGAACGAGCATTGTTAGCTTGCGTGCTTTCTCAATATAGATTGCATATCTTTGCAGATTATAAAATTAATATAAAACCCATAATTATGTTCAAAGCGAACCAGGCTAACCGTACCGCAAAGACTGATGATACAAAAGCAATTATTTCAAACGAGTTTAAATGTATATTTCTGAACAAGATAGCCAACATTCAGGGGCAAGAATTAATTAAATTGTCTAACAATGCTACGAAAAGCATATTAGCCAAAGCATTTGCATATTTTATCAATAAAGATGCCACTCTTGATAATTTAGCTTTACAATTAAAGGAGGCCTTTGAGCATAAAAAATGTATTTTAGTCGACAGCAGTACCACCGTAGACAAAAAAGAAAATCAATTGTTGCTAAATTCATTAGAAAACCCAGATAATCCAATTCGTGCTGTGTTTGCAGTAGATGCATTAAATGAAGGATGGGATGTATTAAATTTATTCGATATAGTGCGCTTATATAATACTCGTGATACTAGGGCAAATAAGCCTGGTGGCGCTACCGTGCGTGAAGCGCAGTTAATTGGTCGTGGCGCTAGATATTGTCCATTTAAAATAGATGAAAGTTCGGAAAGTGACCGACGCAAATTTGATAAAGACTTAGAGCATCCACTTCGTGTATGTGAGGAATTATACTATCATAGCGAACAAAATTCACGCTATATTCAGGAACTAAATATGGCATTGGAGGATATAGGAATTCCAACTAGTGATAATAAGGTAACCAGGGAGCTAAAATTAAAAAATAATTTCAAGAATCATGATTTCTACAAGCATTATTCAATATTTACCAATAAACGCGAACATGCCAATAATTCCCCACAAAACGGTATTGACGAGAATATAAGAAATAAAACTTATCAGGTAACATTACCCTCAAATCTAATCAATCAAGCTAACTTGCTGCATGATTTTGATTTAACCAAACAAAACCTAAGTAACGAGGTAACCAATAGAACTGTTGCCATTAAAGCTATTGATCGTAAAATTGTGAAAAAAGCCATAGCTAAAAATCAGTTTTATCGTTTCAATCATTTAAGAAATGAATGTTTGCCATGCTTATCTGGTATAGATGAGTTTATATCATCAAGTAATTATTTAGCCAATATAGATATTGTTGTTAACAGCTATGAAGATCTTGACATTTCAAACTTAAATCCTGAACTGAAGTTGTTTATAGTAAGCAACTTTTTAGGACAATTGCAAAAGAAATTAAGCGCTGTAAACCATAGCTTTGTAGGTAGCAAAGAATTTATGCCTAAAGCTGTCAGTAGCATATTTAAAGAAACAAAACAATTATCGTTTATTTTATCTAAGGATGGCGATGCTGAGTTCGGGTATTCAATGCGTGAACCTAAAAAATCAGAGTTTTTCTTGGACTTAAGTAATGAGGATTATGATTGGTATGCCTATAATGAGAACTACGGTACATCTGAGGAAAAAAGCCTAGTTATGTTTATGAAAGATGAAGTGATACCCAATCTGCGTAAAAAATATCAACAGATTTGGTTACTGCGTAATGAGAAGTTTTTTCAGTTGTACAACTTTGACGATGGGCAAGCATTTGAGCCTGATTTTGTACTATTTTTGGTTGGTAAAAATCAGGCCAAAGAGATAATTTATCAGGTATTTATTGAGCCAAAAGGCTCGCATCTATTAGCACATGATAAGTGGAAAGATAAATTTTTGCAATCAATTAAAGACAACCACAAAGTAACCAATATTTTCAAGAATAAAGACTATGAGCTAATAGGGCTACCATTTTATAACAGTGGCTCAAAAGCAAAATTTAGAAATGATTTTGTTACTTCATTATTACCACAATAGACAAAAGCATTTTTTCTTGGCTATAAAATTAATGTTTTACTAAGTCAGCATATCAGTTAGCTGAATCAACTAGAGCGCTTCTCTTGTACCATAACCAATCAAGTCAGCTATACTTTTAACTAAAGTAAAAATGTGATTTTATATATGGGGATACCTAATTTGAGCACTAATACACAGAATAATATCGCACGCAACCATCACTATGTTTGGCAGTATTATTTAAGACCATGGGCACAAAATAATAGCAAGCATAAAGCTACATTAATAGAATCTGGCAATGAATGCCAGAGTTACAGAAAAATCGTATGCTTTAACAAAAATAATGTATCATTATTTAACCAAAATGGTTGTAAAATAGACATTTCTGATAATAAAGAATTAGTTCAACGATTATGTAACGTAAGCAACAATAAAGAGTTGGAAATAGAATTACATAAGAATCTGTCATATCTTATAAATCAAGGTCTTTATGCTGATAATGGTCAAATGTTCTGCTTTAATAAAAATACAAATCAAGTATTCCCCTCTCACACTAAAACTATTGTAACTGAAAAAGATTTTTATAAGGTAAACCAACTAACAAGTGAAGATTTATTCTATATAAAAAGCATGGCTTTTTCCAATAAAAATATTCCTTGTGAAGCATTAACTAAGTGGAATGACGTCTATGAAACTATATTTGCATTACAGAAATTATTTAACCACTTCCACCCAAAAGACTCTGAATCAAAGCAGCTAAAACACGTGCTACAAAAAACAGAATGTGAACTCGTTGAAAAGATGCATACTTTAATTGAAATAAAAGGTTCTAAATACATTGATCTAATTAGGGTACAAGATATTAATTTTGTTCAAAATGAGGAGTCTCGCCTTGAATTTTTATTTTTCTTATCTGTTCAATATGTTCGTACAGAAAAAATAAAAACCAGTATTAGCAGCATGATAACAAGAAATCAAGAAAATGATAAAGCAATTATAGAAATCTTCAAAAATTCTGTTAACACTATTTCAGATACAATAAGTAGACACTATAATTTGATCGCATTCAATTATGCATGGTTTTATGCATATGAATTAATAAACTATAAAATTACTCTCCTTAAAAATTCTACTGACATCAATTTTATTACTTGCGATCAACCAGTAGTGAATACTGATAGCATGAATGAAAATATTGGGATAAAAAAGCTTGAGATATACTATCCAATAACGCCAAAACTTGCTATTTTAGTATCGAAAGAAACACAACCAATTCAACATATTCCAGTAGTAAAACAATTAAATATAGACGAAGTAACATATTATAATGACCTTATTCTATACATAGCATCACAATATATCTTTGCATCCTCATGCAATCAAATAGAGCTTATAAAGGCAGGATTTCCAATGCAGAGAAAAATTTGGGCTGATACATTATGATTATGGTATTTCAATACTCCAAACTGGGAAATTGAGTCATTTTAAAACTTTAGTCTAAATGAAAAAATGTACAGCGCATAGCCTAATTAATACAAAACATTATACAATCTAAGTAAGTTTTGTATCGAAAGTAGACGGCAATTCAACTGTTTTATTTTTTGTATAATGCAACTAATCAGTTTATAACATTTACTTTAGCAGCTTTTAACTCAACCTCATTATTTTCGGGGTCCAGAAGATAAAATGATTCACCATCTCCCTCCGCACCATATCTAGTGCCATATCTGTAAATAGTAATATTTCTTTTTTTGAAGTATTCCTTTAGGTGCTGAAAATCAAATGGACTAATACGTAAACAAAAATGATCTAAATTACGTCCAACATCCGAGGGACTATCATCTTTTTGAATTAAGTCTATAATGCTTGCACCAGCACGCAATTGTGTAAGCTTTATCTCTGGCTGTTGCTTTTCAATTGTAAGACCAAGGATATCACAATAAAACGAAACCATTTTCTCAATATCCTTGATTCTTAAAACAATATGATCTATACATTGAACTTTAAACATAATTTGACTCCTATTAAACAAACATTTGACATAATAACACAAAATCACTTATTATAACGCTTAAGGATTTAGTAACTCCGATAAACCAAAGTAATTAGAACTAACCACATAACTGTGGTTAGTTTGTTTTATATGTAATGACATATAAAATAAACCAGCATATTTAGATGGCAAAAAGCCATACATCTATGCCGGGGTGGGCGAATACAATACCCTCACGGGAAATAAGCCCAGCCGCACTTTGGTCGGTGTTACTAACCCCCGGCTTCCTAATTAGTAACTAGGAAAATTAGTAACGTGAATACCAAAGGAAAATCATGTCAAATCTATATTCTACCAAACAAAAAATATCTATCGCTAATAGCGTCATTGACCATGCTTGTGGTAATAAAACTGCATTAGGCTACAATGACCCAATATTTACTAAATTACATAAAATAGAGAAAAAATACCTAAAAGCAAAATCCTACGACCTGAGCGACTTCGCAATTTGCTTATCTGAACTTCCAGAAAAGCATTTTAAGCTAATGCTGGCAATCGGGTGGCTAAACGGTGAAACTGAAGAACCACCGAAATATCTTGACGGTTTTTATAGTGAGGCGTATGGCAGTAACCGAGGCATTACCCAAATAAAACACTATATAACCATAGATGCTTATATAGATTTATTATTCATTGAGCTTCACATGATAGACCTGTATAGCAATGCAAAAGCCAGTTAAATGATTGCGAAACTTAGCAAAAAATGCTATAAATGCCCTAAAAAAAGTGTTTGACGTATGGTTGCATATGTGTATGGGTTTATGTTATACTTATGGTACGCCGTTCTAGTAGCTGATATGGTTAACTCGCATATTAAGTCAAAGATAGTGCTTAAAAACAAATAAAGCTCGCTACAGTAGCCGTAAGGTGACGCGAGCTTTTTCTATTAAAGGTGTTTATGTACCAAATAAAACCTACGTTAAATATCCCAAGTCTTATTACGAAAATATCAACAAAATATAATGTTAAAATAAATGATATGTCTAAGGCCAAATCATATTTAAAGCATATTAACTATTATAGATTATCAGAGTATTTAGTAAAGCTTTCTGTTACTGAACCAGGGGTGGATTTTGAAAAAGTCTTAAAATATTATGATTTTGACAGAAAATTAAAACTTTTAGCTATGGATGGTATAGAAAGGATAGAAGTTTCTTTTAGAGCTATGTTGTTAATGGAACCAGTCCTTTTTACAAAAGATGAATTGTGGTATACCAATAAAAATTATTATGAAAATGCTGATGCATTTGAAAATACTTGTAGTCTATACTTGAGCTATGTTAATGGTTTTAAAAATATTTCATTGCTAAATTATCTGGCATCACAGTATGACACATTTAATAAAGAAATCTGGACTGATACTGCAAAACTTTTAGAAATTTGTTCACCAATCCTTAATAAATATTTAAAAGATAAAAAAATTGCTATGCAGTGTAAACGCATATTACCGAAATTGCCAATAATTGAATATAAAAATCTGATTGTTAAAAAATAAGTCCATCTGCCCTGGATTATCTAACATCTGAAATTAACAATTTACCAGAGGCATATTCATGGCTTTGTCCTGGAGTAATAAATTTTTTTATTGATAAAAAATCATTAAATGTATTTGATTTATTGTCATATGTGCTATTTGCTTTAAAGATTCCATTTTACATAATTATTGAAAGTCTTACAATGGGCCAGATCAGTACCCTATACCCTAGACTAACCGCATCAATTCGACAAGTTATTGCGAATAACTTTAAACTAAACTTGAGCGAGAAAGCTGTCAAGCAGCACTTAAAAGCATTAACCGCTATGCGCAATATTATTGCTCACCACGATCGGTTATTTAATAACGCAAAGCTAATTAAAATTAATAATTTTGATAACTTGACAAATTTCAATTCTTCTACGCCACGAGCATACTTTGATCTGATTGATTATTATTTATCATTAATTGCACCTGAGCATACATTTAAGCAAAAATTAAAATATCAAATTGATAAATATGTTTCTAAATACAAAATATGTTTAAGTCACTGGGGTTTTACAGCTACTTAATAAGAATCACAATTTTAACTAATTTCAATTTAAAGTGGCCAACATTTTTATTGTGGCTTGACAAAATTTGATTCAACTATTGACTTTTTAGTTGAATAGAGATACAGTTACATAGATAAACATGTATTTTAAAGGTATTATGAAATGAGTTTACAAACTATATATGCACAGAAAACAATTGGCATAACAGATTTAAAGCGCGATGGCGGTATAATAGACCATATAAGTGAACCCATTGCTATAATGAAAAGAGATAGTGTTAAGGCGTACTTAATACCAGAAAAGCTTATGTCTGCACTTGCTGATTATCTAGAAGACCTTAAGTTGGCTAAAATGGCTAATAAACGAATTAGCAAGGAATGGGATAAAGCTATAGCGGTTGATATTAATGACTTATAAACTTAAATTTCTGCCCAGTGCAAGCAAAGAATTGGGTTGTACGAAATAATTTTGCGAAATTTAGCAATGTGCAAAATTTGCACATACTGTTCAAAATAGCGAAGCTATAGTAATATGCATTTTTTGCATATTGCAAAATTCCCAGAAAGAATTAGATGTAGTTTCAACTGTCCGGAAATTCCGGATAGTTCAAAATAAAAATAGTAGTAATTTAAAATAGAACCATTGAGGTAGCGCATCATGACGAAATTTGTAACTGTGACTCTATTAGATAATTATATTCTACATATAACTACCGATGATGGTCATATTTTTGATTTCAATGTGCTTGAAGAAATAAGACGTATTCCATCATATAAAAGATTATATGATTTAGACTTCTTCAAACAAGTACACTTCAAGAACGAGCGTATATATTGGGACAACGATCATGATTTCCACATCAATCAGGTTTTAGCCAGAGCAAAAAAGTAGCTTAATACTAAAAAAATATTGAATTGAAGTGGTATAAGTGGTACAATATCTTAAGAAAAAGTATATATTTTTTCTTAAATAATTTTGTGGGATAACTAAATGCAATCCATTGAAAACAAAGTATTTTCTATAATAAAAGGCACTGGTAGAGGTTACGTATTTTCTGGTGCTGATTTTATTGATAAATTTAATACATCAAGTATCGACTTGGCTCTATCCAATTTGTCTAAGGAAAATAAAATTCGCAGAGTTATTCGAGGGATATATGATTTCCCCAAATATAGTAAATCAGTATGTAATTACGATCTATAGGCAGATAATTAAAAATTCTCTTTTAGAAAGATTATGAAACTTTTGTGTGTGTAACTTTCCTATCTTAGTGCTCTACGAGTATGGTACAATGTTGCTTGGGAGTGTCTCTGCCTTGAGTGAGAATGATAATTAAATATATTAACGCAATAGGTGATTACGATGAATATTATAAAATCTTTTCTGTCTTTGTTCTTCATATATAAAGATGTTGATTACACTGAGTGTTTAAATAAATCACCGCTTCATGAGCGACTTCATGATTGTTTTGCTAAAACTGGTCAATCTTTATTTTATGCGTTGGATAAATATGAAAATTCAAGAAAAACCTGCTAGTCAGCATTCAATACAAGTCCAAGTAGCACAAATATCTCAGCATATTTTGCCAGCTCCGGAAGTGCTACAAAAATATAAGGAAATTGATCCTAATTTCCCTGAGCGTATTATGCAGTTGGCTGAAAATTTTGCTAATACTAGTATAGCAAATGAAAAAACGGCATTAATCGGCAAAATTAATGAAATAAAACGCTCACAAGTTCTTGGGTTTTCATTAGGATTTATCACACTGGGGTTTGCAACATTTGTTACATGGCTTGGATATCCATATGTTGGTGGAGTGATAGGCGGAACTACAGCAATTGGTTTAGTGACGTCTTTTTTAAGACCCGATAAAAAATAATATTCAATGTTTATTACTACTTTTTCACAAAAATACACCTAATTTTACACCTGATCGTAGATTTCTAAATATAAAACTCAATAATGACAATGCTTAACCAAAATATTGCATATTTTGTATCGGGGAAAATAGAGTAATACTTTATAAAAATGTATATTTGTCTATAAAGCCCTTTAAAACATACCACCCTTAATCCTATTTGACCATATTTATAACTATGTAATCATCAGCAAAAATATATTTTCCCGCATATTTATCTTTACATTCGTTGGCAAATATTGTAATCATTTCATTATTAATTAGTGTTTGAAAATAAACCATTTAATACATTGTGCAGCAATGGTTTTAGGTGTTTTATTGACAGTGAAGATCGAATAATTTGAAGATTAACCCAACGTATTTGCAATCACTTCCCCTAAAAATAGTCAAAACTTCGTTTCCAAAGTCAGTTAATTTCGGTTAAAACCATGTGGTGAAACAAACCATCTAAAAACTTCATTAGAAGTATGACTATGCGCCAGACAATTAACCCACAATTAGAATTTGGTCAAGTAGACATTTCTCAAATAAGGTTCGACCCAAAATCTCGTGATGATATTCCAAGGATTTTGCGCGGATTACAACATGTTTACACAACTCCAGAAATACGGAATTCAATATTCA
>Ga0134126_10009783_pt1 | contig 12080 bp, 11 predicted proteins | sample KB31752_FD_96881 | JGI IMG/M metagenome (GOLD analysis project Ga0134126, IMG submission 96881) | Terrestrial soil microbial communities with excess Nitrogen fertilizer from Kellogg Biological Station, Michigan, USA - KB3-175-2 | ecosystem: Environmental > Terrestrial > Soil > Unclassified ...
GCTCATCAAGGCAGCCGACATTGACAGCACCATATGTGCTGCCTTTGTGCTCGAAGGTAACAGCAACGAGGACGCCACACTGACCACACATTTGGAAGCGAGCCACTTCCGAACCTTGGCGATAGGAATGCAGCGTATTTGGTTTTGCGGCAACGACGCGTAGAACACCCGAAGGATCCGAAATGTACGCCGCCCCATGCTTTTGGCAGAAGCTGCAATCGCACGCCCGAGGGTTAGTATCTGCAAGGTCTCGGACTGTGGTGAATTCGACTCGAATGCTGCCGCAGTGACAGCCACCGCGTAAGGTCGTTGCTTGGGCTAGCGTCATATCTGCACCTGGCGCCTAACGCTTAGTAGATTTCAATGTGCCGTGTAATCCCGCAGCCTATCTCGCATTACTCGCACAAGCATCGCAACGGAAATCGAGTCGAACCAAAAACTTGGTGACCTGGACGCAGCATAACCCCGCAACCTAATCCTGAATATTCCTGCGCGAGCGAGCGCCTTCGCAAACCCTGTGTACACCACGCCCCCGCTCCCTCACCCAAACACCACCATACTCTGCCGGCTCAGCGCCACGGGCTCGCCGCGCGGGCCCCAGAGCATCACGCTCTGGTTGATGTAGCCGTCGCGGGCGGCGTGCAGGGTGGCGTCGATGCGCCAGTCGTCGACGCCGAGGTCGTCGTAACGGTCGCGCAGCAGTTCCAGCATCCAGGTCAGCGAGCTGCCCGGAGTCGGCTGCGTAAACATGCCCAGCGCCAGCGGCGGGATGAAGTCGGCGAGTGCGACCACGTGGGTTTCGTCGGATGGGCCCTCGTCGCGCAGCGAGACTTGCACGGTGGCTTCGCGCTGCGTGCCGCCGCTGAATGGCAGGTCGCCGCGCACCCAGCGCACGCGGAAGTGCTGGAAGAAGGCCGGCATCCTAGCCGGGAGGTACGGTACTTCACGCGCCGCCGCGTTGGTCACCGTTGGTTGCCTGGGCTGGAAGTCCAGCGCGGATGGCCGCGCGCTGCCGAACACGCCCAGCAGCCGGCACAACAGCTGCTCGCCAGCATACAAGCCTGCCTCCACGTGCATCGTGCTGCCTCCCTTGCGCAGGCAGGCGGCGCGGATCGCGACGCTGCCCGCCAGCACGGGCGCGAGGAAGGTGACCTGCAGTGCGCGCAGCGCCAGCGCCGCCGGTACCAGGTCGCGCATCGCGCGCAAGCCCAGCGCCGCCTGCAGGCCGCCAAATGCGCTGCGGCCCTGCAGCCAGTCCGCGCCGACCTCGGCGCTCCAGGAGTCGCCGTCTCGGGTGACGGTGCGCATTGCCTGGGAAAAGTTCATGACAGTCCCTCACATGGGTACCAGCCGATGATGCCAGTGCTGCGGGCCACATGCGCGCCGCCTATACTCGAGCCACCCCTCGCGTCCCCGAGCGCGCCATGGCCTTCCTGCAAGACGCTCCACGACTTGCCCACCCGTACCGCAGCTATCCCCTGCTGCCGGGTCTGCTCGACCAGGTGCTGCCAGCCAGGCGCCGGGCGGCGCTGGATGCCGACCTCGATGCGCTCGGCGACTATGCGCTCATGGCCTGGCATCGCGCCGGTGCCAGCACGCCGCGCACACCGGTGCTGACCCAGTGGGGGCCGTGGGGCGAGCGCATCGACCGCATCGAGCTGACCCAGGCCTGGCTGGAAGGCGCGCGCATCACCACGCAGTGCCACGTGCTGAGTTCGGGGCATGCCGACAGCGAGTACGCGCGGCTGGAGGAATTCGCCCGCGTCTATCTTTACCACCTTGCCAGCGAGTTCTACACCTGCCCGCTGGCGATGACCGATGGCGCGGCGACCGCGCTCAAGGCCTCCGGCAACCGGGAGCTGATGGACCGCGCGTTGCCGCATTTCCTCAGCGACGATCCTGCCAGTTTGTGGTTGAGCGGGCAGTGGATGACCGAGACCATCGGCGGCTCGGATGTCAGCCACAGCGAAACCGTGGCGCGCCGCGACGGGACCGGCCAATGGCGGCTGTACGGGCGCAAGTGGTTCAGCTCGGCGGTGGTCGGCGAGGCCGCGCTGGCCCTCGCGCTGCCCGAGGGCGCGGAGCCGCGCAATGACGCGCTGGCGCTCTTCTACACGGAGACCATGGACGGCCCGCGGCGCAAGCCGGAACTGGTGATCGACCGCCTGAAGGACAAGCTCGGCACGCGCGAGCTGCCCACCGCGGAAATCCACCTGCAGGGACTGCCGGCCTGGCCCGTGGGTGAGCTTGCGCACGGCGTGCGGCAGATCGCGCCGGTGCTCAACACCACCCGCACCTGGAACTCGGTCTGCGCCGTGGCGAGCATGGCGCGCGCAATTGCGCTGGCGCAGGATTACGCGCAGCGGCGGCAGGCGTTTGGCCGTCCATTGATCGAACAGCCGCTGCACGCGCAGACGCTGGCGGACATGCATGCCGAGTTTGCCGGGGCGTTTGCGCTGGCGTTCGAGGTGGCCCTCCTGCTGGGTCGCGTGGAACACGGTGCCGCGAGCGATGACGAAGCCGCGGCGCTGCGCCTGCTGACGCCACTGGCCAAGCTGTGGACCGGCAAGCTCGCGGTCGCGATCTGCTCGGAGGCGCTGGAATGCTTCGGCGGCGCGGGCTACATCGAGGACACCGGCCTGCCGCAATTGCTGCGCGACGCACAGGTCTACCCAATATGGGAAGGCACGACGAACGTGCTGTCCCTGGACAGCCTGCGTGCGATTGGCGCCGGCAGCCTGGGTGCGTTGCGCGGCGTTGCCGACGACTGGGCCAGCGGCGATGAAACCAGCCATGCCGCCGGCCTGATCCAGGACGCGCTCGAGTGCGCGCAGGAATTCGTGGAGCGGTCCGGGGGCGCGCCGGATGCACTGCAGGCCGGCGCACGCGGCTTGGCCTTCACCCTGGCCCGCTGCGCTGCGGCGGCCCTGCTCGCCCGGCAGTTGAACTCGTCCCCGCCGCAAGACCAGCCACGGGCCGCCGCTGCACTGCGGCGCTTTCTCGCCCACGGTCTGGACCGGCTGGTCGCGCCCGACGCCGACAACACCGTGCTGCTCCTGCGCTGACCCGCCGCCCACGACAGCAGCACGTTTTAGGGCAGGTCCGAACAAGACGCTCTTGCTCGTCATTCCCGCGAAAGCGGGAATGACGAGCAAAGGTCATGAGGCTGATGGGTCCGTGATTCCTTACCTCATGGAACGCACATCGGTATCAGTGCAGTGCAGCCTTGGCCCCCGCGACGTCCGCGTGCAGGCGGGATACGCCGTCACGCTCCTGGCCCATGTACGTGTCTGCCGCGTCGACCATCGCAGGCGTCGGCGCCACGAATGACGCACTCACGGTGTCCACCAGCCACGACAGGCGCGCACGCAACTTGCCCGCATACACCAGGGCGCCTTCGTCCGACTGGATCCGCAGGTTCACCATGTCGTCGATGTCGCGGTTCAAGCCGGCCAGGGCTTGCGTGGCCGCGTCGCCAGACACGTGCTTGGCGGCGATCGCCTGCTCCAGCTCGGTGCGGGCGTCGAGCGCCTGGTTCAGGGCGGTGCCGAGTTCGCCCATGGAGTCACGGAGCTGCATGAGCAGATCGAAGCGTTGCTGCAGCTCGGCCGACGTCGTGTCCAGGCGCGGATCGAGCTTGACCACGAACGGTTGCCGTTGCGTGTGTCCCGCGTAGCTCAGTTGGGCGTAGTAAGTCCCCGGCAGCACTTCCGGGCCAACCGGTGGCCGCGCGCCTTGGCTGTGGGGGCTCTCGTAGATGCCCTTGACGTCGGTCGCATCCGGATAACGAAGGTTCCACAGGAAGCGGTTCATTCCCGGATGCAACTTGGCAACCTTAGCAGCGCCCTCGCCGGACGCGGGCTTGGTCGCCTTGGGCTGCTCCGGCAGCGTGTAGCTGCGGATCTCCTTGCCGGAGGCATCGGTAAAGCTCAGCTGCACCGGCTGCTTGCCGTTGTAGTCGGCCGGCAGGTGGAAGAACACCGCGGCTCCGGGCGGCAGGTTTTCGCCCGAGTTGGGTGCCGCCTGCGCACCGAACCCGCTCGTGCGGCGCGTCACCAACCAGGTCTGTTGGGGCTTGAACAGGTAGGGCGCATCGCTAGCGACCCTGGCTGTACTCACCTGCTCCAGGAACTGCAGGTTGTCGAGCACCCAGAACGCGCGGCCAAACGTCGAGAGCACCACCGCGTGCTGCGCGGGCTGTATCTCGATGTCGGTCACGCGCACCGCCGGCAGGTTGAGCGCGAGCGGCTGCCAGTGCGCACCGGCATCCAGGCTCATGTAGACCGTCGCGCTGGTGCCCGCGAAGAGCAGGCTGGGGTCGTTGGGATCCTCGCGCACGCTCTCGACATACTGGCCCTCGGGCAAGCCCGTGGTGATCGTGGTCCAGTGGCTGCCGGAATCGGTGGTCTTGTACACGTAGGGATGGAAGTCGTCCCACTGGTAGCGGCTGGCCGACACGTAGACCGTGCCTTCCTTCCGGTGCGAGGGCTCGATGCTGGTGATGGTGGACGAGGCCGGCATCTGCGGCGGGCGCACGCCCTGCCAATGGCCGCCGGCATCCTTGGTGACGTGCACCAGGCCATCATCCGAACCCGCCCAGATGATGTCGTCGCTCAGCGGGGAGAAGGCAATCGAGGACAGCGTGCCGAACACCTCCTCTCCGGTCACATCCGCACTGATCGGACCGCCAGGGCGCTGCTGCCTGCTCTTGTCATTGCGCGTGAGGTCCGGGCTGATGACCTTCCAGTTGACGCCCTGGTCCATGGTTTCAAACACCACGTTGGCACCGAGCAGCAACTCCTTCGGGTTGTGCGGCGCAAACACTTTCGGGTGATACCACCAGCCAAAGCGATACTTGGTCTCGGTCGCGGCCACGCCGAAATTCCATTGCCCCCACGCGGGGACCTGGGTGGCCAACCCGGTGCGCCGGTTCTCACGCCACTCCTGCGTGTAGTACCCGCTGCCGTACGTGATCCAGGGTTGCCCCGGCGTCGGCACGACCCAGCTCGCTTCACCACCCCGCACGCTGGGCCAGACGGGCGGGATGCCTCCTGCCGGAACCGCGCTCGGCGCATAGACCGAACCGCGGTCCTGCTGTGCACCGTAGATGCGGAACGGAAACTGGTTGTCGAGATTGGCGTGATAGAACTGCCCGGTCGGCTGGTTGTCCTCGGTACTCCAGGTCTTGCCGCCATCCAGCGACACGGTCGCGCCGCCATCGTTGCCTTCGACCAGGATCTGCGGATGGTCGGGATTGATCCAGAACGCGTGGTTGTCGCCATGCGGCGGCTTGAGCTTGCTGAGGGTCTTGCCGGCGTCATGCGAGACGAACACATCGGCGTTGGGCAGGTAAATGGTGTCGGCATCCTTGGGATCGACGAAGACTCGGGCGTAGTAAAAGGCGCGCTGCGTGATATCCAGGCTGTTGTTCATCAGCGTCCAGGTCTGGCCGCCGTTGTCCGAGCGGAACAGGCCTCCCGGCTTGCCCGGGACATCCGTTTTGGCCTGGACCAGTGCGTAGACGACGTTGGGCGCGCTTGGCGCCACGGCCAGGCCCACCTTGCCGAAGATGCCAGTCGGCAAGCCCTGGTTGTGCGTGATGTTGGTCCAATGCGCGCCGCCATCGGTGGTCTTGTAGATCCCGCTGCCCGGGCCGCCGCTGGAGAGCGTCCAGGGCCGACGGTAGGCCTCCCACATCGCGGCGTAGACCACTTGCGGATTGGCCGGATCCATCGCCATCGTGATGGCGCCGGTCTTGTCGTTGACGTACAGGACCTTGCTCCAGGTCTTGCCGCCATCGGTGCTCTTGAATACGCCGCGCTCGGGATTGGGCCCGTAGAAATGTCCGAGCGCCGCGACGTACAGCAGGCCGGGGTTCCTGGGATCGACGAGGATCCAACTGATGATGTGGGTGTTGCCCAGGCCAATGAAGGCCCAGGTCTTGCCGGCATCCGTGGACTTGTACATGCCCTCACCAGTCAGGAAGGTGTTGCGCGGGGCGGAATCACCGGTGCCGGCGTAGATGATGTCCGGGTTGGAGGGCGCCACGGCAATCGCGCCGACATTGTTGTTCTTGAAATACTTGTCGCTGATGTTTTTCCAGTTGTGCCCGTAATCCTCCGTCTTCCACACGCCGCCGCCGGCGTACGCCGCATAGTAGAGATTCGGCTGCGCGGCGACGCCGGCCAAGCTGGTCACGCGCCCGCCCAGGTACGGCCCCACGCTGCGCCAGTGCAAGGCACTGGTCAGTTCATTGGCTGGCACCGTCGCCGCACAGACGGTGGACACGACCAGCGACAAGGTGGCAGCCAGCAACACGGGCAGCACACGGCTTGACTTGGACATCGGAATATCTCTCGTGGAGCGTGGGGAGGAACAGGCGGGACACGCGGAACCGCACGGGGACCGTACTGCGACGACCCCACTGTTCAATGTGCTGGAAGTCATAAGCGGCCGCCGCCCAGCCGCCACAGACGAGGTCACGGCAGGCGGAAGTCCGCGCGCGGATCGGGCGCCCGGCGCCGGCATCCCTCACATGGCGATGCCGGCACAGGCTAAACTGCGGACACTTCCCGTGTGCCAGGCATCATGCAGCATCTGACGATCATCACCACCGGCGGCACCATCGACAAGATCTACTTCGACGCGAAGTCGGACTACAAGATCGGTGCGCCGCAAATCGGCGACATCCTGACCCAGCTTGGGGTCGGCTTCGAGTTCACGATCGTCCCGCTGATGCGCAAGGACAGCCTGCAGATGGAGCCCGAAGACCGGGCCCTGGTGCGGGCCACGATCGAACGGCAGGCGGATCGGCACGTGCTGGTCACGCACGGCACCGACACCATGGTGGAGACGGCCACCGAGCTGGCCGGCATCAAGGACAAGGTGATCGTGTTGACCGGCGCATTGAACCCGGCACGCTTCCAGGGCTCCGACGCCGTGTTCAACATCGGCTGCGCGGTGGCCGCGGTGCAGACCTTGCCCGATGGCGTCTACATCACCATGAATGGCCGCGTCTGGGATCCGGCCAAGGTGCGCAAGAACCGCGCCGCCAACCGCTTCGAAGAAACTGGCGGCTGATTAGCAGACCGAGACGTACAAACGCAGCGGTAACGTCGCCTGGGTGCGTCCTCCTTGAATTTCCGTCATTCCCGCGATCGTCATTCCCGCGGAAGCGGGAAGGACCCCGTGGGGAACGCAGGAATGAGGCCGGGGGCGGGCACGCAGGAGTGACGGCACGAGGGCACGAGGGATACAGAAATGAGGATGCGGCGGGAGGTCCTCAGACCATGCCGGTTTCGAGGCGCGCCTCGTCGGACATCATCTCGTAGCTCCAGGGCGGGTCGAACACCAGGTCGACGTCGGCCTTGACCAGGGTCGGGATCATCAGCAGCTTGGTGCGCGCGTCCTCGACCAGTATGTCGCCCATGCCGCAGCCCGGTGCGGTCAGGGTCAGCTTGACGTAGACCGTGCGGTCGCCGTTGGGCAACTGCTCCATGCTGAGGTCGTAGACCAGGCCGAGATCGACCACGTTGACCGGGATCTCCGGGTCGAACACCGCGCGCAACTGCTCCCAGGCCAACTTCTCGACGTCGGCGGTGGTGGCGTTTGGCGGCAACTCCAGCGGCGGCGGCGGCTCCTTGCCCAGCGCGTCGGCATCGTCGCCGGCCACGCGGAACAGGTTGCCTTCCACATAGACGGTGAAACTGCCGCCCAGCGCCTGGGTGATGTAGCCGATCTGCCCGGCCGGCAGCACCACTTCTTCGCCTTGCGGCACCATCACGGCGTCGCAATCGCGCACCAGGGTGAAGGGTTCGCTGTTCAAACTGAAACCGCCCATGCGTATCACCAGCCCGTTGCCGACCCGGGTTCGCCCCGCGTCAAAGTTTCTATTATGCAAAGGCTGGCGCCGCTTTGCTTGTCCCAGATCATGCCGTCTCCGCCGCCAGGCGGCGAAGCGCCCATGCGCGCACGCTATGATGGCGACCTTTCGCCAGGAAATCCGCATGCCCATCCACGCCGCAGCCGACCAGCCCTGATGCGCCTGCGCTGGCTCCTCACCGGCGTGTCGGCACTGCTCAGCATCCTCACGCTGGGGCTCTCCGCGGGCGTCGCCTGGCTGGTTGCGACACTGTATTTCCGCCAGCCGCCCGAGGTTTTTGCCCCGTTCGTGGGCCTGCTCCTGGCCTGGGCCTTGCGCGCAACCACGCGTGCGCCAGGGCTGACCTGCGCCGCGGTGGCCGTGCTGTCCACGTTGCTGGCCGCCTTGTGCGTGGACGTGGTGATCGTCGGCCTGCAGTTGGCTGGCTCGATGGGGATCAGCCTGCGCCAGGCGCTGGGCGGCGCCGGGCCCGGCATGCTCTGGGCGCTGGTGCGGCTCGGCGTGCCTGCTGGCGCGTGGGCCTGGTATGGCGCCGCGGTGGTGCTGGCCGTCGCCGTCGCCTTCCCTCCGCTGCGCCGTAAAGCGGTCGCGGCAAATTAGGTCGGGAACCGTTTAACGGGGACGGAGGAAGTTAAGTCGCGACTTAACTTCCTCCGTCCCCGTTAATTCAGGTGTCGAGGGATTTCAGTTCGGTGACCAGTTGCCCGGCCGCGGCCTGGCCGTCGCCATACAGCATGCGGGTGTTGTCGGCGTAGAACAGCGCATTCTCGATGCCGGCAAAACCGGTACCGCGCCCGCGCTTGATCACGATCACGTTCTTGGCCTTGGACACGTCCAGGATCGGCATGCCGTAGATCGGCGAGCCCTTGTCGGTGCGCGCCACGGGGTTGACCACGTCGTTGGCACCGATCACCAGGGCGACATCGGTGTTCGGGAACTCGGGGTTGATGTCGTCCATGTCGGCAATCAAGTCGTACGGCACGCCCGCCTCGGCCAGCAGCACGTTCATGTGCCCGGGCATGCGGCCGGCGACCGGATGGATCGCAAACTTCACCTTGACGCCGCGCTCGATCAGCAGCTTGGCGAACTCCCACACCTTGTGTTGCGCCTGCGCCACGGCCATGCCGTAGCCGGGCACGATTGCCACGCGCTCGGCGTAGGCCATCATCACCGCCGCGTCGCTGGCGTCGATCGGCTTGAGCGCGCCGCCGATCGCCTGCGCCTCGCCGGCACCGGCGCCACTGCCGAAGTTGCCAAACAACACGTTGCCCAGCGAGCGGTTCATCGCCCTGGCCATGAGCTGGGTGAGCAAGGTACCGGCCGCGCCCACTACCATGCCGGCGATGATCATGGCCTCGTTTTGCAGCACAAAGCCCTCGAACGCGACCGCCAGGCCGGTGAAGGCGTTGTACATCGAGATGACGACCGGCATGTCGGCGCCGCCAATCGGCAAGGTCATGGCCACGCCAACCACGAGGGCCAGGACGAAGAACGCCACCAGCCAGATCCAGGCAAACGCCTCGCCATGGCTGGCCGCAACCAGCGCCACGGCGCCGCACACCAGGGTGGCGACAAACAAGGCCAGGTTCACCCAGCGCTGCAGCGGGAACACGAAACGACGGTCCATCCAGCCCTGCAACTTGGCAAACGCGATCAGCGAGCCGGTGAAGGAGACCGCGCCAATCAGCGCGCCGACGAAGGCCAGGGTCAGCTCGACCGGGGTCAGGGCCGGCGCCAGGACATCCGCACCCGGCAACATCGCGGCGGCCGCTGCCGCGTGCCCGGCTGCCATGGCCGCGACGTTGAACTTGATCAATTCGACCGCGCCGATCGCCGCCGCGGCGCCACCGCCCATGCCGTTGAACAACGCCACCATCTGCGGCATCGCGGTCATCGCCACACGGCGCCCGACCACCCAGGACACGACCACGCCGACGACGATGGCGCCAATCATCCAGCCCAGGTTGTGCATGCCGGGCAGGAACAAGGTGGCGACGATTGCCGCCGCCATGCCGGCGCCGGCCCAGACAATGCCGTTGCGCGCCGTCCGCGGCGAGCTCATGCGCTTCAGGCCCCAGATGAACAGGACCGCGGCAATGAAATAAACCGCGTCGACCAGGGTCGGCATCCAGACGGGCAGCATCATGGGGTTTTCCCCGCCGGGGTCTTGCTGGACTTGAACATCTCCAGCATGCGTTCGGTGACCACGTAGCCGCCGGCCACGTTGCCCGCGGCCAGCAGGACCGCCACCACGCCAATGGCAATCTCGACCGTGCCGACGGCATGTCCCAGGGCCACCATGGCCCCCACCAGGACGATGCCATGAACGAAATTCGAACCGGACATCAGGGGCGTATGCAGGATCACCGGCACCCGGGCGATGATCTCGTATCCGGTGAATGCCGCCAGCATGAAGATGTACAGTGCCAAGAATCCATCGATCATGACCGCCCTCGCTGATATCCCCGATGTCCGTGCATCATACGGATGTGCGTCAACCCACGCGAGCATGCCGCGTTGAACCAGAAGCACCCCACATGATGGAGTCGAAGCATGACGCCGATGACGATGCGGACGGGAACGCCGTGAACGTGGCTGTTGGCGCCCTCGATACGGCGCCAATCGAGGCCGCCGACGAGCGCGTGTCGGCAACCTCGCTGAACGCGTTCCTGGCCCAGATCGAGCACCGCGCGTTCCGCCTGGCTGAAATGCAGTTGCGCCAGCGCGAGGACGCCATGGATGCCGTGCAGGACGCCATGTTGCGCCTGGCCCAGCATTACCGGGACAAGCCGCCGGAAGAATGGGCGCCCTTGTTCTGGGGCATCTTGCGCCGGCGTATCGTCGACCTGCAGCGCAGGCGCAAGGTACGCTCGATCGTCGTGGGCTGGCTCGGCGGCGGACAGGATGGCAATGGCGACGAACTGCCCGCATGGGATCCCGTCGACCAAGGCCCCGGGCCGCTGGACCACCTCCGCGACGCACAGGCCTACACGGCGATGAGCGCCGCGGTGCGCAAGCTGCCGCAACGCCAGCGCGAGGCGTTCATGTTCCGCATCCTGGAGGGGCTGGACGTGGCCGACACCGCGCGCGCCATGAGCTGCTCCCAAGGCAGCGTCAAAACGCATCTGTCGCGCGCCATGCAACACCTGCGCGACCAACTGGAGGATTGGCGATGAGCGCCCCTGACACCCACCTCGCACAACGCGCCCGCGAGCTCTACGGCAAAGCCGCCGAACGGCTCGACCCGGCCGTCGGCGCCCGCCTGCAGGCCGCACGCCTGCACGCCCTGGCGGCAGCCCACGCCGGGGAGCGCCGCCACTTTGGCAGCGGCGCGCGCTGGCTGATTCCCAGCGGCGCGTGCGCTGCTGTCGTCCTTGCCGCGGTGACGCTGTGGCAACCCATGCAGCCACCGATGCCAGCCGGGACCGCCGGCACCGCGCAAGGCAGTGACCTCGACAACGAGCTGCCACCGGATGCAGCGCAAACCGATCCCGTGCTGTACCAGAACCTGGACTTCTACGGGTGGCTGGCCAGCACCGACCAGACCGCCGGGAGGCATTGAGCCAGCCGTGAAGCCGTCCCGCCCACTCGCCTGCGCCCTGCTGGGCTTCGCCCTGGGTTTTGGCATCAGCGTGATGCCGGCCACCGCCCAGCAGGCACCAGCCACCGCCTCTTCGACAGCCCCGCATCCGTGGGACACGCTCAGCCCGACGCAGCGCGACCTGCTCGCACCCATGCAGCCGAGGTGGAACAGCATTCCGCCCCGGCACCAGGCGCACATGCTCGAACGCGCGAAACGCTGGGCAACGTTCACCCCGGAGAAGCGCGCGGCCGTGCGCAAGCACCTGGAGCACTGGGAACAGATGACACCGGACGAACGCAGGCGCGCCCGCGACAACCAGCGCAAGTTCCACGAGCTTTCGCCCGCCCAGCGCGATCAATTGCACGAAACGTTCAAGCGCTTCCAGCAATTGCCGCCTGCCGAGCGTGACAAATTGTTGCGCGAATGGCGCACCCTGCCCCCCAAACAGCGCCTGCGCTGGTCGATGCCGGCCAGTGCCGGCTCGGCCCCCGTCCCAGGCGTCCATTAGCCGACGTAGGGCGGATCAAGGCCGCAAGGCCGGGCCCGCCGAATTAAAGGCGAATTAACGGGGACGGAGGAAGTTAAGTTGCAACTTAACTTCCTCCGTCCCCGTTA
>Ga0134126_10009784_pt1 | contig 12080 bp, 9 predicted proteins | sample KB31752_FD_96881 | JGI IMG/M metagenome (GOLD analysis project Ga0134126, IMG submission 96881) | Terrestrial soil microbial communities with excess Nitrogen fertilizer from Kellogg Biological Station, Michigan, USA - KB3-175-2 | ecosystem: Environmental > Terrestrial > Soil > Unclassified ...
ATAGCTCACTCCCGGCTCCACCAGCGCATACGCCCTGGCCTCATCGACCTCGATGATTTTGTTCATTCTCTTCAGGTCGAGAACGACGCTGCCGGAGAGATTGGGCGCTGAGCCGCCATAGCCCAGGTTCTTACCGGTGGAGATCGGGTAGATCGGGATCCGGTAACGATTGGCGACGCGGACGACTTTCTGCACCTCTTCGGCGCTGGCCGGTGCAACGCCTGCCGAAGCCACCAGCTCGTCCGCCTCTGCGTAGAAGGGCGAATAGGCGTCTTTGTACAGGGCAACGTCTTCGTCACTGGTGAACACCCACTGTGACCCGACTGCCTCCTGGAAACCCTTCAGCGCTTCGGCCCAACTGCTCTGGCTGACTCCGGGTGGAATTCTCATTGTGGCTTCCTACTTATTGTTGCGGGTGAGGTAGGCGGCGATGGCATCCAGGTCGGCGTCGCTGATCTCGGTCTTGCGGAAGAACGGCATGATCGAAATGCCCGTTCGCACCATGGTCTTCACCAGCTCGGGCGTCAGGTCCTTTCGATCCGAGAGTGCCGCGGGCTCCTTGTCTCCGTATCTCGCCTTGAGAGCCTCATAACCGGGTCGAGCTTCCGGACCCGCGGCGTGGCACGCGGAGCAGAATTTTTGATACTCGACATAGCCGCGCGGTTCTCCGGCGCCCTTGACAGTCGCCCTCACCCAGGACGAGCCGCCCGGCGGGGGCTGTGGGTCCGCCACTGTCCTGGGCGGCCATGCGGCGAGCGCCCCTACCAGAACCAGGCTTAAAGCGACGACTCTCATGGTCCACCCCCTGCGTTCTTACTTCTCTTGCACCCGCGGCAAGCGTCCGGCGCGGTCGCTCGGCCGGCCAGCGCCTCGGTTAGACTTTACTCACTTTCGAGTATACTCCACAATGGGCCGCCACAGGAACTTGAGGCCGGCGGCGTTGGGGGGAACATGACCAATCGCAGAGAGTTCATTCAGCACGGTGTTGCCCTGTCGGCGGCGCCTTTCGTGCTCGGACCTGCTGTCGGGGTGACCGCCACCACGCAGCGCATGAAGCCAGTCCTGGCGATCTTCGATCACCAATATGCCGAGAGCAGGTTGTTTGCCTCTGCGCTGGCTGCGCAAGGCCTTCCAACCCACGGGATCACCGGGGACGTCACCGCGCTCTGGTATGACGACCTCTACCATCGATGGGCGCAGGGCGCATCACCGATTGTCGGGCTCACAGGCGCCAGCTCGCTCTTCTGCCTGGAGCAGCTCGCGTGGAAGGTCGAGCGTCGCGTCGTGTTCCGGGCGGAGCATCGTCAGATCGGCAACACCCGGGTAGAGCATCGGCTCACGGGGCCGGAGCCCTTGTCTGTGTCTACGAATCCGCGAATCGAGGCGAGCTGGCCTTCGTGGTCGGCCTCTGCGGTGCGGGGCCTACCGGCGACGCTGCGGCGGGGCGTGAAGTTTGAGGCCCGGGCCACCGGGTCCGCCCTCCCTGACTCTGCTGCCTGGGAGGAGCCGCTGGTGACTTGGGCCATTGCGCTCAAGCCTGCGGCCTGAGGCGTTCGAGTCACCATGACTTCGCCCTGGCGCTCTGTGGTCACGGCCCGCTCGCTTCTGGCACTTGTCGTTGGCTTGATCGCTTTTGTCGGGCTCTCTGTCCTTCGGATCCGGCTCCAGTACGCCTTTTATCCCGCCTCGGCGGTCGGCTTCGTTCTGACAGTGCTCATGTATCTGATTCCCGGCGCCATTGTCGCACTCGTTGCGGCCCAGTTCCGGCTATTGCACGGCGCGGCGCTCGGCCTGCTTACCGCCCTGGTCGTGTGGTTTGAAGTGCCACTGCCACCCGCGCTGCTCTCCTGGGACGTTACGAGGTTTCTCGTTCTGATCGTTCTTTTCGGCGCTGTGGTCAGCGCTGCAGGTGGCCTTGCCGCTCGCTGGGCGGTTCGACGGGTGACCTCCAAAGCCATCTGGCCGTGAAGCGCCGTCTCTGAGGAAAATCATCATGCTGCCACCAGGGGTCAGCTCTAACGACTTTGCGCTCGCACTCGCCGCATTCAAGGAAGCCGTGGGTGAGGATCAGGTGTACACGAGCGATGAGGACGTCGCCCTGTATCAGGACGCGTACGACGTGTTGTGGGGCCTTCCAGGGCAACGTCACGTGTCCGCGGCCGTGGCTCCCGCGACGGTCGAGCAGGTACAGAAGGTCGTCGTTGCGGCGAACCGTCATCGGATTCCGATCTATCCCGTGTCCACCGGAATGGATCTGGGATATGGCGGCTCCGCGGGCAACCTGTCCGGCAGCGTCGTGCTCGACTTGAAGCGCATGAACAAGGTCATCGAGGTCGATGACCAGCGGCACTTTGCGATCGTCGAGCCCGGGGTGTCGTACTTTGATCTCTACCGTTACATCCAGGATCGCGGTCTCAAGGTCTTCATCGACTGCCCCGACCCGGGCTGGGGAAGTCCGGTGGGTAACTCACTCGATCACGGCGTGGGCTACACCTGGTACAGCTATCGCGATCATTTCAACTCGCATTGCGGCATGGAGGTGGTACTGCCCAATGGCGAGCTGATCCGCACCGGCATGGGTGCTCTGCCGGGAGCAAAGACATGGGCGGAATACCGCTATGGGGTGGGTCCCTGGGTGGATGGCCTCTTTGCGCAGTCGAATTTCGGCGTGGTGACCAAGATGGGTTTCCATCTGTTTCCTCAGCCGGAGGCCTATCGCAGTGGGACGGTCTTCGTGCCCAAGCGCCTGGACCTGATTCCGCTGGTCCAGCAGGTGAATTACCTGGAGCACTCCGGAATCATCAGCCAGCCGGAGTACGGAAGCCCCCTCCGCGCGCTCGTCGACGAGCCGGCGGTCAAGGCGATGCTGAAGAAGCCGGGCGGCCCCAGCGATGCACAGCTCGATGAGTTGGCCTCGCAGCATCGGCTCTCCAGCTGGAGCTGCACGCTGCAGTTCTTCGGCTCGCTGGAGACCACCCAGGCCAACTGGAATTACTGCCAGGAGCGTCTGAAGGCTGCGATGCCGACGGCGACGTTCGAGGACGGAGTGACACATCGCTTTCCTCTCGGGGCGGATGAGAAAGCGAAGGTGCCTCACAAGCCCTCACTGGGCATTCCCAATCTGGAGGCCTTCCGCGGTCGGTCACCTCGCAACCCCCGCCCTACTGAAGGCCACGTCTGGTTCGCTCCGGTGATCCCGAAGACGGGCGAGGCAGTGATGGAAGCGCAGCGTGCGTTCGGGGAGGCGGTGCGGGGGATGGGGGCGCTGGATCTGCCTACCTTTTTCGGTCGTGGGGGCAATGCCTATAGCCCGTTCGACGCGCCGGCGACCTGGATGTTTCGCGCCTTCGTATTCCTGTCCGGGTGGGCAGCCTCGCGCAGCGATCCTCAGCAGAACAAGAAGGTCTACGAGATCGTCACCAAGCTCATCCAGGTCGCGGCTGACCACGGGTGGGGTGAGTACCGCACGCCGCCTGCATTTCAGGATGCCGTGGTCAAGGCTTACTCCTTCAACAACCACTCGCTGCTGCGATTCCAGCAAAAGCTCAAGGACGCAGCGGATCCCAACGGCATTATCTCGGCCGGTCGCTATGGACTGTGGCCGCGGCACATGCGCGAAGTCGACGGAATCTGGCCGGCCAACAGGCCGAGCACCTGAGCGGCTCACGATGGGTGATGCCTTCCAAAGGAATCGGGTGTGACATGAAAACGATCATTGCGGCAACGTTCGCGGCGGCATCGCTGGTCGCGCAGGCTCATGCGGCGGATGCACCTCTCATCGAGAAAGGCAAAGCGGCCTTTACCTATCATTGCGCCGCCTGCCATGGCACGCAGGTTGTTTCGGGGAATCAGCACCTGCCCGGTACGGAAGCGCTCACCGTCAAATATGAGGGAAAAGAGCCCGGAGCACTGGAGGAGCGTACGGATCTGTCGCCGGAGCTCGTCAAGAGCTTCGTGCGTAATGGGGTCTCCGTCATGCCCTTCTTTCGCAAGACCATGGTGACGGATGCGGAGCTCGATGCCATCGCCGCGTATCTGTCGCGCAACTACCGTCCCGCCAGCAATGACTCCAAGTGAAATCTCGCAACTCGCGGCCGTTGCCGCGCTGTCAGTTGTCGCAGGGATCTGCTTCGGTCAAGCGCGCCCTGAGGCAAGTACGGGCGCCGGAGTGAGCGCTGCGGCGGCGCAGCCGTTTGCTCTGCGGCCGCCGCAATTCACGGCTGAACAGGTTTCGCGGGGGAAGGCCGCGTACGCTGCGAGCTGCGCTGCTTGCCATGGCCCGCAGCTGCAGGGCAACGGTCCGAACCCTCCGTTAGTGGGTGCTGCTTTCGGCGAGCGATGGCATGGGCTGACGCCAGACGGCCTGTATGGCTACATCGCCGGCCAGATGCCGTTGAGTGCCCCGGGGTCGCTGGATCCGAAGCTCTACGCGGACGTGGCCACGTACATTTTCCAGGCCAATGGACTGAAGCCGGGGACCGTCGCCTTCACGCCTCAAAGCGAAGCGGGTGCGGAGACGCCTATGTTGGGTCCCATTAAAAAGGATGCGGTGTACACCGCAGCGATGGCGGCGCAGCAGTCCAGGCTATCCGCGCTCACGCCTGTTACGGACGAGATGTTGCGTCGCCCTCCTCCTGGGGACTGGCTGATCTGGCGCGGCAACTATGCGGGGCTCGGCTACAGCGCGTTGCATCAGATCGATCGCCACAACGCCCACTCCTTGCAGCTGGCGTGGAGCTGGACGTTGCCTCAGAGCGCGAACGAGATTACTCCGCTGGTGCACGATGGTCTGATCTTCATCAAGAGCGGCAATGTAGTGGAGGCCTTTGACGGCGCGACGGGAGAGCAGCTGTGGAAGTACGTGCGGCGGTATGCACCATGGATGCATGACGGCCGCACTGAGATCGTCAAGAACCTCGCGGTGTATGGCCATCTTCTATATGTCCCCTTTCTGGACGGCCACCTGCTGGCGCTGGACGATCGCAGCGGCAAGGTCGTGTGGGACCATCCGCTCGTGACTCCGGCGGAGGCCGCCAGTCGCTTGCCGGGAATCATGGACTCCTCCGATGCGCAGCACTTTCTGATGGTGGCCGATGGCGGGCCTCTGGTGGCTGCGGGAGAGGTGATCGTTGGGCTGGCGGGTTGCAGTAATGACTATCGGGGCGGCTGCTTCATCGTCGGACTGAACTCGCAAACGGGGCAGGAAGACTGGCGGTTCAACACGATTGCCCGACCGGGGCAGCCGGGCGGAGACAGCTGGAACGGGGAGCCCGTCGATCAACGCTTTGGCGGGTCGGTGTGGCTGTCGGGGAGCTATGACCCACAGCTGAACCTGGTCTACTTCGGGATCGGGCAGACCTACAAGCTCACGACGCTCCTGCCGCGACGCCCGGGCGCCAACAATGACGCGCTGTATACGGATTCGACCGTTGCGCTGGATCCCAAGACCGGGCGGCTCGTATGGCATTACCAGCACTTTCCGGGAGACGTCTGGGATCTGGACTGGGCGTTCGAGCAGATGCTCGTGGATCTGCCCGTTGGCAGCGGGACTCGGAAGCTGGTCGTGACGGCCGGAAAGATCGGAGTCTTCGATGCGCTCGAGCGGGCGAACGGCCAATACGCCTTTTCTCACGATATGGGATTGCAGAACATTGTCACGGCGATCGATCCCAGGACGGGACGCAAGAGCATCGATTACAAGATGCTGCCCAAGCCCGGCGGGCCCGGCGAGATGTTCGGCAACGGAGTCTGTCCCTATGCGCGGGACGAGCCCGCGACGGCCTACGATCCGAGCACTCACATAATGTATGTGCCGGTGCTGGATGACTCCTGTCCGGATCCGCGCCACGAGTTTGATGGTCGCTTTGGTCGGCTCGAGGCGTTCGACCTGGTCAGCGGCAAGCGCGTGTGGATGCAAAGACATCGGGCTCCGGAGATCAGCTCGGTACTGGTGACCGGCGGTGGCGTTGTGTTCGACGGCTCCCTGGATCGGAATTTCAGGGCTTCGGATGCCGCGAGTGGTCAGGTGCTGTGGCAGGTGCGGCTCAACAACGCTCCGAAGGCAGCGCCGATCACCTACACGAGCTCGGGTCGGCAGTACGTGGCCGTCGTGACGGGCGGCGAGTTCGAGAATCTGCCGCGGCCGAGCATGATCCCGGAGAGTGTGTCGCCGGACTCGGCGACTACCTTGTGGGTATTTGCGCTGCCTGAGCGATAGGCTCGTCGCTGTCCTGAGGCAAGCCAAACACCCAGAGAGTGGTCGCGTTCGTTGGATTGTCGATCTCTGGAGTCAGTACCGGCCATGTGGCCTCGTGCGCGCCGCCACCACCCGCGACCACGGCGACGAGCTGTTGTCCGTGGGCCGAGAAGGTGATCGGAGTCGAGCTCGGCACGGCATTGAGGCGTGTCTGCCATAGGATCTTACCCGTCGATGCGTCGGATGCGGTGAAGCGGCGATCGCGTGTCCCGTCGAACACCAGGCCGCCGGCGGTTGTCAGCACTGAGGCGGTCTCCGGTGCGCGCTGGCGGCGAGTCCACGCCACCCGGCCTGTTGCCAGGTCGATCGCTTCGAGCCGTCCGAAATTGCCGTCGGAGTCCGGACGAGGCTGCAACACCCAATGCAGATCCGAGCCGCCTTCGGCGGTTTCAGCTGGAGTGCGGGGCGTCCAGGTGAACTGCATGCATGACTCGATGAGTGGAATAAAGAGCAGGCCGCTTGCCGGGTCGTAGGACGTCGCGGGCCAGCTTCGTGCGCCTCCGGCATGGGGACAGATCAGCTTGGCCTGATTCGCCTGGGGGGTGAACCGGGGATCGATGATTTTGCGCCCTGTCCGGGGATCGATGGACGCCACCAGGTTCTGCAGACCGAGATCGCGTGAGAATTCGTAGTGACCGGTGGAGCTGTCGATCGCGTCGAAGATGGCGATCTTGCCCCCGGTGACCAGGAGCTTTTTCGGTTTTCCGTTGATGGGCAAGCTCAGCAGCGACTGCTCGAACGCCCAGTCGAAGTCCCACACATCCCTATTGAAGTGTTGGTAGTACCAGACGAGCTTGCCGCTGTCCGGGTCGAGTGCCACGGTCGAATCGGTATAGAGGCCATCGGCAGAGCCCCCCTTGTTGGAGGGTGCCTGCAGCAGGGTCGCTGTGTCGTAGGTCTGCCCGATACCGAAATACACGAGATTCGAATCCGGGTCGTAGCTGCCCGAGGTCCAGACTGATCCGCCATAGCGATGCTCGGCGGGAGCGCCGTTCCAGCTATCGCCGCCCGGTTGCCCAGGACGCGCGAGGGTATCGAACCGCCAGACTGTCTTGCCATCTTTCGCATCGACGGCGAGGATGAAGCAGCCACCGTGATAGGTGTAGCAGCCGCTCGTCCCGACCATGACCTTGCCATGAACGACCAAGGGGCCGCCGTCGATGCGAAGATGGTGGGCCATCGCCAAAGGATTGAGTACGGGTTGATCCCACAGAACGTGACCGTTGCGGACATCAAGTGCGATCAGATGGCCGTCCGGGGTCGGTACGAACAGCCGGTTCTGGTAGATCGCGAGCGACTTGACGATGTCCGCGCGTCCGCCTTGTAGCGCCTCCGGCAGTGGCCGACGATAGCTCCACAGCAAGCTACCGCTCGCGGCGTCCAACGCCTCCACGGTATCGGCGCTTTTTATGAAGAGCACGCCATCGTGGACCAATGGCGTGGTCTCATCCGGGCTGATAGGCAGTGCCCAGCTCCAGAGCGCGCGGAGGCTCGAGATATTCGACCTGTCGATTTGCCGCAGCGGACTATGCCCGAGCCCATCGTAGGCTCGCCGCCACATCAGCCAGTCCCCTTCGGCGGGGTTGCGGAGCGTTGCGTCGGTCACGGGAGTGACCCCAGCCAGCTGCTCGGTACGTTCCGCCATTGCCGCCGTGTAGCGAGCATCCTGGTTTCGCGGGCCCATGTTGAACTCACGGGGGCCCGCGCCCACCGTGAAGGCCAACGACTGCGCTCCAGGGGTGTATCCGTTCTGCTGTAGCAGAAAGGCGGCGATGTTCGCCACGCTGGAGGCGGACAGCGAGCCGGCCGCGCTGGGTGGCATCTGGCTCTGAATGTAGGACATCAGCGTCAGGGGAGCTTCATCGTGCCAGTCGCGCCGGAAGGAGTCTCCCTTGAGGGCCGGGCCGACGGCGCCGGACAGTTGCTCCCCATGACATTGCGCGCAGCTCTGCGCGTACGACGCCTTGCCCTGCCCCGCCTGCTCAGCAGTGAACCCGGGCGCCGGGCCCTGGCGAAACAAAGCAGGCTGCGCTGCCGCGCACTGCATCGCAGCGCACACGGCAGTCAGGGCGATTACCTGTGCAAGAGGCGATCTGATCCGTATTGCCAAGCGGTTGCCCCCCAGGTTGTATTAGAGTATTCTCATGTTCGAGCATACTCGAACTAAAATCATTGGCAATCGTTGCGATGCGTCCGGCTCGAGCGGCGACTGACGATCTCGCCATCCGGCCGCACCGGGCTTCGACGACGCGCCCGCCAGCTGCACGATCCGGCGAAAGCACCCTTCGCCAGTGAGGAAGGCTTATACTCTCACGTCCTCATGTGCCCAACGCAGCCGACATCAGCAAGCGCAAATGAAGTCACCACGTGACGGGACCAGGAGTGCGCATCTGCCCCCTGAGAAGCCTCGGCTCAATCGACGCGAGCGCAGCAAGGCCGACAAGTTAGACCGGATTCGCAGATCGGCCGCCGCGCTCTTCAAGAAGCACGGCTTTGAAGGAACGACGACTCAAGCGGTCGCGGATGCGGCGGACATCGGCTCGGGCACGCTGTTCTTTTATGCCAAGACGAAGGAAGATCTGCTCGGGATCGTCATGTCGAGTGATCTTCTGGAGATCGTCGACGAGGTGGCTCACCGGCCCTCCAACGACGCTGGCCTTCCTGATCAGGCCATGCATCTGTTCTCGCCACTGTTGAAATACCACTCCCGCGACAAGGACCTCTCGAGGTTCTATGTGCGTGAGTTCAACCTGCCGCGTCGCTTGAGCAGTCATCGCCCGGGTCATGCTTCTCCGGGGCTGGCGATACTCACTCTGTTGACCAGGCAGGTGACTGCGGGTCAGGAGAAAAACGTGGTCCGGCGCGATATGAAGCCCGAGGACATCGCGATGGCGCTGTTCTCGCTCTACATCATGGCGCTGAGCCAGTTTTTGATGGGGCGCATGACGCTCGAGGGGACGTCGACTTATCTGCGCGGGGCTCTCAAGGGGCATTTTGAAGGGGTTCAATCGCGCTAGCCCAACGCCGGATCGGTGACGAATCGATTGCGAAAGACCCTCTATTCATAGCGAAGGGCGTCAATGGGGTTGAGTCGCGAGGCGCGGCGGGCGGCGTAGTAGCCGAAAACGATGCCGGTGGCCGCGGCAATGCCGAATGCCAGCATCACGGAAGAGACGGAAATCGTCGCCGGCCACTGCAATACCCTCGTGACGATGAGTGCGGTCAGGAAGCCCGCGGCGATTCCCGCTAGGGCCCCCGTTATTCCGAGGCTCACGGCTTCGACCAGAAACTGCGTCATGATGTCGCCGGAACGAGCCCCGATGGCCCGCCGAATGCCGATCTCGCGGGTGCGCTCGGTCACCGCGATCAGCATGATGTTCATGATGCCGATGCCGCCCACGACGAGTGCGATGGTGGCAATCGCGGCGAGGAGTGCCGTCATCGTCGCCCCGGCACGGGTCAACGTAGCGGACATCTCTTTCATGTTCGCATCGTCCACCTTCGGCATGTTGGCCAGAATGAAGGTGGCGACGGAGGTGTAAAGGCCTTTGGTCAGCGCTTCTGCCTCCTGGCTCTTCACCGTGAAGTCGTTGGGCATACCTCCCCCGCTCAGGCTCGGCATCTGGTTGCCGAAGAGAGTGCCTGCGCCGGGATCGAACGGTTTCGTGTCGAGATGATGGCGGCTTCGCAGCAGCTTCTCGATCTCGGCGCTGATTGCGGTCACCGTTCCGGCTTCTTCGGCGGCAGCGGTGATGTCCTGGACATAGTCGATACCCAGCAACTTCTGGAGAGTCGTCCACGGAATGAAGGCCACGTCCGCCTGCTGCTCGTCTTCGATCGCTCGAATGACGCCGACGACTCTGAAGGTGCGGTGGTAGATCTCGATGTTCCGGCCGACGGGATCGGCGCCCGCTCCGAACAGCTCGTCGCGCAACGCTGGCCCGATCACCGCGACCTGGCCGGAGGAGTCGACATCGGACTTCCTGAAGAACTTACCCCTTGCGATGTCCCAGCCGTACGCGTCGAAGTAAGCGGGGTCGACTCCATAGGCCTGAGTGAACTGGCGACTGGCTCCGTAACCGATCCAACCGCGGTACTTCACCAGATTGCTCACATAGCTGATGCCAGGAATGGCGCGAATTGCATCGGCATCGGCTGGAATGAGCGTGTGTGCAGCACCCAGTCCGGTGGCGACGTGCAGCTCTTCACCACCGCGCGTGTAATTGCCCGATCGCACGAAGATGAGCGTCGTGCCAGCGGTGCGGACGCTCGAGGATACGGATGACTGGGCGCCGGTTCCGAGGGCGACCATCGCCAGCACCGCGGCGACGCCGATACCCATTCCGAGGGTGATCAGCAAGGTTCTCAATCGATTACCGTTCATGGCCCTGAGCGCGATCCGCAAGCTCATGACCAGAACCTTCATGACTCGAACCTCAGCGACTCGATGGGCAATGCCTTCGCAGCCTGCCTCGCGGGGTAGTAGCCAAAGAAGATCCCGACGGCCGCGGAAATGGCAAAGGAGACGAACACCGCCAGGGGGGAGAGATCGATGGACCAATGGACGAGCTGCGTGACCACCAGGGAGGTGACGAGTCCCAAAGCGATGCCCAGCAGGCCTCCTACCAGGCTCATCCCCATGGCTTCGAGGAGGAACTGGGAGAGCACATCTGTGGCGGTGGCGCCCACAGCCCTCAGAATACCGATCTCTCGCGTCCGCTCGGTAACCGACAGCATCATCACGTTCATGATGCCGATGCCGCCCACGAGCAGCGAAACCGCGGCAATGCTGATGAGCAATGCCGTCATGGTCTGACTGGCGCGGTCCAGCGTCTTGCCGAGTTGGTCGAGCGTGACCTTTTCAAGCCCCGAGACGTTGCCCACTACTGCGGCGGCAACCTCGGGGCGCAGCCCGCCGGAGGCCAGGGCCTTGCGTGCCTGGCTGCTGACGGTGAAGTCGTCTGGCATCCGGGCGCTGATGCGATGGCGCTGTCGCAGGAGGTTCGTAATCGAGCGAACGACCTGCGTGACGTCTCCCGTCGATTTCGTGGTGATGGTGATGTCGTTGAGCTTGGACAGATTCAGCAGCCGCTGCACGGTTGTGACCGGGACGTAGATCGCATCGAACTGATCGTCGCCCGCTTCCGGCTGCAGGATCCAGGACCCGGACGCAATGACGCCGACCACCTTGAAGGGCTGATGCCAGATCTTCACGGTCTGCCCGACGGGGTTGGCCGAGCCGAACAGCTTTTCACTCACGACAGAGCCGAGGACGATGACTTGCTCGGAGTCTCTTTCTTCGCGCTCATTGAAATAGCGGCCATGGGGGAATACCCAGGCACGGCGGATCAAGGGTTGGGCGACATCGTCACCATGCAGGCGGGTGAACCACCGAACCCCGTGAGGGCTCGCCGGCAAGCCGGAGGCGTCGGCAACCCCGTGAAGGCTCGCCGGCAAGCCGGAGGCATCGGCAACCCCGTGAGGGCTCGCCGGAATGGCGGAGGCGTCGGCAACATGGGGCCCCTCGATGTGTGCGTTCATGTGGACACCGGAGGAGACGTATTGCACCGCTGGGATTCTGCGAATTTCCGCCGCATCGCTGAGGGTCAGCGTGGCGGCCGCACCCAGGCCGGCCTCCGAGTCCCCCAGGCGCTGGCTCGCCAGGGGATGGTCGTGAACGGCCATCGGATCGTCTTCGGCGTGGATTCTGAACAGGCGTCCCTGCTCGTGGTCACCGAGGACGGCGGATCTCAGCAGGGAGCGGTCCCACCCCTGTCTGGGCGGATGCCATGCAGAGGGCTCGATGGCGTCATCCGGCGGCCGC